>PJEL010001645.1_pt1 | contig 22031 bp, 13 predicted proteins | sample 1853271 | NCBI WGS metagenome assembly PJEL01 (sample SAMN08108733, study PRJNA415343) | Invertebrate metagenome, whole genome shotgun sequencing project. | host: Globobulimina | place: Sweden: Gullmar Fjord | collected 2015-08
ATGCTGGGAGTGCCGATCGGTGAGTACGACGACGACAAACTGGTGAATCTCGGTCTGAACCGCTGGTTCGGCCGTATTGCCTTTCCTGTCACTTACAACTTCGGCGTTTTTACCCGCGGCTACATGAAGAGTCTCGAGCTGATCCCCTCGGTCTGGCTTTTCGGCGAGAACGACGATTTTGTGGGTCAGGAGCTGGACAACGATCCTGTCATGCAGCTCGAGGGACATTTTACCTACGACTTCACGCGCACCTTCTACGGCTCGCTGGATCTGCTCTATCGTGGCGGCTTCCAATCAAAGATCAACGGTGTCGAGATGGGGGATGAACTCGATATTGGCAACCTTGGTTTCACATTGAATTACCAGGTCAACGACAACGCTGCAATTCGCGCTTCTTTCAGTTCCAACGTTTTTGGCGACAACGACGTAGAGAGCAGCACCATCCGAATTCAGTTCGTATACGGATGGCACAAGGTCATGGAGAACATGAAGAAGCTGCAGCATCACTAACTCTGTCTATAAAAGGATTTAAACATGAATAAACGAACAGAAACACTATTGGTGATCTTGCTGCTCATGTTGGCGGCATCGCCTTCATTTGCTGACGACCTGACCGGGTCGCGCACTCTACTGTGCACCACGGTGCAGACAACGGTGTGCTTTGACGAAGGAGAGTGCACCACCGGACCGCCTTGGCGGTGGAACATCCCGCAGTTCATCATCGTCGACCTCGAGCAGAAGCAGCTACGCACCACTGAAGCGAGTACTGAGAACCGGGTAACGCCGATCAAGAACCTGGAGCGCAGCGACGGGCAGATCATTCTGCAGGGTGTAGAGCGGCAGCGAGCTTTCAGCTTCGTTATCCATGAGAGCAGCGGTGAGGCCTCGTTCGCCGTCGCCCTGGACGGCGTGGCCGTAGCAGCCTTCGGCGCCTGCACGCCCCTTGCGCAGCAGTGAATCTTATGAAATTGCTTCGATCCCAGGCGAGCGAGTGTCGCGTGATGAGGAGGTATCCCATGATGAAGAATGTATGTTCAACGGCCCTGATTTTGATCGCTGTTTCGTCTTCGGTTGTGGCTCAGGCCCAGACGGCGAATGAAACAACCGGGCAGAAGACCCTGGCTGCGACGATGAATATCTACGTTTTCCCAAAGACCGGTCAGACCTCGGAGCTGCAATCCCAGGACGAGGCTGCGTGCTACGGCTGGGCGGTTGAAAACACCGGCACCGATCCATTTCAACTGGCTAAGCAGGCCGAACAGCAAAAGCAGCAAGCCGAACAGCAGAAGCAGCAAGCTCAGCAGGTCGGAACGGGCGCCGGTGCAGGAGGTGCTGTGAAAGGCGCAGTAGCGGGCGCGCTGATCGGCGAGATCGTCGACGACGACCCCGGCAAGGGTGCGGCCTACGGCGCTGCCGCCGGCGCTATCCGTGGCCGCAGACGAGGGCGCGCGGCTCAGCAGCAGGCCACGCAGCAGGTCGAACAGCAGGCACAGCAGTCCCAACAAGCTAGCAAGGAGCAGTTGGAAAACTTCAAGAAGGCCTTCAGCGTATGCCTTGAAGCCAAAGAATACATGGTGAAGTTCTAACCCGACTTTCAAGCCAACACGACTCTCGAGATCCCGAGACGGGGATCACTTGGGTTCGCGTTCGGGTCAAGCACCCGGGATCAAGGTGGTCACCGTTGAAGAGATCATCCTCACATCACAGGCGGTTGGCCCGATAGTGCGAAACGCATTGGGCACTGGAAAACGGAATACCGGCAAAGAATGGTTGACCTTATTTGTCTGAGAATCGATGGGAGGCACAGCACTTGGAACTCCGGACGAGACAGGTGTATCTTCTCCCGCCCGACCGGGTAGCGATCGAGAAGGTGTGTTTATGCGGAGATTTTGGCTGGTGATTTTGATGGACGTATCCCAGCTGGCGCTAACCGCCCCGCTTGCAGCCCGGGAAAAATCCGACGTCATCACCTTCGACAACGGGAACCAGTTGACCGCGGAGATCAAGAGCCTCGAAAAGGGAATTCTCGACATCAAGACCGATTTCATGGGAGATATCTCCATCGAATGGGCGCACGTCAGCGGGATCACGAGTTCAAACAACTTCGAGGTAGAAGGCGAGGATAGTGGCGAGTTCTTCGGCACACTCGGCGTCGCTCCAGAGGATGGCAAGCTCCTGGTGAAGGGAGAAGCCGGAGTGGTGCAACTCGAGCTGGCTAAGGTAATCCGCCTTACACCTATCGAAAGGACACTTAAGGATCGTTTTGGTGGCCACGTCGATCTTGGTTTCAACTACGCCAAGGCCCATAAAAACACTCAGTTTAATCTCGGGGCGTCCGTCTCCTACAGGGTGCGGTCCTACGCGTTTGAAATGGATCTCAGTAGCGCCAGGTCGGACCGGGATGATGCCGAAGAGACAACCCGCCATACTTTCGGATTGAAAGCTGCGCGGTTCTTCGCGAAAAAAAAGACGTGGGTCGGTATGACCTTCGGAAATCTGGAGCAGAGCGAAGAACTCGACCTTGACCTGCGCGCCGTTGTCGGAGCTGGTGTCGGCCGCTATCTATTTCGAACCCACCGCAACCACCTGGTTATTGGCACTGGCTTGGCCTTCAACCACGAAAGGTATGACGGCTCCGAATCAACCCAGAATTCCACCGAGGCCTATCTGGGCCTGCAGTACTCATTCTTCACCTTCGGCGCCTACGAGTCCGATCTCAACGTCAACCTGGTGATCTTCCCAAGTATCACCGAGTCGGGCCGGGTACGCTCCAAGTTTGACTTCAGCTATTCCCACGAGATCATCAGGGACCTCGACCTCGGCCTGAGCTTGTATGCCAGCTACGACAACCAGCCCCTGACGGTTCTGAGTCCTCCGACTACGGCGCTGTGACCTCGGTAGGGTGGTCATTCTAATGGGACTGGCCGAAGTGGCAAGAGGCGTGCGGGCAAGATCTTTTTTCCTCTTTGTTGTGGCTTTCGAAACGGTGCCATGAACCTCTTTGTAGATACGCTGTGATTTTTCGTGGGGGTGAAAATGCCGAGAGCGACGCGGGAATAACTTCACATTTTCGCAGGGCATCTATATCACATCTTCGGCATGCGCTCAGTCGCGAGAATCTTACCTCGGAGCCGAAAGCGGAGAGACGCCACCTCACAACGGTACCGCTATGACTTGCGTTCGATCTGCACCGAATCTATTCCCCGGCATCGTTTTCTGCGCACGGCGTCTCTTCGCTAGCTGGAGATGAAGGAAGCCGGAAGCTGCCGCTGATCAGGCTTCGAACAGCCCGGATCACGTGCTCGGGATCGAGGTCTTTTTCAAAAACAGTGAGAACCTCGAGGCCAAGAACGATCGCCACAAGGACATGGGCCACAGCAGCGGAATCAATTTCAGGGTTCAACTCTCCGTTTTCCTGCCCGCGTCGTACCGCGCTCGTCCACGGTTGGTGCAGCCTGCCCAGCGCCTCCAACAACATACGGCGAAGTTTGGGGTTGGAGATCGCCTCTGACCAGATTCTGAGATCAAAACTCGTCGCTTGCTTGGCGCCCTTTTCCGTCAGCCCCGTAAGCATGCTCTCAAGACCTCTGACAAGAGCTTCAGGAACCTCGATCTGTTCAGCAGTGGCTGCTGCGGCGAGTTCTTGGCGGGGTTTTCCTTTGGCATCTGCCACGGCCTCGATGATCTCATCCTTGCTGCTGAAGTAGCTATAGATGGCGCCAGGGCTGAGGCGGGCCTCGCGACAAATTTCTCGTGTCGTCGTTGCCTGGAAACCCTTCTGGGAGAAGCAGTGATACGCCGCTTTGAGGATCTGCCGGCGTCGTGCGTCGGAGTGGGCTTTGCTTACTTTCGGCATCGGAGAAGACTTCCTTTCAGATCTTGTTAATAAAACGAGCGCTCGCTCGTTTATATTTCTAGGAGCGCCTGATGATCATATCTTAGCCGGCGCCAAAATCCGGTCTATTATGGAGGAATCATGACGACGACTACACCAACTGTGATCACACGAATGCTCGAAGCCCGACCCGGATGGCTTCTGCTGCTCAGCGCCGTGCTGCTGCCGCTGGCCAACGGACGTTGGTCGATTGCGGCAGTTGCCTGGATCGCAGCAATTCCGCTTTTACGATATGCGCGCACGACAAAGAGACCTGTGCGCGGTTTTTTTGCTGCGTGGGGGGTTTTGTTCCTGGTCCGGATCATTTCCTGGTTTGGGCTCATTCCATTTCCGCCGATCGTATTTCTGATCACCGTCGCAATCGGAGCGCTTTTCATGCTGGCGCCTTTTTGGATCGACCGCGTCATCACGCCAAAGCTTCCAGACCAACTCTCAACTCTTGTATTTCCCCTCGCTGCGGTCAGCTCTAGCTTTCTTGTCACCCTCCAGTCAGATACGACGTGGGGCGCGATTGCGTATACCCAGACCAGCGTGCTCCCGATCCTTCAATTTGCTTCAATCTTCGGACTGTGGGGCATCGCTTTTCTGATCTATTGGACAGCATCGATCGCGAATCTCCTGTGGGCGCGGGCGGCCGCCAACAAAGCTCTCGGGCGCGGGGCCTCGGTCTTTGCCGCGGTCATCATCGCCGTGGTGCTCTTCGGCGTCGTGCGCCTCAATATTACAAGTAATGACGGCCACGAGGTGCATATTGCCGCCCTCAACCCGCCGAATCTCATGACAACGCTGAGCCAGGAGGAGCTCATGCTTTTCCAGCGCTACTTCATGAAACTCGATGTCGATACCGTCGCTATCGAAGCGATCATCGAGAAGGTTCGCCGTTCGAACCAGAGTTTACTTTCACGGAGCGTCGAAGCGGCTGCAACGGGCGCGGATTTCCTGGTCTGGCCCGAGGGAGGCCTGGTGGCATTTGACGAGATCGAAGAACAAACCATGTTCGAAACCGCTGTCCAGCTGGCCCGTGAATCGAATCTATACCTGGGTTTTGCCATCGGCAGCCTCAGTCAGAAGCATGAAGAGCGTCACGAAAACAAAGTGATTTGGATCGCGCCCACTGGAGAAACTCTTGGTGAATATCACAAAACCCAGCTCGTTCCTCATGTGGAGGACGTGGTCACCCGAAAAGGAAGCGGCAGAGTGTTTGTAGCCGACACCCGCAACGCAAGAATAGGAACCGTGATCTGCTACGACATGGATAATCCGGCTTTCATCGCCGAGGCCGGCCAGCAGGACGTGCAGGTCTTGTTTTCCCCGTCGAGCGATTGGGGCGCGATCGCAGACCTCCACCATCGCATGGCCGCGTTCCGGGCCGTAGAGCAAGGTCTCATTCTCGTACGTCCGGCAAACTCTGGCATTTCATCAGTCGTCGACTGGCGGGGACGTGTCTTGGCTTCGGTGAACCACAGCATTGGGGAGAACGACATTCTCGAAGCTAAATTCAAGGCGCAGAGTAGAAAAACTGTGTACTCACAAATTGGTGACATATTCCCGTGGCTGTGCCTCGTCTTGTTGCCTATTCTGATGTTGGCGGCATTGATCAGCGGCCGCGAACGACACCAGGAATGTGCAGAATAGTCGTCGTCAGCCGGCGCACATCCTTCGCCCATTGGAGAATAGCTGCAAGGGAGAAGTTCATGCCGTGGGGAGAGATGGGTGCCACCCATAACATATATCACAAGTGTCACAAAGGTGGCACTTGTGAATCCTCGTTTGTCCATGCGCTAGCGGTGCGAGGTGGCTGGTTAACTGGCGGTGAGTAGGCTGTCGTGGCGTCATCACAGTGGGTTTTCCGTTGACAGCTCAGTCCGGTCCGAGCCGGAGGATACGACGGTAGCCGACCGGGTTGCCCGTTACATCGTGCGTCCGCCAGTGAGCCAAGATCGTCGGGTTGGGCTGAGATCCGTTGATAGAGCGCGTTTCGGAAAGCCATGCTGCTCCCATGACAGGCTCTCCAGGGCATGGCGAGCCTGTCATGGGAGCAGCATGGCTTTGCCTTGGATGTGTTTTCGTACATTGGTGTTGGGTACTGAAAAGGAAAACCCAGTTTCAGAAGTTGTGTATCGTGTGTTTGCGTCCTCGTTGGAGAACTTTGACATCCGGGTCGATAACCATCCGGTCAGGTTCGAAGCCGCATTGCAGTTGCACCTCCTTTGATTCACCTGGTCCGAGAACAACGGTGGTACCTTCGCTCGCGAACGGTGCGAGCGCATTTTTCGTTTCTGTTGACGGAAAACGTTGACCACGCTCAACCGCGATTTCGACCGGCATCGACCCAGATCCTACATTCTGCACAACACAGTTCACCTGCCACAGGTCTTGTTCGCTCTGCGTTTGTATCAAGGCTACCTCAGTCAGTTTGTACTCAGGCATCACGACCTCAAAAAACCACTGCTGAACAAAAGCGTCGTAGGCTTGGGGATCAGGGGCAAACGGGCGGAGATGATTGACGAAGTCTTGCAGTACAGGATGATCGCGGTTCAAAGCGTAGTGGTTTACAAATGAGCGGATGCCCGCAAGATTGTTTTCACGTTCCATCTGCTGGGCCAGCATCCAGAAGACCCAGCCACCTTTGTCATAGGTGATGGTCGTATCACCTTTGCGAGAGCCGCCGGTCAGGACCAGCGCCCGTTCCGAGTCGAGCAAACGCCGGCTGTTATATCGATCCTCGATGCGTTTACAGAATTCGAGCCGTTGCTCTTCACCGTGTACCGCGTCGAATAGTAGAATCGTCGAGAAATGAGCCAAACCTTCGGAAATGATATTACCGCCCGGGCCTTTGCCAGGTGATATCAGTCCGCCCCACCACTGGTGCGCAGCTTCGTGGGCCGTAACCATGAACGCTGCGTTGACTCGCGGATCTTGTTTGACCAAGAACCCCATGCTCTCGGAGAAGGTGATGTTGGTGGCAAAACCTTGGGCGTAGTCGGCCTCGGCAGGAAACTCTGAAAGTTTGAGTTCGGTCCAGGGATAAGGATAGAACCATAACGAATAGTAGTGGCGAGCGCCATCGAGCGCCAGCAGCATTTCGTCGATGTTGTAGCTGTGTTCTGGATGATAAAAAATTGCCGTTCCTGACCCCCGGCGCACCTCCCACAAGCCTCCAACAACATTGAGAGTATCAATGGGATAGTCGCTCTCCCATGTCACTGTCTTTTTGCCGTCGTGAATCACCGAATCGGTCAGTATTCCGACCGAATTCATGGTGTAGCGCTCTGGCGCAGTGATCTCCACTCGTATCTTCTGTGAAGAATTCCCTCCAAAAAGCGCAGGTGTGACGCCCTCGAAGAAATCGGGCGGAAATTCCTTTTGGTCGTATTCGTTGTCATCGATGATGCCAATGTCTTCGACATAACCTACTACCGGAATAATACTTGGTGAATACCCGGTCAGTACAACTCCTGATGGCACAATAAATTCGTGGCTGCCTTGGCCGTTTTTGGAAAAACCTTCGAGGAATACTCCGTCAAACTCAAATCCGATCGCGCAACGTTCTCCCGGCTCGAGTGGTTGCGGAGGCGTGAAGAGATACAGACCCTCGCGGTCTTCGGGTACATACGAGATTTCGTTGAGGCGCCACTGGAGATTCTTCCAGTGTGGACCGCCGGTGATGGCAATACGCAACATCGGTTTTTCGGTATTGTTCTGTAACTCAAATATTCCCCGTGTGGAAAACCAGCGCCGCTCCGGCTCAAGCTCAAGTTGAATATCCGATGAAACCAGGTCCGGTGTCGCGGCGTCGAGCCAGGTGGCGTGGTTACGTTGCCAATAGTGTTTCTGCCAACGTTCGATGCGTTTTCCTTGTGGTCCTCGATTGATACCTTTGTGCAGAGCCAGCCCGAGAACAAAAGGCACGAGGATCAGTGGTGAAAGACGAAGCGTGGTACGTAGCAGCGCATTCGGCTGAATACGCTCGATGATACGTATTGAGTCGAAAACGCGTCGTGGAAAAATCTTTGTGGTCAGTATCAGTAGCAGAACGGCGACGATCAGTATCAGAATTCGATTAAGAATCAACGGAGTCTGATTGAGTTCGAAGGGAGCAATGTCGCTCCAGCGCAAGGCGCCGGAAAGCGACCAATTCCATACCCAACTCATCTTGCCGGTGGCTAATACGATAGCCGACGCAATCATCACTGCGATCGCCAGGGCGTAAGTTGTAAACCGACTACCGGTGATGGCAAAGGCCAGAGCCACAAAGCCACACCAGAACAAAACGGTTGGTCCCAACAAGAGGCCATAAACAACGGCGTAAGGAAGTGGATCCAAAGGAACAATGCCCTGACGAATTAACAGTACAAAACACGTGAGAAGCACGGCGACGAGCGTAACCCCGCCAACAGCACTGCACGCCAGAGCCTTTCCGATGATCATTGCGCTGGTCGGGACCGGTGTTGCCGAAGTGATCGCAGCGATTCGTGTGCTGCGCTCCCGCCGCAACGACTCTACGGTATAAAACATCAGTAACAAACAGAGTGTAAACATCAACTCCACAAGTGATCCGACCGCGCTTACACCGGGCGTGAGCAGCAACGGTGTGTCAAAAGCGCCAACCGCGTAGATCGCATCGACGGTACAGTTCAGTACGACCAACGGAATCAACACCCACATTGCGGGGTGGCGGGCTAAGAGACGGACTTCCAAACGAAAGATCTCGAGTGCGCCGGCCACAAGACCGGGCGGCCGGTTCTTCATTACGAGATCGGCCAGACGAGCCGAAGTCAAGGTGGTTTGCGCACGGCTCTTCTTATTCTCCGCCGCGGTCAAGGCTCTCTGTGTTTCTGCCGCGCCCACTTTGTGACCACGAAGCGTGCGGGCGAGGTGTAGCTGCGATCGCATGACGGCTGCAAGTCCAATGACCAAAAGGGTCAACCTGCTGAAGAGAAAAGCCGGGTCGAAGACAATTTGTGCCGAATTGTAGAACTCGGCGCCACGATCAACTTTGATCCAGGTTTCGTTCAACCATCTAAATCCCGTAGGATCGATCAACATCAGCAGCCGGTTCCATCTCCATTCGAGCCAGGAGGGAGACCACGTCCACAAGAAAAACACACACGCGAGCAAAATCACAAGCGGCACCATGTTGACTAGAATTGGGCTTCTTGAACTTTCACCGATCAAGAAACAGATACCAGCAGTAAAAACGATCAGGGGTACGGCAAAAAACAATGAAGGAATGAGATAATTGAGCAGTGAAAAATCACCGACGAGTTCTGGTGAAGAAGAGAGGGTCATCGAGTGTTTGAACAGGGCTGAGAGACCTCCCAGAAACGCCAATACCGTAAACGAAGTGACGATCGCAGCTAAGAAGTTTCCCCAGACATACTCCGAGGGCCGCAATACAGTCGAATGCAAGAGTTGCTCGAGACGCAGCTCACCATCCCGTTGCACCGCCATGCCTGCGACGACGGCGACAAAGAGCGGGAATAACATCGGCACAAAGAGCGTCAGATCGAATGCATTGCCAAACTGAGAAGTGATATGGGCCTGCATACCACCGGCGATGTCTGCGCCTGATTTGATGCGCAACACCCCAGCGGCCAGAACCATTACAGAAAGCACCACCAAAGAGTTCCATATCCAGAAAAGGGGTCGTTTGATATTGGTGAAGAGTTCAAATCGGCAGATAGCCCAGAGTCTTCGTAAACTCATGGAGCGCAGCCAGCGAAAGAACCGGCGGCCTGCTCTTGCAACACCTGGTCACCGAAACGAATCGTAGCCACATACGCATCTTCGAGGGTCGCTTCTACCTGCTCGAATCCGTCGGGTCTTTTGCCGTTGCGCTGCAAGATACGGACACGGGCTTTACCTTCAACTAGCAGGTACTGAATTACCGTGTATTCGTTTTGTAAGGTTTCGACCTCTTCCGGTTCGACGATACCTTCAAAGATCAATCCGGCGACCGCTGTTCGGGCAGCCGTTGGAGTTGTACGAGCGACCAACTTACCGCGATCAATGATCGCGAAGTTGGGACAGAGCACTGATACATCTTCAACAATGTGGGTTGACAGCAGAACAATTCGGCTCTCTGCCAACTCAGCCAGAATGCGGTAGAAGCGAAGTCGTTCTTCAGGATCAAGGCCGGCTGTTGGCTCGTCAACGATAAGGATGCGTGGGTTGCCGGCTACCGCCTGGGCGATACCGAGACGTTGCCGCATGCCACCGGAGTATCCACCGACCTTCTGATCTGCGGCGTGACTGAGATTGACACGTTCCAGCAACTCGTCGCACAGCGGTTTTTCCCCACCGGCGGCTTTTACTCCCTTCAATCGCAGAAGGTGGGTGAGCATCGCCCGTCCGGTGAGCTGTGGGTAAAATCCAAAATCCTGAGGCAGGTAGCCGAGTCTCTCCCATACGTAGTTCGGTTTGTTGCTAATCTCGACCTCGTCGAGCCACACCTCACCTGAAGTCGGTTCAAGGATGCCGGCAATGATCTGCATCAGCGTCGATTTTCCTGCCCCGTTCGGTCCTAATAGTCCGAACATGCCGTTGTCGATTTTAAGATCGATACCGCGCAAGGCGGCAACTGGTCCGGGGTAGACTTTTACAAGCTGGTCAACTTTTAACATCGAAGAACCTCTTCTCAATCTGATCTCATGCACAGTAAGACGAGAGAAGGAATACTTAGGTTCGCAGCAGTACGCTGGTGAGAAATGGAAATTTGTTCGCTTCGCTCACAACCCGACGTCGTGTATCTTGGACGAGACGGCGTATACCCCTTTGGTTATCTGTGAGAAATCGTACATCCTCGCCCTGGCCCACATTGAGGATTTCTCCCCCGAGCGCGGGCCGAAGATGTGGTATAGATGCCCTAGAAAATGTGAAGTTATTTCTGCGTGGACCCTTAGTCAATAGTGGCATTACCCTTAGCATCACGGAGACAGATATCCTCAAACGGAATATCAGGCCCGATCAGCCGGTTCCACTCTGCTTTGCTGAAGCCCCGGTTGGCGCGGTTACAGGCCTGTGCGGTCCAGGATGTGATGCCGGTGAGATCGACGAACTCGACCGATGCCGAGCGTAAGACCGCGAGCACCGATTTCTGGGGGTGAAAGCTCAGCGAAGTAATGCCATCGTCGTCGTCGATAGTAGCGAAGGGTAGGACCTGAAAATCCTCCGTCGACTGGGTCGCGGTGTCAAGGCGCCAGATCTGAAGCTGACCAAACGAACTGCCCACGGCTAGCAGTTGGCCGTCTGGGCTGAATGCCACTGCGGCGACCGCGCCGTCGCACGCGATGGTATCGTCCGCCAGCAGTGCGCCGTCACGATTCCAGAAACGTACCTTTCCGTCATCGTAGGCCGCCGCTATTACTCGGCCTCGCTGCCCAAAAGCGATATGCGTCACGCTTACAGGAAAACCTTCGTTGTCAGGCATGAGGGGTGCAGTCTTGAGTTCGCCACTGAGCGCATCCCAGAGCCGTACGGTCCCGTCGTCACCGGCAGTCGCCAAGAGAGGGCCGTCGGGAGCAAAGGCTACGATATTGACCCAGTCATCGTGTGACATGGAGTGCAGGTGTTTGTGCTCATCAACCTTCCAGATCCGGACTCCGTTGTCCTCACCGCCACTCGCGAGCAGCGCGCCGTCGGAGCTGAAGGAGATGCTGGCCGCACCGCCGTCATGCCCGTTCGGAAGCGGCCACGCCTGCCGCGAGATCGGATCCCAAAGATGCACCGTACCATCGTCGCTGGCGGTGGCGAGATACTGTCCTGTGGGACTCAAGCAGACGTCGGTAACATCCTCGCCCTCGAAACTCGGGAACGGTACACCCTGGGCCAGGCCTGTCAACGTATCGAGAAAACGCACTGTGCCGTCGTCCACCACGGCAAGGCGGTGGCCGTCAGGGCCGAAGGCCAGCGACGATGGCCGCTGCAGCCAATGCTGGTCCGCCTCACCGCCGAGAGCTACTGACCAGATTCGAACTGAGCCCTGAGCTCCGGTGGCGGAGACGAGCCTTGTTGCATCGGCGGGATCAAAACCGAGGGCGTGCACTGGCCCGCCGAGCTCAGCGAGTTCGAGCCTGCGCTGCGGCCGATCGAGTTGCCACACCCGGATCTTGCCCTGCTGGCTTCCCGATGCAATGATCTGATCGGTGGCATGTAGAGCCAGGCTCATCACAGGGCTGGAATGGCCGGGGGCTTTTCCGGGTACGTCTTGGCCGGGTTCAAGAGGCCAGTAGCGGATTGCTGGGTTTCCACCACCACCCGAGATCAGTAGGGTGCCGCTGTGATCGAAGAGTACGCACGAGATAGCAGCACCGTGCGCCCGCGGAATTTCGTCCAGTAGCTGCTGCTGCTCCAGATCCCAGACGAGCAGTGTGCCGTCGAGGTCGGCCGAGGCCGCGATCCGGCCGTCTGGCGTGATAGCGACGGCCTGTACCGGTCTGTCATGCCGGCCAAGTTCCGAGCCGTGATGATCGTCGAGGCTCCACAGCCACACCGTCTGGTCCTTGTCGCCGCCCGATATCAGCTGGCCTGTTTCGCTAGCGGCGAGGCTGGCGACACGTCCCACGTGACCCTCAAGTTCGAAGAGCATCTCACAGCTCTGCGCCTTCCAGCCGCGAATGACTCCGTCGTCACTCGCAGAGAGGATCAGGCCTCCCGCGGCTGGGGACTCGAGGTCCGTAATCCAGTTTTTGATCCCTTCAAGCTCGACCTCGCACATGGAACGGTTTGAAATGTTGTCCCAAATTCTCAGGGTTTGCCCATAACCACCGTGGGCCAGCCAACTGCCCTCTGCAGCAAAGGATAATGAACTCACTCTGCGGGTTGAGCCCGGAACGAAGGAGATCAGGCGAGGAGCCTCCTGTAAAGCCGTCAGCAGATGGCTGGTGGCTTCAAAGGTTTGGGCGGTTCCGTAGGCTCGAATGCCGAGCAGCAGAGCGAGGTCGTGCTGCGTCGCGAGGTGATCCCGGCTCTGCCGCGCCAGGTAGCGTGAGACTTGGAGGTCGGCGAGATCACGCGCCCGGGCTTCGCGCCGGGCCTGCCACGACATAACGACAGCGATAGCCAAAGCGACCACTACCAGGGTGAGGACTGAGAGGGTCTTGACCCGCCCCTTTCGTTTTTCCGCGCCGTGCGACGTTTTGAGGAAAGCATGCTCCTGATGGCCCAGGGGCAACGAGCCCCTTCCTCGAACTTCAAGCGCCCTTTCGAGGCGAGCACCTCGCCAGAGGAAATCGGCACTGTGATCTCCCAGTTGCCAGCGATCAGCGGCGCGCGTGAGTTCTCCTCCCAAACGCAGATCGTCACGATGGTGATCCAACCACTCCGCCATCGTTTGCCAGGCTCGGAACATCGCTTCGTGGGCGACTTCGACCGCGCTTGTTTCATCGCTACCTCGGGAAACGAGCAGCCGTGCCTCCAGGAAAGGCTGAAGCAACGATCGTGCCGTTGCTGTGCCTCCAACGAGGTCGCCTATCTCGTGCCAACTGGCGGAGCGACGTACATAACGCCCGTCAGCATCGAGCCGCGCCATCGCAAGAAAGGCCAGTCGCAATTTGTCGAGATCAGTCTCAGAATACCGGCGTGTCGTCATGACCCGTTCTGCGGCCCGCGCCACCGAACCCCGTAAGCCTCCCAATTGCTCACGATACGCCTTGACGCTCATGACGCCTTCTTTGCTGCAATTTTCAAAAAGCTGAGCAAGCGTAAACGCCAATAGTGGTAGTGCGTCCTCTGTATCCATGTCGGCGAGCAAGGTCTGGGTCAGTCCCGGCTCGATGGTGATCGCCGCCAGTTCGGCTGGACCTTCGATAATCCGAGCCCGCCTATCCGCCGGTAACGGTCCAACCGAAAGGCTGCCGAAGGCTAGGGCCTCGAGCGCTGGATCGGTTTGCAGAGCACCCAGAGAGTCTGATCGGAGAGTGCCGAGCACAACGTAGGGTGGATCCGGGCGGTCTACGGCAGTCCGCAAGAGTTGGAGGAATTTCCGGGCTGGGTGATCCGGCTCTCGTACGAGCAGCTCTTCGAACTGGTCGATGACGAGCAGAGGTTTGGCTTCGTGTCGTCCCGAGCTGAGGCGGAGATCATCCAAGATCTCGTCGAGAACCCGCGCAGATGCCGGGTTCTCTTCCAACTCCTTGTGCAAACGGCCAAGAATTTCTTCCCAGGCAACTGTACGGCCCTGGCGTTCGAAGGCCGCAGCGAGCGCCCCCGCGAGTTCACGCATTGGGTCATTTCGAGGACGGAATACGTCAACCACAAGCCAGCGCTTGTCGTCGAGTCTGAGTCGGGGTAACAAACCCGCGCGGACCAGGGAAGACTTGCCGCTGCCCGAGGCTCCTAAAACCAGAACCAGTCCTGATTCACCGAACCTGCCGACGCGGTTGAGCAGTTCTTTACCTTCTGAGATCTCTTCTTCGCGGCCGAAGAATACCCCCGCGTCTTCCTCGCGATATGCGAGAAGCCCAGGATAGGGTGAGCGGCTGCGATCCCAGACGAAATCGGCAGAATCTTCGATGCCCGCGGCTTGCAGTCCTACAGCCAATCGGGCGAACGCTTTTTCTGCACCCTCCTGGTGGAAATTGATGACCTGGACCTCATGCAGGTGGGATGGCAGGTCGCAGGGTTCGATGATCAACGGGAAAACTGGCTTGCCGAGTGAACGAGCGATCGCCAACTCCGCAAAACACCATTTTGAATCCATGGACTGTTGGCTGCACAAGATAACCAGGGCCCGGCACGATTTGAGCTGACGGTAGAGTTCAAGCTCCCAATCACGACCAGAAGGAATGCCTGCTGCCGGGTCAAAATCAAGGAAGATTGAACTATGCTGGCGTTCGTTGAGCCATTGAACGAGCTGCTTGGATACCCCTCCATCGGCACTCGAATGGCTGAGAAAGACGACGCTCACGCCGGTACCCCGGCAGCCTCAGAACCGGACCAGCGAAGAGATCGAAAAGCTTCGAGTGGTGTCCGAAAAATCGACCGCTGCGTCGACCTGAAAACGGCCACGGATCATCAGGCCGAATCCAGCCGATAAGTGGATCTGATCCTCTCCACCCGGAAAGGCCTCTGTAATGCTGGCTCTGCCAAAGCGATCCCTCTCATCCATGAGCGGTTCCGACGAAGGATCGAATCGGATCTTATGCTTCGGGTCGTACCACGCTCCCAACCTGAGAGCCGGAGCCCCTTGAACGTTCCAGAAAGAATACTCGAGACCAAAGTGGAACTCATTTGCGTCGTCGATAGCGAAGGTCCCTAAGGCCTGGCCCGAGATCGGACTCGCGACGAATCGTTCGACATGCTCAAGCAGCTGTGAGTACTGAACCCGCGAATATTCCAGGTTAAGGTTCAGTCGGCTGCTTGCCCGGAACCCGGCGCCGATCGCCCAGGTGTCGGGAATCGCGGTGTTCACCGAGCTTTCAATGCGGTTCGTTGCGCCACCGACGAGTTGGGTTTCTTCGGTCACGCCATCGATTTTAAATTGTGAGCCTTCCCGGAACGCGGCTCCGACGCTCCAGACATCGTTGATATGCCAGAGCAGGCCTGCAATGATCGCGGTCTCTGTGCCATCACGAGTGAGCAGTTGCTTCTGATATATGGGGTTTTCGTTGAAGTCCATGATCGTCCCAAGGGTTTCGACCTTGACGGAACTATCGTAGAGCACGAAGCCTGCACCGAGCGAAAAGCCACCGTCGAAACGGTATGCAGCCGCGAGGCTGTATCCAGCTACCTCCAGGCCCATAGCTGCCTTTTCGATGCATGGCAGAAACGTCGCGCTGCGGCAGTCCCCCTGGCCGGCAGCTTCGATCGTGCTATCAGCAAGCTGATGGCGATAGGCTGAGAAAGTCCAACGCTTCCAGGGGAATACCGCTGATAAAAACGAAACGCCGCGGGTCTCGGTTTCGACTGTTTGGGATGGGATCAAAGCAAACGAACCTGGGAAGTTGATTTCGGCCTCATACTTCCAGCTGCGACCTTCTATGGACAGTTCGGTTCTTGTCAGTTGGCATAGACCGGCAGGGTTGGCATAAGCTGCGGTGGCGTCATCGGCGCGGCCTACGAATGCGCCTCCCATTCCGAGGCTTCTCGCCCCGGGATTGGAAAGACTGAACTGCGAGTCAAAAGTCGCTACCGGAGCGGTACCAACCGGTTGAGCGAGCACCGGCAACGCAGTGGTGAGGCAGACAATGAAGCCACACATAGCTGCGAGCTGCAAGCTGCACTTTACGAATCTGGAGACCGGATTCAGGACGCGCTCCACGTTGTGATCGCGGGAATGAAGGTCAACGCGATCTCGACTCGAGCAGTGAGGCCGGGAGAAGGTATTCGCGCCACGTTGCGGGGGGCCGAACATTGATCCCTGATGAATTCTTTCGGACTGCGCTCGCTGACGACTCCCTGTTGCTCGCATTTGACCAGCAACTTCTGCAGCTCTCGAATCTCCCCCTGCTTGCTGCGACAGACTTCCTGTTTACTCAGTGAAGTCGAAAGAATCTCGACCGCCAAAGAACAATCGCCATCCATCCAGTGGGCCCGGCCGAGATAAAAGTACGGCAGGTAGTGGCGTCGCCATCGGCCGCTTGCGTCCTGGATCGACGACTCCCAGCTTGGTTCAGGGCTCAGCTTGAGCGCCTTCTCAATCTCATGGATGACCCCCGACCAGTCCGCCGGTTGCCGTTCTTTCTCGAGGCTTGCCTGGAAGAAGGCAGCAGCCTGCTCACGGCCGTCCCAGCTCGCGTCAAGAACCTGACTAGCGACCGGCAGCGCCATCAGGAGCAGAGGTACTACAAAAACCAGCCGAAAGGAATGTTTGTTCATCACGCGCACCGGCCTTTTTTTCCAATTGTTATTACTTGATTCAGCTCGTCTCCTCTTTAAAAGTTACATGAAATCAGCCTAAGGTCAAGTTCTTGAGCTATCGTTCTTAGCTGTGGAAGCAGCGTGAAGTCAGGCGGGTCTTCAATGATCGAGCACGGCCCGCACACGGCGGGCCAGGCTCGCGGCGGAAAACGGCTTCTGAATCAGTTCTATGCCGGAGTCGAGCACGCCGTCGGTAGCAATTTCGGACTCGGCATAACCAGACATGAAAAGAACTGCTGCGGAAAATCCGCGGTTTTTGAGCTCCTGGATAAGCTCCTTGCCGCCCATTCTAGGCATCACGACATCGGTCAGCACCAGGTCGATTGGGGTTTTGGCCAGTTCCGCCATTCGTAGGCCGGCTTCGCCATCGGCGGCGAGCAACAGTCGATAGCCGCGACCTTGGAGCACCCGAGCGGCAAAATCTCTCACCATAGGTTCGTCCTCGACCAGAAGAATTGTCTCGTTTCCGCCCACGATGGGCTCTTCGGCCAGCGCGCTGGGAATCGCAGCGAGCAGGCCCTCTGCCCTTGGTAGGTAGACCCGGAAAGTGGAGCCATGACCGGGTGACGATTCAACCGTGATGCGTCCACCACACTGGTCAATGATTCCCCAGCAGGTGGCAAGACCGAGACCGGTACCTTTTCCCTGTTCCTTGGTAGTAAAGAAGGGTTCGAAGGCTTGTTGCTGCTCTTCTTCGCTCATGCCTGAACCTGAGTCGCAGACATCAATCATGACGTGGTCCTCCTGAAGGGTTGCACCGTCAGGTTCTTTATGCCCTTTCGAGGCATTTCTGGTCTGGATCACGAGTCGTCCACCCGACGGCATTGCGTCGCGGGCGTTGACCGCCAGATTCGTAACAACCTGCTCCATCTGGCTGGCGTCGGCTTTGACAATCCATAGGTCTTGTTGAGGGAGAATCACGAACTCGATGTTTTCACCGATGAGCCGGCGCAGCATCTTGTCGAGGTTGATGATCAGGTCGTTGAGATCGAGTTCCTGCGGATCGATGACCGAGCGTCTCGCAAAAGTCAGCAGTTGGCCCGTCAAGCGACCGGCACGGGCGCCTGCCATTTGGATCTGATTCAGACCCTCTCGCAGCGGTGAGTCTTCGTGAGCCTCCATGAGCAACAGATCGGCGTTGCCGATGACCGCAGTCAAAAGATTGTTGAGGTCGTGGGCGATGCCTCCGGCGAGTCGTCCGATGCTCTCGATCTTTTGTGTATGCATGAGCTGCAGTTCCAGTGAGCGGCGTTTGGTGATGTCGAAGAGGGCGCCGCCGAGCCACAAAAGCTGACCGTCGGGGCCGTATTCTCCGCGACCGCGGTCCAGAACCCAGCGTTCCGAAGCAGGCCTTCGAAGGAGTCGATACTCGATCTCGAACGGTTCCCTCTCTACGAGCGCATCTTCGATGCTTCGCTCGACTTCTTCACGATCGTCCGGGTGGACCAGTTCTTCCAAACACCGGCCCTGCTCGCCGAGCAGTTCAACTGGTTTGACGCACGTGATGTCCTCAAAGGCGGGACTCAGAAAGCTGAGATGGCGACCGTGGTCAAAGGTCGCGCGGTAGATAGCCCCAGGGACATTGGATACGAGCGAGCGGAAGCGCGCCTCACTCTCCCGCAAGACGGCCTCGTTACGACTGCGCTCCTCGAGATCCTTTTCAAGGGCTTTGCGCTCTCGCCGGGCCCGGCTCACACGGCTCGTCACAAGGGCAAGGCCGCTGCCAAGGCCGGCTAAGACGACGAGCAACCGAAACCAGATCGTCCTCCAAAATGGCGGCACCACCGTCACCTGGATCGACGTTCCCTCCAGGTTCCATACACCGTCGTTATTCGAGCCGATGATTCTCAGGTTGTAGCTTCCGTCAGGGATGTTGGCGTAACGGCCGAAGCGACGTTCTCCCGAGTCGAACCATGTTTCGTCGATGCCACTCAACTTGTATTTGTAACGATTCTTTTGCGGTCTGGTGTAGTTCAGCGCAGCAAATTCAAACTCGAAGTAGTTGTGCTGCCAGTCGAGCACGAGTTCATGTACCTTTTCGAAGGCCATACCGAGCTTCAGCTCTTCACCGCTCTGTTTGATCGAGGTGACAACCACCGGTGGTATGAAATCATTGTCGACCAGGTCCTCAGGGTTGAAGCTGCTCGCTCCCGAAATTGTAGCGACCCAGATGATCCCATCCTGCGATTTGCACAAAGCGGCTTCTTGGAACTGATTGCCAGCAAGACCGTCGGCGACGGTGTAGACCCGGGCAGAGCTGGTCGCCGGATCAAACCTCACATAGCCGATCTTGCTGCCGAGCCACAGATTGCCGGCGTCGTCCTCAAGGATATTGGTGATCGTATTGGTGGGGAAGCCGTTCTTTTCATCAAATCGCTCGAAGGATTCGGTCTCGGGGTCGAACCTGTGCAGTCCTCCGCCATAACTTGCGATCCAGGTTTCGCCCTTGGAGTCGACAAAAACGTGGGTCAGGGTATCGCTGCCAAGGCTCGATGGGTCGTCCGGGTTGTGGGCGTAGTGTTGAACAACTCTTTTTGTGCGCGGGTCGAAGATGTCAAGGCCGCCACCCATGGTCGGCACCCAGATCAGGCCGTCTCTGGCCTGGTGCATTGTGACAAGCAGGTCATTGCTGAGACTCTCCTTGTCAGCCGGATTGTGCCTGAAGAATAGGAACCGGCTGGTTGTCTTGTCGAAGCGAGCGAGACCTTCGCCCCAGGAGCACAACCAAAGGACGTTGCTATCGGTATTGTCCTCCAAAACACTGATCGGTGAGTGAAAGGTTTCGAAGGAGTTCGTGCAGATACCACGATCGCGGTCGAAAAGCGACAGGTACTTGTCAGACAGAACCCAGAAGTTGCCCTCGCTGTCTTCGAACGGACCGCAGACGAATCCTCCGGGGATGGCCGTCGGATCGCTCGGATCGTGCGGGTAGCGGGTGAAACGCTCGCTTTCTCGATCAAAACGATTGAGCCCGTTGGGAGCGGCAAACCAAATCGTGCCCCGGCTGTCTTCGTAGGCCGTATTGATCATGTGATCACTGATGCTGAAAGAATCGTCGGGGTCGTGTAGGTAGCTCTTGATCCTGTGTGCTCTGTCATCCCAGTTGTCCAAGGATCCGTTGACGTTGACCACCCAGGTGATGCCAGATCTGTCAGTGAAGATACCGGCGATGCTGTCTGAACTCGGCTGGTGGTGAAGGCCTACAGTGGGCATATACTTCGTGAAGGTGTCGTGCGCGGGATCGAGAACGGTCAGGCCTCCGCCTTTCATATTGTGTGCAAGCCACAAGCGACCTTGTACATCTTCGTGAATCGTATATACATAAGTGATGGGCAGGCTGCCCCGTTCCTGAGCTTTGATTTCATAACGCACACAGCGTTCGCTTTGGCGGTCGATGTAACTGAGGCCGTGGTCCGAGCCGATCCAAAGAACACCATCTCGGTCCTCCAGGATCGCGGTTATCATGGCAGGGCTCTGAGTTTTCTCACCGGGTGGGGGATTTTCATAGCTGACAAAGCGCTGTCGTTCCTGATCGAAGCGAGCGAGGCCGCTGGCCGTGCCGATCCACAAGAAGCCTTCGTTATCCTCGTAGATGGCGACTACGTCGTCGTCCATCAGACTGCCTGTGTCCTTGGGGTCGTGTATGTGCTTCTGGAACGCGCCGGTTTTTCGATTGAAGCGATTCAGCCCGGCGCGGGTACCGATCCAGACGTTACCCTGGTGATCTTCGATGATGGTCTGGAGACCAATGTTGAAGGCATTGCTGCTGATGCTATTTGGATCGTCGGGGTCGTGGAGGTAGATGGAGAACGTGTCGATCTCTTTGTTGTAGCTGGTGAGACCACGGGCCGTTCCGATCCAGATGATGCCCTGCTGGTCCTCGCACAGAGAGAGCACGTTGTCATCGGAAAGCGAATCAGGACCGGCGTTGTATGTGAGGACATCAATTCCATCGAAGCGAAAAAGCCCGCTTCCTTGACTGCCAATCCAGAGCAAACCGTCGCGGTCCTGGATCATGGCTCCAGTCAGAAAGGAGTCTGTGCTGAGCACTCGCTCGAAACGGGGTTCGTCTTGCACCTGTGCACCGGCGTGGCCGCCACAGGCCATTGTCAGCACCAAAGTCCTCGCCACTCGGCGCAAAAACATCAGTCGGCTACGCCGCTGGCTGGCGAGCACAGTTGTTCGAGAACTCACCATTGGCCGATCGAGTCCTCCTTCTTCTCAACGTATTGAGATGGATCCCAAGAAAGCCACGCTGATACATCCATAAGCCATATTACAGAGTAACAGGCTCGACTCATGCAGGTTTGCAATCGATTGTTTCGTGGCAATACTCACGAGGAGGCGGATTTTGGAAGATTGTGTGTACTGGACTTTGATGAGAAATTGAACTGGCATCGGTGCACTTTTTCTTCTCACCATTTGTCGTCGCAAGACGCGGTAGACGTAGTGAGGTGCGGCGTATTTTTGCGCCGCAGCAGACTGGTAACAACTTCGGTCTGGTTCATCGTGATGTCATGTATTGTTGTCTTTTGTGTCTCATTTTTGGGCTCCGAGTGCCGTTATTGGGCAATGACCGGACCTCATCACGGCCTATCCTCCGGCACCGATCTTGCTTCTATCTGTGATCAAGACCCTCGTGGGGTCACTGAGACGGAAAGGAGATTCACCATGTCGACAACAATGCGACCTACTCAACGAATCAGCAATCGCCCGACGGTCATGCTCGTCCTTGAGGATGGGCCAATGATTCGAACATTGACCGACGTACTTGGCGCGCACGGTGAACTCGCGTTGACGACTTGCCGGGCTCTGGCACACGTCTCAGAGACCGTGCGGGGACGCCGGCCTGATGGTTTTGTCGTTCAACTCTCCAGCGCCGATGAGATTCTTTTGCTGAGTGAGCTCGTGAAGCGTTGTGTTGGTAGGCCAGTTCTTGTGGTTGTTACTCCCGGTTCTGATGTCGAATCACTCTTGTCGGCGATCCCGGGAGTGCTCGTCATCAGCGAGCTTCAGCCCGCTGTGGAAATACGCCGAACGCTCCTGTCCGCTCTTGTCGCTGCAAAGTGGGAAGCTGCCTGATTCGCAAGCCGGAACCAGGTTGAAACGGTGCTGGGCACGCCTTTGTAGATTTATTACGTCCTAAAACCACCGCCTCTGGCGGTGAGACCCGAAGAGCTTCGGAGCGATCCGGCGTGAACCCGGCGTAGGTGGCCGCATTCCAGATGTGAGCTATTTGGATGTGAGCTATTTGGTGGTGGAGCTTTCCTTAAGA
>PJEL010001646.1_pt1 | contig 22016 bp, 9 predicted proteins | sample 1853271 | NCBI WGS metagenome assembly PJEL01 (sample SAMN08108733, study PRJNA415343) | Invertebrate metagenome, whole genome shotgun sequencing project. | host: Globobulimina | place: Sweden: Gullmar Fjord | collected 2015-08
GTCCAGGGCCGCGTCGAAGTCGGTGAACCTCGACAGGATCGCCACCGGGCCGAAAGCTTCTTCTCGATAAACCTTGGCTTCTCGTGCGACGCCCTCGAGCAACGTCGCCTCCAGCATCGCGCCGTCGCGCTTGCCGCCACAGAGCAGCGTCGCGCCTTTCTCGACCGCCTCGCCGATCCAACCGTCCAGACGCTCGGCTTCCTTCACGTCGATCATCGGCCCGATGAAAGTCTTCTCGTCGCTCGGATTTCCGGCAACCAGGGTCTTCGTCTTCGCGACCAGCAGCGCTTTGAACTCGTCGTAAATGTCGGCGTGGACGATGATCCGTTGCACCCCGATGCACGACTGGCCGGACTGATAGAACGCGCCGAAGACGATGCGCGCAACGGCGTCGGCAAGATCGGCGTCGGCATCGACGACGACCGCCGCGTTGCCGCCAAGCTCGAGCACTACCTTCTTCTTGCCGGCCTTGGCCTTGAGCGCCCATCCGACATCGGGCGACCCGGTGAACGACAACAGCTTGAGTCGCTCGTCCACAGTGAACAGATCGGCCCCGTCACGCCGCGCGGGAAGGATCGAGAACGCCCCCTTCGGCAGATCGGTCTCGGCCAATACCTCGCCGATGATGATGGCGCCCAGCGGCGTGCGCGAGGCCGGCTTCATCACGAACGGGCATCCGACAGCCAGCGCAGGGGCGATCTTGTGAGCGGCGAGATTGAGCGGGAAATTGAAGGGAGAGACGAACGAGCAAGGCCCGATCGGCACCCGCTTCCACATGCCCTGATAGCCTTTGGCGCGGGGTGCGATGTCGAGCGGCTGGACCTCGCCGGTCATTCGCACCGACTCCTCGGCAGCGATGCGGAAGGTGTCGATCAGTCGGCCGACTTCGCCGCGCGCATCGTTGATCGGTTTGCCGGCTTCGATGCACAGCGCGTGCGCGAGTTCGTCGAAGCGCTCGGTGAAACGGGTGACCGAGTGGGCGAGCACGGCCTGGCGTTCATAGGCCGCCATGCGCGCCATCGGCTCGGCCGCCTGTGCCGCGGCGGCGATGCCTGCGTCGATCGTCGCGGCATTTGCCATGGCCACGCGGCAGGCCACCTTGCCGGTGTACTTGTCGGTGACCTCGAGGTCGGTGTTGGGAGTCCGTGCCTCGTTCGCGAGGTACAGAGGATAGACGTCTTTCAGCTTGCTCACGGCGCTCTCCCTACAGTGCGAGCTTCGCGCTCAGCTCCTTGATGTCCTTGTTCAAGATGCGGTCGTTGTCCGAGTAGTCGACCGGGCAATCGATCAAATGCACGCCGTCGGTGTTCAGACAGTGCTCCAGCAGCGCGGGAAAGCTCTCGGCGCTCTCGACCCGGTGTCCGATGGCACCGTAGCTTTCCGCATACTTGACGAAGTCGGGATTGCCGTAGGTGAGACCCCAATCCTCAAATCCCATGTTCGCCTGCTTCCAGCGGATCATGCCGAAGGAGTTGTCGTTCAGCACGAGGCACGTGATGTTCAACTTCAGCCGAACTGAGGTCTCCAGTTCCTGGCTGTTCATCATGAAACCGCCGTCGCCGCAGACCGCCATGACCTTGCGCTCCGGATAGACCATCGCCGAGGCCATAGCGCTCGGAAGCCCGGCACCCATGGTGGCCAGGGCGTTATCGAGGAGCACGGTGTTCGGCATCTGCGCCGGGTAGTTGCGCGCGAACCAGATTTTGTAGACGCCGTTGTCGAGACAGATGATCCCTTCCGACGGCATCGCCTCGCGCACCTGGGCGACCACGTATTGCGGATAGAGCGGGCAGCGCAGGTCTTTGATCGTATCGCCCGTGTGGGCCCGTTCGGCTTGGCGCGCCTTGAACATGCCGGAGAAGTCCCACCGGCCCTGCGGCACGATGTCTTCCTTGATCTGCCAGATCGAGTTTCCGATATCGCCCACGACTTCGACTTGCGGGAAATAGACCGGATCGACTTCAGCGGAACGGAACGACACGTGGATCACGTCGGCGCCGCCCGGCTTCATGAAGAACGGCGGCTTCTCGATCACGTCGTGGCCGACGTTGACGATGACGTCCGCCGCTTCGATCGCGCGGTGGACGAAATCACCGGCCGACAGCGCGGCACAGCCGAGGAACTGGGCGCTGCGCTCATCGATGACCCCTTTGCCCAACTGCGTTGTAACGAACGGGATGCCGGTCTTCTCGACGAACTGCACGAGCATCCGCCCGGTCATCGTTCGGTTGGCGCCGGCGCCGATGACCAGAATCGGGGCTTTGGCCTGTTCGATCTTGAGCACCGCAGCCCGAATGGCTTTCTCGTCGGGGATCGGCCGGCGCGCATGACTTCTGGCGAGCGGTCGCGAGTCGGTCATCTCATCGGCGATGTCCTCCGGGAACTCCAGATGAGTGGCGCCGGGCTTTTCTTCCTGCGCCAAGCGAAACGCCTCGCGCACGCGGCTCGGGATGTTGTCGGAGGAAGCGAGCTGGTGCGTGTACTTGGTGAGCGGGCCCATCATGTCCACCACATCGAGGATCTGGAATCGGCCCTGCTTCGACTTCTTGATCGGCTTTTGGCCGGTGATCATCAGCATCGGCATACCGCCGAGCTGGGCGTAGGCCGCGGCGGTCACGAGATTGGTCGCGCCCGGCCCCAACGTAGACATGCACACCCCGGCCTTACCGGTGTGGCGCCCGTAGGTAGCGGCCATGAAGCCGGCGGCCTGTTCGTGCCGGGTCAGGATGAGTCGAATCTTCGACGACCGCGACAGCGAGTCGAGCAGGTCGAGGTTTTCCTCGCCCGGTATCCCGAAGATGTACTCGACGCCCTCTTCTTCGAGGCACTCTACGAACAGGTCGGATGCTTTCGTTTTTTCCATGGTATCTTCCATCCTCGTGCCTTCGCGCTGCTGAGTGAAGCGGCTTAGCAGCGGCGCGCGCAACGGGTAACTTGCGCCCCATGCCCGCAGGACCGCTCGCCAACTACCGCATCGTCGATCTGTCCACGATGATCTCCGGACCCATGGCCACGCAGATACTCGGTGACCAGGGCGCCGACGTCATCAAAATCGAAACCCCGGGAAGCGGCGATCTGGTTCGCTACCTGGGCGCTTCACGCGACGGTATCAGCGCGACGTTCGCGACGGTGAACCGCAACAAGCGCTCGATGACGCTGGATCTCAAATCGGATTCGGGGCGGCGCACTTTCGAGCGGCTCGTCGCGACCGCCGATGTGTTGGTCCAGAACTTCCGGCCGGGAACGGCCGAACGCATGGGCATCGGCGAGTCGGAAGTGCGCGCCGTTCGGCCCGACATCGTCTACACCTCCATCTGCGGCTTTGGCGAAACCGGACCCTACGCCGACAAGCGCGTGTACGATCCGCTCGTGCAGGCGCTGTCGGGTTTGGCGTCCATTCAAGGCGACCGCGGCGTGGGCCGGCCGCGCATGGTACGGCTGATCGTTCCCGACAAGATAACCGCGGTGACGGCGGCGCAGGCCATCACGGCCGCTCTGCTGGCGCGTGAGCGCACCGGGCAGGGGCAACACGTTCGGCTGTCGATGCTCGATGCGATGATCGCGTTCGCATGGGCCGAGGGCATGGCCGGGCAAACGTTCGTCGGGCGCGAAGTGGACGTGCCGCGCAACGCACTCGCGCAAGACCTCGTATACCAGACGGCCGACGGTTGGATGACCGCGGGCGCGGTTTCCGACTCGGAGTGGCAGGGGATGGCGCGTGCCCTCGGGCATCCCGAATGGCTCGACGACGAGCGCTTTCGCACACCGGGCGGCCGCGTGGCCTACGCGAAAGAACGCTTGGACCAAACCGCCGAAGTGCTGCGCACGCGCACGACGGCCGAATGGCTCGACCTGCTCGATGCCGAGCAGGTGCCGTGCGCTCCCATCCTCGCCGTAGGCGAAGTGGCCGGCCATCCCCAGGTCGAAGCCAACGAGTTGATCGTCGAACTGGAGCAGCCCGGTGTCGGAACCGTGCGCCAGCCAAGACCCGCCGCGCGCTTCGATCGAACCCCCGCCGCCATTCATCGCCATGCTCCACGCTTGGGCGAACACAACGAAGAGGTTCTACGAGAGCTGGGCATCGACGCCGCGTGAACCGGCACGCTCGAATTGACATCGCCCCCGCAGACAAGAACGCTGCTCCGGTGGGAGAGAGCTTCTTGGCGGTGAACCATGCGACCCGGTGCCGGTAGATTCGCGCTCGGCGCCGCTGCGCTGATCCTGGCGCTGGCGACGGGCGAGGCGGTCTTGCGTGTCGCCGCGTCCGTCTCCACCGCAAAAGGCCGGCACGCTTTGCACGAGCCGAGACCCGACCGAGCGTGGTTGTACGGCTTGCGACCGGGAATCCAGGCGACGCTCCAGGGCACCGCTCCGGTCGTCTACCGCATCAACTCCGACGGGTTCCGCGACGATAGCTACGAGCGGCAAAAGCCTGCCGGGACGTTCCGCACCGTCGTGCTCGGCGACTCGATCGCCTTCGGCTACGGCGTGGACGTCGAAGACAGCTTTCCGAAGGTGATGGAGCGAAGTCTCCGCGCGGTGGCCGACGAAGGAGCGATGGAGGTCCTGAACCTCGGCGTCAGCGGCTACAACCCCTACACCGAAGCAAAGCTTCTCGAAGATGTGGGTGCGAGCTACGATCCGGATCTCGTCTTGGTGCAGTTCTGCATCAACGACCTCAACGATCCGACGCTGCATTTCGACGCCCACACGCGTCTTCACCTCGGCACGATCCCGGATGAGGCCTACCCCGATCCGTCGATGCGCACGGCGGTAGCCGAGCAGCCCGGTATCGTGCTGCGATGGTGCCGTCGATCGCTGCTCTGCTCCTTGGTCGATGACAAAATCTTGGCCGCGTTGACCGAACGGCCCGGCCAGGAGCGCGCGCAGGCGGCTGCCATGCCGAACAGCGGCGTCGATGGCATCGCGTGGCGATGGCTCGAACGGCGCTATGACGAGATGGCCCGTGCGAGTCGCGCACTCGGCGCACGATTCGCCATCCTCGCGGTTCCGCATGTGGGGCAGCTCGTCTCTTCCGAGATGCACGCGGTCCGGCGACAACTTCTCGCCTTGGGTGAACGCAACGGCTGGGTCGTGGTCGATCCGTTCCCCGCTTTTCGCACGGCCATGAGCCGCGGCGATTTTCCGCTCTTCGACCTGTGGCACCCAACGTCTCTCGGGCATCGGTTGATCGCCGAAGAGACGATCGAGAAGCTGCAGCGCGACGGACTCCTGCCGGGGAACCGACTCCCAAAGCGCCCTCGCCGACGCCCGCGCAACTGACTCACGGATCGCTCGAATCCACCGACACCGATTCCAGGCCGAGCCCGTGCATCTCGAGCGCTTCCTTCAGGTAGGGGACGCGAGAGAGATCGTCGAGATCGATGGGCGCGGGCGCGAGCTTCATCGCGCGTGCGAGCTCGACGCGACCGGTCTCCACTTTGCCCTGGAACAACGATGTGGTGGCCAAGTTCGCCCAGACTTCCCAGCGGTCCGGATCGAGCCGCTGGGCGGCCTCGAGGTGCTCGCGCGCCTCAGAGTAGTTCAGGAACGGGGTCTTCATGCAGTAGCGCGCACTCGTCAGTAGGTAGTTCATCCGCTCGGCAGCGAACCCGGAAGCGGACAAGAAACGCCCGAAGTCCAGTTCGCCGCTCGGCCGACCGAGTCGCTGAACGATTCCCGCGTGTTCGAGCCGGCCGAGGATCTCCGTGGCGATCCAATAATTGCCGCGAGGTGTCGGGTGGCAGTTGTCCGCCATCAGCTCGCGCCCCACGACGCCCCGTTCGGACTCGTCTCGCAGTCGCTCTTCGATATCAACGAGCTGAACCGAATCGCGGTGCGCAAACTCACGAATCAAGCGATTGAACCGCGAGAGGACGCGATACGGTACAGGGTCTGAGTCTTTGGCGAGCCGCAACAGCGCTCGAGCCCGCGGCTCCTCACCCCGGGCGTAGTGTTGGCGCCCGCTCAAGTAGATCAGCATCGGGTCGTCGGGATAGCGCTCCAAGCTTCCGTCGAGTGCGTCCTGCATCTCCCCGGGATCGGCGGTTTCGGCGAGTAGGAGCAGACGGTCGATCTCTCGTTCGTAGTCCGCACGCGTCGAAGGCGGCCGAACATCGCGATAGACAGGCGGCCAATCGAGTTCGTTCGACACGAGCGTACACAAGAAGAGTGGCACGCCGTGCTGTCGAGCGACGTTGACGATCGCTTCGAGATTCTCCTCGTACAAACCCACGCGCGCGAGAAACTCCTCGGAGTCTCGCGCGTACACCGAAAGCTTATCGGGAAAGAGCAGCTCTCGTCTGGTTCCGCGAACGTTGGTACGGACGAAGCGCTCTACCGCACGTACGAGCGCGAAGGTGTGCATGCTCTGAGCGGTATCTTCCAGAAGCCGGACGTCCGTAGCTTGGATCGGCCACAAGAACTCGTTGTGACCCGTCATGACGACGATCGCATCGGGCTCGTCCCTGAGTGACGCCGTAACCTCGCGAAGCACACGGGCCGACGACGCGGCGCCGACTCCGAAGTTGCGAACCTCAACGCGGCCTTCGTCGTAGCGTTCCTCCAGGAACGCCTGCATCTGGGCGACGAACCCCACGCGCGGGGTCGGCCAACCCCAGACCGTAGATCCGCCGTAAACGAAGATTCTGACGTCGCCCTCCGCCTTCTGGGGCAGACGTCGCAACGCGTGGCCGGACAGCGCATCGCCGGCTCTGCGCCCTTCCCACCAGCGAAGCGCGCCCTCCACGGCACCGAGGGTGATCGTGGTGGATAGGATCGCAACGAGAATCCTCTTCATGAATCGCACTTTGCCGAAAGCGTCCCCGTTACGCACGCACTTCGCGACCGAGCGTCACGACAGCGACAAACGGTTTGACTTCGGCCCTTCCGGGACTAGGCTCGGCCCTTCATGTCCGAAATCAAGGATCTTCTCGAGTTCTGCAGCGGCACGATGCCCGAACGTAGTTTCGACGCCGGCGAGGTGATCCTCGAGGAAGGCGGACGTGAAGGCGTGCTGTACGTGCTGGCCGAGGGATCGGTCGAAGTCCTCAAAGGCGAGTACCGCATCAACCTGGTCACCGAGCCCGGGTCGTTCTTCGGCGAGATGTCGGTGCTGCTCGCGCTGCCGCACACGGCGACCGTCAAGACCGTGACGCCCGCGCGTTTTTACGTAGCGGACGACCCTCGCGCATTCATGAGCTCACGCCCGGAGATCGCGCTGGCGATCTCGACGCTGCTGGCCCGCAGACTCCACGCGATGACCACGTATCTGGTCGATCTCAAGTCCCAGTTCGAGGATCAAACCGATCACCTGGGCATGGTCGACGACGTGCTGGCTACGCTGTCGCACGCGCAGGGCGGCGCGCACAAGCCGGGCTCCGAACGCGACCCCGATCCAACCGTCTACTGAGTACTAGCCCGGACTAGGGCCCGGTGAATTCGAGCACCGGCCGCACGAGCGGCTCGTCGAGTTTCACGTACTCGCTGCCGGCCAACGAGAACCACAACGCCTGGCGCGCATCGGTATCGAGGATGCAGTAACACGGCACCGGACCGATCTGCCGGCCCGTGTTGAAGACCCAAGTCGAATCCAATCGGTCGACCCACGAGCCGCCGCTTCGAAACGGCGACTGATGGATGTGGCCGGTGAACACCATCGTCGGGCTGTACCGCGCGATCCATTCCACGACATCGGCGTCGCCGAAGTGCTGCTTCCCTCCCCAACTGACCGGGGAGTCGTCGGGCGGTGAGTGGTACACCCACACCCAATCTCCGGTTCGCTTCTCCGCGTCGGCGGCCAGTTGAGCGTCCACCTCGGCGCGTGCCGATGGTCCGTCCCACCACGGGCACACGGTGAACAGCACGCCGCTACGCTCGAACGACTGCCCGTCGGCGATCACGCCTCGCGCGCGTACACGCGACATCCACCCGGCCACTTTCTCGCCGGCCGCGTTCTCGGCGTCGAGGTCGTGATTTCCGGAGCTGACGAGAATCTTCGTCTTGGCGCCGATCCTCTCGAAGTACTTCAGCGTGACGACGATCTGCGCTTCGAGATCCACGAGCGATGAGATGTCGAGATGGTCTCCGGCGATCACGACCACGTCGAACCGATCCGCGACCGCGAGCACCCAGTCGAACTGCTTCAGCGTATAGTGGAGATCGGAAACCAGCAGGCACTTCATCGTCGGCGATCCAGAGCCGCGCACCAGGCGGCTCGGGGCACAGTCTGTCGCTCGACGCCACGGCGAACGCAAGCCGGTGGACGCCCTGGTGTTTCTAGGGTCCCTGAGGCTCGAGTTGAAAACGCACCGCGGTGGTTCCCTTCGGCGTCAGCTCGGCGCAAATCGCGCCGCCGTGGCGCTGTACGATCAATCGGACATCGCCCCAGCCGAGATCCGCGCTCGGCACCGACGAAGCGAACGCGAAGGGCTCGAAAGCACGCGAAGCCTCGACCTCACCGAGAACCGGCCCGCTGTCCTCGATGAAGAACACGTCTACGGCGCGATCGCCCACGCCGTAGAAACGGACCTTCGGCGTCGCGCTCAGAGCCGCTCGCTCGGTGGCCACGCGAAGCAGCAGCGTCAGAGCGCGCCGCATCAACACCTCGTCTCCGGTAGCTGTCATCCCCGGCTCGATCTCGATGTGAGCGTTGCAGCCCGACGAGCGAAGCTCGCTGGCGATTTCGAAGGCCATCGCGCTCAGATCGAGCGGTCGCGGCGCAATTGGCGCCTGCGTGAGGCGGACGTGGCCGATCAAGCCGTCGATCATCGCGGCGATGCGATCGCTGGCCGCCGCGCTGCGCTCGAGCAGAACGCGGCCCTCTTCGTCGAGCCGGTGGGCGTAGTCCTCGCGCAGCACGCGCGAGTAGCCGTCGATCGCGCGCAGCGGAGATCTCAGATCGTGCGAGAGCGCGGTTCGAACCGAGGACAGCGTCTCTCTGAGCATGCTGCCTGGGTCTTGTGCGCCCGAATCCGTTCGCTCGGGGGTCGTCGTTTGGGCAAAGGCCGCATCCATCACTTTTCGTTCGCCTCCCATCGTGGTGTCACCCCGGGGCTGCCCCCGGTTGCGCCTTACTAATAGCAAACGGTGTGCCGCCCGTTGCCATGGCCCAAAACGCGCCTAACCCATTGCAATTATTGCGATATCGGAAAGCGAGGTGAGCCGGACGTCGTGCCGAATCGCGGGCCCAGGCGGCCCCAAAACGAGACCACCGGCCTCGTGACGAGACAGTCGTCGCAAATTGGTCACATTCAGGAACTACGCTGGTGGCCGAAGCGCTCGATGGCTCCGCGCAGTTGGTCGGCATCAACGGGCTTCCCGATGAAACCGTGCATGCCGGCCGATTCGCAGGCCTCGCGATCCGCGTCGAGAGCGCCGGCCGTCATGGCCACGATCGTCGGCAACCGATGCGGCTCTCCGCTCGCCAGAATGCGGCGGGTAGCCTCGAGGCCGTCCATCTCCGGCATCTGGACGTCCATGAAGACGACATCGTAAGGACGCGCTCGAACGGCGGCCACGGCCTCCGCTCCATCGGCGACGAGGTCGGCCATGTAGCCGAGCCGTTCGAGCAGGCGCTGGGCGACGCGCTGATTGACCGGATTGTCCTCGGCCACGAGGATTCTCAGCGGCAGCGTGTCTGCCAACCTCGGTTCCGTGGCGTCGTTTCTCACCTGCACCCGTTCAGCCGCTGGGCAAAGAACGCTCTCCAACACAGACGCGAGTCGATGGGGTTTCAGCGGCTTCAACAGCCTGGCCGAGAACGCGGCCAGCACGTCGGCGCCGTCGCGGTCGCCTTCGCCGCCGGGCAGCATCGCCGACGTCGCCAACACTAGCGGCAACGCACGGTCGCCCAGTCGCTCCTTGATGGCGCGCGCGAGCGTGCCCCCGTCCATCTCCGGCATGACGAAGTCGAGCAACGCCACATCGAAAGGCCGCGTCGCCCTATCGAGCAGAGCAAGCGCCTCGGCGCCGGAGTCGGCGGTCTCGACTTCCATGCCCCAAGCGCGCGCGTACTCGCCCGCAATCCGACGGTTGGTCGCGTTGTCGTCCACGATCAAGATCCGGCGGCCCTGCAGCCGCTGTTGCGGAGCGAACACGTTATCTGCCTTCGCGCCGTCATCGCGCTCGACGACGACCGTGAATCGAAACGTGGAGCCGTGCCCCGGCGTGCTGTCCACCTCCAAGCCGCCGCCCATCGATTCGGACAGCCTCTTGCAGATCGCCAAGCCGAGCCCGGTTCCGCCGTAGCGCCGCGTCGTCGAGGCGTCGGCCTGCGTGAAGCTGTCGAACAGCCTTTCGCTCTCTTCGGGGGCAATTCCGATGCCGGTGTCGATCACGCTGACGGCCAGACGAACGCGGCCGTCCTCTGCCCCCTCGCCCTCGACGCGAACGTGCACTTCGCCGGTCTCGGTAAACTTGACCGCGTTGTGGCTCAGGTTCGACAGAATTTGCCCGACCCGCGTGGCGTCTCCCACGACCGCGACCGGAGTAGAAGGCGTGATCTCGTAGGCAAGCTCCAAGCCTTTGCCGACCGCGGCCGGAGACACCAGATCGAGCGCTTGCTCAACGGTCTTTCTGAGATCGAATGGTGCGTACTCGAGGTCGAGTTTCCCCGCTTCGATCTTCGAGAAATCGAGGATCTCGTTCACGACCGTAAGCAGCGCTTCGCCGCTGCCGCGCACGGTTTCCACGTAGTCGCGCTGGTCATCGTCGAGGTCGGTCTCGAGCAGGAGGCTCGTCATGCCGATCACACCGTTCATCGGCGTGCGGATCTCATGGCTCATGTTCGCGAGGAACTCGCTCTTCGCGCGATTCGCCTGCTCGGCGCGCTCGCGAGCGGCATGGAGTGCCAGGTGCGAAGCCGACCGTTCGCGACGCAGACGGGTCTCGGTGCGCTGGTAGGCCCACGCGATCGCCGAGACACCGTAGAGCAGCGCCAGCGATCCGACGACCTGCAACCGGGCTTCCTCGTTAGCAATGCGCGCAGCGGCAAACTCGAAGCCCGCGCCGTGAAGCGCGCCGATCGCCAAGATCATCGAGGTGGACAGTCCGAGCCAGACCAACGCGGAGCCCCAACCCGCGAGCAGGTTCGCGGCCAGCGTGAAGAAACTCCAGGCGAAGAACGCCGGCATCCCGAGACCGCCGGTGGTGAAGTTCACCGCTGCGAACGGGACGAAGAGTGAGGCCAGATACAGGTTGGTGGCGAATGTGATCGACGGAAGCCGGGCCAGCAGAAACGGCACGCACAGCCCGAAAATCGACGGCACGTAACACGCCGCCAAACCCGTGCGCCCTTCGAGCGCATGGTTGAGGCCGACGAGGAGCGCGAAGGGAATCGTCGAGAACGTGGCCGCGGCCATCATGCGGGCGCGGTGGCGATCGTCGCCGCTCAGGGCGAGCGCATCGACGCCCACGAGGCGGTCGAGCCTCGAATCGGTGGATGTCTCGAATTCTTCGTCCATCGCGAGCAACGAACCATGTGCGAGCAGCGGCGCCGACAATACATCGACGGGTGAGATACAAAGCCGCGATCAGGACTTCGAGATGCGGTACTTCGCCTGCCCCGACCCACCGAGCGCCTCGGAAGCCTGGTCGAGCGTCGAAGCGAGTTGCTCCCCGACGTTCGCCGCGACCACGACCACGGCGAGTGCGACCAACGCGGCCAGGAGACCGGCCTCGACCGAGCTCACGCCCCGATCGTCGGCCCAGAACCTGGATCGCTTGCGGCACATCGTGCCCCTCTAACGCAACGCTCGTGCCAAGCCCGTCGTCACGGGACGGGGCAGAGCAGGCGCGTCGGGGAGGTCGGCTCAGACGGGCAGAAAACCCTTCAGGTGCACAAGCTTAGCTGTCGGTGTGAGATTCCGGCGGTTCTCACCCGCACCCGACTCGTGCCGGATCGAAGCGGAACCGCGAAGAGCGAGGCGGACCGGCGGCCCCACCTTGGGGCACATTACGAGGCCGGCACGATCTCAAAGTGAGGCATGGCGCAGAATCGCCAGAGCCTCGGCAAAGACGGAGTCAACGTCGATTCGATGACACGCTAGAAGTCGCTCTGCGACAGCTTCCACTTGCCGTCGCCGCCGCTCCAGTCCGCGGTCAGGTAGGCGACGTCGTCGCCTATGTAGACCTGCGTGGTCATTCGGGGCAGCGTCGCGCGCGACAGGTCGCCGTAGGCTTTGATGGTGAAGCCGTAGTTCAGCAGCCCTTGATCGAAGCGCTGTCGGATCCTGAGCTTGAAGATGCCGTCGCGGCTTTCCTCACCGAACTTCTTCGCGCGGCGGTCCTTGAATCGGAAGTCGCCGGCTTTGCGAATCTCGAGGTCGCCGGAGAGCAAGCGGCCGCGGTAGATCTCCCCGTTCGGATTCGTCAACAAGAACGTGAAGCCCTCGAGGAAAGGATCGAGCGAGGTGAACGGAATGAACCGTCCGTGGATCTTGATCACGTCCTTGCGCGCACGCCGTGCCCGTCCTTGCGAATCGTAGACGCGGATCTTGGCGGGGTCGTTGAGAATCTGCGCGCAGGCCGGAGTAAACTGGCACGAAGAGTCGCAGCTCTGGAAGCCGAAGCCTCCACAGCTCGGATCCGCGCAGTCGATCAGGCCGTCGCCGTCGTCGTCCGCGGCGTTGTTGCAGATTTCCCCAGACGTCGGATCGCACGTCTCGCCCGCATCGACCGTGCCGTTTCCGCAAGACGCGAGTCCCGGCGAAATGTCGGTCGGCTCCGCGTCTGCGTTGTCGCCCGGTATCGGATCGGGGGTCGATGACGACACCGATACGAAGTTGCAGGTGTCCTCGATTCCGGAGCAGTCGCCGTCCTGCGTCGAACTGCTGATTGGCGCGTTGGTCGCCACGGTGACCGTCACGTCGAACTGGACGCTCGCGAGCGGGGCCATGGTGCCCAGCGCACACGTGAGAATGTTCGGCTGCACTTCGATGCAACCGCCCGTGTTGCTGAGGTAGGTCAGGCCGTTGCCCGGCGTGTCGGTCACGACGACGTCGTCGGCAGGGTCCGGACCGTTGTTGGTGACGGTGATCCGGTAGACAACGGTGTCGCCGGCCGGAACCGGCTCGGCCGTGATGTCGATCTTGGTCACGGTGAGATCGGCGGACGCGAACGCGGCGATCACGTTCGTCGATTCCTCGGCCGTGTTGTTGCTCGGGTCCGTATCGGCCGTGCTCGATCCGACGCTGGCCATGTTGCAGAGGTCCGAGCCGCCGTCGCAGGCCCCGCCGGAGGTCGTCCCCGCTGTCGGCGCCGCAGGATCGACTTGAACCGTCACGGTGACGCTCCGAGTCGCTCCCGAGGCGATCGTGCCGAGACTGCAAGTCAGAACCCCGGAACCGCCGCCGGTGCAGCCCCCGGTGTCCTCGAGGTAGGTCGTATTCGGGTCCAGCGTATCGACGATGACGACGTCCTCGGCTTCGTCGGGCCCGTTGTTCAGCACCTGCAGCGAGTAGGCGAAGACGCCGCCCGCCTGAATCGGGTCTACGGTGTCGAACTTGATGAGCGACAGATCGGCGAGCAGCGACGGCGTCTGAACGTCCGTGGGCTGATCGTCGCTGTCGTTGGTCGGATCCCCGTCGAACGTGGTGGTCGAAACCGTCGCGACGTTGCAGAGATCCTCGGTACCGTTGCAGTCTCCGACTTTCTTCGTGCTACCGCTGGGCGCGGCGGCATCGATGTACACGGTGATCTGCACCACCACCAAGCTACCGGCCACGACGGTGCCCAGATCGCAGGTCAGCGTCCCGGCCGGCGCCTCGACGCAGCCGGCGTTGTCGCTGACGTAGGTCGTGTTCGCATCGATCGTATCGACGATGGTCACGTTCTCGGCGTCGGACACGCCGTGGTTGCGAACGTTCAACGTGTAGATCATCTGCGTCCCGGCGAGTACGGGCTCGGCCGGGTCGAACTTCATCACGCCCACGTCCGCGATCCGGAACACGTCGGTCGGCTCGTCGTCGGAGTCGTTCGCCGGGTCGGTGTCGGCGGTCTCGCTCGTGACCGTTGCGATGTTGCAGAGGTCCTCCGAAGTGTCGCAAGGCCCGGTCTGCAGCACGCCGGCCTCGGGAGCATCGGCATCGACCGTAACGTCGATATCCACGACCACCACGTCGCCGGAGGCCATGTCGCCGAGCGCGCAGGTCACCGTACCCACCGGCGCTTCGGCGCAGCCCGCGCTGGCGGAGGAGAACGTGGTGAAGGCCGGCAACGTGTCGGTCAGCACGGCGGCGATCGCCGTACCCGGCCCGTTGTTCGTGACCGTCATCTGATAAGACAGCGTCAATCCAGTCCCGACCGGATCGGGGAGATCGGTCTTCACGACCTCCAGATCGACCGGCCCGCTGGTCGGGTTGACTACGCAGCCTTCTCCGTCGAGTCCGGAGTTCGGACTGGTTCCGGGGCCGTCGGTGGCCATCGCGAGCGCGCAGTTTTCGATCAGAGTACCGGCCGGAGCGGTCGGATCGACGGAAACCGTGACCTCGATGACGGCGCTGGCGCCGGCGACCAAATCGCCGACGACCCAACTGTAACTCGGATCGCTCACAACGTCGGCGGCCGGGAGCGCCGACACGAAGGTCATGCCGAACGGGATCGTGTCGTCCAGCACCGTCGCGTAGGCCGTCGCGGGACCGTCGTTGCGCACCTCGATGGTGTAGACCACCTGGCCGCCGCTGGGCACGAGCACTCGATCGGCGGTCTTGGTCACGACGAGCGAGGCGGTATCGACGGCCGGCTCGGCGACCACCGTCTCTTCTTCGACCTGGCCGGTCAGCCCGCCGTCGGCCGTGATGTCCACGGTGTTGAGCAGGACGTCGCCATCGGAAGTCCCCGCGTCCACCGTTACGGTCACGACGATCGTGCCGAACTCGCCCGGATCGAGATCGCCGATGTTCCACTGGTTGTCGCCGACGTCTGCCGGCGGAACCGCGGAGACGAAGGTCGTGCGCGGATCGTAGGTCTCGGTGACGACGACGTTCGTGATCGTCGCCGCGCTCCCGTTCGAGTACGTGATCTCGTAGGTCAGCGTTCCGCCCGGTATGACCGAGTCGGGGCTGTCGGTCTTGGCCAGGAACAGCTCGGTGACCTCGAGTTGAGAGTCGTCGGAATCGGCGTGATCGTTGACACCACCGCCGCCGGTACGCTCACCGTTCGTGGAACCCGGAGCGTTCGGATTCGAGCCGCCGGTGCCGTTCGGGCCGGGCAGGCTGGTCCAGGTCAGCGCGGCGCTGTTGTCGGTGATGATCCCACTCAGAGGCGGGTCGATGTCGGCCGTGAAGGTGAGCTCCAGCTGGCCGCCCGGCGGGAACACCGCTGCCGTCACGTCGATCGCGCTTCCGACGCTGCTGTCGGTGACGCCCGACACGCCGCCGCTCGCGACGATCGTCGGCGCCGACACGTTCGTGAAGTCGCCCGGGACGGTATCGAGAATCTGCGTGTCGTAGCCCGTCGCCGTGTCCGCACCGGCCGCCGCCGTCACTGTGAGCGTGAACGTGACGGTTGCGCCTACGGCACTCACCGACGTGGGCGAGACGTCCTTCACGATCGTGAGCGAAGGCTCGGTGACATTCACCGTCTGGTCGTCGGTCAGCAGTTGAACCTGTGAGAGTCCATCCCAGAACGACAGACTTCCGCCATTGGTCAGATCGGTCCCGGCTTGGTTGCCGACGACGTTGTCCACCGTCGCACGGTACTCGAGTTCGTAGCTCTCGGTGTCGCCGTCGTTGTCGGAGTTCGTGACGTTGCCGAAGTCCACGGTGAGCGTCTGTCCAGCGACGATCACGCCCACGCCGTCGGCGAGAGCCACCGCGACGCCCGTTGCAGCCGCGTTCACGCTACCGGGGTCGGCCGCGCTGGTGAGGCCGGTGCCGAAGTTCCGGGTCAGCGTCGTCGAGCCGGCGAAGTAGGTCATGCCTGCCGGCAGCGTGTCGGAGAGCGACAGTTGCGCGGTCGCCCCGGGAGGGAGTTCCACGGTGAGACGGAACGTGACCAGTTCCCCGATCAGTACGTCGGGGCTGCCCGAGTCGGCTTCCGTCGTCGAGATCAGCGCTTTCGTGAAGTCCGGCTCGCTCGGCGGACCGGAACCCGGGCCACCGGTCTCGACCGGCGTCAGGTTCGGGTTCTTGCCGTCGCCGTCGTCGCCGTTGTCGTCACTCGGCTCGTCAACGAAGTTGTCACCGGTGGCCTCGGCCTGGTTGACGATGATCGTACCGTCCGCCGTTCCACCATCTACCGTGACGCGGAAGCGGACGAGCACGACGCCGCCCGGTTCGATCGTTCCGATGTTCACGGCGACGGGCGACTCGGCGACCACGATGCCCTGGCTCGTAGAGACCGAACCCGCGACGATCGTCGTGTCGTTCGGCATCGGAGCGTCGGTCAGCGCAACGTTCAGCGCATCGGCCGAACCGTTGTTCGCGACCAGGATCGAGTACTCGAGCGTATCGCCGGGGTCGACGAGTCCGTCGCCGTCCGGATCGATGGCCAACGACACGCGCTTCTCGACGTCGATGGCAGGCGCGCCGGGCACACCGTCCACGGCGTCGAACGAAGTGGGCTGCTCGCCGTCGCCCGGATCGCCGTTGCCGTCGGTGGGAATCGGATCGGTCTGATCGGAGTCGGCCGTTCCTTGGTTCGTAAAGGTCTCGCGCGTGGGATCGCCGTCGCCGCTTCCGTCGTAAAGCGGCGGTCCGTCGATCGTCACATCGAACTGCGCGGCCTCGACGCCGCCGACCGCGATCGACGGGATTGTCACCGAGACGGTCGTCGGGGTTACGACGATGCCGGAACCCGCGCCTGTCACGAAACCGGATCCCGGGTCTCCGGTGAGGCCGGTCGGTATCGTGTCGGTTAGCGTCACGTTGGTCAGCGTCTGCGCGCCTACGTTGTCGAAGATCAACAGGTAGCGCATGCGATCGCCGGGAGTGACGTCGCCGCTCCCGTCCACGTCGGTCAAGAACAAGACCAACTTCTCGACGTAGAGTTCTTCTTGCGGGGTCGGCGGACCGCCGACCGGGACGTCGGTGGGCTGGTCGCCGTTCTCGTCCTGACCGTCTTCGTCCGTCGGCTCCGGAACCGTATCGTCGGAATCGACAGAGCCTTGGTTGGAGATGATGGTCCCGGTGGGCGTACCCGGATCCACTGTTACACGGAACGTGATCGTGACCGTTGAACCAACCGTCAGCGTCCCGACGTCAACGTCGAGAACCGGCGCGGCCGTATCGTCGGGCACGCCCTGCGTGGTCGTCAACGTAGCCGCCACGTACGTAGTCTCCGAGGGGATCGTGTCTGTGAACACCACGCCGGTGACGTCCACGACGTCGTTGGTCAGCGTAACGGTGTACTCGAGCGTGTCGCCCGGGGTCACGGTCGACGAGAGGTCCGCGTCATCGAACAACAGGACGGTCTTCTGCGCATCTATGAAGGCGTCGGTGTCCGGTGTCACCGAGGCGGTGTCGCCGTCGCTGTAGTCGTTGACTCCACCCGAGCCCGTGCGCCCGTCGTCGGGATCGCCGGTGGCGCCGGGCAGACCGGACCATTCGACGGCCGCCGAGTTGACCAGCGGCGTGCCGACAACGGCATCGGTATCGATCGTCGCCTGGTATGTGAACTGGAACGAGGCGTCGACCAGGGTCAACGACGCACGCGTCACCGTGAGCAGGGGATCGACGAAGGTCACGTCGGCCGGAGGCGCGGAGGCCGAACCCGGCACGTAGGTCAGTCCGGCGGGGATGACGTCGGTGATCTCGAGGTCGAACGCGTCCGACGTGCTCGAGCCCAGGTGTGCGACCGTCACCGTGAACGTCACCGTGTCGCCGAGGGACTGCGATGTAGGCGACGCCGTCTTGGTGATCTCCAACTCCGGCTCCACGATGGTGATCGGCAGTCCCTGGACTCCCGGCGTGCCGCCGTCGCTGTCGAAGTCGAGCCGCGTGGCCGCTGCGCCGTGCAGCAGGAACACGTTGTTCTCCGGCGTGTCGCCGTTCTGGTTGGCGACGATGTTGTCCACGCGGGCGACGATCTCGATCGTGATCGTATCGTCGGTGGCATCCCCGTTCGGCGGATTGTTCACGTCGCCGAAATCGTAGGCGATCGTCGTGCCACCGCCGCCACCGATCCCCAGGGTCGGGGTGGCATAGCCCGGGTTACCGAAGGTCATGCCGAGATGCCCTACGCTGATCGACTCGGACTGGAGCGTCAGTCCGGGAGGCAACTCGTCGGTGACTTCCAGGCTCTCGGTGATGCCCTCGAAGAGGTCGATCTGAATCGTATAGGTGACGTCCTCGCCGATCGTGTAGGTCGTCGGCGCCGTCGTCTTGTCGATCATGATCGGCGTATCGAGGATCAAGATCTGGCTATCCGACTCCTCGTAGTTGTCCAGATCGGTGTCATCGTCGTCATCGACCCCGGGCCCGTCCGAACCGTCGCGTCCGCCGCCACCCGGAATGCTCGAGTAGGTCGTAGCGGTCGTGTTGTTGAGATTCGTCCCTTGGATCGCGTTGAGGCCGACGACCGAGTCGAATTCGATGCGAATCCGTGCGCCGACCTCGATGTCCATCGGCGGAAGCGAGATCGTGTCGTCGGTCTCATTGGTCGTTGCGATGATCGCGTCTCCGGCGACCACCGGCAGTCCGGTGGCAGAGATCGTCACGCTGCCGGCCAGGATCGTGACTGTGACCCCGGAAATCTGCGACAGGCCGTCGTCCGCTCCCGGGCCGCCGGCGCCGGTCGGGAGCACGTCGCTCCAGGTGACCTCGAACGCTTCGGTCGTGCTGGCCGCCTGATCGTTGCCGATCTCGACTCGCCATCCGACCGTGTCGCCGGCCTGCGAGCCTACGGCGCCGGATACGATCGACTTGCTCATCCCGAGGTTCGGTTCGCCGACGGTGACAGTCGCCGTCTCCGGGCCGAGAACGATGGTGGAGCCCGGGTTGTCCGGGTCGTCGAATTCGGCGGTCGCCTGGTTGTCGAGTCCGACCAGGTTTTGGTTCGCCAGGATGTTCGTCACGGTCGCGTCGTAGCGGATCGTGACGGTGCCATTGGCGGACGCGGTGACAGCGCCGAAGTCGAAGGTCAACGTGCCTGCGGCCTCGTTGAAGAACGCCGGATTGCCTTCGATGAACGGCGCATTGGTGCCGGAGAAGCCGGCAAAGGACGTCACGACGACGCTGCCCGGATCGAACAGCAGACCGCTCGGAGCGACGTCGGCGATCTCGAAGATCAAGCTGGTGCCAAGCGGGACGCCCAGCGTGATCTCGTAGGTCGCGGTCTCGCCGATCGCATAGAACGGCTGGGCGCTGACGAGCGTCTTCGACAGCGTGGGTACCGAGATCACGACGATCGCGCTGTCGGAGTCGTTCAGATCGTTGACGCCGCCCGTGCCGGTGCGCTCGCCGTTCGGGTCGCCGGCCGGATTCGGGTTGGCGCCGCCGGTGCCGTTGGTCCCCGGCAGGCTCGTGGTCTCGGTATCGACCGTGTTCGTGATCGTCACGCCGAACGGCGCGGTCTCCGAAACGTCGGCGTCGTAAACGACCGTGACGAACTCACCGGGGTCGAGCTGGTCGATCGTGCCGGACAGTTCGTTTTCGTTCGGTACGGGCAGGAAGACCGCGGTGACCGCACGCCCCGGCGCGTTGGTGGTGTCGATGCTGACGACCGACGCGTTCTCGTACTCCGACGGCAGGACATCGCTGAAGGTCCAGTCGAAGCCCGGCGCCGCGTTCGCGCCGCTCGAGTTGTTGCGGACGACGATCGTGAACTCGATCTTGTCGCCGCCTTCGGCCGTCGGGACGTCCACGTTCTTCGTGACCAGCGGCACCGGCTCGGCGATGTGAACGCGGACATTGCCGGTGGTGGACTGCATTTCGACGGCGACGGCGTCCTGGTAGCGAATGCGCCCGCGGTTACTGCGAACGGTGCCGGCGTTGTTGCCGGCAATGTTCTGCACCAGCGCGTCGAACTCGAGGGTGTAGGTCTCGGAGATGCCGTTGTTGACGTCGAAGTTGTCGACGTCACCCAGATCGACCAGCACTTCTCCGGTCAGCGCAGAGAGCGCCACCGCAACGGGTACGCCCGCGCCGGCGGCGTTAATGCCGCCGGGGTCGTTCGCTGCCACGAGCGAGACGTCGTTGCGCGCAAGCGTCGCCGTTCCGGCGATCGCCTCGATGCCCGTGGGGATGATATCGGCGAGACGCACGGCCAGCGTCGTGCCCTCGGGCATCGTGTAAACGATGCGGTAGGTGAGCCGCTCGCCGATCGCGACAGGGGGATTCGTTGCGAGGTTGAGATCACCGGGGTCGGTGTCGTCCTCGAACGTATCAATCAGCGTCTTAACGACGCTTGAAACCGACAGCGTCAGGTCGTCCGAGTCATTGTCGGTGCCGGCACGCTCGCCCCCGACCACTCCGTCTTGGCTGTCGCCGTCGACGTCGGCTTCGTTGGTGTAGACCGTTGACGTGACTACGTCGGTACGTACGTCGGCATCGAACGTGAAGGTTCTGGAGCCGCCGGCCGGGATGGCCGCGGCCACGCCCGCGTCGATCGTGTACGTCACCGTGTCCACGGCATCGAACGAGTACGTGAAGTCGGCCGGCGTCGTGCCCTCGAGCACGGTCGCGATGTCGAACAGCGTGGTATCGAGCACGTCGGTGACGACGACATCGTAAACCGGTGCGGTCCCGTCGTTGTCGATGACGATCGTGATCGTGATGGTATCTCCGGCGTCGGCCGGAGAAGGCGCCATCGTCTTCGTGATGGCGAGCTCGTGTTCCACGAAGTCCAGATCGGCGCTGTCGGTTAACGGCCCGCCGGTGTCGTACTCGAGCGTGACGTTGTTGCGCTTCAGTTGCGCCGCCGGGAGTCCGTCGTTCGCGGCCTCGCTACCGTCAACGAGCGCGGTGATGCGAATGATGAAGCTGTTCGTCCCCGCGTCGTTGTCGTCGGTGGTCGTGACGGTTCCGAAATCCAGTTCGATGCTCTGGCCCGCGCCGGGAGTTCCCGTCACCGAGACGGCCGGCGCGCCCAGCACGCCGACATAGCCGGGCCCGGCGGTGTCGATGACCGGCGGTGCTTGGTAGGCAAAGCCGGCAGGCAAGTCGTCGGTGACAACGACGCCGTTCGACTCACCCTCGGGGAGCGTGACCGTGATCGCGTAGGTGACCGTGTCGCCGGCTGCGACGTTGCCGGCGCCGGCGGCCTCGGGAACTACGCTCTCGACGACCTTGGCGATCGCCGGGTCGACGATGCCGACCGTCGCCGGGTCGGTGAGCTCGTCGCCCGGATCCAAGAAATCCGGGCCTCCCGACTTGGCGGCGAAACGGCTGACGGTCGCGATGTTGTCGAAGCTCGTGCTGGGCTCGATGTCGGCGACCACCACGCAGGTCACGGTGAGCAGCGCGGTATCGTCGCTGAACGGTGCCCCTCCGTCCGCGGGGTTCTCGTCGTTTACCGCGAGGGGACCGGTCAACGCGATGCCGGCGGCAAAGAGATCGCCGGCGTATGCGCGCGGCGTGGCGCCGTCACCCTCGGTAACGGAGATCAGCGAGCAGCTCGCCGGGTCCATGCCCGTCACTTCCGGATCATCGATGGTTACGTCGAAGGCGGGGCTACCGCCCGTGTTCTCAACGGTGATCACGTAGGTGATGGTGTCGCCGGCATCACCGCCGGTGAGATTGCCGTCGACCGGCAAGATGGCCGGCAGCGGCACGATTGTGCCGGCCTGGTCGGTCGCCGCGACGCCTTTGGTCAATTCCAGCACCGGCGAGCGGATCTTGAACAAAGGCGCTGCATCGGTGGTTGTCTGCTCGCTGTTCGAGTTGCCGTAGATGGCGCGCGCGAAGTTGGCGAGGAAGAGGTTGTCCGCGAAGGGTTCGCTGGTGACCCTGGTCGTGAACAGGATCTCCACCACGATCTCCTGCGGGGTGGTCGGCTCGAAGCTGATCAGGTTCGGGAAATCGAACTGGATGCTGTTGGCCACGGCGTCGGTGGCGATCGTCGGCGGATTGGCCGTCGGG
>PJEL010001647.1_pt1 | contig 22012 bp, 31 predicted proteins | sample 1853271 | NCBI WGS metagenome assembly PJEL01 (sample SAMN08108733, study PRJNA415343) | Invertebrate metagenome, whole genome shotgun sequencing project. | host: Globobulimina | place: Sweden: Gullmar Fjord | collected 2015-08
TAGATCCTTTGCTATAGTATTTTTCTAATTTTTTTGAAATTCTACTCCAATCAATTATGAAGTTTATTTTCTTAAAAAAATCATCTTTAATTTTACGTTTTTCAACGTAAGGGATTGTGTGAAAATAAATTGTCTGTTTAGTACCTATTGTTAACAGGTATTGCTATAAAAACAATGATTTTATAAATACCAAAAACAAGTTATTTGTGCACATTTCCTAAGGGGTGATAAATGTCATTTGATTATAAAGTTTTTTGCCCATAAAAATAGTATGATTATTTTTATAAATATACAACATTATAAATCATTAAAAAAATTTATCACCTGCGATTTTGAGAGATTTTGCTATGCAACGATCTCTAAGGAAAGAAGGCTCAGGATTTCCGTAATGCAAGAGTTCTCATTGAGGATGCTCGAAGTGCTTAACCCTTTAAAAGGAGTATTAAATACTTATGGTTATGAATTATGAGAGTGTGACTGGCGAATCAGAAGATCTTAAATCTCCAAAGCAAGAAGAAAAAGAATTGTCAACTTTAATTCAATCGACAACACCTATATTAACGTAAGTTGCGCTACATTGCTTGTTTAATGAAGGTCGCATAATGAAAGTGAAAATAATATATATTTTTTTAACCTCTTGCATGTACTTTAGTTTTTTTATTTTCAAAACAAGATTATTAATGGTATTTGTTGCATAATTCTCATTATATATATATATATTATAAGCAGGGGGCTGTTATATACATATAATGTATTATACATGTGATTTTATAAAATTTAAATACTTCATAATTATGTTCAAGGTTATATTTTTTTTTGGATTTTATTTGGCTGTGGTATCTTGTGGAGATAATCCACCTAAAGACCCATTAGGTGCTCATACTACACCTAATAAACGTGGTAAGCCTCGTGGATCTGATGAAAAAAATGTTTATAGTAAAAAGGTCTTTGATGGTAAAAAGAATGCTATGGATGAAATTAAAAAGAAAGGAAGTGGAGAAGGAATTAGTCAAGGGCTAGATGGAGTTATGGAAGAGATTAGTAAGAAGACTTCAAAACTAGAAAAACAAAGACAAAATAACAGGCAGAGAATCCTTGATATAGATAATGAATTAATGGTTGGCAAGCAGTCTATATCATCAGGGAATGATGCTGGGGGTGAACAAGAATCTAAGTCTGAACCTAAACTTGAACTTGAACCTGAACCTGAACCTGAACCTGAACCTGAACCTGAATCTGAATCTGAATCTGAATCTGAATCTGAATCTGAAAAGTTACAAGCTGAAAAGAGAGGACTTGAGAAAAAAAATAAAGAAATCTCTAGTAAGTTACAGGAATGTCAAACTCAAGAAATAAGCTTAATTGAAAAATATAAGACCAAGGGCAACTTATTAAACTTAGAACTGGAAGTCTTAAAAGACAAAAAAAATGTTTTTGAATTGTTGGGATATTTTAGAAACTATCTGGATAAAATAAAAACAGGAAATAGTATAAAATTACTGTCAAAAAAGGTTCAGCTTTTATTATTTTTACGCCTTTATAGAGGTTTTGATAGTGCTTACTATGAAAGAGACATGGAAATTTTAGATTTTATTAATAATAATTTAAGAGAAGAAGACAAATCAAAATGGTTTAAACAATTAGGAGAGGAAGATAAATTAAATGCTTTAGTTGGATCAATTGTATCAGCATATCCAGGTGGTAATGAAGAAGATAAAAAAGATAGAAAGCTATTAGATTTTATTAAAGAAAACAATTTTTTTGATGAGGGTTTAATTTCAGATGCAGAAAGGCTCCAAGAATTAGGACTAAAAAAAGACGAAAAAACTGAAGAAGAGGAACTTGAGTTGAATGGGTTTCTGAAAAAAGTAGCGCGAGATGTAAGATTTAAAAAAGTCTTTGAAGTATTAAATTCTGGATTAAATAGTAACTTTAGTATAAGTGGGACTGAAATTTTGAAGACATCTGTTCTTCAAAAAGATTTAGTTACCTTAATGTTTGTATTTAAATTCTTTGTTAGTTCTAAAAAAAATAGATCTGGTGAATTAGATTTTTACAGTAAGTCTCTGATCCGACAAGCTCTTGTATCCTGCTTACTTAGATTGCCTATCGGCTATAGCAATAAACTTATATATGATTTTTTAATTAAAAAATCATATATGTTTGGCAAAATTAAATTAAACTGCGGAGTTCTGCTAGGTAAGTATTCGGTTGTTGACGAATTTGAAACCATTCATAGTGATGTTAATGAAAGAATAGTCAAGTTAGTAATTGGGGAACATGCTAAAGAGTGCTTATCTGTCCAAGAAATAAAAGAAGCACTAGAAAAAGCTAAAAAAAATTTAGAAATTTTAGAAAAAACAAAATTAAAATTATCAATAAAGGTGCAAGGAAGTATAATTTCTTTATTAAAGGAAGCTTTGGAAAAACTGAATAATAAAGAACATGGCAAGGAACCTCTAAAGGAAGAACAATCTGATAAACTAGCATATTTGAATAAAAGGGTATATTGGAAGGGCAATGTTCTGGGCGAAGTTGTGTCAGGTGAGCTTGAAGTAAATGATCTTAAGGTGACAGAGGGGGATAAGCTTGTATTATATTATGAAAAAGTAGATAGCAAAGATAATGCCCTGATGATATGTTATGCTAGTTCTAGTGATGAGAGTGTAGTCCGTATTAAGAGCAGTTATGATTTTAGTTTTAATTTATTTGGAGTAAAAATAGGTGAAGCTTATGTAACAATTACATTTAAAAACATTACAACAGGTAAAACTCAAGAAGAAAAGTTGGATATAATAATTATGTCCAAGATATTGAATTTATAATATGAAGTTGTTTGAGATATCGTTGTTTTTGATACTGTACTGCTAATTTTTAGAAACATCTTCAAATGGAAGCAGTATATACCCATCAGAAATTAAAATGATTCTAGAAAGTACCAATTAGGTGATAATTCGTCGCTTTCAGGCAATAATAATGTCAACTTGAATTCCGATGAGTATACCTAAGAAAAAGCAAAAATAATCCCCCCTTCCATAGCGTCCATCGCTGAGGCCAAAAAAGTTGTAGAAATGATAAAAATGACTTCTCCTATTTATCATATCATATTGTTAAATTCTCGATTTACGCAGAATATCTGTTTAAATGCTAAAATCATCGTTCTTTAAGATGTATTAAAGCCTGTATAATAAGACTTGCTTAACGTAAGTTTAAAAAATAAGAATAAAAGCATTTTTACGTTAGGCAGCAATTTTTTTATTGACCAAAAACCAGTTTTAGCACTATTATTTTTTGATAATAGAAGTTAGTTTACTAGATTTAGCAAACTAACTTAGTGGATTGAGATATATTAATATTGAGTTATATTGTATCGAAATAAACTATACTCATCATCAATCAAGAATTTTCCAAATGTTTGGAAGAAAGTATCATAAAGGACGATTTGTCTAGTAACTTCAAATACTTTTGGTATAAAAGTGGGCATGTTATCCTTAACGGAGTAAAGAATAATAAAAGGCACAGGGTGTCCAAAATACATTGTTATGTTAGGAATAATAGGAAGAAAAGTGGGAATGACCCAAGTTGTTGACGATTCTGGCAAAAGCGCACCTTGTACAGTGATGTCTTGCGGTCCATGCAGTGTAACGCAAATTAGAACCAAAGAAAAGGATGGTTATAGCGCTGTTCAGCTTGGTTATGAGGATAAAAAAGATAAGCATTCTAATAAGCCAGAAAAAGGACACTTCAAAAAAGCTGGTGTAGAATGTAAACGTAAGCTTATAGAGTTCAGAGATTTTGCAGAAAAATTCGATAAAGAATTAAATCTTGGCGACACTATAAAGTTGGAGGATATTTTTGTTGAGAATGAATTTATCGATGCCACTGGCACTTCTAAGGGAAAGGGATTTCAGGGTGTTGTAAAAAGACATGGTTTTAAAGGTGTGGGAGATCAGACTCACGGCCAGCATAATAGGCAGCGTTCTCCAGGATCTATAGGAGGTGCCTCTTATCCTGCTAGAGTTTTTAAGGGTATTAGAATGGCTGGCAGGATGGGTGGTGATAGAGTTACAGTGTCTAACCTCAAAATATTAAAAATAATTCCTGAACATAATGTAGTGGTTTTAAAAGGAGCGGTACCAGGAGCTAATAATGGTTATATCGTTCTTAGAAAATAAAATGGACAGCAAGGGCCGTATTGCAATATATTAGCGAAGCTGCTGATTTTGAGACTTTGTATACTGGTCACATTTGAAAATGAAGTTAAAATGATACATAACTGTCGGATTATCAATGTTATGTTTATTCAAAATGATACTATTTGGGTATGTTGATAATGTTAGAGAGTTATTTAATCTTGTTAGGTGTGCAAAATATACTGGTTCTATTTAAAGATGTTTCTAAAAATTAGTAGTATATTGCCAAAAATAACGATATCTTAAATAACTTCATCTCTACTGGATATAGTCTCAAAATATAAAATAAAAGCATGTATGATGTTTTTATTTTGAAAATATTATGTTAATATTGTAAGATGCTTAACAAGTAATAAGTAAACTGAACGATGGAATTATCTGTTTTTAAATATACGGGAGAAGAAACTTCCAAAAAGGTAACCTTAGATCCCTCTATTTTTGGTGTTGACCCTAAAAATCATTCTATTTATTTGGATGTTAAGCGTATACAGGCAGCAGCCCGCCAAGGTACGCACAAGACCAAAGAAAAGGGAGAAATAATAGGATCTACGAGAAAACTGAGAAAGCAAAAAGGTACTGGTAATGCTAGAGTTGGAAGTATAAAGTCACCTATATTTAGAGGTGGAGGTAGAATCTTTGGCCCTAGGCCTAGAGATTATAGTTTTAAGCTAAATAAAAAAGTTAAAGCTATAGCTAGAAAATCTGTGCTTAGTTATAAAGCTAAAGCTAATAATATCACTATTTTGGAAAATTTTGATTTCCAAGATCATAAAACGAAAAACTATTGTCAGATGCTGAAAGTACTGGCAGTAGCAGATTTAAAGACATTGCTAGTTTTGGAAGATTCAAAAAAAAATATATTGTTGTCGGGAGGTAATATTCCTAATGCTAGGATTACTGTAGTGGAGACTTTAAATACTTACGATATTTTAAATGCTAATAAGGTGATTTTTAGCGAGAAAGCTTTGGAGAAAATTACGGGTATTCTTAAAAGCAGTGAGTAACTTGCTCGATTTATGAAAAGTGACTTTCAAATTCTAAAAATAGCGTTTGTCGAGATGTTATAGTTCCTGTTTAATAAAGCTCGCGTAACGGAGAGTGATTTATGAAAATTGTATTATGGAGGTTTTAAAGTGTCCTATTGTAACAGAGAAAATTTCTAAACAGTACGACAGAGGAGTTTATGGCTTTGTCGTAGATAATAGGGCAAACAAAGTTCAGATAAAGAGAGAGGTAGAGAAGATGTACAATGTAATCGTAGACAGTGTGAATACTATGCGTTACATGGGAAAAAAAAAGGTACGTCATACTAAAAAGTATATAATGAAGGGTAGAAAAGCATCTTTTAAGAAAGCGATAGTATATCTAAAAGAAGATGGGGTATTAGATTTATACGGAGAAGTTTAAAAAGGTAATGGCAGTAAAAAAAATAAAACCTATGACTCCAGGGCAGCGATTTAGAGTTGCGCCCGATTTTTCTGAGCTTACTAAGTGCAAGCCGGAAAAATCTTTGTTGTTTTCTAGTAAAAGAAATGCGGGTAGAAATAACTCTGGCAAACGTGTTGTAAGAAATGTGGGCGGAGGGCATAAAAGAAGACTTAGGATCATAGACTTTAAACGTATTAAAGATGGTATCCCTGCTAAAGTTCATACGATAGAGTACGACCCATTTAGAAGTGCATATATTTCTCTTTTGCATTATGTTGATGGAGAGAAGGCTTATATTTTGACGCCAAATAAGGTTTCGGTAGGGGATGAGCTTGTGTCTGGTGACACAGCTCCTTTTAATGTGGGCAACTGTCTTAAATTAAAAAATATTCCTGCAGGCTCTATTATTCATAATATTGAACTTAAGCCAGGTAGGGGTGGGGCGATTGTAAGAAGTGCCGGTGGTTCTGCTAAACTTATGGGTAAAGATGGTAAATATGTTACTGTCAAGCTGCCTTCGGGAGAAGTTCGAATGGTGTTAGGGGAGTGTAAAGCTACGTTGGGAAGTGTTTCCAACTCTTCTCATGCCAATATAACTATAGGTAAGGCAGGTAGAAATAGATGGTTGGGGCGTCGTCCTAGGGTTAGAGGTGTAGCCATGAATCCAGTAGATCATCCTATGGGAGGAGGAGAAGGTAAAGCTTCTGGTGGGCAGCCGAGATCTAGAACAGGGCTTTATTCAAAAGGCAAGAAGACACGAAAGTTGACAAAGTATTCTGATAAGTATATCTTAAAAAGATCTTCAAGGAAGAAGTGATTTTATCGGTAATGTGGAAAGAATGAAAAATAATATAGCAAAGCTATATGAAGATATTAGGCAAATCATTGTTTATGATATTGTTTTGCCGACATTTATAAATGATCTTCATCTGAAATCAGTATAATAATGGGTAGATCTGTAAAAAAAGGAGCTTATATAGCACATCATTTGCTAAAAAAAGTAGATGGTATGAACGAATCTGGGAAAAAGAAGCCTATTAAAACTTGGTCTAGGTCTTCTACTATTACTCCAGATTTTGTTGGTATTACTTTCCAAGTACATAATGGACGTAAGCATATAGATGTTTATGCAACGGAAAGTATGGTAGGGCATAGATTGGGGGAATTTTCTCCTACAAGAACGTTTAGAGGGCATACAAAAAAAGGTAAAAAATAACAATTCTATTGTTATTTAGATTGGCAACAAAACCTGTATAGGATTTGTTATTTGTAAAAGATGCAAAGATAGTGTTTAAAAATAGTTTTGTGTAACGATGAAAGCTAAGGCGGTATTAAAAGAAAATAAAAAGTCATCTAAGAAGGCTAATGCAGTATTAAAAAAGTTTAGGATGTCGCCTAGGAAAGCTAGATTGGTGGTGGATATGATTAGGGGTATGAATGTTTTGTCGGCTATAAGACTGTTGAAATATGATGTCAGGAAAGCTGCGGGACCTGTAGGTAAGCTATTAGCTTCTTCTATTGCAAATTGGCGAAATAAAAATAATAGAGAGTCTTCTGAGCTTTATATCTCGGAGATAAGAGTCGATGGCGGAGGGATGATTAAGCGAATTAAGCCTGCTCCGCAGGGGAGAGCACATAGGATAAGAAAACGATATAACCATATTTCGGTGGTGATAGATGAAAAAAAGGACACGACTACAAAAAACAACCTAAAGCCACTTAACAAACTCAAAAAGACAAAACAGCAACAATTAGCTCCCAAAATTTCAGTAACAACAAATAATAAAAAAATAGATTCTAAAGACAATACTCTTTTAAAAGAAGATAAGGCCAACTCGAACTTGAATTTAGATAATTCTGCGAATTTGGGTAATGTAAAAAATGAAAGTGCTAAAAAAAGTGATACTGAAACAAAGAAAGAGGTAAAATCTCTGAAGGATATTGAGAATAATGAAAATAAAAATATTGTAGATGATTTAAAGGTTGGTGAAGGTGATAAAAATAAAACCGGCACGATCGGTGCTACCGAAGCTACCGGTACTTCTGAGACTGTTGTAACTACGAAGAGTGATAAAAAAGTAGATTTGGATAAAACAACTTCTTCGAAAAAAGATGGGAAATAGGGAGATTTCGTTTTGAGGGCTCTCAAGAAAAAATGTTGTATGGTTAGCATTAGAATTAGAATAGTTCTAATGCATATAAGCGTTAAAAGGTAAATGGGACAAAAAGTAAATCCAATAGGCTTTAGGCTAGGATATATATATGGATGGGATTCTAGTTGGTATGCAGATAAGAAAGATTTTGCTGCCAAGTTGATGGAAGATGCAGAAATACGTAAGTATGTAATGACAAGACTTCCTGGTGCTGCTATTGCCAAAATCGTTATAGAAAGAACTATAAAATTAATAACATTGTCGATTCATACTGCTAGACCTGGAATAGTTATAGGTAAGGGAGGTGCTGAAGTTGATAAGATACGACAGGAGCTAAAAAAACTCAAAAGTAAAGATATTCAAATCAATATTATAGAAGTAAGGTCTCCAGAGTTGAATGCTCAATTAATGGCAGAATCTATAGCTTCACAACTGAAAGGTAGGGGCTCTTACAAGAGAGTGGCAAATCGTACTGTGGAATCTGTAATGCGTGCTGGGGCGAAAGGAGTGAAAATTCGCCTTTCGGGTCGGCTTGGAGGAGCCGAAATGGCTAGATTTGTTGAGTTTAGAGAAGAAAGGGTGCCGCTTCATACACTTAGGGCAGATATTGATTATGCCGTAGTAGGAGTAAATACCATATATGGTACTATAGGGGTTAAGGTGTGGATTTTTAAAAGAGAAGTGTATTCTAGGCAAGATCTGTCTCCTATGGAAAAAACTAGCAAACCAAAATTCTCCCCTAGAGGTGGTTCTGGAGGAGGAGATTTTAAAAAGAAATATTCTGGAGGAGGAGATTTTAATAAAAAACATTCTGGAGGAGGAGGTTTTAATAAAAAACATTCTGGAGGAGGAGGAGGTTTTAATAAAAAACATTCTGGAGGAGGAGATTTTAATAAAAAACATTCTGGAAATAGAGGTAGCAAAAAATAATAAAATAGATGTTACAGCCAAAAAGAACGAAGTATAGAAAGATGCAAAAGGGCCGAATCAAAGGTCTTGCTTATAGAGGTAACACATTGGCATTTGGTACTTTTGGTTTAAAAGTGTTGGAGGCTGGTTGGATTACAGCACGGCAAATAGAGGCTGTAAGGGTGGTTATTACTAGAACGATGAAACGGCAAGGGCAGGTTATAATACGTATATTTCCAGACAAGCCTATTACGAAAAAACCTTCGGAAGTGAGGATGGGTAAAGGTAAGGGAGCACCTGAATATTGGGTGGCGGTAGTTAAGCCTGGTAGAATCTTATTTGAAATAGAGGGAGTAGATTATGACATTGCAACGAAAGCTATTAGGTTAGCGACTCACAAATTAGGGGTAAAATCTAAAATGGTCGTTAGTCCAGAATATGAACTTATACCAAGTATAGATTAATTTAATAGATATATCGTTGTTTCTGGTGATTTTGTGTGCTGGATTTTAGAAGAAGTTTCAGATGGAAGTAGTATATTATGAAATACAAAGAGATAGAAAAATTAACATTGCAAGAGTTGAAAGATGAAATATTAGAAGAAAGAGTTGTCTTGCGTAATCTCAGGTTTTCTCATGCTGTTTCTCCCATAGAAAATCCTTTGAAAATAAAAAGTATAAGGAGAGATATAGCTAAATTGTTAACAAATTTGAAGGTCAGAGAAAAAAAGAATGCATAAATCATTTTTCAGTGATTATGTATTGAATAAAGAAATTGATATCGAGAAAAATAGTTTGGCCATAGTTTTAAATTTTGTAATATGGTAGAAAAAAAGAGGATAAATTTACGTAAAGAGCGTGCAGGGGTGGTATCTAGTGTTAAATGTGATAAGACGATTACCGTAAATGTAGATAGAAGATTAAAGCATCCTATCTATGGTAAATTTATACATAAAACTACCAAGCTTATAGCTCATGATGAAAAAAATGAGTGTGAGGCAGGAGATTTTGTCAAAATTATGGAAACAAGACCTTTGAGCAAACGGAAAAGATGGAGACTTGTTAAAATTATGGAGCGTCATAAGTAACATATCGACTTGCATGAACAGCTTTTGTGTGTTAAAACTAGCGTTTATCGAGTTGTTATAGTACCTGTTCAATAAAACTCGCATAGTGCGAGTAACAATATTTATAAAATAAGCTTTATAAATATTGATATACGGATTACATTTTAAAATGATACGTAATTGCTTGATTATCAATGTTATGTTTATTTAAAATGATACCCTTTGGGTATCATTGGTAGATATTTATCAAATTATGGTGACTCTATTTAATAAAATTCTCGTAGCGCGAATAAATTAATTGTATTATGATACAGCAAGAATCTAGATTAAATGTAGCAGACAACTCAGGAGCTAAGCAAGTTTTGTGTATTAGAGTTTTGGGAGGTACTGGAAAAAGATATGCTACTGTAGGTGATAAAATTGTGGCATCTGTTAAATCTGCTATACCTTCTGGAACGGTGAAAAAAAAGTCTGTTGTAAAAGCAGTGGTAGTTCGAACAAAGAAAGAAATTAGGCGTCAAGATGGATCTTATCTAAAATTTGACGATAATGCGGTAGTTATTATAAATGATAATGGTGAGCCACGTGGTACTCGTATCTTCGGACCAGTAGCTAGAGAGTTGAGGACTAAGAATTTTATGAAAATAATTTCGCTAGCCCCAGAAGTGTTGTAGTTATATACTCATAACAGATGATGAGTATATTTAATGTTTGAGAAAAATGTAATAAGCGACGATTAATAACTATATATGTAATATTGCGATTTAAATGCTAAAACCATTGTTATTTAATATGTAATAATGCCTATATAATAAATCTTGTGTAACGCAAGATAAATAAATTTAAATACTTTAGGTATTCTATTTTTCTTGAAATGTGGATATATGAAAAAAAATGAAAAAAAAGTAAAGCTTAAGCTAAAAAAAGGAGATAAAGTTATGGTTATCTCTGGTAACCATAAGGATAAAGTGGGTAAGATATCTTCTATAATTGTTTCTAAAGGTCGTGCTGTTGTTTCTGGAACCGCAACCGTAAAAAAACACGTAAAGCCTTCGGAGAAATTTATTTCGGGAGGGATAATAGAAAAGGAATCTTCCATAAATATTAGCAATTTGATACTCATAGATCCTAGCTCTGATAAGCCTACTAGAGTGGGAAGAAAAAAGGATGAAAACGAAAAATTGCAGCGTTATGCTAAAGTATCTGGAAAATTTATATAGCAAGATGCTCTTGTGCGAAAGAAAATGGTTTTTTAAATATTAAAATTAGCGTTATCGAGATGTTATAGTGCTTGTTTAATAGAGCTTGCGCGCAAGTTAATTTATAATAAAAATGGAAAGGCTAAGACTTAAAAAAAAATATGTAAAGGAAATTATACCATCTATTAAATCTAAGATGGGATATAAGTCGTGCATGCAAGTGCCTAGACTGATGAAAGTATGCATAAATCAAGGTCTCGGAGCTGCAGTAAGTAATTCTAAACTTATAGAATCTGGCGTGGAAGAGATGACGACTTTATCTGGACAGAAAGCTATTGTGAAAAAGGCTAAAAAATCAGTTTCTAATTTTAAGCTTAGAGAGGGGATGCCTATAGGTGTGATGGTTACTCTTAGAGGTAATAATATGTTTGAGTTTTTAGATAGATTTATAACTATATCATTACCTAGGGTTAGAGATTTTAGAGGGTTGGAACCAAACTGTTTCGATGGTAACGGTAACTGTACTATAGGTGTAAAAGAACAGATAATTTTCCCAGAGATAAGTATAGATAAAGTTTCTAGATTGACGGGCATGAATATAACTTTTGTCACAAATGCTCTAGATGATAGATCTGCCTTTTTGTTGCTAAAATCTTTGGGATTGCCGTTTAAAGAATCTAATAAGTTTAAGTTTGGTTAATTTATACGATGTTAAGCTTTGTTATCCTGAACTTAGTGAAGGATTTCTTAAGTTATTAAATGTTTATTTTAGTTTAAAATAGATGTTTCGCTGGCATGATGATTAAAATAATAAAAAAGAGACAGAATCTCTGCTTGTAAAAAATAATTATGGCAAAAGAGTCAATGAAAGCTCGTGAACGTAAGCGTTTGCGAATAGTTGAAAAATATAAAGAAAAAAGGTTGGAATTAAAGAAAAAAGGAGATTACGACGCATTAGACAAACTTCCTAAAAATGCTTCTCCCGTACGCTTACATAATAGATGTATGGTTACAGGAAGGCCAAAAGGATATATTAGAAAGTTTGGTTTATGTAGAATTGTGTTTCGTGAGTGGGCTTCCCAAGGGAAAATTCCTGGGGTTTCTAAGGCTAGTTGGTAAAATGACAATATAATTTTTAAGTAGTAAATATGTTAACAGACCCAATATCAGATTATCTAACTAGAATAAGGAATGCCATGATGGCAAATCACGATAAAGCTTCTATGCCGTCTTCTAATATGAAAAAAAATATTAGTGATGTTTTGCTAGATAAGGGATATATCAGTGGTTATGAGATATTAAAGGATGAAGAGAAGAAGTATGGCGGGCAAGATATTATAGAAATAAAGTTCAAATATAATGTTATATCTGCTAGGAAGAAGTATGCTATCGAAAGCTTAGAAAGGATAAGTAAACCCGGATTGCGAAGATATTTCAAGGTAAAAGAAGTGCCTCATGTTTTAAATGGCTTAGGAATAGCTATACTATCTACTTCTAAAGGAGTTATAAGTGATAAAGAAGCAAGAAAACAAAATATTGGTGGTGAGATTTTGTGCTACGTATACTAGTTTTTGAAATTTTTTTGGTTTCATTTATATACTGATCACATTTGAAATTGAAGTTAAAATGACACGTAACTGTCTGATTGTAAACATTATGTTTATTCAAAATGATACTCTTTGGGTATATATTTGTCACCATTGAAGATTTTTTCTAAATACTTGAAAAAAATATCATAAGTGACGATCTGTCTTATAGCTCCAAATACCTTTGGTATATTGAGTATATAAATAAATTGGTTCTAGCATTTTTGAATCAATTTTGTTTTATTTAAAATTAAACGTAAAATGTCAAGAATTGGAGATCGTACGATAGAAATACCTGAAGGCGTTATTGTAGAAATAACGGATTCTAATTTGGTGAAAGTTAAAGGGAGTAAAGGTTCTTTAGAATGTTTTGTTAACAAGGATATTACTGTTTTGCAAGAGGCAAAGTCTCTTATAGTAAAACGGCCTTCGAATGATAAGAATCATAAGTCTATGCATGGGTTGTATAGGTCCCTTATAAACAATATGGTATACGGTGTAACTACTGGATATAAAACTTCTCTAGAATTAGTAGGGGTAGGTTATAAAGCTTCAGTTCAATCTAATTACTTAAATTTAAGTTTGGGTTATTCTCATGCTATATATTTTTCTATACCTCCAGAGTTAAAAATATCTGCAGAAACGTTAAAAGGGAAAAATCCCAAAGTTCATATAGAAGGTATAGACAAGCAACTTGTAGGGCAAGTGGCCGCTAAGATAAGGTCTTTTCGTAAACCTGAGCCATATAAAGGTAAAGGAATTAGGTTTGTGGGAGAACAAATAAGGCGTAAGTCTGGTAAAACAGCTGCAAAAGCGTAGATTTGGTAAAGCAGTTGCAAAAGAACGAGATGGTTGGAAACTGACTATCCATGGATGGTCTTATTACAAAAGCTTCATCCATCTATAAGAATGAAAAACAAGACTTAGAGATTTTCCCTAAAAGTTTTACGGGAGGATAGTTGGTAATAAATAAGAATGGCAAAAGATATAAAATATATAAGGCGAAGTAGGATAAAGCAACATGTAAGAAAAAGAATAAATGGTACCTCAGAAAGACCTAGGCTTGCTGTGTATAAAAGCAACCAGCGGATATATGCAACTATTGTAGATGATGTGGCAAACAAAGTTATCACCTCTGTTTCTTCTGTTTCTGTAATGGAAAAAGATAGAAAAAGCTGCAATGTGGAAAATTCAAAAAAAACAGGGGAGCTTATTGGGAAAAGAGCTAAAGAAAAAGGTATATCCCAAGTGGTATTCGATAGATCTTGTTATATATATCATGGTAAAGTGAAAGCCTTAGCGGAAGGTGCTAGAGGAATGGGGCTCGTTTTTTGAGTTTAAAATAAATTAAATGAAATTAAAAAAAGAAATATTCAAAGCCAGTGATTTAGAACTTACAGAAAAAGTGGTTTCTGTAAATAGAGTTACTAAAGTAGTAAAAGGAGGACGTAATTTCTCTTTTTCTGCGTTGGTGGTAGTAGGAAATGGTAAAGGGGTAGGAGGATTTGGTTTGGGAAAAGCAAAAGAAGTTGCTAGTGCTGTTCAGAAAGGCATAGATGATGCAAAGAAGAATTTAGTTAGAATTTCTATATTGCGCGATACCATTCCTCACGAAGTTCATGGTAAATATGACGGCGGGTATGTGATGTTGAAACCAGCATCTCCAGGAACAGGAATTATAGCTGGAGGACCTGTACGTGCGGTATTGGAAGGTGTAGGTGTACATAATGTGTTGGCAAAATCTAAGGGGTCTGCTAATCCACATAATGTTGTAAAAGCAACTTTCAATGGTCTTACAAAACTTAGGGATGCGATAACGGTGGCTGCTCAAAGAGGGATTTCTTTGGATAAGGTTTTTAATGGATAGGAAATTTACTGCAAAATGGTTGGTGGATTTTATGCCGTCTCAATCCTTTGTATAGAAAAATTCTTAAATTATTTGGTTTGAAAAAGTTATGGTTTTAAAATCTATTTTTTTCATTCTTTTTGATGGATAGTGCTTGTGTAATAAGACCATCTGTGATAGTTTCGTTTAAATTTATAAGATGTCTAAGATAATTATAAAACAGATTAAAAGTGTAATAGGCAAAACTTACAAACAAAAGCGTATAATGGAGGCGTTAGGTTTAAGGGGTATAGGTTCAACTGTGGAACATAATGATACTCCCAATATTACTGGTATGGTTAATAAGGTTGCGCATTTGTTAGAAGTAAAATAAAATTTATATCATGGAGCTACATAGTTTAAAACCAAATTTAGGTTCTATAAAAAATAGAAAACGTGTTGGGCGTGGTCAAGGGTCTGGACGAGGAGGTACTTCTACAAGAGGGCACAATGGGGCACAATCTAGGTCTGGTTATAAAAATAAATTTAATTTTGAAGGAGGACAAATGCCTTTGCAGATTAGAGTTCCAAAATTTGGGTTTAAAAATCCAAATAGAAAATCATATAAGGTAGTTAATTTGTTAACTATAGAAATGCTTGTGCAAAACAAAGGTGTTACCGATATAACTTTAGATATTCTGAATAAACATGGATTAGCTAATAAAAATGATTTGGTTAAAATTTTGGGATTCGGTGATTTAAAGACAAAAATTAATATATCTGCTCATGCTTTTTCCGGCAAAGCAAAACATATTATAGAATCTTTGGGGGGTAAGGCAAATGTATTTAAATCTATTAAGGCTAGTAATATAAAATAATGAAAGGGATTTTTTCTGCAATAAAAAATATATTCTCTATAAAGGAGCTTAGGGTTCGTATAGGGTATACTTTGCTTTTTTTGATGATATTTAGGCTAGGCTCATTCATAGTTTTGCCTGGTGTAAATTCCAGCTTTCTTACAGGTAAGGCAGGGGGAGTTTTTGGCATTTTGGATAATTTTCTTGGAGGGGCTTTTAGTAATGCTTCTATTTTAGGGATAGGGGTAGTACCTTACATATCTGCTTCTATAGTTATGCAATTACTTACAATAATGCAGCCTAGCTTTCAGAGGATGAACAAAGAAGGGCAATCTGGAAGAAATAAAATAAATAGGATAACAAGGTTCCTTACAGTAATAATAGCTCTAGCTCAATCTTTTGGATATACTATGTCTGGCACCTTTAGTGCTGAAGGGGTTTTGATGATTAATAAAGTGTTTTTTGTTATATCTTCTATGTTTATAATAACAGCTGGAACAATGTTTTGTATATGGCTAGGTGATAGAATTACAGATTACGGAGTTGGGAGCGGTGTTTCTATGTTAATAATGGTGGGTATTGTATCTTCATTACCGAGAGCTGTTATCGGAGAGGTTGTGGTAAAAGGGGCTTCTGGTAGCATATTTTTGGTTATGGAATTCATTATATTGTTTTTTATAATTATGGGAGTGGTGATGTTTACGCAAGCGGTAAGAAAAATACCTTTGCAATATGCGCGACAGCAAGCTTCTTCAAAAAGTTCTTATACTGGACAAAGACAGTATCTTCCATTGAAACTTAGTACCGCAGGAGTAATGCCTATCATTTTTGCTCAAACTATCGTAATGCTTCCGGGTTTTATCTCTGGTATATGGCGTAATAGGAGTACGATAGCAAACTTTATATATAAGATTTTTGGTGATAATACAACATGGCAATATAATGCGGTATTAGGATTGCTTATAATGGTATTTACTTTTTTCTATACTGCCATAACTATAAATCCTACTCAAATAGCTAATGATTTAAAATCTAATGGAGGGTTTGTTCCTGGAATAAAACCTGGAGGTCCTACAGCTTTATTTATAGATGATATATTAACTAAAATAACTCTACCAGGATCTATATTTTTAGTAATTGTGGCAATTATGCCGGGTATTGCAAAGTTTTTTGGTATAAGTATAGGTTTTAGTAAATTTTATGGAGGAACTTCCTTGCTTATTATAGTGGGTGTAGTTTTGGATATATATCAGCAAATAGAAAGTTATCTTTTGATGAATAGATATGAGAGTATTATGAAATCTGGTAAAATAATAGGTAGAAGGTAGAGTGAAGTTATACTGCTTTTAGGTAAAAAAATCCTAAAAGCAATAAAAACAGTATAATAAAAGACGTTTTGCCTCATGACTTTAAATAGCTTTGCTATATGATTTTATTAAAAAGCTCTAAAGAAATATCAATTATAAAGGAAGGGGGAGTAATTCTTAGCAAAGTACATGGAGAAATATCTAAAAAGATCGATATAGGAGTTACTACTATATCCTTGGATGTGTTGGCTGAAAGTATTATAAAGAGCTATAACGCCTATTCATCCTTTAAAAGTGTTGAAGGTTATAAATATTCTATATGCACTTCTGTAAATGAAGTGGTTGTCCATGGTTTGCCCTCTGAATATGTTATCAAAGATGGTGATATAGTATCTATAGACTGTGGGGTTTATTATAGAGGGTATCATACAGATAGTGCTTATACATACTGCATTGGTAATGTAAATAATAAGTATAGAAAATTAGTTGAAGCGACAAAAAAGGCGCTAGACAAGTCTGTAAAATTTATAAACAAAAGCAAATCTACTGGAGATTTGGGCTTTATGATTCAAAGGTATATAGAAAGTAATGGATATTCTGTTATAAGGGATTTAGTAGGACACGGAGTTGGTAAATCCCTTCATGAAGATCCTGAGATACCTAACTTTGGTCGTCCTAATACTGGAGTGAAATTTAGGGATGGAATGGTGTTTGCTGTTGAGCCTATGGTAAGCTTTGGAAGGCATAAACTTTTGAAAGATGTAGATGGGTGGAGTTTTTATACGGCAGATAGATCTCCGGTTGCTCATTTTGAGCATACTTTGGGATTGATAGCTGGTAAAGTGAATATGTTAACGAGTTTTGAATATATAGATAGTAAGTATGCATTATAGGTTGTAAATATTGTAAATACTCGCTTATTTAAAATAGTTTTTTAATATTAAAACTTGTATTTACCGAGCTATTATATCTCATTCCAGATGAATAATTCTCCAAAAGTTTGCAGGGGAGTATCATAAACAACGATTTGTATCTATCCTCATATAGCTTTGCTATAGTGTTGGTTTAGTAAAGCTCGCATGTGCGAGTAAAATATTATGTGTTAAATTTGGTACACTATCTTTAAATTGCTTAGATTTACCAGACGGTGGGGAGGAGTTTATTTGTTTATTTATTTGTGGATATGATGATAATTGTTCTCTGAGGTAGTAAGGATTTCTTTGATATGGTTTCCTGTGGATATTTATTTTAGATGGCAAAACAAGAAATTATAGAACAAGATGGTGTTGTAACAGACGCGCTTCCTAGTGCTATGTTTAAGATTCGTTTAGAGAATGGGGTTGAAATACTTAGCCACCTTTCCGGTAAAATGAGAAAATTTTATATAAAAATACTTGTTGGAGATAGAGTAAAAGTAGAAATGTCTCCTTATGACTTGACTAAAGGCAGAATTGTATATAGATACAAATAGGTATTAAACTATAGTTAATTCTGCATAGATAAAAAAATCTATGCAGAATTAGAAAGGAACGTAATCTTAATAAATAAACTAGTAACTTTGTAGTTATGAAAGTAAGGTCATCTATAAAAAAGAGAAGTGTAGACTGTAAGATAGTTAGGCGTAAGAATCGTGTGTATGTTATAAACAAAAAGAACCCTAGGTTTAAGCAAAGACAGGGTTAGGTTAACTTTATTTCGTATTATGGCAAGAGTTTTAGGAGTTGAGATTCCAGACAACAAAAGGGGAGTTATTTCTTTAACATATGTGTTTGGTATAGGTAGAAATCTGTCCGAAGAAATTTTTGATGAATCAAAAGTAGATCCAAATAAAAAAGTATCTGATTGGACAGATGAGGATCATCGAAATATTCGTTCTGCTGCCTATGGGAAATATAAAATCGAGGGGGAGTTAAAGTCAGATATACGTACGAGTATCAAGAGGTTAATGGATATTGGTTCTTATAGAGGTATAAGACTTCGATTAGGGTTGCCCTGTAGGGGACAAAAAACAAAAAATAACGCTAGGACAAAAAAAGGTAAACGAAAAACAGTGACAAATAAGAAAAAAATCACAAGATAATAAAATATAAGTTTTTTATGTTTTAGTTTACTTACTAAATAAAGAAGACAGTGTTAGGATGGTTGGTGTATATGGAGGAAAAAGGAATATAGTCTTAGATTGGTTGACGATAAGATAGTGTTATGGCTCTTAAAAAGAAAGAGAAAAGTAAAAAGAAAGGGAGTAAAATAAACTCCGTTGGGCAGGCACATGTAAGGGCTTCCTTTAATAATATAATAATATCCATGACCAATAAAAAAGGACAGGTTATATCCTGGTCTTCTGCTGGTAAAATGGGATTTAGAGGTGCTAAAAAAAACACCCCATATGCAGCTCAGGTGGCGGCGGAAGACTGTGCCAAAGTTGCCTTCGAACGAGGATTAAAGGAAGTTGATGTTTTTATTAAAGGTACAGGATCTGGAAGAGAGTCGGCAATAAGGACAATAAGTGATGCAGGTATTTTAGTTACTGTAATCAAGGATTTAACACCTATTCCCCATGGGGGATGTAGACCCCCAAAAAGAAGAAGACCTTAGGTTTTATTTTTATGGGCAGTTAAGGTTTTTTTTTTAATTTTGCAATAATTTTATATAATGGCTCGTTATACAGGACCTAAGTCTAAAATATCTAGAAAATTTAATGAACCAATATTGGGAAGGGAAGCGCAGCTTCGTAAAAAACCGTATCCTCCGGGACAGCATGGAAAAGCTAGGAAAAAGCGTTCCGAATATGCTATACAGTTAGCTGAAAAGCAAAAGGCTAAGTATACCTATGGAATATTGGAAAAGCAGTTTTCTAACCTGTTTAAGAAGGCATTAAAAAGGCAGGGAATTACGGGAGAACTGTTGTTGCAGTTTTTGGAATTTAGACTGGATAACCTTGTTTATAGGCTTGGTATTTCGCCTACAAGACGAGGCGCAAGACAGCTTGTGAATCATGGGCATATTTTGGTAGATGGTAAAAAGTTAGATATTCCTTCTGCTCAAGTGAAGGTAGGATCTATAATAGGGGTAAGAGAAAAATCTAAGGGGTTGTCTGCTATTCAAGATAGTGTTATGGCATATTCTAGTAATTACCATTGGTTGGAGTTTGATGCAACTAAAGTTAGCGGTAAGATTATGGCTGTGCCAGAAAGGACAGATATACCTGAGAAAATTAATGAACAGAGTATCGTAGAATTGTATTCTAAATAGTATAAAAGTAATACTGGGAAAATATATATTAAAATATGGTAAATTTAGCATTTCAAATGCCTCGGAAGGTGTTGATAGATTCGATAGACGAAAATCATGGAATATTTATATTTGAACCCTTGGAGAAGGGTTATGGCGTTACCATAGGTAATACATTGAGACGGGTTTTAATATCATCTTTGGAAGGTTATGCCATATCTTCTATTAAAATCCCTAACATTCTTCATGAATTTTCATCTGTAGATGGTGTCTTGGAGGATGTTGCTGACATAATTCTTAATCTGAAAAAAATCAGACTCCATAATTTAGGAAGCAAACTTCAGATTAACTCTTTGGGGAATTTTAAATGTAAAGTGGAGGGCAAGGATAGAGTTACAGCCGAAGATCTATTTAAAAGTAAGGATTCTGTCTTTAAGGTATTGAATCCAGATTTAGTGATATGTCATTTGTCAGAGGGGGCTTCTTTCGAAATGGAGGGTGTTGTAAAACTAGGTAGGGGCTACGTCCTCGCTGAAGAAAATAAATTATTTGTTGAAGAGGAAGAAATAAATACTATAGCTATAGATTCTATATTTACACCTATAAGAAATGTGAAATATGGTGTGGAAAATACTAGAGTAGAACAAAGAATAGATTATGAAAAGCTATCTATAGAAGTAGAAACGGATGGTTCTATAGATTCAGAAACAGCCATGAGGAATGCAACAGACATTCTTATGAAGCACTTTGCTCTTCTATCTACTAAAGGTTTATCTTTTGAACCTTTATCTGAAACTGTAGAGGAAGATGTTATGAGCGATGAAATGCTTAGGGTTAGAAAGCTATTAGTTACATCTATAACAAATTTAAATCTTTCGGTGAGAGCACTAAATTGTTTAAATTCTGCCAAAATAAGGACTTTTGGTGATCTAGTAGTGCTAAAGCTGTCTGAAGTTGCAAAGTTTAGAAATTTAGGAGAAAAGTCTTTGTCGGAATTGCAAAAGCTTGTAAGCGATCATAATCTAAAGTTTGGCATGAACTTATCGAAATATAAGTTAGGAGACTCTTCGGAGGGGTAATTTAACGATAAAAAACAAAATTTTAAGACTTTTTTAAAATTTTACGAAATAGTATTATGAAACATGGTAAAAAATTTAATCATTTAAAGAGAAAAAGCAGTCATAGAGCTGCTTTGCTATCTAACTTATCGAAATCTTTGATTTTAAAAAAAAGAATATTTACAACCCTTGCCAAAGCAAAAGCTCTTAGAAAGCATATCGAGCCCATACTTACTAAAACTAAACAGGATACTACTCATTCTAGAAGAATTATTTTTTCACGTTTTCAAGATAAAGTAATTGTAAAGGAGCTTTTTGGTGTTGTTTCTACAAAAATAGCAGAAAGACCCGGAGGATATACTCGTATTATAAAAGTCACACAACGACGTCTTAATGATGGAGCAGAGATGTGTTATATAGAGCTTGTAGATTTTAATGAGATATTCACTAAGAAAAAAATTAAGCAGAAATCTAAGACTCGTAGAGGTAGAAAAAAAGATAACAAAGTAGTTAATGTTTCGGAGCCTACAACTCAGCAAAAGGAAGATTCTAAAGAGGTTAGTAACAAAAACTTAGAGATACATGAAAAAGAGAAGATAGATAAAGTTAAGCAAGAGACAGAATATAAGATTGAAAAAAATGTAGTAAAAGAAGATGAAATCACGAAAGAAAAAGAAAATAAGACTGTTGCAGAAAATGAAGTAAAAAAAGAAAAACCTACTAAAGAAAATAGTACCGTCTCAGAAAATAAGACCAAAGAGCCGGAAACACCAAAAAAAGAAGAGAAGGAGTGATTTTGTTAAAAATCAGTTGTTTTGTAAAATATGAGGTTTGGTTTTTTGTAGAAGTTTGTTGATTAGTTTTTTTATCTGCTCTATAAGATCCTCATCTTTACCTGTAAAAAGATTTATATTTTGATTTTGTGAACTATGTACATGAACTGAGAAATTTGCTGATTTGTTAGTTGAAGCCGTTTTTTCTTTGTTGATAACAACCAAAAACCATTTTTTTAAATTTTCTTTGTTATCATATCTCACGATAGATGCAATTTCTCCTTTTTTGTTGAGCTACATTAAATTTTGGTAACTGTTCAGATACCCCTCAACATATTTTTTAATATGTCCAAAATCGCTAAAACAAGAGCATAGAAATTCCCCAAGTTTTAAATGTATTTTTTAAATCAAAGCAAAAATCTTAAAA
>PJEL010001648.1_pt1 | contig 22008 bp, 21 predicted proteins | sample 1853271 | NCBI WGS metagenome assembly PJEL01 (sample SAMN08108733, study PRJNA415343) | Invertebrate metagenome, whole genome shotgun sequencing project. | host: Globobulimina | place: Sweden: Gullmar Fjord | collected 2015-08
AGAATCTTGATCCCAACTTGTTCTATTCAAAACCGCACCCTCTTTTGCAACCTCCATCGGATTCGATGGGTCAGAGCCTCCAAGCCACTCAATATCCTTTGTTCCAACTGCTGAATTAATGCCAAAATTCGAACCCGATATAATAATAGTTGATTCATCAATTGCCATTCCACTAATGTTCGAACTAGCGGCTGTGCAAACTGTTATTATAATAAATAATATAAAAAAATTATTTATTATGGATAGCAAAATTATCTTTTTCATAATCGTCTTCCATCTTTTGCTAGCTTTTATTGTTCTTTCTATATTATTAAATCATTTTAAACTTAAACGTTCACATGACATACTGCCTCGCAGATTACATGCCAAGTCGCTAACCTTAGCAGTCTTACCTGATATTAATCTGGCCGTACTATTTACCTTTAATCTTTAATGAAAAAATATCGAAAAGGGCAACAAATTTTCCAAATCCATAAATTATGTATAAAAAAGTTAACGGTAATATGTTTTTTTTGTCTCTCCCCGATCTCATTACTGCGAAAAAAAATAATGGCACGACCAAACAACTCACCGTCGTAATAAAAGACAAAAATAATTCCCCACTAACTATCAAAACCAAGCAAAACATTATTATCAAACAAACATAATAAAGCGCCAAAGTTAGGTCTCGGTATTTCCAAGGTGTGAGCAGGTAATTTTTCATTGCCAGACCATGCCATCGCTCTCTATTAAAAAAATGTTTTATGGTTTTTGGATAACCATGGTGAATAGCTGCAATTGAATCTTTTTTAAAAATAACCCCGCCATAAATAACAGCATCTTTACAAAATCTCTCATCTTCTCCTGTTTCATAAGCAGTATTAAACCCACCAATTTTATTAAACAGGCTCTTATGAATAATTAGATTCCCTGAATTTATATAAGAATTATTCATCTTATCTCGACTGCACAGTTGAGCAAACCAAACACTTTCAATCCAAGTTGAATTTTCTGGAATCAAATAGGTTGAACCTGTTACTATCTTGGCCACTTCATAATCTTTTTTTTTGTAATCATCAATTGATTCAAGAAAACTGCTATACCAATTATCATCAAGCTCAACATCAGCATCAATAAACGCCAACCATTCCCCATTCGCTTTTTCGACACCTAAATTTCTTAATTGAGCTATTGACACATCTGGTTCAATATACAAATCAATCTTATCACCATACTTGCTCAAAACATTGATAGTGTTGTCAACAGATCCATTATCAACAACAATAATTTCAAGAAACTTTTTATTAATGTCTTGTTTTAATATTGAGTCTATACAAAATAAAATATTTTTTTCTTCATTTTTGCAGGGTATGACAATTGATAAGTTAATCATTTTATTCCACTACCTCCCTAACAATAATCTTTCATAATAATCTTCATAATTTTTAATATACAACTCTAAAGTAAAACTATCGCGAATTTTTACTAAAGCTTTTTTTTGTATTTTAGAATAAAGTTTTTTATCATTTGCTAATTTAATAATCCCCTCTCCTAAAGAAACATGATCCTCGCATGGAACTAAAAAACCATCTTTACCATTTTCCACAAGCTCGATATTTCCACCAACTTTAGTTGCAACAACAGGTATTCCAGAAGCCATATATTCCAAAATTGAGTTAGAAAAACCTTCTGAATCAGAAGAAATTACACCTATATCGATTTTAGATAGCCATTGCCTGACATCATCTATCCTTCCAGTAAAATCCACATAATCATATATTCTTAATTTTTTACTTAACAGAACCAATTCTTCTTTAAAACCCCCATCACCAATTACAACAAACCGAATATCCTGATTATGATCCCGTACATAAGCAGCAGCTTTTAGAAAGACATCAACACGTTTAACTCTCCTGTTTAGGTTAGCCACTATTCCAACTATGATATTTTTTGATTTTACCTTTTTTCTATCAAACACGTCCCTAAAATTTACAACATCAATACCATTGTAAATAACATCAAATTTATTAGCTGAAAGACCAAAGAGGCTCACGAATTTATTACGAACAGCTTTTGAATTTGCAATATAACCTGAACAGAGGTGGTATATAAATCTCATTTTTTGATCGGTTATACCCCTGTACCAGAACCCCATATCTCTAAAGCATGCAATAATATGTCTCACGCCTGACAATCTCCCTGCAGTAACTCCAAAAATGGTTGGATCCTGAAAAAAAGTTTGAATGATTTTAATATCATTTTTTTTTATATATGATATTAACTTAAATAATTCAGTATAAGCTTTTATACACTTAAAGGAAGTATAATCTAATTGAATCTTCTTACAATTCATCCTATTGAATAACTCATTACTCTCAGTGATCTGTCCACTATCAATGCCTGTTTGCTTTAAACAGCAAAGATGTGGTTCAAATTTCTCTCGATCAAGTTTATCAAGCAATAACATCAACTGCTTTTCAGTACCACCTCTGGCTAACGATTCAATACAGAATAAAATTTTAATTTTATTAGAATATTTTTCTCTCACAGAGATATCTATTCAACTCCTTACAATCAATAGAGGAATGATAGTTAACAGAAATAAATTAATAATATTTATTTATTTATTTATTTGTAGGGCAGTCGCAATTATGATTTTACGCACCCCCTAAACTAATTATTAATAATCGGACGCACAATGTTTTCAAAATAATTTGCTACAGTTTTCACACTATATTTTTCAACTATTTTTGGATCACAACCAAACTCACAGTCAGAATTTATTGTATTTAATATATAATCTTTTATTTCATCAACTTGCTCATGTGAAAATGATTTGCCCCCATAACTATTAATTATTTCGCTTGATGGGCCTTTGGGCGAAGAAATGCATAGAACATTCTTTTTTGAACCTATATAGTCGACAAGCTTTGAAGGAAAAAAAATATTATGTTCAGATTCAGCATCAATGTTTAATAGTAAATCAGTGCTATCCATAAGCTCTAAGCTTTCCTTGTACGGTACCGATGATTTAAGACTAACAATATTCTCCAAGGAATATGTCTTTATAGATTCTTTGGCAGATTCAGAAATTTGACCGTAAAATTCGATAAGAATTTTCTTCTTGATATCAGGATTGTCTTCAATCAATCGCTGAATAGCTTGTAAAAATGAGTCTGGGGTACGCTGCTTATACAGATTCCCTATGTGCCTGATAATAAATTTTTCTAATTTCTTAACTTTAAGAGGGTATAATGTATCATCATAGCAATGATCTAAAGTTCTTGCTTTATTCTGTATAACTTTTGAATATTTTCTCATTACCAAATGTTTTTGATCTTCATTTGTAAATAAAATCAAATCTGCATTTTTCATCACCCAGGATTCAAGTAAAGAATTTGACCATTTGATAAACCCTTTCGCTCTTTCATAATAAGGATTATCCACCCATGGATCACTAAAATGGATGACTAAAGGCACATTAAATATTTTTTTTAATTTAACCCCGATTAACAAATCTGTTTCAGGGCGAGAAAATGCTATAATAACTCTGGGTTTAATATGTAACTTTAACTTCTTTGCTTGATTAATAACCGATGGTATCCAAAAAATATGATTGTCAGGCAATCGTGATAATATTGGTAAGAACCTAAATAAAATTTTTGAAATAACTCCACTTGATTTATCCTTAACACGCAAAATATCATGATCCTTTTGAGCAACATAGCTATCTAAGGAAAAATCTAATCTTTCTTTCGTATCGCATTCAGAAGTTAAAAGAAAATACCTCCCTTTTATATTCCTTAATAATTTAGCAATTTGATACGATCTAGGACGGGGAAGTGGTAAGCTTGCGAAAGAAATTATCAAATATTCAATAGTTTTCATAAATTTTTAATAATGAATCCTTTTTTGTAAAACATTATAAGTATAAAATTTAGTAATTGTATACTTTTCTTTCGAACCCATTTACATATTAGGTTGCTTCAAATCATTTTTTTTTAATGAATCAACAAGTTGCAAATACTGAGGCCAATAATGTCCCTCGTGCCAGTTAAAATCTTGATCCCAGAAACCAGGACAATTATATACAGCGCTGTCTACATATGTATAACTGATTTCACATATTTCAAGACCATTATCTTCATTTAATAAAAAATCATACGCCATTGACTGAAATCCAAGTTTCTTTGATATATTAAAAGCAATTTCGATTGCCCTCAAATCAATTTCTTTAATATTATAATCAATTTTACCACTACCAGAAGCCCTGAAGTCATCCTCCCTGTTAAACCTCCTAAAAGCAAAAGCCCGCTTTCCTATTATCGATACACGGATATCAAACAAATTATCCGGTAAAAACTTCTGAAACAATACATAATTTTTATCGACCTGCCAGAAAATCGGCTGATATATCCCAAGAATTTTTCTGGCAAAAATACCAGCATAACGCCTTGATGTTTTATAAAGATCAAAATTTTTCCACTGAAGACTGTCTCTATCGATTATTCTTCCTGATTTAATCCCTTTCCCAAACATTTTTAAAATAAGTCGTTTTGCGTTTTGTTTATCCTTCACTAAAATAACATTACTGGAACCAGCCCCACCTTTAAGCTTAAAAACGATTGGCATTTTTGTAGATTCAAGCCATTTCAAAGCTTCTTTTTTTTCCCAGAATATATATGAATCCAGAACAGGAAAACCATGTTGTTTTAAAAGATAATACTGCTTAATTTTATCATCAAAATGCCATGATGTTGTCCAATTGGGAAAACATGGAATTTCCATTTCTTTTTCGATTATCGGAATAATTGTCCTAGCAAGTTGTTTCGGTCCATCATAATGCTCCCACTGATAAATAAACAGATCTAATTTTGAAACCTGATCCCAAAATTTATTATCAATAGCATTCAACCAAATGCATTTGATCCCGTTAAATTTAAGAACCTGCTCATACCGTTCAAGATAAGATAAATGCAAACCTCCGAGATGTTGTTTGTAAATACCGACTTTCATTGTATTGTTCCTTAATTAATCTATTTCAGCAAATTGATATCAATCTGCGGCTGTTTTAATTGCGGTAATGACAACAAGTCTATAAGTTGAAAATACTGTGGCCAGAAATGCCCTGGGTGCCAGTCAAGAGACGAATCCCAATATCCAGTGCAATTATACAAATCAAGAGCATATGAAGTGTATCCCATTTCACAGACAACAGGCTTCCTATTCTCGTCCAAAAGAAAATCATATGCCATACATTGAAAACCTAAGGTTTTTGATATTTGAAAGGCCAGATTAACGCATTCAACGTCTATATTAGCTGGATCAAAATCGATTTGCTGCATATCAAATGCTCTAAAGTCACCTTCAACATTGTTTATTATAAAAGCAAATGCACGGTCTCCTATAATAGTAATTCTGGTAGTATAATCATTTTCCGGCATAAATTGCTGAAACAGGGCGTAGCCTTTTTCAATTTCCCATTTTAACGCAATATGCCGTTTCAAAAGCTTTTGCTTAAGTGTACCTGCTAGTTTACGTTTTTTTTTATACTGATTTAACACCCATGAATTATCTGCATCAAATAAATCACCGGATTTAGCGCCCTTGCCGAACATCAGATTAATTATTTTTTGGGCGTGGACTTTAGTTTTAACCAGAATCACATCCTGTGAAAAAGCACCCCTGCTTAACTTAAATACTAGAGGGTACTCGGCATCATTGAGCCAGGCCTCCGCATCTGTCTTTTCCCAGAATATATAGCTTTCGATTACAGGGAAATTATGTGCTTTCAATAAATAATACTGCTTGATTTTATTGTTATAGTGCCAGAATGTACTCCAGTCCGGAAAGCATTTAATCCCTATTTCTTTTTCAATTACCGGGATTAAAGATTCAGCCATCTGCTGATCTCTGTCAATATAAACCCAGTGAAATATAATAAGATCAATTGAGGATACGATCTCCCAAAAATCAGGCTGACTGGCTTCAATTCGAAGATTTTCTATCCTATTATGGTTTAGAATATGTTCATATATTTGCAAGTAGGGATCAACTCTGCCATTTTGATCTTTGTGAATACCTATTTTCATAGTTCGATATGATTTTTCCAACCGCTGCTGGGTTTAAAATTAGAATTAAACTTGAAATTTTTTAAAGTATAAATATTGTCACGATTAAAATTCATTCGGATATCTCCCACACGGTTCCCAGGCTCCCATAAAAACAACTTACTAACAGCTTGAAATAATGAAGGGATTTTTTTGTAGTCATACCCCATCACTTTTGCAATGACTAAATCAATTGTTAACGGATTCTCTCCTGCAGCAACCATGCACAGTTTTATAGCAGTTGGTTTTAAAGGCCCCTCTCCCTCGCCGGCAACTATTCCATCCACAATATAAAGCATTTTCCTTTGTTTACTGCCACATATTGCACCTTTTTTATCTGAACAAAAAAGGATGTTATTAATATCTAAAATAGTTCTCCATACAGTATCATTACCGTACCAGCTACCCTCAAAATCTTTTGGAAGGGATAATACTTTGATCAGTTTATTTAGAACTCTGATACAAAATATAAGCAATTTTTGACCCGATGGAGAAGAGGTCTTATCAAATCTCTCGTACAATTCTTCTTTGATTGATTTTAACAAACTCTTTTTTTCATAGGCATCTCCGCCTTCTTCAATGGAGCGTTTTCTATGATGCGGCAAACAGTCCTTCTGGCAATTTATTCCAACAGAATTTTTAAGGCAGCATGTCATCCCGGCTTTTCTATGTGATTTAAGCTTTGGGATCGAAATAACAGCGTCGGCCTCCATAATACTTTTATGGATGACATAGATATGATCATTTAAATTATGATACTTTATCATTTTATCTTTATCATAATTTGTAACCCTGAAAGCTTTAAATTGTTCCCGTAAAGGATACAAAAAACTTTTATCTTCTAAATTAACTTTTACAAAATTACGAGCATGTTTATAAATACGTTTTATTACCACATCATTATTTCTTGCACTTATCTCTCTCCTGAAATCTTCTACCCGGATTTCAACCTTTGTTCTGTTCGTAAGAAAAGAAATAACAGAATTAACGTTTACATCGCTCAGAATTTTTGAAAAATCTGCTGATTGAATAGCTGCATCACCTATTGTTATTAAGCCATCTCCATCCAGAGCGATAATCACATAATCAAGAATAGCTCTAATCAGAGAAGAGTGTGTGATTATGCTATCATATTTTTCTGAAGGGAAGGTATGCATTACCCAATTTGGCTTTATAACCACCTTTTGGCCTGGCGAAATAATATTTTTAAACGGATTCCATGATTTTTTTCCAAAGTTTTCTTTATCATATCCCATACTGAAAAACATTTGCCTGATAGCATCATAAACAGAATTTGGATCTTCGGATATATCATCGAATGGATACTCTGGATAGTGTTCCTGAGGTGAAAATGGCGGGTTATCAGGATAGTATAAGTTGTCTTTGTCAATAACCACTGTCACATCAGGTTCTTTCAGATTTTTCTTATCCATCTATTCCTTTTTTTCGCAAAGCTGGAACATTAATCAGCATTAGAGCATCACAAAAAAACTTTGCTGCCCAGTTTAGCATCTGATACTGGCCATAAGGCCCATCAAAGGGAAAACTACCCTTAACACCGCCCTTTATTCCCGGGTTGGGATGTGAAAGATTCTGTGTTTTCTTGATAAACTCGATCGCATTTCTGGCAGCATCCATATATTTTTTTTCCCCGGTTATTTCATTCGCTCGAAGCCATGCAATTGCTGCCTGAGCATCGCCTGTCACACAATCCCAATTTTCCTTTGATGACCAGTCAGATTTTAGTCTTCCCGGAATTCCTCCATCAGGCCTCTGGCAAGCAATTAAAGCATTCAAAGTTTTAAGAGCCGAATCAATATATCGAGATTCACCAAGACAAACACCAGATTCAAGTACACCCCTTGTTGCATATACGATAGTATGCAGCAGGGGGTTATCCGGTTCATTCAGGCAATTATCTGCAAACCACCCTTTAGCGTTCTGTTTTGAAATTGCCTGTTCGATATTTTTTTTGCCGGAATCTATATATTTCTGAATACCGGATACCAGGCCTAATTCAATAAGCGCCCATGCACCACGGGCATTATATGTTGTAGCTCCTTTAAGGGCAAAATTGGAATCCCCCTTTTGCCACGAACCTTCATCACCCTGCACATCAATCAGGTAATTCCCGGCCCTATATGCAGCATCTAAATATTTTTGATCGCCGCTTTGCTTAAATGCTACCAACCATCCAAAAATAACCTGACCGGTATTAAAAACAGCAGGAGATGGTTTAGCAGTCACCACACTACCCATCACAGCTCCAGATGACATCTGTATCTCAATCTCCCAATCCGCCATTTTTAAAGCGTATCGCCTATAGTCATTCAGGCTAAGATAATCCGCCAATGCGAACATTGTCGGGATAATATAACCGGTTGTTTCCGGATATGAGGGCTGCCAGCCTTTTATGCTGTGCCTTTTAATATCCACCGCCCGGTATGCACGGGCCACCCCCCCATCATCACCTGCTTCCCAGGCTCTTACAAGCCAGTTTGATGTTTCTTTTAAATGTTTATCATCTGTAAAAACGGCTAATGACTCCCCGCATTTATCCCTGAAAGATTCAAGGTCTGCCTCTACATCAATCGTTAATTTGTTTTTAATCTTGATAATAATATTTTCAAGCGGCAATGAAATATTTCTTTTTTTCATAAAAAATACCTTTTTAAAAATCTTAACGGCCTATAAATTTTAGTGATTGACAGCAGAAAAAAAGACAAAGAACTAATAGCGGGGGAAAGAAAAAAAGATTTCATAAAAGCATTGCCTGCTGATTTACTTTTATTTTGATCAAGGTATTGCCGACCCAATGAGTACCACTGCCGCCCCAGATGCCTTTTAATCGTGTTACTCAAATTGTTATCAAGATTTTGATCCTTTAAAAGCCGCCTTGAAACAATGTCACTTCCAATGACAACCTTCTCAAAGTCCTGACAAAGACCAAAAGGATGTTGACGTTTTCGCGACAAACAGGTTTCAATATACCCGACATCGAATTCTTTAGCGAGCCGGATGAATAGATCACGATCTTCGGCATTTGTTAAGTTTTCATCAAACAGTCCTACTTTGTTTAATGCAGATCTTCGTATTAGAATTCCTGACGTTGGAATAAATGAACCTATTGCAAGATCACTCCATATTCTCCTTGCAAACAGGATTTCATCACCGGCCTTTTCCCTTACAGGTATCAGCCCGACTCGGCCATCATCCTTAATCCAGTGCGGAGTAATTATACCCTCTTCAGTGAAAAGATCATTTTCAGTGAAAACATACCCCAAGTGATTATTCCGTTGCATAAATTCAATTGTTCTTTTTAAAAAATCGGGCGACCATAAATCATCAGAATCCATAAAAGCTACAAACTCACCCTCCCCTGCAAGAATACCAGCATTCCTGGCACAGCTTGGGCCGGACTGATTTTGAGTCATCAAAACAATACGGTTTTCATATTCATTTTTTAAAATATTTTGTGTATTATCAACAGATCCATCATCAACAACTATTACATGTATATTGGAGTAGATCTGATTAAGCACACTATCCAGGCATTCTTTTATATAAGATTCTGCATTATAAGCCGGAATTATGACATCAACCATACTATCTTTGAATGCCAGATTGTCCATTACAATATGCTTCCTTTATCATCTCTATTTTATCTAAAACAATTAATCACAAAAATTAAAACTAAGTTTTTGAGGAACCTGCTGTTGAAAATTCCATATTATTTTGCCTTGTTATATCTTCAAGCACAACAACAAGGGCTGCCATTATATACCAAATAAGCTTATATAGGCTATGGGTTGCCATACCAAGGACTAAGCTCACCCCACTGGTAATTATTATCGCTGTTGCAATTGCCTTAATAAATGGTTCAGTTTCTGATGATTTGCTTATCTTCCAACTGCTTTTGATATATTCATATGCGAACCGGCCCCAAATAATTACACCTGTCAAACCAAGCTCCCCTGCCAACTGACCATAGTGATTATGAGCCCACAAGCTCCAACTAAACCAGGCTTTACGAGCAATAGGATAGCATCCTGGCCCAACCCCCAATATCGGTCTTTTGATCATCATCTCAATGCCATGAATTAAACCATCTAACCTCGAGGCTGCAGACATTCCAGATCCTGTGCCTTCTAATATAGTTGCCATCCTTCCAAAATATTTATCACCCATAAAGATCAAAGCTGCCACAATCACTGACAATGCTGCCGTCAGCATAAAAACCGGTCGTTTCGCAAACATTACCATTAAAAGTGAAAGTGCAACAAATCCAACCGCCCCACCTCTAGACCCGCTTAAAATAACAGCGTAACAACAAAATGCTAAAAGACCAAACCCCACAATTTTTACAATTTTCTTTTTGCTAATCACAGATAAGTACCAGAGAAAAGGCATCGCTTGAAGTGAATAATTAGCAAGGCTATTATGATTTGCTACTAAGCCTTTTTTTCCTACAGCATAATCAAAGTCCCCAAAGGAAAATACTAAATCACCGGCTAAATAACTAAATACCGGCTCATAGCAAAGATAAAAAGTATAGATACAAAATACCCATAAAAAAATTTTGATGTCTTTTTGATCTCTGCAAAATAATAGAAGTAGAAAAGTCAAGAGTGTGGCGGGTAATACTTGACTGTATATCCACTCCCATGAGCTGGTAAAATTAAAGGCCTGTATCATCGATAAAAATATAATTAATATCAAGTAATATAAATAACGTAAGGTTTTACTCTTGCCAGGATTAAGGTATTGATGCCTTTCTCTGGAAAAAAGGATGAATAGTAATGCTATTATTGCAAAAACCAGTTCAAAACGGATTTGCCTGAGAAAAGGATAATACAATCCAGGTCTAGTTACAATTACAGAGAAATATGCAGAAGCAATGCACACCTTATATTTAAACGAAGCTATTAATAGCACAAATGATCCTAAAACAGCAAAAAACTGTATAATTTCAAAATCTGGCAACTATATCTCCTCTGCGCAGTACATTTGTTTTGAAAAAAATGCTCTGAAACAAATTACAACAAAATCTTTACTTGAATTGTAATTAATAATCTTTGCAGGAATTCCAACTGCTAAAAATTTATCAGAAAAATGACTTATACTAAAAATTTGCTCTACAATGTATCGAATTTTGGGAATGATTTTATTCCAATTCTTTTGAAATTCTGTCTATTTGACTGTTATCAAATTCTTTGGCATAATGCCATCTTCAAAATTGTTCATGCTTGAAAACGCAGGTTCAGCACACTGTGATACTCTTTATCCGCAAATACTTTTTTAAACTTCTGAGTAACGTGCTGATGAATACCAGGTCAACATATCCGATCATCAGGGCCAACGCAAGTAAATATTATTACCCAAATCCACCGCCTAATTTTTTGCAGACCCCTCCAAAGAGAATTCTGGGGATTTTTTTTTGGGTCGAAGGCTTATTTCAGTGTGACTTCCCCTTTTGGGGGCTCAGTTCCTTGATATGCCTTTAGACTATGCACTTTTTAGGCGTAATTGTCCCATGTCTGGATAGGAAAAATTAATTTTATGAACTCTTTTGACATAAATTTATCCCGAAGGCTCCCAAACACCGTTAAGTATTGCAATCTGTTTGCGTGCTTTAATCAAAATCCCGTATGATTGATGTTCTTTGGATAAACGCAAAATCAAACTGCGGGAACGTTTGATTATCCTGCCCGGGATATTTATGATCGAAAACCGGATCCATTTCATCCTTGAGGCTTCCGTGGATGGGTCTAATGCCAATTTTTTCATCAGCACATTTAAATTCAGGGCCAGTATCATAATCCACCACCATTCTGCATTTTCACCGAAATCTGCAAATGGCAGTTTTCCTCAAGAACTTGGCGTTTTGCAAGGTACATGTATTCCTGTGCACCCTTACTGCGGCACAGCTCATTGGGAACAAAACAGACTTCTGCCCATTCACTGCCGGTCTTCAGCCGTTTGTCATTCTTTGTTTTGTAAATCGGTTGCCATTCAGAATTAGGGACTTGGGCCACAGCAATTTTGAATGCCTGGGTCACGTCGCATCCAATTGCAAATTTAATTCTGCCAAAGCGTTCATTTTCTCCTGTTTCACAGTATTTTAAAAGATCGTGCTGATATCCTGCCGTGTCTGACCTTAAGTTTACTTTTTCTACATTTTCCGGAAGGCAGTCCAAGGCTTTTTTGAAAACTCTTAATTGTTCAAAATAGGATTTGAATCCTTTATAGCAATAAAGTGCAGTTCTTTTACTGGATTCAACCAGGCAAGCGCAAGTGCATTAAATAAGCTACACACGCTGGGTTATCTGGAAACATCTCTACAAATTCTCGGTATGTATTCGGGTAGTCATGCCCAGGTACCAATGCCATTTCTGTTCCTCCATAAGTACTATGAAGCACATGATAACACAGGTGGAGCTAACCGCCCACCCCCATTTGTTTATTATAAAACCCAAAGGGGACACAAAAATGATTCACTTTATTATTTAGTATTTTTTGAATTTGAATCTTTGATTCACATACTTCGCGTTTAATCTCCTGATCACCCAAAGTTACAAAGTATGGATGTGTTAAGGAATGGCTTCCAAGCTGCATTTTACTTCGAGCCATTTCCTCAATCTGAGGAATAGAAAGAAATCCATCAGACCCTATCACAGTTGGGATAAATAAAAAAAGTAGCTGTGAAACCAAACCTTTGTAATATTGGAAAGGCCAGTTCATAATTACTGATATGACCATCATCAAAGGTTAATACAACTGCTTTCTCCGGGATATTATCATTCAAAAGGTCATCTAACTGTAATGTTTTCTATCCATTTTCATGCAACCATTTCATTTGCTCATAATATTTTGATACAAGCAGGATATACGGTGTGTGAAAATTTTTTCCGGAATCCGTTCGATTGCTTAAATCATGTTATTCTAAAATAGGCACAAAAGTTCTCATTCAAGACCACGGCTCTCTGCTTTGCAATAAGCCCTATTTTGCTTCCCTGCTTTTCAACAGGTTTGGCGCTACCGTTTTTTCATATTATCTCCATTTCAAACCTCGTCTCTCAACTTTGTAAAACATTGCGATTTTGGATAATTGAAATAAATATTCTTCAAATTATTATTCAAAAAATCACAGGCTTAAAGAAGCCAAAATCACGAGATCTGCGTGCTGTGAAATTAGTTTTTTCTTTTAAACACTACTTAAATTTTTTAATTATACTATAAACGCGATAAATGAATGGCATTAATACCAAGTTGGTGTGATGACAAAGATGTGGTGTTGAAGAGTATGATTTTTTAAAAGTATAGAGCCCTGCCTTTTCGAGAGGCTTTCCAAAAAGTTCCGTCTCAGAAACACCACCAAAATTAAACAGTTTGTATCCTTTTGCTATACATTCGGTTATAACTTTCCAGAGAATCGCATCCGGTGCCGCCAGGTTGAGTCCAATCTTATTTGATGCACTCAGCATATAATAAGTGGTGCCGTTAAAAACACCGAAAAAAGAGGCGGCTACACAATTACCATCTTTATCATATGCGAGATATAGTTTTCCGACACCCTTATCTATCATATTTTTTTTTATTAATAGAAAATATGATTCATCTGCTACGAAATAAGATATATCATTTTTATTTTTTCTTTTTTGAGTCTCCAACTCCAAATTTCTCAGCATTAATACGCCTTCGTTATCGTTAGCCATCTTAACTGAAAGACCTTGCTTCTCACCTTTCCGTATCTTATTTCTTTTTTTCGGAGAAATTTTTTTCCATAGTTCATCTTCAGTAGAATTGAGTGAGAGAAGGAATTCCCATCTTTTTTTAAAACTAAAACCTAATTTTTTTAAAACTGCCATGTCATAGGGAGTACTAAAAGAGTTGATATTTAAAGCCATTATCTTCTGTTCTTTGGCGTATTGAAATATCTCCATCAGCATGGCATTTCGAATTTCATCATCACTACAAGCGGGAAGGCACCCTATAACAAGAGTCTTAAATAAATCAATCCCAACGATAGTTTTTTTGCTAAACCGTCCGACAGCTATCGAAACCACCTCGTTCTTTTCATTGTAACCGAAAAAAAACAGAGCTGCTGTTTTATAGATTGCAATATTGAAACGGCTATATTCATATGTATGCACAAAAGTACCATTCAATTTTTTCACATAATTGTTCCATACATCCGGCTCAACACTATCAGTAACTTCCAAATTGATCATTACTTTCTCATTCCTCATTCCTCATTTCCTTACCGGCTTCCAAGAAGTTATTTTTTTCCCATAAAAAAATCAACGACACCAAGTAGCGCTGCACCATTTACAAGTGTGAAATAATAGGGAATAACGAATATATTATTCTTATTTGCAGGATTTGTAAATCCTAAAAAAGCTAATATCAAGAATAATATCATGCCTGACATCATGAAAATATAAAATATGTTTTTAATAAGCATTGCTGCCGAAAAAAACATACAAACTAAAAATCCACCGACAAACCATCTGAGAATTTTATGTGAAATAATTTGCCAGGCGAGAAGTGGGTGCCTGAATGGATTCATAAGCTCACAATATCTTCGAAGACCGATTAACCCACGCAAGACAATCATTTGTCTGGTTTTCCTCTCATCCTTGCTGCTTTTAGTAGCTTCTTCATAAGTAAAACAGCATTTGGCTCAAAGACAACGGTAAATCCCTGCTTAATTACAAGCATAGGAGTTAACAAGTCACTAATCATGATCGAATCTAATGGAGCATACAAAGTTTTCCGAATTGCACATAGAGGGCCATCAACATCCACAAGGCTTCCAAGCCTGCTTTCGCTCCTCTTTAAAATTTGTTCATACCTCCAATAAAGGCCCTGGCTTTCAGTAACAATGTTATCTTTTGATGTGATGAATTCAATCTTTCCTGCTACACACCCTACCCGGGGATCGGCAAAATTTGCGATAATTTCATTCAATGCATTTTTATCACAAAAAGATGCAGCATCCATAAAAATAATGATTTCATTTTTAGTTTCTCTGACACAATCGTTCTGAGTTATGATCTTGCTTCGGTTTTTATCAAAGACCATCAGCTTAATGCCCTTATCTGTATAGTTACGAACAATCTCGTTTGTTTTATCGGTTGATCCGTCAGAACCAACGATAATATCCATTTTTCATATAGGATAGTTAAGGGATAATGTATTTTTTAATTTTGAAGCAATATCATTCTCTTCATTATAAGCAGTTATTATTATTGTAATTGCAGGAGATATTTTTCTTTTTTTGAACTTTTTAATAAAAACAACAGAAAACAAATTAATTAAAAGTGGGTAAATAAAATAAACATAGGCTGAAAGAAAAAAACTACACCAGAAAACCAGTTTCATTATTGACACCATTTATTAATCATAATTTAAAGTATAACCCTATAGGATAGAGCTAATTAGACATCATTTTTAAAGGATGCCGTAAATTTTTAAGACGTATCAACTGAAAAGCTCTCTCTTTTGGAATAACACCAAAAACAATAAGACCGGGTAAAAACAGAAATGAGAAGCAAAGTTTTATACAACCGTCAACAAGAACGGGTATATTTCCCACCATATACGATAAAAGTTTACCGTCTTTTATGTTTTCTAAATGAACTAATTCCATAAGATATTTCACAGCAGGCGAAACGTTTGAATCAAGCCATATTCCAGCTCCGGATTTTGATATCGTAATAGGATCAATTCCATAAAAGAGTACCCCAGTCATAACAAGTATTGTAGTGAGCTTGTTCCATTCAAACGGAATATAATAATGCTTCTTTGAAATATAATATGCATGTATGTTCATTAGTAAGGCAACAATAAAAGAAGCAATTATCGCTCCAAAAAGACCATACATTTTTATTAAAACAATATTTGATATCAGCGTAATTACAGCAGAAACACCTTGAATAATAGATATTTTATATGTTTTTTTAGCATAAACCAGGCCAAATTGCATATGTTCAAAAGATGACATCAATATACGTGACATAACTCCAATTAAGACGATACTGCCACTGAGCCAAAATTCTTCCGGCGTTAATATCCTTAAGATCAAAGGGATTTCCAGAGCAAGAATAAGCCCAATAAAAAAAGTTAGAGCCATTTGCAGTGTAAATACACGGGCCATTGTAGATGGTCCTTCTTCTTTTTCGCAAATTTCCAAACGAATTACACCCCAACTTTTCCCAAAGGGTCCTGAAATTAGAACTCCAATTAAAGTGGTAAATTTTGAAAGCATGCTGTATGTCCCCAGCAAACTGAGACTAAGATATGTTCTCAGAAGTATTCTGGTCGCATTCAACCTAATAAACATTGCAATATACCCAGGAATTAAAGGAGCCAAAAAGGATAAAAGATCCTTTGCATCATCCTTGTTAAAATGGAATCCCACACAATGAAATGTATATATAAGCAGAACTGATGAAAATAGAATCGCTGTAATGAGCCCGCTGTAAAGATACCCCAGTACTCCCATTTTCAAATGAACAATTAATAAAATATTTAGAGAAAGGCCTGCCACAAGTTTAAAAAGAGATAGTACTGAAAAAAAAATCGATTTCTTTTTTACTAAAATATATATCAGTGCATTATTGGCAATAAGATCTGCAATGAATGTTAAAATCGCCAGTGTGATATAAAACTCAAGCCCATCTTTTCCAAAGGCAAGGTAAGCAATCTGTTTATTAAGAAGTATGGAGGGAATACAAACGGCTGCTACCATTAAGGAAACTGAAAAAATTGATGTTGAGATTAACGTGTTCTTTTCTTCTTCAGTTTTCCTGATATAATAGAAACGACTCAACCCAAGAAACATGCCATTACCGATAAAAATAGTAAGAACGGAAAGAACTACATCTATCATCCCTATTATTCCATAGCCTTCACCACGAAGGCAATAGGCATACACTGGAAGCATTATGAAACCGACCAACTTATTTAAAAGACTGGAACCACTGTAAATAATCGCATGTTTAAATGTGCTTTTTATATGTTCGGTTTTAGACATTAGTATGTATGATCTTCTTTATTTATTGATCGATGCGACCAGGTGATAAGAGACAGTTGAATATGTGTTCAACTTTTTTATTTTAATCTACCGGTAGAACGACGCAGAAAGTATTCTAAAAATGCGATTTCTAATAGCAGGTTATGTTTTTTATAACTTTTTAGTGATTAAATATCTGGTTTAAGGCCCAACTCAGTTCTTTCAGATACCACTTGTATCTCCACTTGAACAATCGAACTACTTCAATATTACAACGGACTTTATCCAGCGCACTAAGTGGAGCTCTATGTACAGCTAAAAAATAGTCAAATAACTGTTTCCAGGCAGACATAACAATACGTCCTTTAAGAGATGGATCAAACCAGACAGCTCTTTCCTGATAATTGCTATATACTGCAACTGAACGTAAAGGATGAACCCGGTGATAAAAAATTGTTTCCGACACTTGATAAAAATGCCCATAAAGGCTTAATTCTCCGAGCAAAGTACGGTCTGAATCAGTATAACTTCGAATAAGTCCTGTCTTTTTTAAAATATCTGATCGGAGAATACCAAACAGCTCCTCACAGTTGTATCCCCACCCAATTTTTTTAAAAAACCGTTTATGCAATACGTTAGTTGTCCATTGATGCCTTTCCTTGATTTCCATTTGCGTCCCGTTCTCATCGATATCAATAATTAAAGGGAAACATAGAACAACATCTTTATATTTTTCAAGTCCAGCCACACATTTTTCTAAAAAATCAGGGGCCATTGTATCGTCGTATGCTGACCATTTAAAATATTTACCGGTTGATATTTCAAAAACATAATTATAATTAAACTTTGCCCCTCTATTAATAGTATGTCGGATATATTTTATCCTATTATCTTTATTTTTATATTCTTGACAAATATTTTGAGTTTTATCAGTTGATGCATTATCAGATATAATTAGCTCAAAGTCCCTAAATGTCTGATTTAATATTGAATCAATCGTTACATTCAAATATTTATCACCATTATAAACTGGTAGTCCAATACTAACTGGTGGCATAATACTCCATTATTGATAATCTGCTTTCTTACTATATAGTTGCTGACCCAAAATTCTATTTTTAGCAAAGAGTTCGTGCCAGCCAATCAAATATTTCGTACAGAACGTGTGATTGTGAGGTAAGAAAATTTGGTTTTTTTATTCATTTTGTCCTCCTTAACTTTCCATTAGAGAGACTTAAATTCAAGTTTACAATATAGAGGGCGGATAATGGTAATGAAAAGTTAAATCACCAATAATCTCCTTGCAAATAGAAATCGCCATTAGGAAGACGCTTTTTTTTTATTGTACGCAGCATTGTGACTAAGCTAACCTTTTCTTCACATCCATCCTCATTGATACAAATGATATTCCTTGGCTTAAATGAAACTATACCAAGCTTATTTAGAAATCTTTTGATTTTCCAAGCAAAAGGTTTTTCAGTGATCTGTTTAAAGCCATATCTACCATAGAATTTTACCAAAATTTGATCACAGAACAATAAACAATAAACAATAATCGTATTTAAGTCGTTGAATTTCTTCAATATCTAAAGACATCATGTTATGAAAAATATTTTGCTCCTGATATTCAGGTAAAACATATACACCTTGTATACCAGCTATGAACGCATCATTATTACAAATTTTAATATTTCTTTCTACTATTGCTATATGGCCCACAATTTTATCCGCACACTCAGCTACTACTAACCAAGATGGTGGCGTTCCTTTGAAATATCGCGATTCGGAAAATATTTTTTTTTTACCCGGGAAGCAATTACAATATCCACCTCTGATTTCGCGATCAACTTTTTTATCAACCTCAATTTCCTGAAGTAATCGTAATCTCATATTTGTGCTTTATGTATAGTAGACAAGTTAAAGGCCTTTGCACGACTACCCAGATTTTCTCGGGTTGAGTCGGTGCTATATCCGTATAGAGATAAATTCCTGTCATATTTACCAATCATAATATATAAACTCATTCAAGTATAGGTTCAACAGATACAACACCAAAACTTGCATCAACATAATGAGCGATAAGTAGTAAAGACCCAGCTGCAAGATCGTTTTCATCTATCCCGATAATTTCCCAATTTTCAGGCTCAGGAAATCCGGTTTCCCATAGCTTGAATTTATATACACTTCCACCTTCCGGCATAGTTTGAACTCTAATTTTCCATATATACCTGACTTCATAATCGAGAATTCTATTTTGAGGGTCGTTTACAAGCAAATCGTCAAAATCGGTAATTATGAGCGACCCTCCACCACTTGAGTTAAAATTATACCATGGCCCTCCGCCAATTGGGAAATACCCCCAATTGGGTTGATATTCGCCCCATGCGGTATGACCGGTCCAGCGAAGCATGCATCCTATCCCTGGATTAGCGTTGTCGCCACCAAAACCAGCTGAATCAAATCCGTGGATAGTAATTGGCACTGTTACTTCAAAATCCTTCCAGGTTATATCACCTATTGCAATTATACGATCATAACCAAGTTTGACTGGTTTGAGACTACCATTTTCTATCGTCCATAATCCATCAACAACCTGCGCCACATCTTCAATTTTATCTACTGATGACCAATCAGCAGAATAGGTATAAGGCCAGATATTTTCACTATAATAGTTTACCATCACTTCTTTTTGTGATGCGTAACCAAGTGTATCAACAGCTGTAATTACAACCTGATTTAACCCATTAATCAAATCAGCGTAAAAAGTATCAATATCTATATTAAAGTCACCGGAGGCTTCCAGCCTACGGTAAGGCCCTAAAGAAAGAGAAATGTCAGGACCACCATTTAACGAATATGATAAGAATGCTACACCATCAGGGTGCCATACATTCCCTAAAACATTCACCCACCGTTGAGGAGTACCAATGTTTCCGAATGTTTGAACGTCACCATACCATATATCAATAATCGGCCCATCTAAAAAAACAAATATAGCTGTTATTTCTTTATCCGTGTCCATGGTGATAATTGTAGGATTATCACTGCCAATTAGATCACCGCTCCAACCTGTAAATACCCAGCCTTCACCCGGTGTTGCGGTCAGTACAACCTGGGCACCTTCAGAGTAGGTTCCACTACTCGGGCTCACCTGACCAGCTCCCTCTGCCGTTACAGTTAAATTATGCGGCGTAATTGTTACATCTTCTATGAACATGGCTGTAATATTTTTATCAAAATCCATTGTGACAGTCGCTGGGTTCGTCGTGCCAATCAGATCACCAGCCCAACCTGTAAATATCCAACCCGGATCAGGTGTTGCGGTCACTTGCACATCTGTACCTTCAGCGTACGTTCCTCCCGTTGGATTTAAACTGACATATCCCTGCCCGCTTACTGTAAAACCCAGATTATAAGTGGTCACACTTCCTGTATCATCTTCAGGGAAGATCGGACTTGCCGTATTAAAAAAATAATCTATAATTGCTGTATGTGCCGGTGCATTTGTGCCGTTTGAGCTATAGTTACCAGCAAACGGGCCAAGCGCCGTCACATTCTGGGCATGAGTGAACGTAACAGCAGTGGTCCAGGTTACTCCGTCACTTGAATAAGACTCTGTCCATTCATCTCCGGATCGCTCAACACGCAAATACATAGGAACACTGCTCGTGATCGCCTGATTCACCTTTACGTTCATTACTCCGGCGGTTCTACTTGCTGAAAAAATGTACATGGATGAACCATTGTAATAAAAGTCAAACCGCAGCCAGTTATTGTCATCCTGTTCAATGATGATACCCTGACTCTGATACCCCTGACTTAACACTGAATCAAACTTTACCTCAACGGAAAAATCCGTGTCTTCAACTGTCTGCATGAGACGTGGCGCCGTGTCAAGCGACCAGGGATCATGAGATGCACCCCCGGGGATTGAAAGCTGCAGATGGGCGTCGCCTGTTCCTGCTCCTACCAGAGAAACCTCGGCATCGCCTAAAGGATCGCTTAGTACCCATAAACTGGTATTCAGAGTTGGACTATTAAAATCATCGGACGTGCCACCCTGCGGAGCCGAGCTGGTATTGAATGTCTGATCCGAGGTTGCAGTACTGTGGGTTTGCTCGTCTTCCGATACAATCTGAAAGTGATACAGAGTGTCTTCGTTTAAACCACTAATTACTATTGAATGACTCACGACCAGAGATGAATTCTGCTCTGTTCCGGATTCATAACTATTAGATTCACCATAATGGACTATGCTCGTCGCCGGTTCATCTGTTGTCCATGTAATGATTGCACTATTCTGAGCTGTAAAAACATCAATGCTGCTTATTAGCGGCGGAATTGCGTCCGCTTCAAATGTTGCCGTGATAGACTTATTTGAGGCAATAGTAATAATTATAGGATTATCACTGCCACTCAGATCACCACTCCAACCTGTAAATATCCAACCCGGATCAGGTGTTGCGGTCACTTGCACATCTGTACCTTCAGCGTACGTTCCTCCCGTTGGATTTAAACTGACATCTCCCTGCCCGCTTACTGTAAAACCTAGATTATAATCGGTAACAGGAGGGCCTGATACATACCTGAACCTGACAGCATCAGCACAGGTACTTACGGTTCTTCCATCTGGAAGAAGATCTGAAGCAGCCGTGATTGTTACGCTTCCGCTCGTACCGAAAGCAAAACTACCAAGGCGGTTCCACTGACCACCGTTTTGAGTCTGATTAACGAATTCTGTATGAACGCCATCAGAGGCACTAACGTCAACTGTGATATTTGTCCCCCTAGTACCCGAATTCGTCCACCACATTAAGACTTCATAATCTCCTGCCGGTTGATTGTCAAACTGCCAGGTATAAGTTGCTTCTGGACGTGCAAATATACTGGCTGTCCCATATG
>PJEL010001649.1_pt1 | contig 22007 bp, 16 predicted proteins | sample 1853271 | NCBI WGS metagenome assembly PJEL01 (sample SAMN08108733, study PRJNA415343) | Invertebrate metagenome, whole genome shotgun sequencing project. | host: Globobulimina | place: Sweden: Gullmar Fjord | collected 2015-08
CAGCAAACGTTTGGCGTTCTTGCCAGCTAGATTGATATTCTTCCTCTAATTGATAAGTCATTTAATAAACCTTTTAGTTACAGTTAAATAAACGAAAAACTATTATCGTTATGCTAAGGTAGTAATAAACGATAAGAGCGAAAAGCTTGATGCGGCGCACATTGTAAAGCAACACGAAAGTTTTCGCCACCCATTACATTTTAAAAACATAGAAAATTTGCTCTCATGAAGATTCAATTTTTAGCCGTGGTTTCAGTATTGTTATTGTCATCTTGTGACAATGGTCCTGATCTCGCGCAATTATGTGCAGAAAACCCCGATATTTGTAACGAATTTGCAGAAGATAACTGGTGCAGACAAGAGCGTAAAGATGTTGCTTTCGCACGGTATAGTTTTAAACAAACTCAACAAGACAAACAACAATATGATTTGCTACTTGCCTATGAGCAGTACGCGAAATGTATGAATCACGCCTCAAAAATAGAAAATATAAAGTTAAAACAGAAAAAGCGGATCAGAATAGATAATTATTTAAAAGCGAAAAAAGCCATCCAAGTCATTTCTGAGCAAACACAAAACTCAGAGCAACCAGAGCTATTGTTTTATCATTGGTCTAGATACCTAAACGAAGATGCTTTAACTAAGTTTTTGGCTTTAGAAGGAACTACAGCCTTAGAAACATCAGAATCTCAATTTAATTTAGCAACCTATTACATAAAAAAAGATGTGGATAAAACAGTAGCATTACTTTTTTATTCATTAGAATTAGTTAAACCAGAATCGCCCGTTAATGCAGAAATATTTAAGACGCTGACAACTATTTACACGGACAAAGGTGAGTTTAAACAAGCATATGTTTGGCTAAAAATACTCAAGTTATATGCCCCTGAGGATGACACTATAAATGCAGAAACGCTAAAACAATATGTTAACAGTTATCAGTTAGATGAAAAATTTCTCGATAAGGTCGCACAAACCACGTTAGCTAAAATTGTAGCGGGACAATTTGTTAGTCCTCGTCATTAGCATTAAAGGTTAAACTTAAAGAATTAACACAATAACGCTTACCCGTAGGTTTAGGGCCATCATCAAACACATGACCCAAATGCGACTGGCAATGTAGACATTGAATTTCAGTTCGTACCATATGATGAGAGTGATCAGATAAATAGCTTATCTGCCCTTCTCGACCTTGATTAAAACTAGGCCAACCACACCCTGATTCAAATTTAGCTTTTGAATCAAATAATGGCTCTTCGCAGCATGCACAGCAATAGACACCATGCAGCCAATGATCGTTATAAATACCGGTAAATGGGTGCTCGGTCGCCGCTAAACGGCAAACCCGATACGCTTCTTCACTCAACTTATCTTTATAACGATCATCGCTCATTATTATAACTCGATTAGTTCACGTGCTTTAGATGACCATTCGACATGGAATTTTTTACCCGGCGCTTGATCGACTCTTTCAAAGGTGTGAGCACCAAAAAAATCACGTTGACCTTGAAGTAAGTTAGCCGGTAAAACGGCAGTTCTCATTGAGTCATAATATGACAAAGCCGATGACAAAGCACCGATTGGCACACCTAGCAGTGTCGCATCAGCAACAGCATGACGCCAATTTTGTTGATGTAAATTAAGTTGTTTAGCAAAGAAAGAATCAAGTAATAAGTTCTCTAGCTCTGCATCACGAGCGAAAGCTTCTGTGATTGATTGCAAAAACACCGCGCGAATTATACAACCAGCTCGCCAAATCTTTGCAATATTAGCAAAGTTCAATGTCCAATTATGTTCTTTTTCTGCAAGTTTCATTAACTGAAAACCTTGCGCATAGGCACAGATTTTTGCGCAATATATTGCATCATGTAACCGAGCGATAAATGCTATTTTCTCTTCGTCGTTTAATATCGGAGCACTAGGGCCTTCCAATAAATCAGACGCTTGGACACGAATATCTTTAAACGAAGATATTGACCGCGCATAAACAGCTTGAGAAATTGTTGGTGCTGGACAGCCTACTTCCAAACTACTGACAGCTGTCCATAACCCTGTTCCTTTCTGCCCAGCTTTATCTAGAATAAGATCAACTAAAGCTTGATCAGAATTGGGTGCTTTTTGTCGAAGCACTTCGACAGAAATAGCCATCAAGTAACTGTCTAATGGACCACGATTCCATTCTTCGAAAGTATCGGCAATTTGCTCACAAGACATCGACAAACCTTCACGCAGCACGTGGTAAGCCTCACAAATTATTTGCATATCGGCGTATTCGATACCATTGTGTACCATTTTTACATAGTGTCCTGCACCTGCAGGCCCTATATAAGCTGCGCACGGATCACCATGTTGAATAGTTTCCCCTGGTACCGTTCTTTCTATGGGCTTACCGGTAACTGGATCTACTTTTGCTGAAATAGCTTCCCAAATAGGTTTAATACGAGTCCAAGCATAAGGTGAACCGCTTGGCATTAATGCTGGACCAAAACGTGCCCCGACTTCTCCCCCCGAAACCGCTGAAGAAAAAAGAATAAACTGGCTCTTGTACTTTTCTTCTCGAGCAACGGTATCAACCCATAGACTATTACCTGTATCGATAACAATATCATCAGGTTGAATACCCGCACCGATTAAGCTTGCACATACTTGATCTACCGGTTCACCCGCAGGCACAGACAGAACAATAAGATGTGGCGCTTTTAGCTTAGATAAAAGTTCAGTATAAGATGAACACCCAAATACACGAGGTGCCCCATCACTATTCTCTGCTTTATCTTGTTCTATCACGTCTTTCACTTTTTCATTATTAAGATCAAACGCAGCGATGTTATATCCATTGTCAGCTAGATTTAAAACAAGGTTTTTGCCCATTACGCCTAAGCCAATAAAACCGATGTCACACTCTTGTGTCATATTAAATTTCCAAGATTAGCAATTGATAGTAATGCACTTATAACCAAAACATAAGACCAAACGAACGGAGTTCTTTGATTATAGCCCGTGCAAATTTTCAATATTTTAACATGCAATAAATATATGCGCATTTAAATAAAAGTAAAATAATCATTTATTCTTAACTATTTTTTGTAATCATCCGTAATTCATCCGGAAAAACTTTCATTCACAGTCATTTAATGCTTGTATTTTCCTTACAATGGTGTAATTTTACTACATTATTATTTATCGGGAACAATCCATGACTATCAAAGTAGGTATTAACGGTTTTGGACGTATTGGTCGCTTTGTTTTCAGAGCGGCGCAAACACGTGACGACATAGAAATTGTAGGCATTAATGACTTAATTAATGTTGAATATATGGCGTATATGCTTAAGTATGATTCAACTCATGGTCGTTTTGACGGTACCGTTGAAGTTTTAGACGGTAACTTGATCGTCAATGGCAAGAAAGTAAGAGTGTCTGCTGAACGTAATCCGGAAGACTTAAAATGGGATGCTATTGGTGCAGAGGTTGTCGTTGAATCCACTGGACTGTTTTTGACCGATGAAACTGCTCGAAAGCATATCAAGGCAGGAGCAAAGAAAGTTGTACTATCGGCCCCGTCAAAAGATGACACTCCTATGTTTGTTATGGGTGTAAATCATAATGACTATAATGGGCAAGATATTGTTTCAAATGCTTCTTGCACAACCAACTGTTTAGCGCCAGTGGCCAAAGTATTAAATGACCATTGGGGCATCAAAGACGGTTTAATGACAACCGTCCATGCAACAACAGCAACGCAAAAAACTGTTGACGGTCCTTCGGCAAAAGATTGGCGCGGTGGTCGCGGAGCTGGACAGAATATTATTCCTTCATCAACGGGTGCAGCAAAGGCTGTTGGTAAGGTTATCCCTGAGTTAAATGGAAAGCTAACCGGCATGGCCTTTAGAGTGCCAACTCCTAATGTTTCAGTGGTCGACTTAACCGTAAACTTAAACAACGAAGCAAGCTATGAAGAAATTTGTTTAGCGATGAAAACCGCTTCGGAAGGTGAATTAAAAGGTGTTTTAGGCTATACCGAAGATGCGGTTGTATCAAATGACTTTATCGGAGAAACCTGCACGTCAGTTTTTGACGCAAAAGCAGGTATTGCGTTAACAGGTACGTTTGTAAAAGTCGTTACTTGGTATGACAATGAAATCGGTTATTCCAACAAGGTTTTAGATTTAGTTAATTACATCTCCAAATAGCTTAACCGTTAAGTATAAAAAGCCGACATGATTGTCGGTTTTTTAGTTTTCTCAGCCAGCTCTCTAACTTTTATCGTTTTATTCAGCTTTAACAGGCAATTGAATGATTTTTAGCCTATATTCAAAGGTAAGTGTCGATTTAATCAGGCAATTGAATGAGGGGCGTTCATGCAGAGTAATAAACCAGAATCAAAACAACGAGCTAGTTCAAACAAAGTTACAGCTACTGAAAATCAAGCTAGCGATGACTATGACATCGTTGTGAAAAGGAAATCTCCACGTAAAAAGGCATTGCCCGCTGAACAACCATCTTCAAACTCTGATAAAATGCGCTATAGCTATTACACCGAAAAAGATATTTCTGCGATATTAAAAAATTTAGATACTCTTCGCAACGATGTTTGCTCTCGACCACAATCAGAAGAAGACCCACAAGAAGGTACACCAAACTTTCCATCAGTATGCTTAATCGGTTTAGGGCGTTGCGGATCAAACATAGCCCTAGATGTTGCATGTTTAGTACATAATGCGAGAAACTTTTATCTCAATGAATTCCATAATGAACAAATAAAAACATCGGAAAAAGACAATAAACCAATAAAGTGGATCCAAAGAAGCCTAAACATAAATCAAACTAAATCTATAAAGCCTGTTTTCTTAATTGAACCACTCGTTATGTTAGGTGATTTAGATAAAGACATCGAAGGACGCATTCGCTTTTCCTCAAAAGGCTTTGATAATAATTTCTTAAAAGACTACAACAAATTAAAGATAATGGACTTATCTGAAGTACATGCTGGAGGTGCGGGTAACTCCCCTATTTTAGGGCAATACTTAGCCAAGATAATCCTAAACAAACATACCGACCAGTTCACCAACCAAGATTGGAAATTCATACATTCATACTTAATTGATTCATGCGGCATTAAAGCCAATCAATCTAGATTGTATTTCTATATTTTCAGTGCGGGCGGTGGAACTGGCTCTGGGATGGCATCAGAATTTGGTTTAGCACAACAATATTCTTACATGAATAAGACCTTTGATATTCGTTCTGAAAAAGAACTCGCTAGTCACAATCAATCATTTGTATTTGAACCAATATTTACCAGTGGAATTTGTATATTACCTAACATTAGTGCCCAGCATATTGAAACTTCTGAAGCACTGCATATAAACGCTGGTAGACTATTATGTAAATATTTAGCTGAAGAATGGGACTTTTCATACAGCGTAGACAACGAAGATACAAACACCGAAAGTGTTATTAACCGTATTCGTCCATGGAACGCCATGATGTTAATTTCAAATGACATCATGCGTTATGCCGAGCAAAATGACAGTGACGGAGGAATTCAATTTATTGACGTCAACTCAATGGAAAAGCATGCAAATCAATATATCAGCCAGCAAATTTTTAATATATTGACCGCACAAGCCGTAACCACTGATTACGACGAAAACTACTTTAGACGAGCCGGTATTGATATAGGCGAGACCATCAGATTAGATGCCAACGATCTATTCATGAGTTTAGCCGGTCCCGTTGCGATAGCGTACGCCGAATCAGTTGTTTCAGAAAGTAGTTTCAATAGTGAAACAAAATCAAAAGTTACTGACCCTGAAAATATCGCTCTTGATATTGATGATTTATTCTTTAGGTCAATTGATTTACCCCACTTTAACAAACAAACCCAAGCCATTGAAGGTATCAGTTTACTTCCGATAGAGTCCAATCAATACAAACAAGCGCTTAGTGCTTATAAAGAAAGTGGCTACGATGCAAAACATTTAAAGGGACTACATTTTTTCAAAAATTGTTCATCTATAGTATCGATAGTGTCTTTACCTAAAGACTATAAACTCTCATATATGGATCTGAATAAACTTAAAATGCATCTAAACAACCTGTTTCCTAATACAACATTAAAACGTTATGCGTTAGTTATTGGTGCCTCTGCAAACTTGTCTTTAACGACCTTAATAGCCAAAAGTCCATGTTTGAGTGATGACTTTTTAACGCTAATAGTGGCCTATATTAAACGTTGCTTTGCGAAAGATAATTATCGCTTTGATGATACTCTTGATCACACCATCATCGAACTAATCAAGGCGACTAACTTTGATGAAGCGAAATTGGAAGAGATGTTATTAGAGTTTGAAAATCCAGCTAAAATACTTGATACCAATTGGTATGCAATCAAACCGATGTATGAAAAGAAATATCGTGAATTGATTCACGATCAAAAGAACTTTACTTCTATTAACGATATTCGCCTAACGCGAGAAAGCGTTAAAAATGCCGTACTTTATCTCCGTGAGATTTATCGTCATCGGATTAGCAAAACTAAGGTTATTTCTTTAAATAACCTTAACGAACCAAATTTCGATATTCCTCAAATGGTTAAATCACCACCTAAAGGTAAACAGTAGACATGATAAAAAAGGCCAGAAGCAAATGCTACTGGCCTTTTTATTAAACCCGCCAATTTATTGTAGGAAGGAATAGAGAGAATACTACGCTACAAGCGATAAATATTATCTGCGCTGTCTCGGTCAATTAATTTCACAAATGGGTCTACACCGACATATTTAGGCTTTTCTTTGACCACTAATTCAATGACATTTTCACCTGTTTTAATTCTGTGCTTTTTAAGGTATTGCACTAAGTTTTCAGCAGAAAGATCTTCTGGGTCATCACTAAACAAACCAATATCGACCATGTCAGAGAAATCTTCTTTAGTTTCAACACCTTGACCATCTGCACGCATCATTGATGCATCAACCGTAATTTTAACGTTGAATTGCCCGTCTTCTCGGTCAGTTATTTCAACATTCGTTGTTTTCAGATCATATAACGTAATATGTTCAAACAAGCTACTAACAAACGCTTTTTCACTGTCGTTATTATCTTGATTAATATAGTCCATTAGATCTTTCGTTGTTGGATAAGGCGTGCTTTGGTACTTATATTTGGCTAAAAAGTCTGCTAACGCTTTATTCAGTCTTTCTTCACCCATACGATCTTTCAACGCCATCATCACGACAGAGCCTTTACGGTAGTGAATGTATTGCTGATTTTCACTACGCATTAGCGGCATTTCTTCAATAATCTCAACACTACGGCCACGTAAATAACGGTCCAACTCATACTTTAAGAACTTACGAATTTTTTCAGGGCCATACTTTTTCTCCATGACCATTAGCGCTGAATATTGCGACAAACTTTCTGAAATAATAGCGCTACCTTGCACATTAGCTGCGCCCACTTGATGTCCCCACCATTGGTGAGCCACTTCGTGAGCAGTGACATAATAAACAGGATCAATATTTTCTGGGTCACGTAAATCCGTAATAAAGCCTATTCTTTCAGAATACGGCACTGTATTAGCGAAACTTTGCGCAAACGAGCGATAGCCCGGAAACTCAATAATGCGCATTTGTTTATGCTGATACGGGCCAAATACTTCAGTGAAATAGTCGATAGAGTCACGCACCGATTCAATCATTCGATCAACATTCATATGGTGGTCTTTATGATAATAAACCTCGATATCAATGCCTTTATATTGCTCTTTTTTCGCTTCTAAACGAGCAGACATAATAGAGTAGAAATTAACCATAGGCGCATTCATTTTATAATGATAAATACGTCTACCGTTTTCTACCTTTTCACTTTGAATATAACCAGGGGCAATCGCAAATTGATCTTCTTCTGTTGAAATTGTTGCTTCAAAATCTATAAAGCCAATACCTTTACCAAAGAAGCTTTCATTGTAAAACTGACTTTCTTCTAACTTATTAGCACGTTGAAGAGGCTCAAGATCACGCTTTCTGCGCTCATGACGATCCGTTAGCTGCCAGCCTGAACGATAACCAAAAGCTGGAAATAGACTGAAATTATCAATGAATGTGCCGTTTTCAACTAAAGTAAAGTCATTACCACCATCACTAAAACCATGGTGAGCACGTTTTGCAACTAACTGCCCTTCTCTAAACTCACCCGACTGTAATGGCTTATCAAAAACAAACCAACCTGTATTAAATGTGTCATCAAAGTCAGTCACTTTTCCGCCAGCTATGTTGACCTGCCACTGTTCGGTAAAGCGTGGTTGAGAGACTAAAAATCTATCAATAGCTTTATCACTCGTGTTAGTCACAACAATATCTGCTACTGCATCGATACGGCGTTCGCTGGGGTAAATGTCAACTTTTGCATGAGTTTTTGTAATTGTTGGGATAGCGTCGTTTTTATACTGAACATACGTTTTTTCATATTCAGCCCGATTATCTTCTAAGTCATCTTGAATAACGTATTCATTCAATACTCTTGTGTTGTAATGAATATAACTGCCACTGCTTATAAGAATTACTAAACCAAGCGCAATGGCCAATTTACCTTTTGCACCTAGATAGTAACTTAAACTTTTCATTCTTACTTTTAATGACTGTGCAGGTCCACGATGCCAAAGCGCGTTTGTTAATGCGGCTAAGACGATCGACATACCGGCCCAATACAACATGTACCAAGAGTGAGTACCTAAAAAGTTTCCGTAGGTATTAATATCCGAATAATAAACAGTCGGGGCGCCAGCAAACTGAAACATATTGTGGCTAAAACCAAAGTTGCTCAGCACTATGGTTGAAATGATATAGAGCACAAATAACATCATACCGACATATTTATTCGGGCTAAGTACCTGTAAAAAGAATGCCAGTACGGCAGTCATGATCAAAGGTATTAAATTGACGTAGCCTAAGCGAATGAAATACTGCGACAACTCATAATTGTTATACCCTCGTATCATCTGGTTTAACACAGTAACCGCGGTACCAAAGACATAAAGTAATGCGAGCACTAAGCTAATGGCGATAATTTTAGACAACCAAAAAGTAATATTATTAACCGGCATGGAATCAACAATATCCCCCATGCCAGAGTTACGCTCACGCCAGACAATTTCAGCACTATAATAGGCTAAAACTATCATCATCAACATTCCCGTAGAGCCGGCAATTAACTGGACCATGGTTTGGGTAATTGGCCAATTAGGCGTTCCAAACATGGCTCGAGGGTCAACAAGAGGAGCAACAAGAGCAAAAATCGTAAAGGCGCCCAAGACTAAAAACGGTGCACTCAGCACAACTTGTTTGATTTCAAATTTTATTCGTAATAACAAATGGGCAGGTGTTTTAATACCTTGGCTTTTATAGTCTATACGGTTAGATAAAACCGCATGGGTGTCACTTTCAACCGATTGTTTTTCTTCCTTTTTAGCTTTAACTTTCGCTAAAGTAATACCGCGAGTAAATCCGCCAAACATCGCCATAATGGCAATACTGGCAACAAGCCAAATAACTCGGTTTTGTAATAAAATGCCATTAAGCTCAACAACGGTATTGTTTTTATCAAACATGGTCCAATAACGTGTCACCTCGCCAAAAGTATTTAAAGCAAATGGATCGGCAAGCGCCACGATAGTGCGGTATTCAGGATCTGAAAATAGCTGACCTGCTACGGTATATAAAATAAAGAGCCCTACTGCAACTAAATACACGGCCATCATAGAACGAAAACGAATAGCCACTGCGTAGAACATACAAGATAATACAAATAACGTGGGTAAGGCTAAATATAAGTAAGCAGTAATATAATAGGTTATGTTTGTTGGTCCAAGACGCTCAGCATCAACCCAACCTGTCAATCCGCCAATTGTAGTACCCAATAAAATACCTAAGGGTACAAAAGCGAATATTGTCGCTACCATCGCAAATGAACCTAAAAAGCGACCAAGTTGGTAACTGATCGGGCTGATTGGTTTGCTGTAAAGGATTTCTGACATTTTTGATGAGTCATTTCTTGTTGCGGTACTCGCAACAAAATTCACCACCAAAAACATCGCAAACAGCCCCATAATTAATAAGGTTTGTGCAATAGAGAATGGTCCGTTATACAACACGTTTCCGCCACCGCCAATTTGAACGTTATCACTTACCGTGGCAAAAAAGGTCAGTAAAAAGAAAATGGCACTGGTGACATAAAAAGAAGGCTGACGAATAAAATATCGCCACTCAAATAAAAACATTTTGGCTAACATTGCTCTCTCCCTAAGCTACGTTGCGATGTGCATGCAATGTTGAAAAATATACATCTTCTAAATTTGCTGGAGTCGTGTCAAAGCCTTCCGGAGCTTGCTCCGCCATAACATGAATAATCGTTTGTCCAGCGAATAATCGTTTTGAAATAACCGGCATCGCCTTTTCAATTTCAACCGCTTCTTGCTGACTGACTGTTTTACGCCAAATTTGCCCATTAAGACGATTGGTTAACTCAATCGGATTACCTTCAAGCAAAATTTGTCCTGATGCCAGAACTGCCATGTTTGGACAAAGTTCAGAGACATCATCAACAATGTGAGTAGATAAGATAATGACTTTTTCTTCGCCAAGACTAACCAGTAAATTATGGAATCGATTACGTTCTTCAGGATCTAAGCCCGCTGTTGGCTCGTCAACAACTAATAAATCTGGGTCACCTAACAATGCTTGTGCTATACCAAAACGTTGTCGCATACCGCCTGAAAATCCACTTACCGCTTTTTTCTTGTGTTGGTAAAGGTTGGTATGAGCCAACAAACCATCAACAGCTTCTTTACGCTCAGCTTTGTTATCAATGCCTTTCAGAATTGCCATATGTTCTAACAAATCATAAGCACTAATGCGCGGATAGACTCCAAAATCTTGAGGTAAGTAACCTAAGCGTTGACGCATACTTTGTGGATCAGCAAACACATCAATACCATCAAAAGTGATAGAACCACTGTCTGCATCTTGCAGCGTGGAAATGGTGCGCATTAAAGACGACTTACCCGCACCATTAGGTCCTAAAAGGCCATACATGCCTTTAGGAATGTCTAATGAAACATTATTCAATGCATGTACACCGTTGTCATAGGTTTTTGATAGTCCATTAATTTTTAGCATTATTATTTTCCTTCATTTAGTTTTCTCATCATTATTATTTGAGTGATACAGTATCTTTTAGTCGCCCATTTAACAAATTTTTAACAATTTATTTGTGTTTTTTCCTCAAACATTTTACTAATTCATAACGTTAAAATGCAAAACTTAAAGTAAACAAAAGCTACAGAAACAGTGGGTGATTAAAGATCAGGCTTTAGATTAGAAGCCGTAGAGTAGATAATAACAAGCCTAAGGAAGCCCAAAAAATATTATGCTGTGCAAGCTCACTGTACTTTAAATTTTGACTTATTGAGTAGAAAAAGCTTTATTTTTGACAACCTATTCATATTTCAGACATATCTAAATAAAGCCCCCTTCGCTCCAAAAAAAAGACCAAGAGCAACAGCTACTGGCCTTTTAATTGAAAACGTAAACTTATTTAACAGCGACACTAATATCGTCTATTTATTACCAAGTGTCTCAGCTACATGCGCTTGTGCTTCATTTGCTAACCTTGTAATTTGATCCCAGTCTTGCGCTTGAACAATTTGATCTGAAACCAACCATGAACCTCCGCAGCAAACGACATTTTTCAATGCTAAATAGTCATTGATATTGTTAATATTAATTCCGCCCGTTGGACAGAACTTTATATCAGGAAATGGTCCACCGATCGATTGAATGGCTTTTACGCCGCCGGACGCTTCCGCTGGAAAGAATTTAAAATGATCATAGCCGTAATCTATTCCATCCATTAATTCGGAAATTGAAGATATCCCCGGTATTAACGCGATATCACCTTCATTACCCGCTTGCAGTAGGTCTTTGGTTAAACCTGGGCTGATAGCAAACTTGGACCCAGCTTCTCTAGCACGAAGCAACATATCACGGTTAGTAACCGTGCCTGCGCCGACAACGGCTTCAGGTAAGTTATCAGCAATTGTTCTAATCACCGCCAGTGCATTTGGGGTGCGCAGTGTAACTTCCAATACTTTAACGTCTGCAGCTAATAGTGCTTCAGCGATAGGCAAGGCATCTTTTACATGTTCAATCACTAAAACAGGAACAACGGGTCCCATTGCAAATAATTCACTTGGCTTGATTTGCCAGTTTTTTAAATCCGTCATAATGCCTCTTTATTGAATTGAATAAGGTACGCTGCTGCACCTAATATTCCGGGTTGTGACTCCGTGATCACATAAGTTGGAATGTGTTGATTAAAACCAGATAAACGTCCCTTTTCTTCAAAACGTTTTCTAAACTCGCTATTATTAAAATATTCGATAAACCTAGGCACTATACCGCCTGCAATATAAACACCACCAAAGCTGCCAAGGGTTAGCGCTAAATTACCAGCAAAGCTACCTAGAATTTTGCAAAACTGAGCTAATGAATCAGCACACAGCTCACATTCATTGTTTAACGCTTTACTTGAAATCTGTTCAGCGTTTAACTGAGCAACATCAAGTTGTTTAGACCAAGCAATGCCCTGATAAATTTGTTCAAGACCAAGCCCTGAAAGCAATTGTTCGTATGAAACACGAGAATACTTAGTCAACAAATAGCGCAATAAGTCCTGCTCTAGATGCCCTACGGGAGCGAAATCAACATGACCACCTTCACCGCTTAAACTAATCCACTTGCCATTGTTTGAAATTAAGTTTGCTACACCTAATCCTGTGCCTGGTCCACAGATAGAAATAGGCTTACCGGCAATCGCTGTGCCTTGCCCTATTTGTACTTTCTGTTCATTTCCTAACAAAGGGATTGCAAGCGCGATCGCAGTAAAGTCATTAATCAGCAATAAGGTTTTTAACTGTAACTCTTGCTTAAGTTGCGATTTTGAAAACTCCCATGGGAGATTTGTCATCGTGATCAAATCATTATCAACAGGACAGGCTATTGCTAAGCAGGCATGAATGTCACATTGCTCTAATGAATGTTCAACCAAGTAATCACGGATCACCGCAGACAAACTGGGGTATTGATTACATTGATAAACAGACAATGCGTCTATATTGCCATTATCATCAGTAGTACCAATACGCATATTAGTACCACCAATATCGGCAACTAAATTAATTGTTCTTACACTTGCCATGTTTTGCCTACTATTTTTCACTGTCAAATAAGGAACAAGCGCCCGTTTCAGCGGAGCTCAGATTACGACGCATAAAACCAAATAATTCGCGGCCCATGCCTTCATGATGACCATTAACCTCAAATTTAGCGGCTTCTCTTTGAGCCAACTCTGCTTCATCAACAAGTAGTGTTAGCTCACCTGACTCACCATCTAACAAGATCATATCACCGGTTTGAACTTTAGCGATCAAGCCGCCATCTAAAGCTTCAGGACACAAATGAATAGCCGCAGGCACCTTTCCTGACGCACCTGACATGCGCCCGTCAGTCACTAAAGCGACTTTAAAACCTTTATCCTGCAGTACCCCTAATGGCGGTGTTAACTTATGTAGTTCTGGCATGCCTCGAGCTTTTGGACCTTGAAAACGAACAACGGCAACGAAGTCCTTATCAAGTTCACCGGATTTAAACGAGGCATCAAGCTCGTGTTGATCTTCAAAGACAACGGCCGGAGCCTGGATAACAAAACTTCCCTCACGAAGAGAAGAAGTTTTCAATACGGAAATACCTAAGTTACCCTTTAATACCTTTAAACCGCCATCCGTTTTAAACGGTTTTTCCGTCGTAGCGATAACTTCTGGGTCACCAGAAACATCAACCCCATCGACCCACTTCAATTCGCCATTTTCAAGCACAGGCTGTTTGGTATAAAGGCTTAACCCCTTACCACAAATGGTTTCAACATCTTCATGAACTAAACCCGCAGCAATTAGCTGCTTGAACAGTAAAGCCATACCACCGGCTTGTTGGAAGTGGTTGATATCAGCGTGGCCGTTAGGATAAATACGTGTAATAAGTGGTACTGCATTTGATAAATCATTAAAGTCTTGGAAATTAATGATAATGCCTGCCGCTTTAGCAAAAGCGATAATGTGCATGGTTAAGTTAGTAGAGCCACCTGTTGCCAGTAGTGCGACGATAGCATTAACAATTGAGCGCTCATCAATCATTTTACCCACAGGCATATAATTACCCGACTGCTGTGTCAGGCGAGTCGCTTGTTTAGCAGCAGCTTTTGTTAATGCTTCACGTAATTCAGTGTTTGGTGCGACGAAAGAAGCGCCAGGCAAATGTAAGCCCATCACTTCAACCACTAATTGGTTAGAGTTTGCGGTACCGAAGAAAGTACAAGTTCCAGCACTATGATACGATGCAGACTCTGCCTCTAGTAACTCTTCTTCTCCTACTTCACCTTTGGCAAACTGCTGCCTAACACGCGCTTTTTCTTTATTTGGTATACCTGATGGCATAGGTCCGGCTGGTATGAAAACTGTTGGTAAGTGACCAAATGTCATACTAGCGATTAACAGGCCAGGCACGATTTTGTCACAAATACCAAGCATCAATGCACCATCAAACATGTTATGAGATAAGCCAACCGCCGTTGCCATTGCAATAACATCACGACTCATTAAGCTTAAATCCATCCCTGGCTGGCCTTGAGTTACACCGTCACACATGGCAGGAACACCGCCAGCAAATTGGGCAACACCGCCGGTTTCATTAACAGCAGCCTTAATAATATCAGGGTAAGTTTGATATGGCTGATGCGCCGAAAGCATATCGTTATACGCTGAAATGATAGCAATATCTGAATGATTTAAACCACGTAAACGCGCTTTATCTTCTTTACCACAAGCGGCGAAACCATGGGCTAAATTACCGCAAGATAAATTTGAACGATGCACTGTTTCTGACTTTTCTCGGTCAATTTTTGCTAAATAGGCCGCACGAGACGGCTTACTGCGTTCAATAATGCGTTCGGTAATAGCGACTATTTCTTTTTTCATTCTGTACTACTCCGCCCAATAGATATTGGTTTGTAACGATGGGTGTTGTAAAAACGCTCGAATTGGCATTTCCAAAATTTCTGTACCACCTAAAGCTTGCTCTAAGACTACTTTTTTACCTGTGCCAACAATATGTAAAAAGGTATTTTTACTTTGCTGCAAATAAGAATAACTAAAGGTAATTCGATCATGAGGTGCAGTTTTTGGCGTAACTTTTAGTAAGGGAGCGGCACTTTTTGATAACGCGGCATGTATTTCATCACTACAAGGAAATAATGATGCCGTATGACCATCTTCGCCCATACCTAGAATTAACACATCAAATGGAAGTACGGTCGATCTGGCTGCTAAATTAAGATCAGCTAACGTTTCATTGTTCAACAGATCGCCTTGCTTGATATGAAAAAACTTTGCGGCAACGGCGTTATTCTGCATTAAGTGTTCATGCACTAATCGGGTGTTACTGGCTTCTTCAGTAATATTAACCCAACGTTCGTCAGCCAACGTTATCGTGATGTCTTTCCACGGTAAGTCTTTTTTTGATAACTCATTAAAAAAACCTTTCGGTGTTGAACCACCAGAAACGGCGATACTCGCCCGACCATTTTCGCTGACAGCATCAGCGAGGATGCCTGCAACTTTATCTGCTAAGTCCTGATCAAGTGCTGTGCGACTATCAAAATCATATAATTGATGCATTATTCCACCCACTGTCTATCATCACGTGCGATAAGAGAAATTGAAGAAACGGGTCCCCAAGATCCAGATGCATATGGTTTAGGTTTATCATTAGTTGCTGCCCAGGCGCCAATGACACTGTCTGCCCACACCCAAGCTGCTTCTACTTCATCACGACGGACGAACAAAGATTGATTGCCTTTAATCACTTCAAGCATCAAGCGCTCATAAGCATCAATAACACGTTGGTTTGAGTAAGTATCAGAAAAACTTAAATCAAGCTTATTTTCATGAATAGCCATTTGTTGAGAAATACCTGGCACTTTATTCATGACTTGTAACTCAACCCCTTCATCCGGCTGCAATCGAATGGTGAGACGGTTAGCTGGTAGATCTTCAAAACTATCTTTAAAGATATTATGAGGTTGCTCTTTAAACTGAACGACTATTTCACTGTGCTTAGCCGGCATACGTTTACCCGTTCTCAGGTAAAACGGAACCCCAGTCCAACGCCAGTTATCAATTTCTGCTTTAATTGCAACAAACGTTTCTGTTTTACTCTGTTTGTTAGCTCCATCTTCTTCAAGGTAACCAGGTACCGCACTGCCTTTCAAGAAGCCTTCTGTATATTGGCCTCGAACGGTTTTCTCTTTTACGTTGTGACGCGTAATCGGCAATAAGGCTTTTAAAACCTTTAACTTTTCATCACGAACACTATCAGCACTTAAATCAGCTGGCGGCTCCATGGCTAATAGCGATAATATTTGCAATAGATGATTTTGTACCATGTCACGCATTTGGCCAGCATCATCATAAAAGCCAAAGCGCCCTTCTATACCGACACTTTCTGCGACGGTTATTTGTACATGATCGATATGATTACGATCCCAATTATTAGTAAATAATGAGTTAGCAAAACGCAGCACTAATAAATTAAGTACTGTTTCTTTACCTAAGTAATGATCGATACGATAAATTTGGTTTTCTTCGAAGCGCTTAGAAACCATATCATTAATGACTTTCGATGATTCTAAGCAGTGACCTATTGGCTTTTCCATGACCACTCGGTCTGATGGCTTGATAAGATCGGCTTTAAAAAGCCCTTCAGTCATATCGCCATATATAGCGGGAGGTGTTGAATAATAATAGATTCTAGTCTCGTTACCATGCGCGAGAGTGTCAGCTAAAGCACCGTAAGCATCAAGCTCTTTAAAGTCTAATTGTTGATAAACCAAACGAGCAGTTAAACGAGATAAGACAACGTCGTCTAAATCTTCAGAAATAAAATCGGATAAATTTTCTTTTACAAAGTCAACAAATTCCACATTAGAATGAGCCTGACGCGCTACCCCGATAATACGTGTATCTTGATGAAGCAAGCCTTCAAGGTCGAGCTGATATAAGGCAGGCAGTAACTTTCGTCGAGACAGATCGCCCAAAGCACCAAATAAAACGATTTCTGCATTAGACTGTATTTCAGTTTGATTCATAAGTATATCTCTAGTTTGCTCATTGTAAGTAAGCTACATTTACGCCTAATTTAGCCTTTGTAACTTCATCAGTAAAGAACTTTTTGTAATTTTACTACATTATTTAAAACCCCTGATATAACAGATGCTAGCTATATATTACTTGATGTTTATTTATTAAACATTTGCAAGTTACAAGGCTTATGTTTTATATTACTTGTCATTATGAAATAAAGTTTCATTTTTTCTGTTATTTATCTAGAAAATAAATTACAGTAAATAAAAAGATCTAGGATCATAGTAAATGAATATTTTAGAAAAGATCACCAACGAACTAGACACTTTCAGTAAGTCTGAACGTAAAGTAGCTGAAGTCATCCTAGCGTCACCCAATACCGTTATTCACGCAAGTATAGCTGCCTTGGCGAAACAAGCTAACATTAGCGAACCAACAGTGAATAGGTTCTGCCGCAGATTAGACACCAAAGGTTACCCTGACTTTAAGTTGCATTTAGCTCAAAGTTTGGCGAATGGTACTCCTTATGTAAACCGACACGTAGATGAAGATGATACGGCGGAGGAATACACTGCAAAGATTTTTGAATCTACCATGGCTAGTCTTGAACTGGCACGTAAAAGTCTAAACACTAACACCATTAATAGAGCTGTTGATTTATTAACTCAAGCCAACAAAATCTCGTTTTTTGGCTTGGGCGCATCAGCGGTAGTTGCCCACGATGCTCAGAATAAATTTTTCCGTTTTAATGTTCCTGTTGTCTATTTTGATGACATATTAATGCAACGTATGAGTGCTATTAATAGTCAACAAGGCGATGTTGTTATTGTGATCTCGCATACAGGAAGAACTAAGACACTGGTAGAGGTCGCAAGTTTAGCAAAAGAAAATGACGCGACAGTTATCGGGATAACTACCGACGGCTCTCCATTAGCAAAAGAATGCAGCATGGTGTTATCCATCGACGTTGCAGAAGATACAGACTTATACATGCCAATGTCTTCGCGAATAGCTCAACTAACCTTGATTGATATTTTAGCGACTGGTTTTACTTTGCGACGCGGTACGAAATTCAGAGATAACCTCAAAAAAGTTAAAGATAGTTTACGAAGCTCTCGATTTGAGCGTAAAGAATAATAATCTAAAGGCATAACGGTATGCCTTTTTTAATAACAAATTTGATAGAAATGAAGGATTAAAATGCCTAGAAGAACAAAGATTGTTGCTACCCTTGGGCCAGCAACTGACGATAGAGAAACTCTCAAACAAGTATTAGCTGCAGGCGTAAACGTTGTACGTTTGAATTTTTCGCATGGCGCCCCTGAAGATCATATTAATCGAGCCAATATGGTAAGAGAATTATCAAAAGAGCTTGGTATTTACGTTGGTATACTAGGCGACTTACAAGGACCAAAGATCCGTATTTCTACATTTAAAGACGGCCCTATTCGTTTAGATGTAGGTGATAAATTTGAGCTAGATGCAGCGTTACCTAAAGGTGAAGGTAATCAAGACAAAGTAGGAATAGACTATAAAGCTTTGCCTCAAGACGTAGGAACTGGCGATATATTATTACTTGATGATGGTCGAGTTCAGTTAAAGGTATTAAGTACTAAAGGTACTTCTGTATTTACTGAAGTAACAATCGGTGGACCTCTTTCAAATAATAAAGGGATTAACCGTAAAGGCGGTGGTTTATCGGCGGCAGCGTTAACAGAAAAAGACAAGAATGATATTAAGCTCGCAGCACAATTAGAAGCTGATTTTCTAGCGGTTTCTTTCCCACGAGATGCAGCTGATATGCGTGAAGCACGTTTATTAGCACAAGAAGCAGGAGCAGATGTTCGCTTAGTGGCTAAAATTGAGCGCGCTGAAGCCGTTGCTGACCATAAAGTCTTAGATCAAATCATTCTTGCCTCTGACGTTGTTATGGTTGCACGGGGTGATTTAGGTGTTGAAATTGGTGATGCAGAACTAGTCGGCACTCAGAAACACCTGATCGCTCGTAGTCGCCAACTAAACCGTGTCGTCATTACAGCGACTCAAATGATGGAAACAATGATCGAAAACCCTATGCCTACTCGTGCAGAAGTCATGGATGTAGCTAACGCCGTATTAGATGGAACTGACGCAGTAATGCTTTCAGCAGAAACCGCTGCTGGTAAATACCCACTAGAAACAGTTCAGGCAATGGATAATGTGTGTCTTGGCGCTGAAAAACATCGTTCAGTAAATACATCAAAACATCGTATGGAATTGATGTTTGAAGATGTATCGGAAACAGTAGCAATGTCTGCGATGTATGCGGCTAATCACTTAAAAGGTGTCAAAGCAATTATTGCATTAACAGAGTCTGGCCAAACGGCCAAAATCATGTCGCGCATTACTTCTGGTTTACCGATATATTCGTTGTCTAGACATCAGAAAAGTCTAACTAAAATGGCTATTTATCGTGGTGTTTATCCTGTACCTTTTGATTCAAAAAACAGTACCAATGAATCATTGGCCTGCGACGTATTAAAAGAAGTCATTAAGAAATATCAACTCAGTGTGAATGACAAAGTAATATTTACCCACGGTGACTTAATGGAAACCGTTGGAGCAACAAACACAGTGAAAATTTTGAAGATCACGAAAGAAATGTTGAAATAGCAAGCTTTTGATTTTTAAATAAAAAGCCAGTCAAAAGACTGGTTTTTTTGCTTTTTAAGTGTTTGATTTATTCTACGAGTATCGAAAAAGTCAGCCAAAAACTTGAATAGTGCATATGAATCCTCGATTATCACAATATAAAACATAAAACCAACGCAGTCATACTATGGAAAAACGATTAAAAGTCGCCTTATTAACCAGTGGCGGAGATGCCCCCGGAATGAATGCCGCCATTAGAGCAGTGGTATTAGCTTGTGAGCATGTTAATTTTGAATGCGTTGGGGTTTACCATGGCTACAATGGTTTAATCAATGATGATCTGTCGATACTAACTCCATTGTCTGTCGACAATATTATTCAGCAAGGGGGCACTATTCTTAAAAGCGCAAGATGTCCCGAACTCACGACTGAAACAGGCGTCAATCAGGCAGTCAATACCCTAATCAAAGAAGACATTGACGCCCTTATCGTTATTGGTGGCGATGGCTCCTTTGCCGGTCTTATAGAAATTGGAAAGGAATGGCACGGGAAAGTCATTGGTTTGCCGGGTACTATCGACAACGATCTTGACGGCACTGAATATACTATTGGATTTTCTACAGCGATTAATACAGCAATAGAAGCAATCGATAAAATTCGTGACACGGCTAACGCGTTCGACCGTGTTTTTATCGTAGAATTAATGGGTAGACACAGTGGACATATCGCTTTTAACGTTGGCATTGCTTGTGCGGCGGAACAAATCATTTCATTTGAAAACTTTACCCCCGATCAAGAGCAGAAAAAGTTAGCCGATCTAGCTAAAGAAATATTCAGCCAACAAAAAAACAAAAACAACAGTTACCTTGTCGTTCTTGCTGAAAATTTATGGCCTGGTGGCGCGACATCGTTAGTAAATCAGTTGAAGCTACAATACAAAATTGACTGTGCCGCTTGTATCCTTGGACATATACAGCGAGGCGGTTCACCTGTAGCTAAAGATAGAATTCTCGCCACTAAACTTGGTGTTGCTGCCGTTCAGGCAATATTGAGCAATAAATCAAATATTATGCTAGGGGAAATGAATAACGAAGTCGTTGAGGTACCGCTCAGTGAAGCAATTAAGCATAAGAAAATGGTCAGTGAAAACCTAGTTGCTGCGCAGCAAAACATCTTAGCGTTAACCGCAAGAACATCTAAGAAAATAAAGTTGTATAAATAAAGAAGAGTCGTAACAAAGGTTAAAATTAACTAAATTTTAGATAGTTACCGCTTGTTTAACTTTTTCCTTATAGCTTCGACTCACCTTGAGCTCTTTGCCATTGCTCATCACTAAGTAGTACTCACCATTAAGCTGACTACAAAATTTTTGAACATAGTTTATATTCACAATTGTCGAACGATGACTGCGAATAAATTGTCGTGGGTCTAGCACTTCTTCAAGCTGCTTCATGGTTTTTCTAAGGATATGAGTATTCTCTTCAGTGTGTACACACATATAATCACCTGCAGCATCTATCCATAAAATATCATTAACAGGCACTCTACTGAGCTCTCCTCCGTCTTTTATAGGCAGTACATCAGAGTAATGTGAAAGTGTTAACTCATCATTGCTAGATAGCTCTTGAAGAATTTTGTCTGTATCACTGCCGGTAACATTACTGACGAGCCGGACAAGTTTGTTCTTATGTTGACCGTCTTCCTCAGCCTTGATGGCATGACGAACCTTATCTATCGTTTTTGCTAAACGTTGCTCATCTGCTGGCTTCATTAAGTAATCTAGTGCATGAACTTCAAACGCTTTAATCGCATATTGATCATAGGCGGTAACAAAAACCACCATTGGCAGCTTTAAGCCTTGTTCAACAATAGCGTCAATAACTTCAAAACCGTTTAAACCCGGCATTTGAATATCTAAAAACATCAAATCAGGCTGATAAGCTCTAACTGCTTCAATAGCCTCGCGTCCATTAGCACACTGGGCAATAAGCTCTATGTTATTATATTCAGATAACCGAATAGCTAACCCTCTTCGGGCAAGCGGTTCATCATCAACAATTATCGTTGACAGAGGCATACTAACTTCCTAATTCGTATGGAATTCTTATATTTACTTTAACACCCGA
>PJEL010001650.1_pt1 | contig 22003 bp, 17 predicted proteins | sample 1853271 | NCBI WGS metagenome assembly PJEL01 (sample SAMN08108733, study PRJNA415343) | Invertebrate metagenome, whole genome shotgun sequencing project. | host: Globobulimina | place: Sweden: Gullmar Fjord | collected 2015-08
CTGGCTGGATCTCGTAGATGCCGCTCTCCAGGTTCGGGTCGTTGCTCAGGTGGTCCAGACAGGTCCGGGGGAGCGCAAAGCCGCCGTGGAAGCGCTGGGCCGAGATGCCCTGGGCGACGAGGTGGTTGCCGCGGGCGTCGGTGGAGTCCGAGAGCACGCGGATGAGGTCGAAGGTCGAGAGATCTCCCAGGGCGAAACCTCCGAAGACGGAGACGTCGAAGTCGTAGCTGCCGTCGTCTTCCAGCTTGTAGATCCGCCGGAAGCCATTGGGGCCGTCGACGTCGAGATAGACCTCGCCGTCGCCCGGCGTCCAGGTGAGTTCGAACTCTTCGAGGTTGGCGAGGGCGACGAACTCCTCGGGTGGCGGAGTCAGGAGCTCGATGGGAGCGGGCTTGGGCAGGAACGAGGGTGCCTCGTAGCTCTCCCACTCTCCGGCGAGGGTCACGTCTAGCAGCGCGTCGTCGGGAAAGACATCGAGGGGGCGCTCGTACCAGCCGAGCTGGGCCTCGGCGTCGGCGATGAAGTCCACGGGCATCTCGCCGAGGTAGATTCGGTCTCCGACCCAGACGATGCGGTCGGCGTTGGGATTGAAGGCCGTTGCGGAGGGCTCCACCCAAGTGTCGTCTTCGGTCGGGATCTGGTCGATGCAGAGTTCTTCGGCGACAACACACGCAGCCGGGAAGGGCAGCTCCTGCAGATCCTCGGCGAAGAACGCAAGCAGGCGGTGTACCGCCTCCCGGTCTGGGTTTGGGGCGAGGTGCAGGTAGGCGACGTTGCCGTCGTGGTCGAGGCCAAGATCATCATCGTCGTCATCGCCCGTAGGTGTAGGGGCCGACGTGTCAGGTTCGGGGCGCTTTTTCGGGGCATCTGGGGAAGGCCCCTGACACGCAAATGCAAAAAGAAGCGGCCAAACCCGCACAGGATCCCCCCTGGAGCGACTATCCTACCGCCCTGGAGGACCCCTATGCGCTACCTTTCGCTGGTGTTGATCGTCTCGGTTGGCTGCAAGAAGCCCCCACCCGCGCCCAAGGGCCTGGACGACTCCGCCAACTATATGATGGAGAACTTCTACGCTTCGGACGACGTTTTCAACGCCGGAATCACCGGTTTCCTGGAGTGGTACGACAAAGAGGGCGAGGCCCTGGTGGGCGAGTCCGCCAACCTCGACACCGTGAACTCCTACACGGTCGGAGACCTGTCGCCATCGTCGGTCGCCCATCTGCCCATCGACGACGAGATCCTGGTCGATCCAAAGAACGACGTCTACGAGAAGCGTGACGTCACCGACGCCAAGGGCGTTGTCTCCCTGGCGCTCATGGACTGCACCTGGACACGTTCCGAGGCCTACCTGGCGCGCTCCGATCAGCACGTCGTCTTCGAGGAGGACTTCGAGGGCTACGAGCGCACCTATCTCTCCAGCCGCAAGACCTTCGAGGATGCCTCGGCGGACAGCGACTACGACGCGGTGAAGGATGATCTCTTCCCCTTCGACAAGGACTTCGATCGCGATTCCTATGCAAAGACGCTGCTCATGACCGAGAACATCGTGGATCCAACCGCGGTGCTGGGCGCGAACATGGAGCGCTTCGACATGAACCTCGACATGCGCCATACCGAGTACGATCTGGACGGTGAGCCGGTCGGGATCTCGGCGATCATCACCTACAATATCGAGGCGGCCTGGGGATCGGCGGGCAGCAATGCACTGCTCCAGAGCTTCAGCATCGAGCTCAACGTCGAGCGCCCGAAGAAGAAGACCCTGCGCATGTTGACCGTCTGGGCGCATCCCAAGGGCGGCGGAATCGACCCGGACTCGGCGATCGCGCTGAACTTTGCGGTGAACAAGGCTCTGGGCTCTTCGGAGCGTCTGTCGGCGATCTGTGCCGGCGAGATCGACATCCCCAAAGAGTAGAACCCTGCAGTAACGGTCTAGTCCCGTCGTCAGTCTCCTCCACCAAAGAGGACACACTGATGAAGCTGACCGCACTCGCCCTGGGCGCCTTGCTGACCACTCCTGCGAGCGCCGGAGACGATGTACTCGGCGACAGCGCAAAGGGAAAGAAACACTACGAGGCGATCTGTTCGGCCTGTCACGGACCCCAGGGGGATGGGAATGGCCCCGCGGGCTCCAGCCTGAGCCCAAAACCTCGAGACTTCACCGATGCCGCGGTGATGGGCGAGCTCAGCGACGAGTACCTGATCAAGGTGATCTCCGAGGGCGGTGCGGCGGTCGGCAAGTCGCCGCTCATGCCCCCGTGGGGCGGCGTGCTCAAGCCCAAAGATGTGCGAGACGTGGCTGCCTTCGTGCGCAGCTGGGCCCCGCTTCCCGAGGCACCCGTCGAGTAGCTCGGCGCCGGACTTGAGCTGGTAGCCTGGGCGAGGCCGGCCCAGGCCCGCGGAGCCCTCAATGTTGTTCGATCACTGGTTCGATGATTCCCACCGGCAGTTTGCCGAGATCTGCCGACGCTTCGCCCGCGAGGAGATCGCTCCTCATGCCGAGCGCTGGGAGGAGGCTGGTTCCTTCGATCGCGAACTCTACCTAAAAGCCGCTGCGGCCGGTGTTCTCGGGCCGACCTATCCCGAGGATTACGGCGGCGGGGGAGGGGATGCCTTCCACGGCGTCGTCGCTGGCGAAGAGCTGCTTCGCGGGGGCAGCACCGGCGTCTGCGTCGGCCTCGGTTCCCTGAACATCGCCCTGCCCCCGATCCTGGCGGTGGGGAGTGATGAGCAAAAACAACGGTTTGTTCCTGGTGTCTTGGCGGGCGAGCAGATCGCCGCCCTCGCCATTACCGAGCCCGACACCGGCAGCGATGTCGCCGGTGTGCGCACCAAGGCCGTCAAGGATGGCGACAGCTACGTGATCAACGGCGCGAAGACCTTCATCACCTCGGGCTGCCGCGCCGACCTGATCACCGTGCTCGCCCGCACTGGAGACGATCCCCACGGAGGCCTGACCTTCTTTGTGGTGGACAAGGCCATGCCCGGCTTCGCTGTCTCCCGCGCCCTCAAGAAGACCGGATGGTGGGCATCTGATACCGCCGAGCTCGTCTTCGAAGATGTTCGCGTGCCCATCGAGAACCGCATCGGCCCGGAAGGCAGTGGCTTCCTCGCCCTGATGAAGAACTTCGAGAGTGAGCGTCTCATGCTCGCTATCAACGGCTGCGCCCTCGCGATGTTGAGCTTGGAGTACGCCGCGAAGTACGCCAAGGAGCGCCAGGCGTTCGGACGGCCCATCGCCAAATTCCAGGTCACTCGCCACAAGCTCGCCGTCATGGCGACCCAGGTGGCCTCGGCGCGGGCGCTCACCTACAGCGTTGCCGGCCAGATTCGTGATGGAAAGCCAGTGATGGTCGAGGCGGCCATGGCCAAGAACCACGCCTCGAATGTCGCTCGGGAGGTCTGCTGGGAGGCCGTTCAGATCTTCGGTGGCATGGGCTATATCCGCGAGACCGTCGTGGAACGCTTCTCGCGAGATGCGAGGTTGCTTCCCATAGGCGGCGGCACCCAGGAGATCATGAACGAGGTCATCTCACGCGGGCTCGGGTACTAAAAGATCCGGCTCTCTACGGTCCTCGTGTGACGTCCACAAGGCTGGCGACACTGGTAGATGGAGGAGGTATTCTTCTGCTTGGGAGGCCGCGTGTTCCATCGACTCATCATCATCGGGATGTTGGCTGGATGTACATCCACAGAGCGACCCGACGGAATCGACACGCAGTCCCCGCCCGACAGCGAATCCTGCGCCAACCCCGTCAATAGCTACGTCGAGCCCGAGGGAGAGCAGGGGTGGCTGTTCAGGATCCCACAAGACCCGGACCAGCTCACCACGATCTCCGTCGACATCGAGGACCGGGAGTGGCAGGTCCTGATGGACTTCGACGACGAGTATCGGCTCTGGTACGACTCTCCGGTCGGAGAGAAACCGAGGGCTCCCACAGTTTGCGGGTCGCTGACCGTCGGCGACCACGGGACCATCGAGGGAATCGGGGTCACGCTCAGGGGCAGGCTCGGCAATTCGTATCGCTCGCCCGATGATTCCCCTTACTTGAAGATCTTCGTCGACCACACTTTTGCCTCGGCCACCGTCGACGGGCGGACACAGTTCAGGTTGTACAACCACGGCGAGGACATCAGCGGCATCCAGCGCTACCTCGGCTACCGGATCTGGCGCGGTGAGCTCAACCGCCCATACATGTCGGGCGTTTATCCCGCTCCAGAAGCGGGCTTTGCCAACTTCGTACTCAACGGCGAGGAGTACGGGATCTATGGGACCAACCAGGACATCGACGAGGACTTCATCCGCCGCTGGTGGCAGATCGAGCCCGGGGCCGACGTCAACAACCTCTATGAAGGGGAGTATGGAACTGACTTCTCCGCCCGGGGATGTGACGGGTCGGAAGAGGGGCCGTGCTATCGGGATCTCCAGCTCCAAGAGGGCCCCGGCTCGTCAAGCGGCTCTGCATCGAAGTTGGCGCTGGACGCATTGGAGCCGATGGTGATGAAGATCGACGGGGTCGATATCGACAACGGCAGGAGCTCTTGCGATGCCTTGGCTAGCGACGACCTGACTGGCAGCTTGGATGTCGACCGCTTCCTCGAGTTCTTCGCTCTCGAGACCGTGATTGGGGCTCGTGAGGGCTACAGCTACGTCCAGAACAACTACTACATGTACGACGATGGCGGCAACTACACGCTTATACCCTGGGGTTTTGACCAGGTTCTCTACGACGATAAGTCGCCCTTGGACGCCATGGCCTACATCCCGATCGGGGTCATGGACGGTGGTGCCTGCCAGGATCTCTTCGACCAGAAGCTCCGCGACGTGCTGCAGCGAATCAACTGGCAGCGCACCTACGACGAAGCGCTTGTCGCCATCGAGCTCTTCGACGGGGCCGAGCTCGACTCGCTGGGCATCCACAACCCGAGCGACGTGAGCGCGACGCGGGCAGACATCAGGGGCTTCATCCGCGACCGCTGTATGACCCTGTCCAAGGTCTACCTCGGCGAGCCCGAGTCGATCTGCGATCCGATCGACACGAAATGACCGCCCACAGCGTCACGGCGCCCTTGACCCAAGTTGCACCGGCTCAAGTTGCAGCGACCCAGGTCACATCGACTCCAGTTACGCTCAGCTGCATGTCGCGCCCCCTCGACAGCCAGATGAAGTCGGTCCTCGCTCGCCTGCAGCTCGCCCCCGACCGGTCTGCGGCCTTGGCACCGACCGATGTTCGCGCCCTGCACGAGATCTTCTCGGCCTACAGAGATTCTGTGTTCAAGACGTGCCGGCGACTGACGGGTGACGATGCGAGTGCGGACGACCTCACACAGCAGGTCCTGATGACGGCCTGGGACAAGCTGCCCGGCTACCGCGGCGAGGCGAAGTTCAGCACCTGGCTGTACGGGATTGTGCTCAATGTCTGGCGGAACAAGCAGCGAAAGCGCCGCGAGCTGCTCTCTGTCGACGGGGTCTTCGAGATCGGAGATCCCGCCCTTGGGGTGATGTCGGCACTGCAGCGGCAGGAGCGCGAGCAGATGTTTAGGGAGGTCTGTGAGGACTGCCTGGCCGAGGACGAACAGCAGGTCGTGTATCTGCGCTACGTCCGGTCCATGCCGCGCGGTGAGATCGAGTCGTTGCTAGAGCTCGAACCAGGGCGGGCGCGGGTGGTCCTACAGCGGGCGACACGGAAGCTCGAGAAGTCGCTTCGGGCAAAGCTGATCGAGCTCGGACACGGGACGTCGTTTGTCAGGAGCAGCATGTGACGCAGAGGCACCTCACCCTCGAGCGCATCGCCGAAGGGGAGCTGAACGAAGCGGAGAGACAGCACCTCGAGGCCTGCGCGTTGTGTCGTGCAGACGCCCTGCTCCACAGCGAGTTCGAGGCGCTGGTGGCCTCCGACGAGCCCCCGACGCTGCCGGCGCCCGGATCGCTGTCTGCACTTCCTTTTGCCCTGATTCGCTGGCTTGGAGCCGGCACACACGGTGCTGTGTACGAGGCCCTGAACGCCGTCGGAGAGCGGGTCGCCGTCAAGGTGCTGGTGGACGGTGTCGAGCCGCGGGAAGAGTGTCTCGATCACCCGAACCTCGTCTGTCGTAGAGACTCGGATTTTTCGGCTTCGCCGCGGTGGATCGCCACAGAGTTCATCGGCGGTGCCGGTCTCCTCGAGGCGGTCGACGACCGGAGCGAGGCAGCGGGGGCCGCGGTGCTCCTCCAGATCCTGAGCGCTGTCGAGACACTGCATGGCGCGGGCCTGGCCCATGGACACCTGTGCGCGGCAAACGTGCGTCAGGAGCCCGGCGGGAGGGTGGTGGTCCTCGACGCCGGACTCGAGGTCGGCTCATTCGCGGCGGACATAGATGCCTTTCGGTGCTTGATCCTCGAGGTCTGCGAGGCGGTCGGCCAGGAATCTACGGCGCTAAGGCGCGTGCAGACGCTGGAGCTGGATCAGATGCGCCCAGCCCTCGAGGACCTCACCAGCGCCGAGATGTTGGGCCGATACGAGGAGCGTGCGATCCTCGGTGTGGGTGGAATGGGCAAGGTGCACCGGGTCTTTGACGCAGATCTCGTTCGGACCGCAGCGATGAAGGTCTTGGGCTCGCCGCTCCAACAGCACGAGGCGGCCCGCTCACGTTTCCTGCTCGAGGCTCGCGTCACGGCCCAGCTCCAGCATCCTGGGATCGTTCCGGTCTACGAGATCGGCCGGCTACCCGACGGACGGCCCTACTACACGATGATGGAGGTAGAGGGCCAGACGCTCACCCAGGTGATCGCTGCAAGTCGCCATGAGAATCTAAACATTCGCCGGTTGGTCATGGCCTATCTCCAGGCTTGCGAGACGGTTGCCTACGCCCACGCGCGGGGGGTGCTGCACCGAGATCTGAAGCCGGCAAATGTGATGGTCGGAGAGTTTGGAGAGGTCCGGGTCCTGGACTGGGGCCTCGCCCGGATATCGAGCGAAGGGGCTGCGTCGAGTGCCGATGATGACGATCTCGGAGAGCTTCCGGCCGGCGCTGCCCACCAGACCCGCATGGGGGACATCTCGGGAACCGCCGCCTTCATGCCACCCGAGCAGGCGCGGGGAGACGTTGCGGCGATTGGCGCACACTCCGATGTGTACGCGCTCGGGGCGATCCTCTACCAGATCCTCGCCGGGGTGCCGCCGTATGTGGGAACGACCTTCGACGAGATCGTGGCCAAGGTCCTGGCCGGGCCGCCCGAGCCCCCGGCCGGTGTACCCGAGACGCTCGAGTCGATCCGTCGAAGGGCGATGGAGAGGGATCCTGCCGATCGCTACAACGATGCCGGTGCGCTTGCCGATGCCTTGCGCGATTGGTTGGAGGACGCGAAGCGACGGGAGCGAGCGCTGGAGAAGGTCGCCCGATCAGACGCCGCGGGGGTGGAGGAGAGAGCGCTTCAATCCCGGGCAACGAGCCTGAGGGAGCGCGGTGCAGAGGCTTTGGCGGAGGTGCCTGGTTGGGCGCCCGTCGAGGAGAAACTCACGGCCTGGGCTCTCCAGGATCACGCCGCGCAGCTCGAACAACAGGCCGACCAGAAAGCCCTCGAGAGGGTGCAGCATCTGCGCTCGGCTCTCATCGAGGACGCGGCCCTGCCCGAGGCCCATGGTCGGCTGGCCGAGCACTATGCCGAGCGCCACTCCGATGCAGAGGCCCGTCGAGACTCCAGGGCTGCGGCTCATTACGAACAGCTTCTCCGCCTGCACGATCGCGGGCGCTACAGTGACTATCTGGCGGGCACTGGGACGCTGACTCTGCACACCGTGCCCAGCGACGCCGCGGTCACGCTGTATCGATACTGCGAGCAGCAGCGTCGCCTCGTCGCCTCCGATCCTCGGGAGCTCGGCTCGACTCCCATCGACGATCTGCCCATCGAGCGGGGCAGCTGGTTGCTGGAGATCCGGCCCGAGGGGCGCCCGACGATCCTGTACCCGGTCGCGATTGGCCGCGGTGAGCACTGGGACTCGGCGGAGGTGCATCTGCCCGAGGACATCGGCGACGCGGTTTGGGTCGCCGCCGGCTGGTTCTGGAGCGGTGGCGGTCCCTTGGCCACCGGCTCGCTGCGAAGACGCCGATTGTGGGCGGATGACTTTGCGATTCAACGGTATCCTGTCACCAATCGCGAGTACATCGCCTTCCTGAACGACCTGGTTTCTGCCGGTCGAGAAGCCGAGGCGATCGCCGTCGCTCCTCGGGAGAGGGGTACATTCGACGCTCCTGGGGCGCTGATCTACGGCTTTGTTGGCGGCACGTTCTTTCTGCAAGCGGACGCCGACGGGGATGTCTGGCTCGAGGACTGGCCGGTGGTGTTCGTGACGATGTCCGGAGCTGAAGTCTACGCGTCCTGGCTCGCCGCACGGACCGGCCGCCCGTGGCGTCTGCCGACCGAGCTCGAGTGGGAGAAGGCCGCGCGAGGGGTCGACGGGCGCACCTATCCGTGGGGAGACTTCAGCGATCCAACCTGGGCTCGCAGCCGGGAGAGCACCGAAAAGCGCACGCTCTTGGCCGCTATCCAGAGCCATCCACTGGATGAGAGTCCATATGGAGTGCGGGGAATGGCGGGCAACGTCCGGGATCGCTGCGCGGATCTCTACAGCCGGGAGGAGGGTCCAGCACTGGTGGGGGAGTCGACGGTGCCGACAACTGGAGAGCCAGGCCCCGGGATGCGGACCCTGCGCGGGGGAAGCTGGGGTGATCCGGCCAGCCTCGGTCGCTGTGCGGGTCGCACGGCCGTCGAGCCCGAGGTTCCGGGTGGACGAGTTGGATTCCGCTTGGCGTTCAGTCCGCCTCGTTAACGCGAAGCTCGGCGATTCTCTCGGCGACAGCGGGGCAGTACTTGGCATTCGCGAAGATCGCGCACCCGTCGTAGCGCTCACTGCGGTATGCGACGTGGTCCCGGTCCGCCCACTCCAGGCGCCACACAACCTCCTCCGTTGCGGGATTGAGCTCGACAATCGCGGTCGAGTCCGAGCTGTTGGGGGACCAGCTCAGCATGAATCCTTTTGTGATCAAGATGTTGCCATTTGGGAGGTAGTCGGCGTCACCAACGACCGGGTCGAACCAGTTCGGCTCGGTCCAATCCCACACCAGCGTTGCGGTCATCGCGGTGGTGTCGAGCTGGAACTCCGCCACCCGGGAGAAGTCTCCGCCGGGACGCCCGATCCCGTTGTCGTACACGAGCACCCTCATGTCCTCGGTCCAGTCCGGGTCGTGCTGGCCATAGAACCAATCTGAGCTCGCGAGGGGAGCGCCCGCTGGGTCGAGGAGGGTGAAGTCGCCCCCCGATCCGAGCTTCCAGGTTCGCGTTCCATCGTCGCGGTCGATTCGCCAGATCTGCTGAGCTTGGTAGAGGCTGACGTAGGCCGCCGGCCCCTGCGCGTCGTCGGTCCAGCTGACGCTGTTGGCGTGCCAGGGGGTCCAGTCCTCGGGAACGCCCTCTACGCCCGCGTCTACCAGCTCCTGGCTGTCCCAGGACCACAGGACCGTGTCCGCTTCGGCGTCGTAGTGCTCGATGGCGATGCCGCGCCAATCCGAGCCGTCGAGCGTGTTGTCGCTGCCGGTGAGGTTGACGTAGGTGCCGTCGGCCATCGGGCGGCTGTGGTGGTTGTAGCCGAGCCCGAAAGCGGGCGTTTGTCGATGATAGAGTTCCTCGCCCTCCGGCGTGATCGTCAGGAAGATCCCCCGGTTTGGCGCCCACTCTTCCATGAGGCCCCACCCGCCTCCCATGTGCACATTGCCATCGGCGGTGATGCTGGCGTCGATGTCGGGCACATACTCTGTCCCGACCTCGTAGTGCCAGCGCGTGCGGCCCTCGGGATCGACGATCATCACTCGGGTCATGGTGCCGCCGAAGTGCCCGTCCGTGTCGTTGAAGATCGTGTAGACGCCAGACATCTCGGCGTTGTCTTGCCGCGTGGCCGTGAGGAGGGGAAGGTCCCACATCACCGCGGAGCCGACCAGGTAGTCGCTCGAGACCCCCGCACTGCACCCCGTCGGAGTCACCTGACACTGGTATCTGGAGCTCTCGGCGAGGCCCACCAGCTCCAGTCGGTGAGTCTTGGCGCCATCGCTCTCAATGAGGTGTACCTCTTCTTCGTCGCCCTCCAGGGTGCATGTGACAAAAATCGGTGTGTTCTCGGACATCTCGATGACGAGCGCTACCCCCGGAGCCACGATGCCGCCACCGGCGACCTCGAAGGAGTCCACAACGGGGCAGTCCGAGGGTACATCCGTTCCTCTGGGAGACCTGCAGCCGGACAGGAGGATGGCGAGCATGGTGAGCCTGAACATGGATCCCCGGAGGTCAGTGCCTCTGATACCACCATTGCCAGCCGGTCGTGTCGTCGAGCTCGTCGGTGTCGACAACGGTCCTGACGAGTTCACCAGTGCGTCCGTCGAGGAGGGTCACGGCGACGGAGCCGCTCCAGTTGTCAACGGCGTCGTTGCTGTCCACGACGCGGCCTTCGATGGCGAGCAGTGTGTTTCGGGTGACCACCGGCTGGAACTCGATTTCGGCCTTTGAACCTTCGATTGAGGCAACCGGGCTCGCGACCTCGCAGACCTCGATCGCGCTGGTCACCGTGGGGACCTGGTAGTGCGGCATCTCGAATGCGCGACCGGCGGCGACGAGCACCACAATCGCAGCTATCCAGGTCGGCGCGAATCGGCGCATGAGTCAACGTAGCCAATGACGGAGAAACTGTCGCCCTGCGCGCGGCAGGCGACCCCGATTGGCCAGCAGGGTATACTTGCTGGGCCGCACGCGGAGGCCCGGCTTTGACGACACTGAGCGTGGTGCTGATCATCAGTGCGGTCTTGCTGGCGCTTGGCGCGGTGGTGTTTGTGGTGCTGGTGATCGGGCTTGCGATACGCTTCCGCAACCGCACCGTGGTGGCGCCGGTTCGCGAGAAGCGATCCACTGTGGACGACGACGAGGTGACTCTCATCAGTGTCACGCCGAACCTGGAAGCAATGCTCAAGGACGCCGGCCTCGATCCCAACGCTTCGCCCGTGCCAGAGGCCGGCAAACCGAAGGTCACGCGCACCCCGGCGCCCGTGCAACGGACCCGCACGCCGCAACCGATGGGAGCAACCAAGGCAAACAAGCCCCCTCCCACCCAGCAGCCCATCTACCGCGAGCCCCAGACCGCCGAGACCATTCCGATCGTGGCCGATCCAGAGGCCGATGAGGATGAGCCCACCCACGCGTCAGCGATGATGCTCATGAGCGCCGCGGGGCAGACACATGTCGGCAAGCGTCGAAAGCGCAACGAGGACCGATACGCAATCATCGACAAGCACAACTTGTTTGTCGTTGCCGATGGCATGGGTGGCTACGCGGGGGGCGCCCTCGCCGCACAGCTGGCCTGCGACACGATCGTTGGCGCCTTCAACAACGAGGAGTTCGGCGGCTCGATGCCAAACACCGTGCCTCGTCGGGGCGCCGAGCTGGCCCTGGCCATCCAGCAGGCCAACAAGGTCGTCTACGAAAAAGCGAACGCAAACCCCGAGCTCAAGGGCATGGGGACCACGGTTGTGTGTGCCCGCTTTGCACCCAAGAAGGGGCGCGTCTACCTCGGTCACATCGGCGACAGCCGCTGCTATCGACTCCGCGACGGAGATCTGCACCAGCTCACGACCGACCACACCATGGAAAACCTCGGTGTCACCGGCAAATACGCCCGATACCTCTCCCGCGCCCTCGGCGTTGGACCTGGCGTTCGCGTCGATCTGATCATCGCCAAGCCGGTGGTGAACGACATCTACCTGATGTGCTCGGACGGGCTCACCAAGATGATCAAGGACGACAAGGTGATCCGCGATGTCCTGGTCGACACGTCTGATCTTCAAGAGGCTGTCGATCGCCTGGTCGACATGGCAAACGACGCTGGCGGCAAGGACAACGTCACCGTCCTGTGCGTCGGGATCAAAGACGCCCAAGGGATTCGCGCCGCCGCTGGGATCTAGGACACCAGGGTTCGCGGCTCCGTCCACTCTCCGAGAAGATATCGGTAGAAGCTTCGAGCATGGAAGAAGGTGAAGACCAAACGTCCGAACCGAACCTCATCACCGTCCACGAGCATCTGTTGCTCGCCGGTTTCCAGGACTGTGCCGTTGTGGGCGGTGGCATTGGTCGAGCCGGCATCGGCGAGGAGGATCCGACCTACTAGCGGCAGGACGAAGAGCTGCGCGTGAATCGCGGAGATCGTGTAGTCGTTGATCATCACGTCCGAGCGACGGTCGCGCCCCACGGCCAACCAGGGATGAGAGTACCCGTCTTGCGCCCTGTGGATGCCGATCCACCGCTCGCGGGTGACCGGCTGGAGGAGGAGCTCTGTGCTCGCCTTCACGTGCTGCATCGTCAGGCCGCGAGGGCCGTTGGCTGACCGGCCAGTAGTGGACTTTCGCAGGTCTCCTTCAGCGACGTAGCGGCTCACGAAGACCGGGAAGTGGTTGTTCCTCGTGAAGTCATCAGGGGAGGTGCGCCGTGCTAGCGCTTCCATATCGTCGAGCCGGTTCATCGATGAGTTGAATCGGTTTAGACAGCCCTATCTTTAAGAAAAATGCCGATGTCCGATAACAGAGGCATGCCACTGGCAATCGGCGAGACCATCAACGGATGCACCGTGCTACAGCGACTCGGCGCTGGCGCAACCGCGTGCGTGCACCTGGTTCGCCACGAAGCGAGCGGCGTGCTCTACGCGCTGAAGGTCCTCGAGCACACGTCTGAGGATATCCGCCGTCGGCTCGTGGATGAGGGCAAGGCTCAGCGGCAGCTGAAGCACCCGAACATCGTCGATGTCTTCGACATCATGGAGGTCGATGGCCAGCCAGCGCTGCTCATGGAGTACGTCGACGGCCCCTCACTCGAGTCGGTGCTGGAGCAGGGCCCCATGTCGATTGCAAGCGCGGACGGGGTCGCCGTCTCGCTGCTGGCTGCCATGAGCCACGCCCACTCCCTCGGCATCATCCATCGGGATCTGAAGCCGGGGAATGTGCTGCTGCAGCGGCTGGGCACGCTCTGGTATCCAAAGATCGTCGACTTTGGGGTCGCGAAGATCCTGGGACGCGATCAGAATCAAGGGCGGGTTCGCACCCAGACGGGAAGTGCGCTCGGCACGCCCGCGTACATGGCTCCGGAGCAGATTCGAGACGCCAAGAACATCGATGTGCGAGCCGACATCTACTCCCTCGGTGCGATCTTCTACGAGATGCTGACGGGTCAACCGGTGTTTCCGGGTGAGGATCTCCTCACGATCTTCGCGGCTGTCGTACAGGGCGAGTACATCCCGATCCGCGAAGCCGCCCCCCACGTGCCCGAGCGCATGGCGATGGTTGTCGATCGGTGTCTGCTCATCGAGCCCGCGGATCGCTTTCCGAGCTGCCGCGAGACCCTGAGCGCCTGGCAGTCCTGCAAAGGGATCTTGAGGGCGACACCGCTGCCAGTGAGCCCGGTCACAGTTGGCCCGCCAACTACCGTTGCGAAGCCTCGTCCGTTTTCTCTCGGGCCACTGCCGAGAATCCGGGAAGTTCATACGCTTCTGAGACCGATCGCAGCCCTCTCTCTGGTCGCAGTGGTCGGCATGCTCGTGCCCGGAATGCAGGATGCGATCGGGCTTCCTTCCGTGGACATTCCCGATACCGAGATGTTGGCGACCGACGCCGACGCCACGGGCCAGCTCATGGACTGGCTGCGCCACGGCGACGACGGACAGAGCGCGCTGGCGTGGGAGATCCTCCTCGCGCGCTGGGACGCCGGCACCGACGATCTCGAGCAGGACATGCTGGCGTTCGCGGGTGAGGGCAGTCGGCCCCGAAACCAACGAGCCCTCGAGGCCATCACCACTCGCGCCGATCCTTGGTTGCTGGTCGACTTCCTCGAGCATGCCGACCCCGACATGCGAGTCACCGCGCTCGATGCGCTCGTGGGCGCCGTCGCCGATACGGATCGCGAAACGGAGCTGGAGCCGATCCTCGCCGAGCGACGCCGGAACGAGAAGAACCTCCGCGTTCAGCATCGCCTTACCGAGGAGCTGAAGCGTCTTCGCGGCAAGCACGGTCGCGACTATCAGGGCATCCCGGTGCGGACCCGCCTCGACTAGAAGGGCATGTCGGTCTTCAAATACGCCTGCATTGGGCCGGCGTTGGCGGGGTCGGCCAGCGGGGAGAGCTGCTCGCGGAGCCAGTCGGTCAACTCGGTTGTCACCGCCATCTTTCCCAGGTATCTACGACTCGCGATTAACCGGAGCGTAGCTATGTGGCGGACCCTCGCGTGTCTCACTCTGTTGCTGACGAGCTGCGCCCAGGAATACTCGGTCCTCTCCGGTCCGGTCGACGTCAATCCCGAGGACGTCACCGAGTGTGGATTTACGCCGGTCAGTGGCACGCAGTTTCACGTCTACGACTGCAATCCGGTCTTCACGGGCACCAACGAGGCTTGGGCATCTGGCGTCGGATCTACCGGCTTCCACGCCGAAGAGGTGCTTGGCCACGCCTTCTATCAGATGTGGTACGCCACCGGTCGCGCCGATGGGGTGGGGCAGTACGGCCTCGGCTACGCCATCAGCACCGACGGCACGAACTGGTCGCCGCTGGATATCAACCCGGTGTTCGTCGATCCCGGTGACGGCTGGAATCGAGACTCCATGGGGGCCATCACCGTCGTCTGGGACAGCAACGACAAGCAGTACGTGCTCGCCTATCAGGGCGTGAACTACGACACCGACGCCAACGGCCTCGGCATGCTGGTGTCGTCGGACGGACAGACCTGGACCGAGTCGAACAACGGCGAATGGTACGTGAACCTCTCGTCGCAGATCGGCGGCATCGTGTACTGCTGGCCCCTGGCGCTCACGCACGAGCCCGACCTGGGATTCCGCGGGTATATCGGTGGTTCCCAGGGGCTCTCCGACGTCTGTGAGATCTACACCTACGGCGGTCCCGACCTCAACAATATGAGCGCTGACAATGCCACCGTGATCCTGCCTGGCGGCCAGGGCGTGCACGACGAAAAGGGAGTTGCCGGCGCCGCTGTCGTGAAGCTCGGCGAGACCTACTACATGTTCTATGTGGGCATCAATCGCTGGGAGCCCATCCCCAACACCAACTTCGTCGCGCCGTACAACACGACGGTGAACGTCGCGACCTCGCCCGATGGCATCAACTGGACCAAATCGGTGGACAACCCGATCATCGAGCTCTCGGTGACGCAGGACCAGCCCTACACGATCGGCAACATCGCCGCCCAGGTCGTGGGTCCGCGGATCCACCTGTGGATCGACGACTACTACCCAGAAGAGGACTCGAATGCGGTCGGGTACTTCTTCTATGAGCCGGATATCGCGCCTCATCCGTGAGCGCTTCGGGGCGTGATCTAGGGGATCTCCAGGCCGTCCGCTTCGGCGAAGAGCATGACGGCGCTGCCGATTCCGAGGAGCAGGTTGTTCGCGACGGGGACCGCCAGGTAGTACTCGTAGTCGCCGGGGTTCGTGCCAAAAGACGTGCCCGAAAGCACCAGTTCTCCGCCACTCTCGTCGATTCGGTCCTCGATGCCCGCGACGGTTGCGGCGACGGACGCGGCGACGACGTCGGGATCCAGGACCGTCTCGGAGCCTCTGAGCAGGCCAAAAGCGATGAGGGCGGATCCAGAGGTCTCGGTGTAGTTGTCCGGATCGGAGAAGGGATCGTTGAGGACGGTGTGCCAGAGCCCATCGTCGGCCTGGACATCGAGCAGGGCCTGGGCGTGGGACTCGACGAGGGGACCGAGGGCGGTCGCGGCCGGGTCACCGGCGTGTACCAGGGATAGTGCCTCGGCGCCGGCGATGAGGACCCAGCTGTTGCCGCGCGCCCAGAAGGTGTCTTCGGCGGGGATGTTCACGCCATCGCCGTCGTCCCACGCATGCCAGTACAGGTCGGTGACCGGATCTCGGCAGTGTGTCGAGAAGAGCTCATACTGCTCGACGAAGAGGTCTAGGTGGCTGCGGTCCCCGGTGCGTTCGAACTCCCGCAGCAGGAACATGCCGAACATGAACTGCGAGTCGACCCAGATCTGGTCGTCGTCCACGACCATGTTGGCCTGGCTCCAGTGGGTGATCGCGCCGTCCGACGTGCGCAGGGCGTCGCCGTCGAGGTACGCGTGGGCGGCGTCGACGATGGGCATGACTGCAGCGGAGCTGTCTTCGATCAATAGGGTAGAAGCGACAGAAGCGGGCGACATCGTGTCCGAGCTGTTGAAGCGTCGGGCGTCAGTTCCCTCGAAGGCGTCGACATCGTCGAGCAGCCATTCCCGGTAGGTGTCCTGCCAGCGGCTGTCGCCAGTGGCCGCATACAGCCGATGCAGGCCAGTGTGCCAGACCGTCTCGATCCAATTCAGCCCGAGGTCGGGCCAGCGGTCCATGCCCTCCTCGGCGAGGCGAGTGGCGGTGGCCAGCGTGTTCAGCGTTGCCGGGGCTTCGGGCTCTGGATCTGGCTTGTGACAGCCTGCCGCGACCAGTCCGACAATCAAGATCCGTCGCATACTCCCCCCGGTGGATGGTATCCGGTGGATGTCACGGATGCCCTACTTCAGGGCCTTCTTGGACGCCTTGGATGCCTCGTCGAGGAGCTGATCGGCCCGTGTCTCTGCCTCCGCGATGAGCTTCTTCGCCGCCTTGTTCGACTCCCGAACCAGCTTCTTGGCGGCTTTGTCCGCCTCGGAGTTGAGCTTCTTGGCGCCTTCGACGGCCAACGCCTTCTTGATGGCGTTGTCTCCAGCCTGCTTCTTGAGCTTCTTGCCGGCCTTTTTCGCCTCTGCACGGAGTACATCGCCAGCTTTCTTGGCCTCTTCGCGAAGCAAGTCCGCCCCTGCTTGGGCCTCGGCAAGCAGGGCCTCGCCAGCGGCTCGGGCCTCCTCCAGTCCCGCACCGACGAGCTCGGCAGCCTCGTCTTTGAGGCCTCCCGCCAGCCCGACGGAGACCTTTGGTTTTGTCCAGGTTCCGCCGATCTTCACCAGGACGTCGACCTTCTTGCCGAGCACGTCTTTGGTTGCGGCAAGGATCGGGGACCCCTTGAGGATCTTGGTGGGCACGGCCACATCGACCTTCAGATCGAGGCTCTGGTCGAGAACGCCGGCCTGGCCGGACACGGTCGCGGGCATGTCGCCGAGCTTCGCGGTGAACGGCCGCAACGCAATCGCGCCCTTTTCGAAGGCGTAGCGGATGAAGGCGCCGTCGAGGTTCAGGGTGTCCAGACCCTTGATCTGTTTCGCTGCCTGCTCGAGGGCAGATCCCTTCAGCTTCAGGTCCAAGGGGATGAAGTTCCCCGCCGAGGAGACCAGTGAAAGATCGGGGTTTCCCTGGGCATCCAGGCGAGTCTCCACTGCAAAGCCGGAGTCGAAGCGACCCGTGGCACCCTGGAGAACCGGGGCGATCATTCGCAGGGTCTCGAACGTCTTCAGGGTCTCGACGAGATCGAACCGCAGGGTGTCGATCTTCAAGTCCACATCGGCGGACTCCGCGGTGGGGGCCGAGTATTTGCCCGTGAGAGAGACCTCGCCCCCAGCCATCCTGGCGTCGAAGGACTCCATGCGCAGGGCGCTGTCGCGGACGGCGACCTGCGACTCCACCTCGGTGAGTTCGAACAGAGTGGTGACGAGGTGGTCGATCTCGGCGCTCATTCCCAGCCCGACATTGGCGGGGATGGCCACCAGGACTCCTTCGTCGGCGTTCTTTGGTTGGTCCTCTTCGCCCTGGAAGGGTCGCAGGTCGAGCTTGCCAGCCTTCAGGTCGAGATCGCCGGTCAGCGCCTCGTCGGCGAGCAGGTAGGGGAGCACATTGTCGAGCTGGCCGCTCACCGTGAGATCCGAGTCGTCGTACCGCATCGTCAGGGTGCGGATCTCGACGCGATCGGCCGCCAGGGCAGCATCGAGGTCTTGGATGAGGAGCACCACCGGGAGCGACTCGCTGTCGAGACGCAGGTCCTTGGCTGCAAAGGTCCCGCTCGCGGTGACCTTCTCGGTTCGCTGCTCCTGGAAGTCGGACATGAGTCCGGAAAAGGCTAGGTCAACGTCCACTTTGCCCTCGGCGGGCGGTGCGCCGGTGTCCGGCAGTGCGCTGCGAAGAACCCCCAGATCGAGGCGGCCTTTCACATTGGCCTCCACGTCCGGATCCGTGCTCGGATTGCGAATCCGTGCCGAGCCTCCAAAGGGCGCTCCAGCGGTGCTGAGGGAGAAGTCCCGGACGTCGATCTCGGTCAGATCCGCGGGACCCTGAGCGTGCGTGATCTGCATGTCGGCGCGGATCTCCGACACCGCGGTCGGGAGATCTGGGTATTTGAAAGCGGCGTCCTTCACCTGGAGCGTGAGGTCGAATGCCGGCAGCTCTTCCTCGGAGTATGTACCTTTGGAGGACCCCTCCAGCGCGAGACTGCCCGAGGCCTCCACGCCTTCGAAGCTCTCACCGTACGCGGCTGGAACCAATGAGAGAAGCGACTTGAAGTCTGCGTCCGGCGCAGAGAACGCGACGTCCACCTCGTATTCGTCTCCGGCTGGAATCAGACTGCCGGAGATCGCCAGGGGAAGGGCGTTCAAGGCGAGCTTGGCGTCCTCGAAGGTCATTGCCCCCGTGCCCTGATCGTAGCCAAACCCCAGATCGCCCTTTCCATCCGCATTCATGAGCCAGTTCACGCCGCCATAGCGGAGATCGAGGCCCGACATTGCGGCACGAGTGTTGAACTGAGCGAGATCTTGGGTCACTGCCCCGTCGGCCTCGAGATCGAGGTCGGCAATGCGGATCCCGAGGCCGGTGGACACATCTGCCCAGCGAAGGGCCAGATCGACCACCTCTACCGAGTCGAGGTCGACGGCGTAGTCACTCGACTCCCCGTCTCCAAAGATGTCTCGATTCTCCCTGCCCTTTGGGTCTACGCGCAGGTCGAGGACCGGGTGGACCAGCTTCAGCTTGCGGATCTTCACGGGCCCGCCGAGGAGGCTCAACGCGTTCACGGCGATGGTCACTTCGTCCGCGGTGAGCAGATCCACTCCGGCAAAGGTCTCACGCCCCGTCACCTTGACGTTGTCGACGCTGATCGTGACCCGCGGAAAGGCACGCAGAGCCGAGATCCCGAGATCGCCGTAGGTGATGTCGGCGTCGACGGAGGAAGCGATGGCCTCGTCGAGCCAGGTCTGTGCTTTTGCGCTGAGCATGCCCGGTACGACCACGAGGCCGACAAGGAGGACACCCACCAGGCCCGCTGCCGCGACCATCATGCCGATTACCAGTATCCCAAGGGCCTTATTTCGATCCACCTGTCACCCACGGGTCCGCAGACCAGAAATTGATCGAATGTCCGATATCCGCACACGTCGAAGCGACCAACTACAAGGTGATCATGCGCCTGCTTCTCCCCCTGATCCTGGTGCTGTCATCGACGGCCATGGCGGCTCCCGACGACATCGTGCGCGCGCGGGATCTCAATGCAACGGTGATGCCCCATCGGCTGGACTTCGAGCCCAGTACTCTGCAGCTCGAAGTAGACGGCAAGCGCGTTCGCGGCTCTTTGCGCAAGCAGCTCGACTACCTCGAAGTGGTGCTCGCCTCCGATCGCGGTGTCGAGCCTTCGGAGCTAGGCTTCGACCGCCGTCGGCGAGAGCTGCGGCGCCGGAACACCGGAGTGGGATTGCTCTACGCGGCCAGTGGCGTCGGGATCGTCGCCACCGTCTTTCTTCCACCTGTCACACTAGCTCTGGCGCCGACCCTCGCCCTCGACGCGGGTGGGATCGGCATCGTGATTGGAACCAAGAAACGCTTCGACGCCGAAGGGCTGCAGCGCGAGGTCGATCTGTATGGCCTGTCTGACGTCTACACCAAGCGCTAGTCCCAGCCGCTCTCGATAGCGCCGATCTCCGGGTTCAGACGCCCGACCAGATTCGACCCCTCGGCTGGGATGAGGACCATTGCACGCCAGGTCTTGTCGTTCTTGCTGTCGTTTTCGAACCCGGCGATGTACTCGAAGAAGATCGGATCGCCGGCCATGAAGACGCGGAATTCGGTTTCTTGGTCCCCCTCGATGTCGCCGTTGGCCGATAGTGCGCCTTCCATGACCGAGAAGGTGATGGTCCAGCCGTCCTCGGTTGGAGTGCCGCCGGCACGGACCACGAAGCTGACCGAGCCGTCATCGCTGACATAGCGGAGATCCTCGACGGCCATGGACTCCTGCTCGCCAGACACGCTGCCCTTGACGTTCCAGGCGTTGCGGTTCTGGTCGTATCGGAGCGTCCAAGTCTCGCCGCGGGCGATTCCAGCGCAAGGATTGACGACCACGTGCCTTGTGTTGAAGGCGTTTTGTTCGAGGTATGGGCCGTAGACCGCGCTGAGGAAGTTGGTCTCGAAGTCGGTGTCCAATCCAAACTGGGACTGGACCTTGCGGGTGCGGGGCCCGTACTGATCCCTGAGGAGGCAGCCGGTGCCGGGCTCCATGAGCACGACTTTTCCGGAGTGTAGGGACACTGCGACCGAGCGTCCGACGAGACGGTCTTCGTCGTCGGTGCGCTCTTGGTAGCGATGCTCGGTGGGGATCGCCTCGATGCCACGAACAGCCGATCCGGTGAACAAACCCTGAACGCCGGGAATGGCGTCGTTCACGTCGAGCAGTGTGTCGGTTGCCAGGTCGACCACCCACACCGCTCTCGCGTCGAAGGGCACCACATAGGCAGTCGGGGCCGTGATCTGGTGTGTGGCCTCCCCACCGACGGGGAACATGACCGCGACATCGATGGTCGGCCAAGGTGTGGGGTGCTCTATGGGAGCGCTGCCGTCGACTGGGATCTCCCAGAAGGCGTTGCGGGTGGTGTCGGCGGTGAAGACGGCGCTGCCGTCGGGGGACCAGGTGAGGCGGCTCGGAGACGCATCGCTGGGGAGTGCGGTCGTCGCGGTCACGGTCTCGGACACCGGGTCGAACCAGCGGACCACCGGGCGGTCTATGATCAGGTCGTGCACGATCATCGCCAGGATGCTGTGGTCCTCCGCCATCGAGATCGCCAGTGGCGAGCCACCCACGTCGTACTCGACCAAGCCGTTGTCGGTGGAGAACGTGATGGTGTCGCCGGCGATCGGCTTCGGTTTCTCGGCCACAGTCAAGCTGATGTTTCGCCGCGTGCCCTTGAATTCTTCGCCTGGGAATGCGGGATCGCGCTGCAGTCCCGAGCGAGAGCCGGTGACCCACCAGACCTGGCCGTCGTAGGAGAGCTCCCAGTCCTCGGTGGACGTGTAGCCGTGCTTGACGATGGGCTTTCGGTCTAGCTTCGCGGCGCCGCTGGTGACGACCTCGCTGACCTGGGGCGCCCTGAAGGTCGCTCCAGACTCGGGGTCCTCCCAACCTTCGACGGGGAAACCGTCCTTGCCGATGCTGACGATGTACGGCACGCGGACTAGGGTTTTGTATGCTTTGTCCCCGGCGAATACGAAGATCTTTTCGGAGTCTGGCTCCGGCCAGGCCGCTGCCGAGGTGAGCAGTCGCGCGCTGCCGGTCGGCAGTGGATTGGTTCGAAGGAAGCTCGCGGTGGCGTCGTCGGTGAGGAAGCGGCCCTGCTTGAGGGCGAGCTGGTTGATCTGCCCGCCGTGGGCGTTGGCGACGAAACCCACTGGCTCTGTGAAGGGACCGTCCTCGGTGGCGAGGATTCCGGCTGCGACGGGAACGTCGAAAGCGCCCTCGTATCCGGGCGGCTCTTTGCAGGCCGAGGCCATCACAAGAGCCAGGATCAGATGTTTCCGATCCACGTCAGGACCTCCAGGAATGTTGTGCTGTTGGGGTCGGCGTCGACAACTGCCAGCGTCGAGTGTGACGTATCGCCGATGATGTCCCCCACGTAGTTTGCGACCACCGCGTAGCGTCCGTCAGGAGAGATCTGGATGATATGCGGGTTCTCACCGATATGTTGCAGGTATCGGACCTCTTCGCCATAGGCGCCCATCTCGAGATCGAAGGCGATCAGCGCGTTGCCGCGGAAGTGGGACGC
>PJEL010001651.1_pt1 | contig 22000 bp, 21 predicted proteins | sample 1853271 | NCBI WGS metagenome assembly PJEL01 (sample SAMN08108733, study PRJNA415343) | Invertebrate metagenome, whole genome shotgun sequencing project. | host: Globobulimina | place: Sweden: Gullmar Fjord | collected 2015-08
ATATGACTTTGAACATAATATTTTTCAGCAATACATCGCTTACTTAGCCCATGTCTTTAGTGGTGATTTAGGTGTTTCAATGGCATCACAAACACCTATCAGCAAAGAGGTCATGCAAGTATTACCCGCAACAATAGAACTGAGCCTATTTGCTTTCTTGTTAGCAACAGTCATAGGTATTCCATTAGGCTTTCTTGCCGCGATCAATCACAATAAGGTCATTGACAATTTTATACTGTCGATCGCTATGATTGGTTACTCTGTCCCCGTATTTTGGTTGGGCTTATTTTCTATCTTAATATTTTCTATCACTCTTGGCTGGTTGCCGTCATCAGGGCAAATCAGTTTGGTTTATGAAATCCCCTCAATCACAGGCATTCTATTTTTCGATATACTGTTGAGTGACAGTGAGTATAAGTGGCAAGCTTTTCAGAATGCTTCTCTACATATTATTTTACCCGCGAGTGTTATTGCGTCAGCACCAGCAACCGTTTTTATTCGTTTATCTAGAGCCTCAATGCTGGCCGTGCTTGAAACTAAATATATTAAAGCAACCATGGCAAAAGGCTTAAGCTACAAACAGATGATTTTTAGACACGCGTTTAGAAATGCATTGATCGGTGTGATGCAGCATGTCGGACTTCAATTTGCGAACTTGGTCACCTTAGCGATGATTACAGAAGTTATTTTTAACTGGCCTGGCATAGGTCGATGGTTAATAGAAAGCATATATCAACGTGATTACACCGCAATACAGGGAGGTTTACTGGTGCTCTCTGCGTTTATTTTTATTGTTCATATTATTACCGATTATATTTACGCAGCCCTTAATCCCCTTGCAAGGGAGTTACGTCATGGCTCGTGATAAAATCTATCAAGAAGAAGAGTTTCCTACACCGTTAGCACAGTTTTGGGGGATTTTTAGAAAAACTCCTGTCATTATGATTGGTTTAGGCGGTTTTCTATTTTTAATTGTACTCGCCGTATTTTCACCCATTCTTACACCCTACTCGCCGATTGAAAGTAATATTGATATGACGCTGCTTCCCCCCGCTTGGGATGATAATGGGAATATTAGCTATCTACTCGGCACCGATGACCTAGGTAGAGACATGTTGTCTCGTTTGATGCATGGAACTACGCTGACTTTTGGTTTAAGTTTTATTGTGGTGATAATTGCTTCTATGATCGGTATGGTGATCGGCTCACTGTCTGCGCTAACCCGAGGAATAAAATCGAGCTTTCTGAATCACTTTTTAGATGTAATTCTATCAATTCCTTCACTACTTTTAGCCATTATTATAGTCGCAATATTAGGGCCAGGCTTGACCAACACTTTGTGGGCTATTGTAATGGTACTTATCCCACAATTTATTCATATCACTAAAACTGCGGTCAAAGAAGAACTGGTTAAAGACTACGTTTTAGCGTCAAGACTCGACGGGGCAAGTTCTATCAGGATCCTCTATTATTCTGTACTTCCAAACATTATGGAAAAAATTATCAGTCAAGCAACACTGGCGCAATCCGCTGCAATTTTAGATATCGCCGCGCTAGGTTTTCTTGGTTTAGGTGCTCCAATCCCCCTGCCAGAATGGGGCGCTATGGTTTCGAGCGGGGTTGACTTATTTTACATCGCGCCTTGGACAGTTTACTTTCCTGGCTTGGCTATCTTAATTGCAGTAATTTCAACCAACCTGTTGGGAGAAGGTATTCGACATGCGATTAAACTTCGTAAGGAAAGTTAATGAACTTACTTGATATTAGAAATCTATCGATTGAGTTACTTTCTCCAAACGGCTCTATTCTTGCTGTTGAACGAGTGAGTTTGTCGATGAAAGAAGGCGAAGTTCGAGGTTTAGTTGGCGAATCTGGCTCAGGTAAATCTCTACTAGCGCAAGCTATAATGGGTGTGCTTGATGAAAAGTGGAGGGTCACGGCCGACCGCTTTCATTGGCGAGGCAACGAGTTATTGCACTTACCAATAGACGAACGTAAAGCGATTATTTCTAAAGATGTCGCGATGATTTTCCAAGAGCCTATGTCTTGTCTGGATCCCACGACACCTATCGGTGAACAACTTGAAGAGGCCGTCGACAATGAGCAACTGACAGGCTATTTCGGGCAGAAAAAGCAGCAACGTAAAACGGCTGTAATAAAGCTATTGCACAAGGTAGGTATAAAGAACCATGAGTTATGTGTTAAAAGTTACCCACACCAATTAACTGAAGCTTTATGTCAACGAGTTATGATAGCAATTGCTTTAGCAGGTCGACCTAAGCTATTAATTGCCGACGAACCAACGGCCTCAATGGAAGCGACTAATCAGGGCCAGATATTTAGGTTGTTAGCGAGTCTAAATCAGCTCAAAAACATGTCAATATTGTTAATCAGTCACGACCTAGAAAATATCACCCATTGGACCAATACCATTACCGTTATGTACAGCGGTCAGTTTGTTGAAGCAGGTACTACCAAACAAATTTTCGAACAGCCTTTTCATCCTTACACACGAGCTTTATTAGACAGCAGCTTGACGGCAAACAGTATTTTATCGCCCAAGTCACGATTAACTGCATTGCCTGGAAGCATCCCTATTTTGCAACACTTACCAATAGGTTGTCGACTGGGTCCTCGTTGCCCAAATGCTCAGCAAAAATGTGTTATTGCGCCTAAAACTAAAAATTTTCACAGTCATCAAGTTAGCTGCCATTATTCGCTCAAGGATAGCTATTAATTATGACTTCACTACTAAGCGTGACAAATTTAAGCAAGACTTTCAAACTAGCGAATTATTGGTTTAATCGAAAAACAGTAACCGCACTCGAGCCGTTATCGTTTGAATTACAAGAGCATAAAACATTAGCCATTGTTGGTGAAATGGGCTCAGGAAAATCGACGTTGGCCAAATTACTGGTTGGAGCAGAAAACCCGACCACAGGAACGATTAAGTTAAACGGACAAGTATTAGAAGCGCGAAACTTTAAACAGAGATGCCAGCACATTCGGATGATTTTCCAAGACTCTGGCACAACGTTAAACCCCAGCCTAACGATAGGTCAATTATTAGACGAGCCAGTTAAACTCAATACAAGCTTAAGTGAGTATGAAAGAACATCTTTAATTAGAGAGACCTTACAAAAGGTTGGCTTACTCGCCGAACATATGAATTTTTACCCTCATATGTTTTCTGGTGGACAAAAGCAGCGGATATCACTTGCTAGAGCAATAATTTTAAAACCTCAAGTAGTCATTTTAGACGAAGCGCTTGCGTCTTTAGATCCTTCTCTGCGTTCTCAAATGATAAATTTACTATTAGATTTACAAGAACAAATGGGACTTGCTTTTATTCTGATTTCTCACAATTTAGGCATTGTCCGACATTTTAGTGATGAAATTATGGTGCTTAAAAAAGGTAAAATAGTCGAGTATGGAAAAACATTGGAAGTATTAAAAAAACCACAACACAAATATACTCAAAAGTTGATTATGACTCAGAATTTAAAAATGCCAGTATAGGTTTAATACAACGCTAATACTGACATTCATTATCTAAAAAATATTGCCGCTCAAATTGTGAATCTGAGCTATGTGTTTTATTTTCTTGCAATTAAATGTACGGTGCTGGTCGAGCGCTCTAAAAAGGCACCTTCACAGTAACCCAAATAGTATAGCCATAAGCGTTTAAACCTTTCATCATAGCCAAACTCAGTTAATTCAGGCCATGCATTGTTAAACGCTGTCCGCCAATCCGCCAATGTTTTCGCATAATCTAGACCAATATCGTGCATTGAATCGATCACTAATGACGAATGCTTGGCGATGTGATCTGAAAGCACACTAATCGAAGGTAAAAAACCACCTGGAAAAATGTAACGTTGGATAAAGTCGACATTATTTTTGTAGTAATCAAAACGTTGATCAGCAATCGTAATCGATTGAATCAACAGTTTACCGCCTTCTTTTAAACGATCATTACATTGTTTAAAGAAGCTCGGTAAATATTCATAACCGACAGCTTCAATCATTTCGATAGATACTAGCTTGTCGTAAGTCCCTGTTAAATTTCGGTAGTCTTCTTTTAGCAGGGTAATTTTATCGGTAAGTCCTGCCTCTTCGACACAAGCTTGAGCGTATTCATGTTGCGCGTCTGAAATAGTCGTTGTAGTGACTTTACATCCATAATGTTGTGCTGCATAAATGGCTAAGCCACCCCACCCCGTACCGATCTCAAGTAAGTGATCTGACTCACTGAGTTCTAATCTTTCGCATATGGTCGCTAATTTGTGCGTTTGCGCTTCTGCTAAAGTCGCATCCTGCTTTGGGTAAATGGCAGAAGAATACATCATTCTCGGATCAAGAAAACTAGTATAGAGCTCGTTACCTAAATCATAGTGCGCCAAAATATTTCGTTTAGCGCCTGATTGGCTATTTTTGTTTTGCCAATGGATTAAGGTATCTTTAATCTTGTTCAACCAGGACTTTTTATTTTCCAAATCATCAGTTTGATTTTGAGCTTTGGCAAAAATACGGATAACACTGGTTAAATCTGGACTACTCCATTTACCATCAATAAACGCCTCAGCAACGCCTATACTGCCACCCGTTACCATATCCTTGTACACACTCATATCGTGGATATAGATTTTACCTGATATGCTGTCATTATTAGCATCTTGCGGAAATTTAAAATGCTTATCGCCTTCAATGATTTCCACAACCCCATAATCTAGCTTTGATAGCACAGAAAACACTATAGAGCGGCATCGTTTCTGCCACCAAGTTAATTGCTCACTAAGGTTCATTTGTGCAGCTTGTTCCACTTTAAACTCCTGATCTTTATTTTCACTTAATTGGCTTTTACATAGCCAATAAAGGGGATTCTTTTTAAAAATATTTTGAGTGCTTGCCAATAAATACCTAACACTATTTTGACTGTCATTACGGGCAAACCTCGAGTGACACGCCAAAGCCTTCTAGAACTGAACTCTTGCTTGTTCATATTGAGGGTTGCGTCAAATAACTTGCAATCATCCCTTCGGTTTTCAATATGTATCAACAATTTATCGGAGCCTTCTACTGGTGCTTTCACCCGCCAATGGTATTGCATGTTAAGGTCCATAAAGGGTGAAACATTAAACACTTTATCAGTAGCAACATTAACGCCTAAGTCGACTAAATAATAGTGTCTTTCATTCCAAGGGGTATTACTCACTTCAACTAACATTTGTGTGCATTCATCGTTATCGTTATAACAAAAGAAAAAGTTAGCCGGACTAAAGTAAATACCAAAACACCGGACTTGAACTAGCATCAAAATTCGCTTGATATTAGTATTGCCGCCAAGTTCATCAACTTTACGTTTTATACGCTGCGATAGAAGTTTCGGTTCACCTTTAACATAATCTTTCTGAACAAAACGCAAAGGATTAAACCAAGAGTAACCAAATAACCCATGAACAGACTGCTTGCCTTCAACGTCAGCGATATCAAGTGCCAACATATATAACGAATAACAAAAACTGTGCTTTTTAGGCGAAAATCTTCGATGGCTGATTTTACCAACATAGATATGACTATTGCTCAGCGTTTCAACCAAAATCAATCCTTACTATCATGTTTTTTTAGCCTACAATCAAACCTTTGCGCAACTTCAACGGCACTTCTTACACCATCCTCATGAAAACCGTTGTGCCAGTAAGCACCAGCATAATGGGTATGCTGCTGACCACAAATAAGATCTCGCTGTTGCTGTGCTTTAATTGATTCTGTTGAGAAAATGGGATGATGGTAAGTAAACTCTCTCAATATTTTGCTAGGAGCTATTGCCTCTTTTTGATTTAACGTCACACAAAAAGTATGCGGGGTCGAAAGCCCCTGCAAGATATTCATATTATAGGTAACACTAGCCGGCACATTTCTGTCAGCACTGAGTTGATAATTCCAACTCGCCCAAGCTCGGTTTCTTAGAGGTAATAATCGAATATCGGTATGCAAGACTACTGAATTTTCGCTATACGGCATACTACTTAAAACACGCGATTCATCTTCGGTTGGGTCACCTAGTAGCGCCAGCGCTTGGTCAGAATGACAAGCGATGACAACTTCATCGAACTCTTGACTTTCACCGTCTGAGAAATCAAGTTGCACACAGCCATTTTTACGTGTGATTGAAGCAATATTAGCATTTAACATAATGCTGTTTTCAAAAGGACGACAAAGCGGTTTAAGATAGCTTCGAGAGCCGTTAGGGATCACGTACCACTGGGGCCTATCTGCGATATTAAGTAGGCCGTGATTGTGGAAAAATTTAACAAAAAATTGAAACTGAAATGTTTCCATTTGCGCAAGAGAACTAGACCAAATAGCCGCACCCATCGGCAATATATAGTGCTCAGCAAAAAACTCACTAAACTTATGCTCACTGAGAAAATTATTCAATGTATAATTTTCTGAGTAATTTTCTTCGTTGAATGCCTGTTTGCATAGTTTGTTGAAACGTACAATTTCACTGATCAAAGACCAGAATTTAGGCTTAAACAGGTTTTCTCGTTGAGCAAAAAGAGTGTTTAGGTTATGTCCGTTATATTCAAGGCCTGTCTCGCAGTTATGAACAGAGAAACTCATCTCTGTCTCTTGTTTTCCTACTCCAATTTCATCCAGTAAAGCTAAAAAATTTGGGTAGGTTTTATTGTTAAAGACAATAAAACCCGTATCAATAGCAAAATTTTCTCCTTCAACCTCGACATCGACAGTCGCGGTATGCCCGCCGATAACATCACTTTTTTCAAAGACACTAACGTGGTGCTTTTGGGAAAGTAAATACGCTGCGGTAAGACCTGAGATACCTGAGCCAACAATGGCAATTTTTTTCATGATTTAACATCCCTTAACATCAGCCACTGCCATAAAGACGAGGGCATAAGAGCAAATAGTTTGAGTAATAAAGTTAATCTCTTCGGAAAATGAAGATAATTTTTTCGGCGTTCGACACCCTCATAAATCCTGTTAGCCGCCTGTTCACTCGTGAGTATAAACGGCATAGGAAAGTCGTTTTTGTCTGTTAACGGTGTTTTGATGAACCCTGGGTGGACTAAAGTGACGTCGATTTTTGAACTGACCAAGTCGAGACGCAAACTATTAGCCAAGTAATCCATCCCTGCTTTTGACGCACCATAAGCTTCGGCACGAGGGAATGGAATAATAGTTGAACTTGAGCTGATAAAAACGACTTGACCACCTTCGCGAACTTTTGGAAGGAAGTACTGTAACAATTTCCCGATTGAAACTAAATTAGTATTAATGACTTGTTCGAACGTTTTTCCATCAAAATGCTTTGCATTATCAATGTATTGGCAAGTGCCTGCATTCAAAATAAGAATATCAAGTGACTCTATATCCTGAGCTGCATTCGCTATTTCTGATTCAATATTGATATCAAACGACAAGGTTTTATCTGCCCGTTCAGCCAGCAATTCAAGCTGCGCTTTATTGCGCCCGCAAGCAATAACACGATTTCCTGACTCAGCATAGCGTTCAAAAAGCGATGCCCCGATACCGGAAGTTGCTCCGGTAATTAATACGTTTCTATTATTTTTCATCATTGTACCGCTCGGCTTTTAAACCACTTAATTAAGCGGCCGATAACAGGCAGATGCTCATAAAGCATGGCGCCTAAATCAATATAATCTTGGTGAAAAATCACTTTATCTTGACGGCCTATGATTTTGGAATGCCCTTCCACATCGATCGGCTGACCATGATTAAGTCTTGGGTGCTGAAAACTCATATGCCAATAAATACCAGCGATGTCACCGTCGAAAATGACTTGCTTAATATTAAAGTCACAGCTCAATAAATTTGTATACAGCCCTTCAAAATAGTCGAAAAGTTGCTTAAAGCCGTGTAAGTGATGCATAGGATCTTTAAATACTACATCTGGGTGATAAATATCTGACAGCAAGTCAAGATTATCTGTTGATAACTGACCATAGATGCTAATAAAGTTGCTCAGCCAAAGGGGATAGGCTTCATTTGCTAATGCTGTCGTCTCTTGCTTTGCTTTTACATCACTCATACGTACTCATCATATCTCGTTGCTATTGCTTGCTATTTCCCCTTTAAACCGAGCTATATCAATTTACTTATAAAAAATAAGTGCCATTGCCCTTGCTTGTTTATGATCAACCATAGCAGGCCAATAAATATCCAATTTTTGCTTAGTGATATATTGGTGAGGAAAATGGATTTGTCTATCCGGTATATCCTTTAATTCTGGTAAGTACATACGTATAAATTCACCATCAGGATCAAATCGCTCACTTTGCCTGATTGGGTTAAATACTCTGAAATAGGGTTGGGCGTCACACCCTGTACTCGCGGCCCATTGCCAACCGCCATTATTGGCCGCCAAGTCACCGTCAATCAAGTGCTGCATGAAGTATTTTTCTCCCCAACGCCAATCAATCAGTAGGTGCTTGGTTAAAAAGCTTGCGACTATCATACGGAGTCGATTATGCATCCAGCCCGTTTGGTTTAACTGCCTCATCGCAGCATCAACAATAGGGTATCCCGTTCGTCCTTGACACCAAAGTTCAAAATACTGCTGATTATTCGGCCAAACTGTCGCGTTGTATTTCTCTTTAAAATTTTGGTGCATGCACAAGCGCGGCTGATCAAACATCAAATGACGGTAAAAATCTCGCCAAATTAATTCATTAAGCCAAGCAAACGCAGGGGTATCTATTTCTGAAAGTAGATCAGGTTTTTGATATAGCAAGACCGTTAACACATAACGGGGACTTATTGCTCCTATTGCAAGATAGGGCGACAAACCAGAAGTTCCTTTTATTGCAGGGAAATCTCTATTTTCATGATAGTCATGAAGCTTTTCCTGCATGAAAGTCGGTATCACTTGGCGTTCAACAACACTTGCTAAGGGCCAACTTCCTGATGAGCTCTTATTGCTTTGCGCAAGGTTATCTGTAGTTATTTCAGGCTCAGCAGATGAAGGGATTTTCGGTTTACCTAAATACTCGAAGCCAAATTGTCTTACATGAGCAAGCCAAGCACGTTTGAATGGCGTAAACACTTTAAACATTTGACCTGATTGATTACGAACTTGTCCTTTAGGGACGATGACATCAGCTTCGAATAAGGTTAGTGGAACACCAGACGCTATAACTTTATCATCTCTTTTCTTTTCGTTGAGTTCTAACTCACTATTGGCGACAACTTCATTTATTTTACGTGCTAGACAATAGTCTTTAAGATATTGAACTTGGCCATCAAAATCGTCTACCTCTACTAGACTCAGTTCGATGTTTAGGTGTTCGAGTTGCTCGACTAAGGCTTCGGCATGGCGGGTAAATAGATCAATCTTTATGGATGACCAGTCATGTTCACGCCATTGTTTTTTACTTAAAAATAAAACCGCTTTACCCTTTCCAGCCGTATTGTTAGCCAAAAAATAATGTAAAGCGGGGTTGTCGTGTATCCTTACATCGTTACGAAACCAAAGTAACATAGGAAGTCCTAAGTGTTTGCGAGCACTTTATTAATTTAACCTTCTAGAATAAAACCACTTAATAGCCATACCTAAGCTTAAGTGCTTCTGGGTAAGGATTTAAGTATGACTGTTTAGCCAAATATTCTTTTGGGTGTTCTAGTAAATAATGTTTCACTAATGTGAGTGGCACCATTAATGGCATTAGCCCTTCACGATAGGCATTAATTTGTTTGGTCAGTTCTTCACGTTGAGCTGAACTTAAATGCTTTGAAAAATAGCCTTGAATATGTGACAAGGTATTAGCGTGTTTCTTTCTAGTCGCCTTAATTTTAAGCGCTTTCATTAATCCTGTTATATACTCATCAGCCATATTTTCAACCGATAAATCAGCTCGGGCCAACAGTTGTCCTAGTTGCTTATATAACACTAAATCGTGACTCATTACCGTATATTTGTAACGGCTATGGAACTGCATCAATTTGTATTTACTTAAGCCTGAGTCACAAAGTAATTGCCAGTCTCTATATGCATAGACACGCGCGACAAAGTTTTCACGAATAATAGCATCGTTTAAACGACCATTTTCTTCACAAGGAAGTAATGGATTTGCATCCATTATTTCTTTAGCAAAGACACCTACTCCATCAGCAACTAATGGGTCACCACTGGGTGTGTAAACTTTGACTCGCTCCATACCACAGCTTGGACTTTTCGCACAGAAAACATAACCACTCATGCTTTTAGCTAACCCTGCAATCTTTTTACCGTAAGCGGTTAATGCCTCAGAAACGTCACCTGAGCCATCGGGTCTTGAAACTTTAATCAAATCATCTTCTTTGATTTGCCTGATTGTTGGTCTTGGAATAGGAAGACCGACTGCAACTTCTGGGCAGAATGCTTTATAGGTCACATGTTGACCTAGTTCATGTATACAAAAATTTGACGGTTTATTACTTGCGTCAAAGCGAACTTTTTCACCAATTAAGCAAGCACTGATCCCAATAACTATGTCTGACTTTTCAAATTTCGTTTCCATCTAAGTCACCTTAATAGATAAATGAACCAATCGGGTTTAATAATTTATTAATACCCTGAGTAAATCGCAACGAGTCATTAGCGACGGTATAACAGAGACAACCTTGCTCTGAAACTGGATTATGCTGATGACGTCCATCTAACATAATAAAATCACCAGCGACATACTCACCTTCATCATCAGAGAATGTCCCGTCTAATAACACAGTCAATTCAAAGCCATTGTGAGTATGCTCAGGTACGCCACCGCCAGGCTCAATATGTAATAAACTGGTATGAACCTCACCTTCATTCAATTGAATCCTTGCTCTGGCTAATTTACCAATTTGAGCGGTACTACCGAATTCCATATGCGCTAACGCTCTAGGTAGTTTATATGATTCACCTTTAAACAACATCGTTTGGTTAGCTACTGGTTGAGGCTGACTGAGCTCTTCGTTCTCAGTAATTTGAGCTATCATCTCTTCAAAATCACACTCACTAGCGTCATTTAGATCTTTCGTGCCAGCAGAAAACTGCTCTAAAAAGGCTTCTTCAAAACTTACTTCTGCCACCTCTTCGGTGAGCTGAGCCACTTGTTTTTGACAGGTTGGACACATTTCTACGTGAATAGCGATACCTGCAGACAATGAGGCGGGTAAATCACCATTAACAAAATTTTGAATTAACTCAAATTTAGGGTGGTGCTTAATCATGTTCGTCTCCTAACTTCGATTTGAGTTTAGCAAGTGCGAGTCGCAAACGAGATTTAATCGTTCCTAACGGCACATTAAGGTGCACAGCTAATTGCTCTTGTGACATTTCACTGAAATAAAAACCTTTGATAACTTGTTGTTGATTCTCTGGGAGCTGTTCAATAACACCAAGTATCTGTTGATTCGCTAAGTGATCTTTAAAAGAATCTTCTTCAACCGTCATCGCTTCTGCGATTGGCCAAATATCGTCACTTAAATTATCTTCACGGTTCGATTTCACTTTGCGCAACATGTCAAAAGTGACATTACGCATAACGGTATAAACCCAAGTGGTTGCAGCACCTTTGTTTTCGTCAAACAAATGTGCCTTTCGCCATACATTGCTCATGGTTTCTTGCACCACTTCACTGGCTTGGGCTTCATTATTAAATTTAGTCTTTGCTATTCGCTGAATTTTGGGTGCAAAGAACTGGAACAATTGAGTGAACGATTCTTTATCTCGATTAACGGCAACGGCTTTAAGCCACTGACAAAGTTGGGAATGATCAAGCTGAGTAGACATGTTACTAGATTTAACATCTGTTCCTCTGCTTGGCAACCTTGTTTGAGTAATTTGCATAGCCTATTCCAATACATAATTATCGACTTTCACTACAATACGCAGTTTGATTTAATTCAGATCACTGTCTAATGCAGTTTCTGAAAAAATAATTGATTCAATAAAATCTTTTGCATTGTCATAAGAAGCCTGTTCCGCAAAAACTTGCTTTACGCTAAGCTCTATCGGCATCAGCTCAAGCCACCGAGCCACAACCCATGCGGGATCATGAATATACGCCGTAGAATACAGCTCATTAAGCGACTCACTCTCTTCAAAAACATGTTGTAAAGAAATCGCGAGCTTATCGGCCAATGGCTCTCTGTGTTCTTCGGTCCAATGACTAAATTCAGTTACCTTACCAAAAGTTAAATTATCTGAGTCAGTGGTTAATGATGAAACCTCAACGAGTTTTTTGCATTCCACATCAATCATCAAGACACCGTCGTCACCTTGGTCAAAATTAATAATCTCAACCCAACTAGCCCACTTTTGCTGAGCTAAGTCTGTTTCTTTAACGTAGGGTATAATGGCGAAGCCTCTATCTCTGGTCGCTATTTTGACCATTTTAAGATATCTCGCCTCAAATATTCTCAATCGAGTTATTCCCCTGGGTAAAAGGAAAACTGGTAAAGGAAAAATAGGTAAGCTAAATACAGATGATTTCATTAATATACTTCGTTATTGGTCTCATTCAGATATACGCAACAACTGCACAAGTTGATCAATAAAATCTAAAAAATAACCGCTAAACTATTTATACAATTGAATCGTATATACTTATTATCAACAACTAATGGAAAATCATCGATGAAATATTTAATTACCGGTGGTACTGGGCTGATAGGTAAAAAGCTGATCGCCGCATTAAAGCGAGACAATAACAACGAAATCACAGTTTTTACTCGAAACATAATCAACGGGACTGCTTTATTACCCGATATTCAGTTGATTTCTGCAATATCGTTGGCTGACATCGAATCTGTCGACGTAGTAATCAACTTAGCGGGTGAGCCAATTGCTGATAAACGATGGACGTTAAATCAAAAAGATCGGATTTGCCAAAGTCGTTGGTCTATTACTGAGCAGTTAGTCTCATTAATCAATCAAGCCAACACCCCACCGTCCTTGTTTATATCAGGCAGTGCGATAGGTGTTTATGGACGCCAGAATAGTCAACCTATAAATGAGAGCTTTACCGGCTTTCATCAAGAATTTAGCCGTACTGTCTGTCAACAATGGGAAGCCATCGCTCAACAAGTCAATAAAGATAGAACCCGATTGGCTTTGTTAAGAACAGGCATCGTGCTTGATCGTTCTGGAGGGGCACTAGCAAAAATGCTACCTCCTTTCAAGCTTGGTTTAGGGGGTAAAATATCGAGTGGCCAGCAAATGATGTCATGGATACATATTGACGACATGGTCGCGGCTATTTTACACATTATAGGTCATCAAGAACTCACCGATGTCATTAATATGACGTCACCAAAGCCAGTCAGCAATGAAGTTTTTTCTAAAACCTTGGCAAACACACTGTCTCGTCCTGCGCTGTTCACAACCCCAAGACTCTTGCTGAAACTGTTGTTTGGTGAAATGGCTGATTTGTTACTTTACGGTCAAGCGGTTATGCCGGCTAAACTGGTATCGACCGGTTTTACTTTCAAGTATGAAAAATTAGATGAAGCCTTAACTCAATTGCTCAAACAGTAGGTTTGTTTGAGCACTCAGCAGTTGGATCGGTTTTATCAAAGAAAAGGGTAATTTCAGCTAAGGTAACGCCTAGTTTGTTCATTTTAGTCCGATTGAACACTCGGTTTTGGTCGACCTGATACATCCAATCGTCTAACGAAAAAGTGTAATTAGAACCATCAATAGGCACCGACAGCTCATATTTCCAATTAAACGCATAGCCCTGTGTTTGCCCTGACGCCGTGCCAATGACGTCTTCAGCTGTACCTATGTATTGGCCATTTGCTTGTTCTGTCATTTGCCAATTCCGATAAGAGATCTCACCATCATCGAAATAAAAAGTTTCTGCTAATGTACCTTGGTTACCTTGCCATTTCCCATCAATTTCAACACAGAAGCGACGTGTTACTTTCTCGCTGTAGTCTTGTAGCATGCCCCAAGCAAGCACTTTGCCATCGAAATATGAACGGACACTAAAGTTAGGCTTATCACCCTGGTATTCTTTAACATCAACTGAACAACCAGCAACACTTAATAGAACCAGCGAGAATGTTGTTGCTTTGATCGATAACTTCATAAATCATTTCCTTTAAGTAACTGAGCCCTAAGTTGCGGTTGACTGGTTTTGGTCGACAGCCAGATATCAATAAATTGTTGCCCGAAATCTTGATGCGCTAATGAACCGATCAGTTGTTGATTAAAATAGAAGTAACTTTGTTCACCTTCGACGAGAAGACTTAAGCTATCACCCGCTTTAATGTCAGGCCAGATATCCTTAAGTGATGGAAGGTATTTCCGAAACACCTCTTCATTGACACCGATATGCTGCCATTGTTCAGCTGTGCGCTCAATCAAATCATCTTTATCTATGTCCTTTAAATAGGTTATTTCGAACACTAACTTTTCAGACTCTAGTTGAACCGGATATTTCCCCGTGGAGGTATACAAACGACTATCGTAGATATCCCAAAACATGATAGTAAATTTTGCACTACCCACCTCAACCAAGCCGAGTTTTGATAATTCACTGTGTTGAGTTGGCATAGCATTCGAGCAAACCTGAAAACACAAGAAGGTGGAAAAGAAAAAGACCAATAAACTACGCATTACATACATCTTCGACGCCTAATTTTGAACGGATGAAGAAAAAGAGGACCATCAACGGCCCCCAAATCAGGGATAATAAAAAGTAAGTGATAAACGCAGGGTGAACAAATTCGACAGCACCAAAATTGTAACCTGCTAGATAACTTAACGGGGCAAACAAGCCACCAGCAGCAAGTTGCAAAATCATTGAATTTTTCAAAAAAGCTAAGCTATGTGAAATAGTCGCGGCAAAGCTTACCCACAACACCATTAGCCAAAAAGGTATATGAGCACTGGTGCCGAATTTAAACACATCAAAATACAGCAACAACGAGTCTACCAAGATACCAATAGCTGAAACTGAAATTACCGTAATTAATTCTTCACGTTTCTGTTTTACGGTGTAGAGATGAAATGCTATCCAAGACAAAGTGACCGGGATGAAGCTATCACCGATTAACACCAATCCAAACCAAGAAATATTAAAACAAACTAGGTTGATCCACATAATTTCATAGCAAGCTGTAATGATAATTAATGGTCAATACGACCCAAAGCCAGATTGGGTTTAATTTGATTGGATCTTTTCCTGTTTTTTATTAGCAAGAACCACTCTGAGAGTTCAACAATTGCATTCAACAGGTTCTACTTTTGCTAAAACCAAAAACTTTTCATGCCTATAAAAAATTAAAGCTCTCTGTTAAACAGAGAGCTTTATGTTAAAGGTCAAATCACTAGCTATTAAAACTCTATTGCTAATCTTGCATAAAGTTGACGTCCGCGTGGATCATGCACTTTAGAATCAAAGCCACTGTTGGTATATACTTGTGGTGGATCTTGATCAGTAATATTGGTTCCGCCGATTGTGATCACATAGCTATTATCCGTTTCGAATAATGCTCCGACATTCATGTTGTATTGCATATCCAAGGTGACCTGACTGTCTATCCCTTTATAACCTTCTGTACAAGCATCTGAGAATAAGGTCCCATCTGAACAGTTTTGATCATCGTCATAGCTATCTATGTAACGGACAAATAAGTTCGCTGAATGATTATCAATAGACCAATTGAGGCCAAAGTTCATTCTCAACTCTGGTGTAGAGACACCAATATTGGAATAGTTACGTAAACCAACGCCATCAATATTTCCTGCCTGTGGATCCTCCAGGTCATAATCGATAATGTAAGTTGCGTTAATACTTGGTGTAAAACTACCCATTTCAGTGTCTATTTTATAGCTTGTGACAATATCTAAGCCAGAGGTTTCTAATGAACTGGCATTAACATACGTAGTATTAACTTGCAGTAGAGGACCGTTAAGAGGGTCTCCTGCGCGTATTACTCTTTCTGGATCTTGTGGATTTTCATTCAAAATTGCTTGAAAGTTTTCTTGAATGATCAAGTCGGTGAAGTCGAAGCTCCAATAGTCGACTTCAACTGACCAGTCATCAACTGGCTCCAGCGAAAAACCAATATTGTAGGCGGTTGACTCTTCTGGTTCTAAATCTTCATTACCTGTAGCACGAACAGCGGCAAAAGCTGCAGAGCCATTTAATGGGTCCGTCATTTGGTTTAAACTAGTTCCGCCTCCATCTCGTTGAAATATTGATGGTGCACGAAACGATGTTGAAATCGAGCCACGAAGAGAAAACTTCTCAGTTACACGCCAAGATGCTGCAAACTTAGGATCAAAAGTATCACCAGTAGAACCGCCGTAGTCTTCATATCGTAAAGCAAGCTGAATATCTAAATCATCAGTAACTGGCATCGCCAATTCAGCAAATGCCGCCCATACATCTTGGTCACCATCAACATCAGGGTTACCTATAACAAATGAAAACCGATCTTGATTTGAAAGTGCATCATAATCTTGATTGAGATCTTGATATCGGTACTGAACACCAAAGGCAATCGCTGCCGAGCCCGCGTCCATCTCAAATAAATCAGTTGAAACAATAGCTTCTGCAACTTCTAAATTAGATTCAGAGTCAATTACTTGCTTGGCAGTAAATGAATCAATAACATTTTGTGAATTCGGTAACACTGTATACGACGTAGCAAAAGGGTTAAAGTATTGACACGGACCAACGCCGGCAGAGCCAGTGAATGGATCACAACCTTGACCACCAAATCCACGTAAGGCATTTTGAAATTCTTGCGCCAGAGTATCATTGACCGTGAACAAGAAATCATTTCGAGCAGCGGTATAACTAAGCTCCCAAAAACCATTTTCTAATTCGCCCGTTAACATAGTGCTAAACCGTATCGTATCAGACTCTGTATTTGCAGGATCGCCTTCACCACCATTTCCTATCGCACGGCCAAAGAATGACACTGGCGTGCCAAATACATTGCTAGGGTGGTCGGCTGGCACCGTTGGAAAAGTTAAGATTGGAAAGGAAGGAGAGCCGCCGCGTTCAGCTCTGTTTCTTGCGTAGCTTAATTCTGTTGTCCACTTTAAACTATTTGAAAAATCTTTTGTTGCCTTGAAGTATGAAGAAACCCTTGATTCATCAGGAACAAAAGAATAAGAGTCACCAAAGTCGAATCCACAAAAGCCAATATCGAGCCCAGGAACGGTACCTGAAGGTGCAAGTAAGTTTGGATACCCACCAAATTCTGAACAACCCGTAGGGTCAATAAACGGCGTGGCTCCTAAAAAGAATGAACCTGGATTTCCCAAAGAACTTGTGTCGTCTTGAGTACGACTTAAACGCCTATCGGAAGTAAACATTGGCGAGCGGTTAGTATAACTAATTGCCGCCATCAAGCTACTGTCATCTCCTACCGTTCCCCATAAGCCTTGAATGACATATTCTTTACTATCGCCATGTTTACCGTCTTGATATTCAGCGGTAATCTTAGCACCTTCATAATCATTTTTAGTAATAAAGTTCACCACACCAGCAACGGCATCAGATCCGTAAAGTGCCGATGCACCATCTTTAACGATTTCCATACGGTTTATCGCTATCATGGGAACTAACGAGCTTGTATCGACAAAATTAACGCCGCCATTATTTGGCTGCGCATTAACAACTTGTCGTTTATTATTTAAAAGCACAAGTGTCGAGGCTACCCCTAGACCACGTAAGTTGATGTTGGATGTACCCGCAGTTGCGTTTTGAGTGAACGCATCAGGACTATTTTCAGCCCCGGTATTAATGGTCAGAGTTTGGGTGATATCACCAATACTTTTAGCACCTAAGGCATCTATTGAGACACTATCTATAACGGCTAATGGTGAGGGAGATTCAAAATTTTCACTTCGGCGAACAAAACTACCTGTCACCAAAATTAATTCTACTTCTTTTTCTTTAGCTTTGTTTTCTGATTCTTGTGCATATACCCCAGATGGCGCAAGCAAATGTGCTGCAACCAAAGCGCTTATAGCGCTCACGCTTGTTTTAATAGTCATTTTTACGTCCGTTTTTTGTTATTTTTACTGTTGTAATTAGAGTGCGACTACTTTTTATTATTAATAACTCAAGCCGCACTGTACAAAATATAGACACAAGAACTGATTTATTCAAACTGGCAAATTTTGAAAAAATGAAGATAATCAAAATGCATGGCGTTTTAGCAGGTGAATTGATTAAACAGAACAAAAATAAGAAGTTAACAAAAGGTAGGACGCTATTTTCACTGCAATTGCCCGATAGTGCACTGTTCAATAGCCTATGTTTGTGTAGGTGAACGAGTAAAGAACTAAGCAGCTATTCACCCGTTCAGCCATAAACTAAATATTACTGATCGCTTTGAGTACATCTTTTGTGAAAGCGACAATATCAAATCGACCACCGGTTGCACTATCATAACCACGGCGCACAATCACCAAATTGTGCTTTGGTAAAATCATCACTATTTGGCCGCGATTGCCTCGTGCAGCATAGCCTAACCCTTCATATAGCCAAAATTGAGCACCATAGCCCCAGTCACCCTCTGGCTGCGCAGGTGCTTCAGTTGAGACATATTCAGCCCAATCTGCTGGCAAAATTTGTTCGTTTTGCCACTTACCGTTATTAAGATATAAAATCCCTAACCGAGCAAGATCACGGGCGGTCGTCCACACTTGACTCGACATGACAAAATTACCTTCCCAATCGGTCTCCGGCACTGTGTTATGCATGCCAATTTTGTGAAACAGTTTCTCAAAAGGATAACGCAAATAGGTATCGTCATTATTGATACTTGCTCGCAGACTTCTCATCAATAACATAGTGTCGTTATTGGCATACTTCCAACGCTTGCCCGGCTCAACTTCTAAAGGCTCTCGCGTGGCGGTGTCGGTTATTTTATTTCCGCCCCAATAAACTTTATCGGTTCTATTACCCGCAGGGCCACTAAATAGACCGCTCCCCATATGTAAAATATGTTCAACCGTTATCGCTTTTCTAGGATCTCCTTTTGACTGCCACTCCGGTATATTGGCAGGCTTATTAAGGTCTATAAGGCCGTCCTTAACCGCGACACCAATTAGCGTAGCAGCAATACTTTTAGCTGAAGACCACGTACGCTGACTCGTATAAGGGGTATAATCATCACGATAATGCTCCGCCACCATTGCATTGGGAGTAGAAATTAAAATTGCCGTTGTCGGTGCGCCATCACCATAAGTTTGTCCATCAAACGCCGATTTTATAACCTTTTTAAGCTTTGCGTTGTTAGTCTCTTTTACTGAAATCGGTTCGCCCACTGGCCAATCCCCTGTTCGCGGTTTGGGTTGTGCTAATGCAATGCTTGGCAGTATATCGGCATCTGCATAAGTTGCCCCTACAGGAAGTTGGCTACAACCTAAATAAGGACGCCATACCACAATACGTGGCAATGCGGAATCGTCATAACTAACCGAGACAAACTTTTTATCATGATCGACTTGAGCTGCTGGAATGCTAGCCATGATGCTTTGAAACTCTGGCCTAATACCAGTGAGCTCATCTTGTGCTATTTGCTTTAAATCCTTACCGCCATTAAAGATACCTGCGCAAGTGAAAACTCCTTTATAGCCAGCAGCTAAGGCCTTTTTATGAATAGGCCAATCATAATCGTGAGCAAGTGATGGCAAAGAAAGAGTCAGTAAAAGTAAGGCATGTAAACGCATAGAATTTCCATTATTTAAGTCAACATTTTACAACGTTGAGAAACTTACAATAAGTCATTTAAACATACTTTGTCTGTGACAGTAAAAATAAGCATGAAATCGATAATGATAACAATTGTAACTAGCTCCACATCAACAAACGTTAAAATAATCAATTACCGCCTCTTCTATTGAAACAAAAAAAACATTTAACATTACATAATTAAGCTATTTTTAGGTTTGTGTCTTGTCATTAATATAACTAACAACAAGGTATTAAGAACCTTATGAATATTAAACAAGTCGTCTGGCGAATCATTTTATTTTCGCCTTTAATGGCTATTTTCGCGCTAATGATTTGGACTCCTTGGTTACCACCTAAAGAGGTCGTATTTTCAGAAGCTCTGACTGAGAGCATCTATCTAATACTTGCCTTATATACGATTGTTCACATCCGTAAGTTAAAATCAAAATTAATCTTTTGTAGGCTGGAACCTTTTTTGTTTAGGGCTGTTTTTAGGTTTATTGGATGAATTTTCGAATTGTCAGGCATTATTCATAAAAGCCTTGACAACTTTAGCCGCGGTAAAGCGATATTATTATTCAGCACTAACCCACTAACCCACTAAGCCAAGACAAAGCATTTAGCCTGCTTGATTTAGGTGGGCATGGTATTCGAGGTATGGACTATGTGGAGCAGATTAAAAACTATATTATTATCGGTGGTTCGGTTCAAAAAGCATCTGATTTTTCTTTATGGCAATATCAGCCTAATAGCCAACATTTAAATAGAATCGACGTTTCTGGTTGGAACAAGCTTTGTCGACCTGAATCAGTATTACCAATCATTGGTTCAAAACAGTTTTACATCATTGGTGAACATTCGGGCGAGGCCTGTAAAGAGCAAAAAATAGATTACTTATTGATCAGCGCTTAACTTAACCGTGAAATTCAGCAACCAAATTTACTATGTCTCTGATATTTGCGATCAATAGCTTGTCATCTTCAACAATATGCGACTGGAGCGCTAGCTTAGTCCATGCTATGTTGCACCCTATTTTGTTAATAATATGAGAATATTAATTTATGACATCAGAAGTTCATAATAACAAGCCAATCAACGAACAAAACACGGGTTTGTTTAATCGCTTTTTAGCAACAGTGGAGTTCTTAGGGAATTTATTACCGCACCCCATTACCCTATTTGCCATTTTTTGTATCGCTATTATTGTTGGTAGTGGCATAGCTGACTGGTTTGGCTTAAGCGTAGCAGATCCAAGACCATTAGGCGCTAAAGGACGCGCTCCCGACGGCGTGATTGAAGTGGTTAGCCTTATGTCGACCGAAGGCTTACATCGGATAGTCACCAGTTTAGTCACCAATTTTACCGGCTTTGCACCATTAGGAACTGTGTTAGTTGCCATTTTAGGGGTGAGTGTTGCTGAACATTCAGGCTTACTGTCAGCAGCCATGCGTAATATGGTGATGGGTGCATCTAAACGTTTTGTAACTTTTGCCATTGTACTCGCCGCTATTTTATCAAATACCGCATCAGAGCTTGGCTATGTTGTTCTAATTCCCTTGGCCGCGATGATATTTCACAGTCTTGGCCGCCACCCCCTAGCAGGTTTAGCCGCAGCTTTCGCAGGTGTTTCTGGCGGCTATAGCGCCAATTTATTACTCGGTACTATTGATCCATTGCTAGCAGGCATCACCACGCCAGCGGCACAAATGATTGATCCAGACTATGTCGTAGGTCCCGAAGCAAACTGGTATTTCATGATGGTTTCTACTTTCCTAATCGCTACTTTAGGCACCATCATCACGGAAAAAATTGTTGAGCCTCGGTTGGGGGAATACGACCCAAGTGAAGCGAGTGTTGATTTATCGGCCAGTACGGTTGATAAAATTACCCCCCTAGAAAAGAAAGGCCTGCGTTGGGCTGGTTTTACTTTCTTACTTATGTGTATTTTACTGGCATTAAGCATTATTCCTGAAGATGGGATATTACGAAACCCAGAAACAGGATTAGTCGCAGGTTCGCCATTTTTAAAAGGTATTGTTGCTTTTATCTTTATTACCTTTGCGATACCCGGCTTTGTCTACGGTAGAGTCGTCGGAACCATGAAAAACGATCGTGATGTGATCGATGCCATGTCAAAAAGTATCAGCTCCATGGGGCTTTACATTGTATTGGTATTTTTTGCTGCCCAGTTTGTCGCTTTTTTCAAGTGGACTAATTTCGGTACTATCATTGCTATTAAAGGAGCTGCTTTATTACAGGCGCTAAGCCTTACCGGGCCAGAA
>PJEL010001652.1_pt1 | contig 21999 bp, 15 predicted proteins | sample 1853271 | NCBI WGS metagenome assembly PJEL01 (sample SAMN08108733, study PRJNA415343) | Invertebrate metagenome, whole genome shotgun sequencing project. | host: Globobulimina | place: Sweden: Gullmar Fjord | collected 2015-08
GTTCTGCCGGATGTGCGGGAGATGCAGCCCGATCCTGGAGATCGGGACGACCCTGTCGGCGACGCGAGGTGCTCGCCCGTGCCCTGGGTGGTGCACAAACACGCCGACCGTGTGCTGTTGCTGCTCACGAAGCGCTGTCACCTCTACTGCCGATACTGTTTTCGCCGGAATCACGTGCCCACCGGGCGGGAGGATCCAACGGACGAGGAGTGGGAGGCGGCGCTGCACTATGCGGAGACCAGCGGCGCCCAGGAGGTGATTCTCTCGGGAGGCGACCCCCTCGCCGTTCGCGATGCCCACCTGTTTGCGGCGATCGATCGGCTTCGACCTGAGATCCCGACGATTCGAATCCACACCCGCGCCCCCATCACGCGTCCGGATCGAGTGACCGACGCTCTCGTGGGAGGCCTCGCTGCGCGTTCCCCCGTCTGGGTGGTCGTGCACGTCAACCACCTCCAGGAGATCTCTGCAGACGTCGATCGTGCGCTTGGAATGCTGATAGACGCCGGCATTCCGGTGCTCAACCAGACCGTACTCCTCCGCGGAATCAACGACGATCCCGACGTGCTTGCGGCGCTCTGCGAGGGGCTGGTGAGGCGGCGAGTATTCCCGTATTACCTGCATCATCCCGATCACGCGGCCGGGAACGGGCACTTCCGCGTGAGCATCGAAGAGGGGCGCACCATCGTCGCTGCTCTCCGGGAGAGGGTCAGTGGCGTCGCGATGCCGCGGTATGTGTTGGATGCGCCGGATGGCGGCGGGAAACGAGACATTTCCGCGTGAGCGAGTCGGTCATTTTACTAAATGAAATTGGTTTTCATTTGCAATATCGCGGGTTAGGTATTTGATACCACCCAAGGGGACCCGATGGTCGTGACGATGGATCAGCTTCTTCCTGGCGAGTTTGCTACCATTACCGACGTGTTCGGGCAGGGTGCCTTCCGTCGACGGCTTCTCGAGTTGGGTGTGCTTCCCGGAACCACCGTGACTCGGACTGGACAGGCGCCGCTGGGTGACCCGCTCTCTTTTCGTGTCCGTGGCGCAGTGCTGTGCCTTCGCCGAAAAGAGGCTTCGACCATCGAGGTAGAGAAGTAGTGAAGACGACGACGGCTGCGGCAATTGCAACCGTCCCACAGAAGAAACCGACCGTTCTGGTGGTGGGCAATCCCAACACCGGCAAGTCTACGCTGTTCAACGCCCTCACGGGCATGACGGCGAAGGTCGGGAACTTCTCGGGGACAACTGTATCTGGAAAGGTCGGGCTCTGGCACCTCGGCGAGGTCGAGGTCAAGCTTGTAGATCTGCCTGGAACCTACTCCCTGGCCGCGCGATCCCCCGAGGAGCGAGTTGCCATTGACGCAGTGCTCGGGCTCCGCGGGCACGAAGTTCCCGACGCTCTAGTGGTCGTTGGCGATGCTCCTCGACTCCTGCGCAGCCTGTATTTGCTGCTCCAGCTCCTTGAGCTTGAGGTACCGATCGTGCTCGGACTCAATCTCATGGACGAGGCGCGAGCTCAGGGCACCCTCCCTGACATCGATGCCCTGGCTCGCGAGCTCGGCGTTCCGGTGGTCCCCATGGTGGCCCGCAGCGGAGAGGGCGTCGAAGCGCTGGGCTTGGCCGTCGCCGAGGTCCTCGAGCACCGGGCGACGCCGGGCTGGTCGTACTCCTGGCCCCCCAACCTCGTCACCGACGCCGAAGAGGTCGTCGCGCTGCTGCCTGCTTCCTGGGATCGCGTCATCGAGGGGCGCCCTGGGCGCGCTCGTGCCATCGCGCTGTGGATGTTGCTCTCGGTCGAGGCGGATCAGGAGCTCATGGACGACCTGCCCCTCGACGACATCCTCAGAATCCAGCGCCGCGCCGAGGACGCCGGTCGAGATCTCGCTGCCGAGCTCGTGGCGACCCGGTATGCCTGGCTGGATGCCAGAGCGCCCCAGTGGCTGGGTGGCGGCGTTGCTTTGGACACCAATCCCATCAGCGACCGCATCGACCGCGTGCTCTTGCATCCCATCTCGGGGTCAGCCGTGTTTCTGGCGGTGATGGCGTTCGTGTTCACCGCGCTCTTCGCCTGGGCCGATCCCCTCATCGGGTGGATCGAGACCGTGTTCGGCTGGATAGGATCGGCCATTGCCGTCGGGTTTGCCTCCCTCGCTACCAGCTGGCCCTCGATGGCCGGGCCCATTGAAATCGCTGGCGACCTCGTCGTCGAGGGTCTCATCGGTGGCGTTGGCGCCGTCCTGGTGTTCCTGCCGCAGATCGGGCTGCTGTTCTTGTTCATCGCGATCCTGGATGACTGCGGCTACCTCGCCCGAGCTGCCCACCTGATGGACAGGATCCTCCGCACGGCGGGCCTGCCAGGTCGGGCATTTGTGCCGCTGCTATCTGGATATGCTTGCGCGGTGCCGGCGATCATGGCGACCCGTACGATGCCGCGCTTCCGGGATCGGCTCCTGACCATGATGGTCATCCCGCTCACCTCGTGCTCAGCGCGTCTCCCGGTGTACACGCTGCTCATTGCGGCGCTATTTCCCCCGACAATGGCCGGTTTGATCCTTCCGGTTCGGCCGCTGATGCTGTTCGGGATGTACGCTTTCTCCACCGTGGTGACCCTCATTGCCGCGATTGTCATCGGTCGCCTCGCGGTCCCCGGCCAGGCGACGCCAGCGTTGCTGGAGCTTCCGCCGTACCGGATCCCCGAGCCCCGCACGGTTCTGCGGGCCGTCGCCAGCCAGTGCTGGGACTTTGTCCGCGAGGCCGGCCGGATCATCCTCATCGCAACGGTGGTCCTCTGGGCCATGCTCTCCTTTCCCAGGTACGAGCCTCAAGATCTCCTCTCGCCAGAGATCATCGCCGACGCGGAGGCCGCCGGTGCAGACCTCGAGGCGCTCGCCGCTCCGGTGGCTCTGGAGCGTTCCTTCGCCGGGCGCCTGGGCAAGGCCATGGAGCCCGCCATTCGGCCTCTGGGCTACGACTGGAAGATCGGAGTCGGCTTGGTTGGCGCCTTCGCCGCGCGCGAAGTCTTCGTCTCCACCATGGGGCTCGTGTATGGAATCGGGGAGGAAGCCGACGAGGAGTCCGCCGCCCTGCGCGACCGGATCCGCGCCGAGACCCACACCGATGGCTCTCCGGTCTACACGCCGCTGGTAGGTCTTTCCATCATGGTTTTCTTCGCGCTGGCGATGCAGTGCCTGTCGACGCTGGCGGTTCTCAAGAAGGAAACAGAGGGATGGCGATGGCCAGCCTTTGTGTTCATTTACATGACCGCCCTGGCATGGGTCGCGGCCTTCGGCGTGTACCAGGGCGGTCGCCTCCTAGGTTTCACCTGATGTATATTCGTGGCTGATAGCGACGGGGATGTCGCGGAGGCCGAATGCAGCATCGATGGCTCACGATTACCGCGTGTGCGATCCTGGCGCTGGGATGTGGGAAAAAGACGCCCGTAGCCAGCAGTGACGGACAAGTGGAGTTCAGCGGAGGATTCATCGAGATCAGCCTCGATGACGAGGAGGAAGATCTCGACGATATGTTCGGATCCGAGCTGATGATGGCGACGGCCAAGTGCGGAGATCTGGTGAAGCTCGAGCCCGCCGCCATGATGGGCAAGCTCAAGGACGGCGAGATCCGTTGCCTCGACCAGCAGCTCCGCGATGCCGAGCGCCAGACCGTCAAGGACAAGATCTCCCGCGTGCTGCTCTCGGATGCGTGGGCAAAGGGCGACGAACACCGCTGGGAGGGCATTGCGCGGCGGCACCTGGAGCAGATCGATCGCTCCGATCCGGACATGTGCTACAAGTTTTCGCTCTACCTCTCCAAGAAGGGCGCCGACTTCATGGACGAGGCGATGAAGTGGGCCGACGTCGCTCTGGAGAACCGCTCCCGGTGGTCTGGCGATCTGCACGTAAAGCGGGTGTACAGCCTGTACCGGCTCAAGGCGATGGCGGCTCAGAAGAAGTGGACGCACCTCGAAGAGAAGTACGTCGCCGATCCGACCGAGGAGACCCTGAGCGACAAAGACGAGACCCGCAACCTGACCAAGACGCTGTCTCGAGAGTGGCTCGAGTACGCCCGTCAGTCCGGCAAGGATCCGACAGTTGCCCTGCAGCTATGCATCTCCGCCGCCGGCACCGCCGGGTTCTGCGAAGACACGTAGCAGCTCAGTTATCGGGGGAGCGCTGCGCTTCCCCCTCGCCTTCGGCTCACCCCCCTCCTGCTCGGACATCCATTATCGGGGGAGCGCTGCGCTTCCCCCTCGCCTTCGGCTCACCCCCCTCCTGCTCGGACATCCATTATCGGGGGAGCGCTGCGCTTCCCCTCGCCTTCGGCTCACCCCCCTCCTGCTCGGACGGCGGCGTGCGCTTGGCGTGAGGTTCCCCTCCAGCTCGGACGGGGGCTGGAGCTAGAGCCAGCCTTCGATCATCTCGTTGGTGAGGCGGCCGGGGTGTCCGCGCCAGACAACCTTGCCGTCCTTGACCATCGCCGCAGCCGGGATGCCAGAGACCGCGAAGGTTCGCGACATGGCGCTGCCTTCTTCTTTGGCGATGGGGTAGGTGACGCCATTGCTGCTGATGAACTCGGTGACCTGCTCGTCGCTGATGTTTCGCGTCTGCTTGGTGAGGCCGATGACCTGGAGGCCCTTGGGCCCGTAGGTCTTGTGGGTCGCCTCCATCTTGGGCACCTCGCGCTTGCAGTGGGGGCACCAGACCTCCCAGAACACGAGCAGCGTGGGCTTGCTGGACAGGTCGGCGACGCTGCCCTGATACCACTTCTCTACCTGGACGTTCCCGGCGGGCTGGCCGACCAGGACCAGCTCGCGCTTGAGCTGGGCGCCGTTCTTGCCGGCGGGCGTGCCACCGTATTTCGTCGTCAACTCCTCGAGCTTGGCCAGAGCTGCGGCCTTGTCACCCGACGAAGCGAGCTGGTTGGCCTCTCGGTACAGCCCGGCCGCGGCCTGGGCGTTTGGATCCTGGGCCTTTTTGCCAGGTGTGGGACGCGCCATTGGTGGTGGGGCGGCCTCGGCCTTCTTCTTGAGCTCGGCGAGCTCGGACTCGAGCTGTGCAACCCGCAGCTCGAGATCGGGATCGGCGCAACCGCCAGCAAGGACGGCCCCAATCAAGAGGGCGATCGTCGTCCGCATCGTCTGTTCTCCTAGACCCGCTCCTGAGCAGGTGATGGCGTGCCCTGTTCACCTACCGGGGTCTGCTCGTCGAATGCAACCTTTCCGTTTCGCACCACAGCGTGGAAAGCGCGCCGTTTGCCAGGTTCTTTGGTGAGGATGATGTGCCCCATGGGCTCCGCAACAAGTTCCTGGATCGCGCGAAGTGTCGGTCGTGCGCCGAATTTCGGATCCGCCCGGTGGCTCGCACACAGCTCGAGCAGGTTGGAATCCCAGGTCAGGGTGACGCCGGTGTCGGCGGCGCGCTTCTGGAGCTGCTGCAGATGAAGCTCGGCGATGGTCTGCAGGTCCGCGGACTCGAGTGGCTGGAAGACCAGGATGTCGTCGATCCGGTTCAGCAGCTCGGGCCGGAAGTATCGGCGCACCTTCTCAACAGCGGCCTCCTTCAGGGCGGCCGCATCTGTCCCCCCGAATCCCAGTCGCGAGCCTGTCACTTCGGAGCCGGCGTTGGTCGTGAGGATGAAGAAGGCCTCGCGTGCATTGACCTTTCTTCCCTCGGCGTCGGTGACTGTGCCCTCGTCGAAGATGGACAGGAACATCGCCTGCACGTCGGTGTGAGCCTTCTCGAACTCATCGAGGAGCACGACCGTGTAGGGCCGACGGCGTAGCGGACCGGAGAGCTGGCCTTCTTCGCCGTGACCGGAGTAGCCCGGGGGCGCGCCGAGGAGGCGGCTGGCGGTGAACTTGTCCCCGTACTCGGACATGTCGAGCTTGATGAGTGCGTCACCTTCTGGGAACAGGAAGTCGGCGAGCTTTCGTGCGAGCTCGGTCTTTCCTACGCCGCTGCTGCCGACGAAGAGAAACACGCCGCGGGGGCGGTTTGGCTCACCCAGTCCGCTGCGAGCCAGCTTCACGGCGCCAGCGAGCTCGGCAACGGCTGGGTCCTGGCCGATGATTCGCTCTTGCAGGAAGTCCTCGATGGCGGTCATGCGAGCGCGCTCTGCCGTGGTGAGCTCGTGAACCGGAATACCCGTTCGCTCTGAGACGATCTTCGCGACATCGTCGGCCTCGACGACGTCACGTCCGGAGAGGCTGGCATCGGCGCAGGCTTCATCGAGGAGATCGAGGGCCTTGTCGGGCAGGCGTCGCTCGGTGACAAATCGGATTGCGAGTCTGACGCAGCTTCGAATGGCCTTTTCGTCCACGGTCACCGAGTGGTGCTCCTCGTAGAAGGGAGCGACCTTTGCGATGAGTTGGACGGTGGCGTCTTCGGTGGGTTCCTCGATGGTGATCGGCTGGAAGCGGCGGTCAAGGGCGGAGTCTGCCTCGAAGAACTTCCGGTACTCGGCCATGGTCGTCGCGCCGATGACGTTGATGTCGCCGCGGGCCAGGGCGGGCTTGAGGATGTTCGCGGCGTCGAGTGAGCCGCCCTCGGTCCTTCCGGCGCCGACCAGGGTGTGGATCTCGTCGATGAACAGGACGATCCCATCGTTCTCGCGGGCCTCGCGGATGATCTCCTTGAGGCGCTCTTCGAAGGTGCCGCGATACTTGGTGCCGGCCACGAGGGATCCCATCGACAGCTCGATGATGCGGATGTTCTTGAGGCGCGCGGGAGCGTCGTCGGAAGCCAGGATGCTGGCGACTCCCTCGACGATTGCGGTCTTGCCGACACCCGGGTCGCCGAGCAGGAGCGGGTTGGCCTTGAGCCGGCGCACCAGGGTCTTCATGACCGCGCGGATCTCTTGCTCTCGGCCGACGATGAGGGGCAGCTTGCCCTGATGAGCTAGCGCAGTGAGGTCGCGGCCCTGCTCGTCGAGGGTGGGCGTCGCACTCTCGGGCTCGATCTCGACGTCGTCGTCTCGCTGGAGGTTGGCCTCGCAGGTCGCTTTGCCCTCTCGGGCGAACGGACTCACCGGCTCGATCTCGAGGGCCTGGTTCCAGAGTGGCAGCGCCTCGTTGAAACGCTGGAGAGCGTTCAGAGCTGCGGCCTTGCCTTGGACCGCGAAGGCGTGCCGCGGGCCGACATCCAGTGCCTTGTCGAACCAGATCAGGCTCTCTTCGTACTGTCCGAGCATGCGCATGCACTCGGCGCGACCGGCCAACGCATAGAGGTAGTCGGGCTGCAGGGCCAGCGCTCGATCATAGGCGACGACCGCGTCCTCGTACTTCTCGTTCTTTCGCTTCGCTTCGCCGATGTTCGTGGCGGCCTGATAGTGCGTCGCATCGATGGACAGGCAGCGATCATAGGCGGCGACGGCCTTGGAGAACTGTCGGTGGTCTTCGTAGGCCATGCCGAGGCGAAGGGCGGCCTCGGCGTACTGCGGGTCATAGGTCAGGGCGCGTTCGAAGCAGGCTGCGGCCTTGTCGTAGCGGCGGTCCTTGTAGAAGGCTCGGCCGTGTTCGAGGTTCTCGACGGCTCTTGCATGATCGACAGTGACCGGCGGCGTGAGTCCCGCTGGCTGCTCCTGGCGTGCCTGTTCGGAGTCCGTCTTCTTGTCGCTGCGTGCGGTGCCACGGGCGCGCTTGCGGACGATTGTGCGGCGGGCACGGGTGCGGGTCTGGGTAGGCTGCGAGGGTGAGGTGGTGGCGATTCCGGCGCGGCAGCGGGCGATACCCCGCTTGACAAAACCGTCCTCGGCGTTCGCACGCTCAGCGCGGAGCCAGAGGGGCAGGGCTTCCTGGAAGCGACCCAGGGCGTTCAGCGCCGCGGCCTTTCCGCACAGAGATGGGTAGTGTTCTTCGTGGTTGCGAAGGATCTCGTTGAAGCCGGCAACGGCCTCGTCGAAGTGACCCAGGAGGCGGCTGCATTCGGCGTGGCCGGCCAGCGCGCGGATCTCGGCCGGGCGCTCTTCGAGGATCGCCTGGTAGGCGTCGAGGGCCTCGGGGTGGTCGCCACCCATGCGCATGGCGTCCGCGCGTCGACAGGCTGCGTTCAGATCGTGCGGATCTCGGCGAAGAACCTCCTCGAACGCGATGACGGCCTGGCGGTATTGGCGGTCCTTTGCATGGGCGAGACCGAGGAGCATCAGCGGTGGCGCCCACTCCCCATCCTCTTCTACGGCCCGACGGAGTGCGACGACCGCCTCTTGGTAGCGGCCCTGCTGGATGAGGTTTCGGCCGAGACTGTAGTTTGCACGTGCGCGAGCGCGAGCGGGCGGATCCTGGCGATTCTGCCACTGAACCAGGCTCTGGTCGTCGCGTTTCTCGAGCTCGGTGCCGCGCAGAGACTCCTCGGCCTTGCGCAGGCCTTCGAGGGCGAGCTCGGCTCCCGGGTTGATGTCCAGCGCGTGTTTCCAGTGCTCGATGGCCTGTTCGAATTGGCCAACTGCGTCGAGCGCTGCGGCCTTTCCGCGCAGGGCTAGGGAGTTCTCCGGCGCGAGGCGCAGGGCTTCGTCGTAGCACGCCAGCGCATCCTTGAACTGCTCCGACAACCGCAGTGCGTCGCCCCGACCGACGTAGTTGTGCGGGTTGTCGGTCTCGAGCTCGAGGACTTGATCCCAGGCGCGCAAGGCTTCGGGGATTCTGTCAGCGGCTCGGAGGGCTTGGGCGCGCCCCCGCATGACGTCTGGCCGGCTCGGATCGAGGGCCACGGCGTTGTCCCACGCCGCGAGGGACGCCTCGATGTCGCCGGCTTCGGACCACGCACTCGCCAGCGCCATCGCGCAGTCGACCCAGTCTGTGCGGAGTGACAGCGCCCGGTCGAAGGCTTCGGCGGCTTCGGCCCAGCGTCCATCGTCGTCGAGGGCTCGACCCCAGCTGAAGTGGATGGACGCGGAGAGCTCGTCCGACGCGAGAATGGCGGGGGGCACGGCTGGTAGCGGACGCGGTTTGCCGGCCGCTTCGGCTTCCATTCCGAGCTGCGCTTCGCGGTGTCCATGGCTCGCGAATCCGGAATCGGGCTCGGCGGCTAGCGCTGTCTCCCAGTAGGGAGCGGCCTCGGAGTACCGACCGAGCGCGTTCAGGGTCGCCGCCATGCCCAGCTGGGCGGGAAGTCCTCGCGGATTGGTGGCGAGGGCGATAGCGAATGCTGCTCTGGCTTCTTCGAGGCGGCCAATGAGGCGCAGGGTCTCGCCCTTGCCGGCTAGCGCTGGCGCGTGCTTCGGGTCGATCTCGAGGGCGCGATCATAGAACCCCAGAGCGGGGTGGTAGCAGGCCGCAGAACGATAGGCGTCGGCTGCGGAGCTGGTAGCGTCTCGAGCGATCGCGCGCGTCGGGGATGTGGTGAGGACTCTCTTCCAAGCGTCTACCGCCCTGGACCAGTGGCCTAGGGTGACGTGACAGCGGGCCGCCTCCAGCGCGGCTCTCGTGAGGGCTGGATCCGCTTCCAGAGCGGCGTTGAAGGCGTCGATGGCCTTGCGCCATGCTCCCACGCTGCGATGGGCTGCTCCCTCGTCGAGGTGCCTCTTTGCTTCGTCGCGCCTGCTCAACCTCACCTCACCCAGCTGTCGATTCTAGAAATCTATCTCACAAGGGGATCAAACGTCGATGGCGTCGACCTGCTCCGCTCTCTCCATAATGAATTGATAGCGCAGTGCAGGATCCCGTCCCATCAGATCGGCAATTGTGTTCTCAGCTTGAATGGGCTCGTCGAGATTTACCTGGATCAGTCGCCTGCTGTTGGGGTCTAGTGTGGTCTCAAACAAGGTTTTAGCTGGCATTTCGCCCAGGCCCTTGAATCTGGTGATTTCTGGCTTTGCGCGGGCTGGCAGGGAGTCGAGGATCTCCTGTCGGTCCTTGTCGTCCTGTGCCCAGTACGTCTCCTTGCCCACGTTGATTCGATACAGCGGCGGCATCGCGATGTAGACGTAGCCCTTCTCGATGAGCTGCCGCATGTGACGGAACAGGAAGGTGAGCAGCAGAGTGGTGATGTGGTGTCCGTCACTGTCTGCGTCCATAAGCAGGATTATCCGCGAATATCGCAGGCGACCTTCCTGGAAGTCGGCGCCGATCCCGCAGCCCAGCGCGGTGATCACATTGGACAACTCTTCGTTGGCGAGGACCTTTTTCAGGGTGGCCTGCTCGACGTTGAGGACCTTGCCCCGGAGGGGGAGGATCGCCTGAGTTCGGCGATCGCGGCCCTGTTTTGCCGAGCCACCCGCCGAGTCGCCCTCGACGATGAACAGCTCGGATTCCGACGAATCGGAGCTCGAGCAGTCGGCGAGCTTGCCGGGCAGGTTCAGACGGCTCGAGGTCGCGGACTTGCGACGGACCGCGTTGGCTGCCTGCCGAGAGGCCATTCGAGCTCGGGCTGCCTGCACGGCCCGGGCGAGGATCTGTTCGCCTTGGGAGCGGTTGTCGTGCAGCCACTGTTCGAGTGCCGGCCGCACGATTCCGTCGACGCCGCTGCGGACCTCCGGGTTGTTGAGGCGGCCCTTGGTCTGTCCCTGGAACTGGGGATCGGGGATGCGCAACGACAGCACGGCGACGATGCCCTCGCGCAGGTCGTCCGCAGTCAGCGTCACACCGCGGGTGGTGAGGTCGTGGGTGGTGGCGAAGCTCCGCATGGCCTTCACCAGCCCGTCGCGGAAGCCCTGCTCGTGTGTGCCCCCGTCCTTGGTCGGGATCCCGTTCACATAGGAGGACACCTTCTCGCGGGTGCCGTGGGTCCAGCCGATGGCCAGGTCGACGTGGCCGATGCCGTTCGCCTTGTCGAGCAGGAAGCGGGTATCGATGACGGTCGACAGCTCTGCCCGCTCGATGATCACATTCAGGTAGTCGGCGAGGCCGCCCTCGTGAAACAGCTCGTGAGTGACTTTGTTGACCTGATCCCGAAACACCAGGCGCACGCCCTTGTTCAGGAAGCTCTTCACCTCGAGGTGTTTTCGGATCAGCTCGGGGTCGAGCAGGGTCTCCTCGAAGATGGTGGGATCTGGGGTGAAGGTGATGCGGGTGCCGGTTCCGCGGGCAGGCCCGGTCGAGGTGACGGGATTGTTGGGTCGCCCTTTGCGGTAGGTCTGCACCCACTCCTTGCCGTCTCTGCGGATCCGGGCCTCGAGCTTGGTGGAGAGCGCGTTGACGACCGAGGAACCCACCCCGTGCAGTCCGCCGCTGGCCTCGTAGCTCGAGCTCCCGAACTTTCCGCCGGCGTGCAGCGTCGTGAAGATGACCTCCAACGCCGAGACCCCGGCCTTCTTGTGCATGTCCACCGGGATGCCGCGGCCGTTGTCGTCCACGCTCACCGTCTCGCTGTCCTTGTGGAGCGTGACCGTGATCTTGGTGGCGAAGCCGTTCATGGCCTCGTCGGCGGCGTTGTCGACGATCTCCCAGACCAGGTGGTGGAGGCCGTCGTTGCCGGTGCCGCCGATGTACATGGCGGGCCGCTTGCGCACCGCCTCGATGCCTTCGAGGATCTGGATGTCGCGAGCTGTGTAGCTGTCGCTCTTCGGGGGTCTAGGTGGATTCATCATCTGACCTCCGTGTCGTCATCGGGCTCGACGACTTCGTCTTGCTTGGTGCCCAGGGCGATGACCGGCTCGCGGTGCCAGACATCGATGCTCCCGCGCTGGAGAATGACCTTGCCCCGGCCCCCGCGCTTCGACATCCCGAACTTGCGCTCGCGAACGACGAACTCTCGGCCGCCGTTGGTGACGACCTCGGGTCCCTGCATCGTGCTCCGCGCGAGTTCGAAGGCCATGACCTCGTCGTCATCGCGGAGCTTGATGCCCATCACACCCTTGCCAGTGGCCTTGAGGACGGGGGTCTCGGAGACCGCGAACAGCATCGCGCGGCCCCCCTTCGTCGCTACTGCCGCTCGCTCGCTGCCGTCGCTGTCATAGACCGCGAAGACGGCGTCTCCCTTGCCGAGGCGAGCGTACTTCCGTCCGTTCTTGGTGGAGGGCTCCTCGTGGGTGGCGAGGGCGAATCGCAAGACACGGCCCTTGGCGGTGAGCGCGACACCCCACGGAGCCGGGGGATCGTCTTCTTCGGAGACCGGGATGGGCAGGTTTTCCTGAATCACCAGCCGGTGCCGGGCATCGTGGGAGAGCACGCCGATGACCTTTTCTCCGTCGGCGAAGCTGAAGTGTCGCTGTACCGGCTCGCCGTAGCCAGTGGTGGGCGGAACGTCATCGACGCGCATTACATAGGCCGCACCGGCGCTCCCGAAGAAGGTGATCGTGGACCGGGTGTGGCACTTGAAGAGCCACCCGATCTCGTCCTCGTCGCGGACGCGGATCTTGGAGATCTCGCTGAAGGATGACTGGCGTTTGATCCAGCCGCCGCGAGTGACCACCACAAAGGTCTCCTCTTTGACGATGTAGGCGTCCTCGTCGTACTCGAGCACCTTCTCGGGGTGGCCGATGACGGTGCGTCGCGGGTCGGAGTAGAGGTTGCGGATCTCTTCGAGCTCCTTGCGGACGCGGGTCCAGAGCTGCTTGTCGCTGGCGAGGATGCCCTCGATCTTCTCGGCTTCGGCGCGCTTTTCGGCCAGCTCTTCGCGGATGAGGAGGATCTCGAGTTTTGCCAGCTTGTAGAGGCGAAGCTCGAGGATGGCGTCGGTCTGCTCGTCGGAGAGGTCGAACCGGTCCATGAGCCGCTCGTGGGCGTCGCGGCGACCCTCGGAGGCTCGGATGATGGCGATGGCTTCGTCGAGACAGTCGAAGACGATCTCGAAGCCCTCGAGGAGGTGGATCCGCTTCAGCAGCACCTTGAGGTCGAACTCGTAGCGGCGGCGGACCGTCTCGAAGCGGAAGTCCAGCCAGTACTGGAGGATCGCCTTGAGATCGAGCTTTGCGGGCCGCGCGACGTCGTGGCGGTCGGTCGGCACGAGCATGGTCAGGTTCACCGGCCAGGTCGTCTGCAGGCTGGTGCGCTTGTACAGATAGGCCATGACCGCGTCGGGTGAGGCGCCGCGCTTCAGGTCGAGCACGATGCGGACCTCGTCGGTGGACTCGTCGCGAACATCGACGACCATCGGGAGCTTTCGGTTGCGAACCTCGTCGCCGATCCGCTCGAGCAGGCGAGACTTGTTCTGTCCGTAGGGGATCGAGTGGATGATGATCTGCCGTCGCTTCTCGCCCTTCTCCACCCGGAACTGTGCCCGCACTTTGAGGCTGCCCGACCCGGTCTCGTAGATGTTGAGGAGCTCTTGGTGGTTTGCCAGGATCCGGCCGCCGGTGGGGAAGTCCGGACCCTTGATGTGCTGCATGAGCTCTTCGACGGTGGTCCGGCGCCGCTGGATGAGCGCGATGGCGGCGTCGATGACCTCGGCGAGGTTGTGGGGCGGGATGCGGGTGGCCATGCCGACCGCGATGCCCTCGCAGCCGTTCACGAGGAGCTGCGGGAACTGGGACGGCAGGACGATGGGCTCTTCGCGCTGGCCGTCGTAGTTGGTGGTGTAGTCGACGGTTCGCTTGCGCAGCTCGGTGAGGAGCTCCTCGGCGATCGGGCGGAGCTTGCACTCGGTGTAGCGCATGGCTGCCGGGGGATCGCCATCCAGGGATCCGAAGTTGCCGTGGCCGTCCACCAGGGGGGCTCGGAGCGCGAAGTCCTGGGCCATGCGGACCATCGCGTCGTAGATCGATTGGTCTCCGTGGGGATGGTACTTGCCCATCACTTCGCCGACGACCGCCGCGCATTTGCGATACCGACCGCTGGGATGCAGCGCCATCTCGTGGAACATCGTGTAGAGAATGCGGCGTTGGACCGGCTTTAATCCGTCTCGAACGTCCGGCAGTGCCCTGGACGTGATGACGGAGAGCGCGTAGCTCAGGTAACGATCGCTCGCGGCGCGGTGAAGTGGAATCGACTGCACACCTTGCGCTGCCGGCATGCGGGCTCCTTGGTCGTGTTTTCTGAGGGAGGGCGGGTGTGACGGGATGTCCTGATCACGCTCGGAAGGCGGATCGAGGACGGCCCGAGTCTAGCAGATAGGGGCGGACTTTTACAGGAAAGTCCGGAACTAATTGCCCGACCTGGATGCCTTTTCGCGCCGCTTTTTGCCGCCGGGGATGGGTGGGGTCGGGGCCACATCGACGACCGCGTCCCACACGCCGACGATGGTCGCGACCGTCACCGCGCCGGAAGTGTTGATTGGAAGCGCGAGAAGGGCGAGTGTGAGCGCTATGATGTGGGCGTAGCGATTGGAGAATCGCCCCAGCGCATTCACGGCCGCCCAGGCGAGCGCGGCCACCACGGTGCTGCCGACGACGGTGCTGATGACGATGGGGTCGAGCGGGTCGACACCCAAGAAGAGGATCGCCGGCAGCAGGGCGCTCCCGGCTAGGATCTTACCGACGGACTTCGCCCCGGCATCGACCTCTTCGCGCTCGAGATCCCCAGCGTCGAACTGGCTCATCACAAATCGACCCCAGTACAGCGTCACGCCCGCCTGCCAGAACCACAACAGGTAGCAGGCGGGGATCCCGTAGGCGATGTACCCGGAGAAGTACAGCGCGAGCAGGCCAACCCCCCAGACCATCAGGGAGTAGAGGTAGAGGTTGAGGACGCGGTTTGGGAGCGAGCGGTGGTCGCTGGCAGGCATGACGGATCTCTAGAGTTGGCGGTCAAGTCCTGCGGTTGCGGGTTGACTCCAGACTTGACCTTACCGCGGCGGCAGGAGGCAAACCATTACCGGCGGTGATAGCCCCAAGCACCACAAGGAGTTCAGGCGCGATGTCCGTTCCCGTAGTCGTTCTCGGTGCCACTGGCATGGTGGGCCAGCGAGCGCTGACCCTGCTCGAAGGCCACCCTTGGTTCGATGTCGTCGCTCTGGCGGCATCCTCCCGCTCAGCTGGCAAGGACTACCGCGATGCTTGCAGCTGGCACCTCCCGGGCGAGGCCTGGGGCGGCTACGGAGATCGAAAGGTTCTTCCCTGCGATCCTCGAGCTCTCTCGGCGCTGGTCAAGGGTCCGGGCATCGCTCTCAGCGCCCTGGATGCCGGCCCTGCGAGAGAGATCGAGGGGGCTTTCCGCGAGGCGGGTTGGCATGTGGTGAGCAACGCCAGCGCCTATCGCATGGACGACGACGTGCCGCTGGTCATTCCCGAGGTCAACGCGGACCATCTCGCGCTTCTCGACCGCCAGCCGGGTGCGGGATCCATCCTCACCAATCCAAACTGCACGTCGATGCCCGTGGCCATGGTGCTCGCGCCGCTGATGCGCGAGGTTGGAATCGAGGCGGTGTGCGTGGCCAGCTACCAAGCGGTCTCGGGAGCAGGCTATCCAGGTGAGTCCGCCTGGGACATGGTCGGCAACGTGCGCCCTCATCCCGGAAACGAAGAGGCGAAGCTCGCTCTCGAGCCCAAGAAGATCCTCGGAACCGTCACCGATACCGGGGTGGCCATGGCGAACTTTGCGATGTCCGCCCGCTGTGTACGGGTGCCGGTCGCGGACGGCCACCTCGTCGCCATCCAAGTACGCACGCGGGATCCAATCTCTCCCGAGGACGCCATCGAGCTGCTGAGCACTTGGGACGGCGGAAGCCTGGGCACTCCGAGCGCGCCGCACCCGGTGCTGGTGTATCGCCCCGAGCGGGACCGCCCATCACCACGCTTCGACTGCGCCACCGGGGCCGGGATGGCGGTGAGCTTCGGTCGCGTCGAGCGGTGCGAGGTCATGGGCCTGAAGCTGTTCGCCATGGGCCACAACACCGTGCGAGGTGCGGCCGGCGCCGCCATTTTGAACGCCGAGCTGGTGGTTTCCTCGGGGCGCGTGCAAGTCGACTGAGATAGGGGCTTGGTTTGGGAGGATCCTTGTCCACTGCCGAGCATTTCGACGCGCTTTCCGTGTATGACGCCCAGGCCGTCCGCCTCTCTCCTGTCGAGGGAGAACCAGAGGATCTACTCGGTGATGGCGGTGGGCTCGAGACCGCATTCGAGCGCATCGGCCAGGCCGTTTTGGTCGGCGTGCTCCGTGACGCGTCCGTCAAGTCCGTGATGCTTGCCGACAGCGACCTCCAGATCGCGGTGCAGCGAACGGCGTCGGGGGGACGGCTCACCGTGAGATGGGGCGAACAAGCTGTCATCGACGAAGAAGTGGCCATTCCACCGGTGCGGAGCGCGGGAGAGGGGCCGTGGTTCAGGCCCGATCCCGAATCCGAGGTCTCCGACGTTCGCGCTGCACTGCACGAGATTGGCCAGACGCTGCACGCGGTTAGCGATGTCGGCGGTCAGCAGAGGCTGTATCGCAAGGGTCTGCACGGCCGCGGAGTCGGCCAGCAGGTCCATGCGGGGACGGTCCGTGCGCTCGCTCCAGAAGACTTGGGCTCCGCTGCCTTTCGGGCGGCTCACGGGCTGAAGTGGGCCTATCTGGCGGGCGCGATGGCCGGCGGCATCTCGTCGTCGAACATGGTCATCGCCATGGCCCAGGCCGGTCTGCTCGCATTCTATGGGGCTGGCGGCGTGCCCCTTGCAGCGGTCGAAGAGGCCCTCAAAGAGGTGAAGGCGGGCGTTGGCGACGGCGCCTGGGGATTCAACCTCCTGCACAATCCGGTCGAGCCGAGTGTCGAGGAAGCGACAGTCGATCTCTACCTCAAGTACGGCGTGCCTCGGGTGAGTGCCTCGGCCTATATGGGGCTGAGTCCCGCCGTTGTGCGCTATCGCCTGAGCGGCATCCACGAGGGCCCCGGTGGCGTGCTCGTTTGTCCCAACCAGGTCTTTGCCAAAGTCAGTCGCCCCGAGGTGGCCGAGAAGTTCCTCCGCCCCGCTCCAAACAGCATCCTCGAGCAGCTGGTGGCGGACGGCGCCCTCACCCAGCAGCAGGCCGAGCTCGGAATGCGAATTCCGGTGGCGATGGACATCACTGCAGAGGCGGACTCGGGCGGGCACACCGACCACCGGCCCCTGGTCGTGCTCGTTCCAGCGCTGCAGCGACTGCGAGATCAGATTGTCTCAGAATGCGGTTACGACGCCGATATACGGCCGCGCGTTGGGGTCGCGGGAGGCCTGGGTACACCCGCATCCCTGTGGGCGGCGTTTGCAATGGGTGCCGACTACGTGCTCACCGGCTCGGTCAATCAGGCCACTGCCGAGGCCGGGACATCCGATCTCGCCAAGGCCATGCTCACCGAGGCGAGCTTCTACGACGTGGCCAGCGGTCCGGCTCCAGACATGTTCGAGATCGGCGCCAAGGTCCAGGTCCTCAGCCGCGGGTCGATGTATGCCCAGCGCGCCCAGCGACTGCACGACATCTACAAGTCCTGCGACAGCATCGAGGCGATCCCTGCCAAGGAGCGCGCTCGGATCGAGAAGCGGGTCTTCATGAAACCCCTGGACGAGGTCTGGGAGGGCACCAAGGCCTATTGGCAGGAACGCGACCCGGCACAGGTCGAGCGGGCTGGAAACGACGGCCGCCACAAGATGGCGCTGTGCTTCCGCTGGTATCTGGGCATGACCTCTCGTTGGGCACGGCTAGGAGACGAGAGCCGCAAGCGGGACTTCCAGGTGTGGTGTGGACCGGCGATGGGCGGCTTCAACCAGTGGGCGGCCGGCACCGCTCTCGAGCCTCTCCAGGCGCGGACCTGTCCGGCGATCGCCGAGGCCCTCATGCGGGGAGCTGCGGCCCACGCGCGAGTTTCTGGCGCTCGATCCCGTGGAATAGCGGTCCCGGCGAACGCCGACGTGGTGGGGCTCGTGTAGTCATGGAGCAGATTGCTTCGGGGCGAGACGTGGGCAAGCTGCAGGCGCGTCTCGGCTCCAAGCTCGGTGCCATAGATCTGTTCGCCATAGCCACGGTGCCCATCGCCTTCCTAGGAAACCTGGCCGGATTGGTGAGCTTCGTGGCCGTACTCGGGACCTTCGGCCTCGCTATGGCGCTCATCCTCTGGCGCCGATCCGAGGTCCTGGTGACGTTGACGCCGAGGGCACTGACCATCGAGCGCCATCATCTCGGGCGCGTCACCGCGTCGGAGCTCTTGCCCTTGGATGGGATTCGCCAGGTTCGTGCAGATCGTTCACTCGGCTTGGTCGTCACCGGGTTGGACGGGTCAGAGGTCGTCGTCGAGCTCGGTGGTCACACGGATCACGTCGAGATTCGAGATCTGCTCCAGTCGCGCCTCGCTGGTATTCAGCCCGCGAGCATCGAAGAACTCGAGCCACCACGGGCTCTCGAGGATCTCCGCCAGCGGGACCGGGAACGGGAGTAGCTACTCCTTCAGCAGGACAGCCCGTACCGGTGATGCGTCGGCGCCTTCGATCCGAAGAGGAAGGGCGATCAACGTGTAGATCCCGGGATCCACGCCCTCCAGGACGATGCCCTCCAGGATCGCCATGTCCCGGTCGGCAGCGGCGTTGTGGGACTCCAGCGCCTTTGAATCGATGGGGTCGATGGATGGGGTGTCGATGCCGACCAGCCGCACGCCGCGGTGGCCCAGGAACGCGACCAGCTCCGGCGACAGCGCTGCGAAGTCCTCGTTGAAGCTGTCGGGATCCGGGAACGTGCCGGTTCGGAACAGGATCCGAGGCGCCTCGATCGCGACACCCAGATGATCCGGCATGATCCGCTCGCCGCGCCCGATCGCCACCGAGATCACCTGACACGGTCCGTAGTACCGCTCCAGGGCACGCTCCTCCATGGTGGCACCACCGGCGCGGTAGTGGCTCGGCGCGTCCGTGTGGGCGCCGACGTGCACCGTGGTCGTGATCGAGGAGAGATCGAGGTTCGCGCCCTCCAAGAACGATGCCGAGATCGACCTGGAGAAGGAGACATCGCCCGGCCAGATGGCGATTCGCGGTGAGATCACCGGGCTGATGTCGATCAGCCGAGCCAAGCAATGACCTTGAGCTCGACGGCGATGGGAGTCGGCAGCGCTCGCACGGCCACCGTCGTGCGCGTCGGCTGCACGGTGTCGAAGTGCTCACGATAGGCAGCGTTGAACGCCTTGAAATCTCGGTCCATGTCCACCAGGAAGCAGGTCACATCGACGATCTGTTCGAAACTGGCTCCCGCCGCCTCGAGCACAGTCTTGATGTTCTCGCACACAGCGTGGGTCTGGGCTGAAACGTCATAATCGAGGGAATTCCCCGCAGAGTCGCGGATAGGACCCCCTGGGATCTCGTCGGTTACCGGCTGCCGCGGCCCCATTCCAGACACGAAGAGGAAGTCCCCGGCGCGGCGAGCGTGGGGATAGGGGCCGACTGGGCTTGGGGCGGCGTTGGTTCGGATGGCGTCTGACATCAGCTCAGTCCGAGCGTTCCACGATGAAGAAGTCCACGCGACGGTTCTTCTCGTAGGCCTCCGCGTTCTCGCGGTCGTCGATGGGTTTGTCTTCGCCGTAGCCCTCGCTCTGGAGGCGGTCGGTCTCGACCCCGTGCTCGATGAGGTAGGTCATGACGGCCTTGGCGCGGGCCTGGGACAGCTTCAGGTTGCTGGAGGAGGACCCGCGGCTATCCGTGTGGCCCTCCACGCGGATCTGGGTGAGTTCGTGGTGCTGGACCAGGATATTCGACACCTCGTCGAGCAGCTCGAAGCTCTCGGATTTGATGACCGACTTTCCGGTTTCGAAGTACACGCTCTCCTTGATCTCGATCTTCTCGCGCGTCACCGAGACCTTGGAGGGCTGCAGGAGCAGGACCGAGTGCAGCGTCTCGCCCTCTACGATCTGCACATCGATGCGCGCCGGTGCGTAGCCCTCGGCTTGAGCGGTGAGAAGATGCTTGCCAGCTGGGATTTCCTTGCCGGAGACGCCGTCTTCCAACGGGGGGCCGTCGACGCTGTCTATGGCCCAGACCGCCTCGTTGAGGTGTGTGCCATTCGGGTCGAGAATCTCGACGCGGATCTTGCCGATCTTCACGGCTTCGAGGAGGGTGATGGTGACCGTTCTCGACGATACCGGAGCAGTGAACTCCACTTCTCCCGTGAGATACTTCGGCGCACCGGCGGAGAGCTTGTACTTCCCGTCGTGCACATCCGTCATCAGACCCGTGGTTCCCTTCACACGCGTGGCTCGTCCAGAGATCTCGACCACCGCGTCGTTGATCGCCTCGCCTTTGTCGTTGATCACTCGGATTGCGACCGCCGTCGAGGCGTCTGGACAGCCATCGAGGTCGTCGAACTGGTCCTTGTCTTCGGGATCGATGGGGCATCGATCGTCCTTGTCGACGATCCCGTCCTCGTCATTATCCGGGTCAGGGCAGCCATCTTCGTCCTTGAACTCGTCGAAGTCCTCGGGCTCCTCTGGGCAGGTGTCCTCTTTGTCCACGAGTCCATCGCCATCCTTGTCTGCCACTCCGCCGTGCTCGTAGGCGATAGAGAGGATTGCGCGCGCGGTCGGGGAGCCGATTCCCGGCGTGATGCCGCGGCCCAGGCCGGCGCGAAGGACCCACTCTGGAGTGGCGCGGAGCCAACCGCCCGCGAGGGCTTCGATGGGTGAGCCGGCTGGGTTGCTCAGCGGCTCGGTGTAGTTGAACTGTCCGACCACATCGAGGGACAGGCCGGCATCCGTCGCCACCTCGTAGCCGCCGCCGATCCGGAAGAAGAGCTGGTCGCCGAGGTCGACGTTGTCGAGGACCTCGGTTGTCGAGGCGTTCAGGCGGGTGCCGATGTTCGCTGCGAGCAGGAGTTTGTCGGCCTTTCGGTCCACCTGGGCGGTGATCTCGCCGCCGACCCCCGATGCACCGAGGGACGTCTCGACGGTGGAGGTTGGTAGGACCAGCCGGCCGCTGAGGGCTGCCCCAACTGGCGAGTCGTCGTGGGCGAGGATTGTGGCCCGAGCGTCGAGGGATAGGTCTCCGAGGCCGGCGCCGTTGTCGGCCACCTCGCTCGCGGTGAGCAGATAGACCGGCACGTCGATGCCGAGTCGAAAGCGATCAACGCTGTACATGCCGAGCACATTCGCTTGCAGGGCGTCGGAGACGATGGCGACCGGGTCGTCACTGCCCTGGGGAATGAAAATCAATGGGTCGTTTACGTACGAGAGGAAGACCCGAGCGTTCCCATGGGGATCGCCGATCGAGCCCGTGTCCTCGGTCCAAAGCGTCATCCGGCTGTCCATTGTGGGCCGATACAACTGCGAGTTGATGTCGGGAACCACAGGCAGGTTCTGCGCCAACGCCGAACCGAGGGCCAGCATCCAGAGCATGTGTTCGTTCCTCCGTCCAAGATGGTAGCGAAAATGGGAGCAGGTTGCTATCCGCAGGCCAGGGAGGGATGGACCGATGGGATCGTTTTCGATGTTGCTGCTCACAGTGCTGCTCGCCTGCGTCGGACCGGATCCAGTGGGCTCCTCGCTACAAGCCCCATGGGGGGCGCTCAATCTGCCTATCGCGGACGGCGTGGTGGAGGAGGTGAGCGCTGCGGATCTGCACGTAGTCTACGACGACGGCAATGAGAGCTCGGTGAACCGGCTGGGCATCCGCTTTGGTAGTGCACTGGAGCGTGCGGGTTGGAAGTTGCTCGGTTCTCGAAGTGCCGGACCGATGACAGAGCTGACATATTCCAAGTCCGAAGCCGAACTTCGGTTGATTCTGTCGCAGAATGGAAAAAGAGTGGATGTTCAGGTAGAATTCAAGTAGGTTGCGCCCAACTGAGGCGAGTCTCAGTTTGGTGTATGCATTCAAGGGAGCAGAGACGATGACTACGAGCCGATGGTTCATCATAGGTGCAATGGCGCTTTTCCTCGGATGCAGCGGTTCAAAATACGGCGACATCGGGCTCGATACAGATGTGCCGACTGACGAAGTCGATGCGGATACCGACACCGATGCCGACAGCGATGCCGACAGCGACGCCGACAGCGATGCCGACGCAGACACCGACTGGACGCAAGACACAGGCACTCCCACGGGTAGCGGCACGAACACCGGTACGAACCCGACGGGTGGATCCGGCGGCGGCGGCACGACTGGTCCGACGGGCACCGGCTCCGGCGGCGGTGGCGGCGGCGGTTCGGGCGGCGGCGTCGTCATTTGCGGTCGAGATCGCCTTGTCCAGGTGCACGAGGGCGTCGGTCGGTC
>PJEL010001653.1_pt1 | contig 21996 bp, 17 predicted proteins | sample 1853271 | NCBI WGS metagenome assembly PJEL01 (sample SAMN08108733, study PRJNA415343) | Invertebrate metagenome, whole genome shotgun sequencing project. | host: Globobulimina | place: Sweden: Gullmar Fjord | collected 2015-08
GGGGGACGGCCTACAGTAAGTCAAGAAGTTATTTTTAGTCATTGTACCCATGCCATTCTTCTAGCCCCTACGCCCCATAAGTTAACCCAGTGGCATCAGTATGCTCGACAATATGGGCTAACTATCCTGGCTGAGTTTGAATCCAGCCTGACCAAACCAGAAACTATTTACCAGGAAGGTTCATTATTAAAAGGAACATTATCTAACTTAAATCGAGGCACAATAGCCAATGGTCCGGCGTTTCAGGCTCTGCTTGATAAAGTGGCGGCTCAACTTTACTATCCCCCTGCTGAGTTACGTCAATTATATTTTCGTTTATCTCCTGAAGACAACGTGATTGTTTTAGATCAGCTACAACAAACCTTTAATATCAATACCAAATGGCAACCTCACCAACTAACCCAAGTACTTGATTATTTACCCCAGGCTAGCCCCTTGAGTCTATATGGTCGAGGTCCAAACTGGCTATATGCGGCCATTGCCTTACAGTCCCAAGCTGGCGCTTTTTACCAGTTTGACCCTCGCTTAGGGTGGATTGCCCCGCCTCAATTAACTATAGGGCAAGCATCGACAGCTAACTTGCTGCAATGCAGCCAACAAAATTACAGTGACTATACCTGCTATTCCTTTGACATTCCCTCAACCTACTTAGATATTAGTGAAGCTGAAGCGTTAGTCATTCCGCCATTACCTGACACCCAAATATTAGTCATTGACGGTAGATTGCCCTTGTGGTTGTTTACTGCTTTGGCTATTATTTATCAAACTGCGCCAGTATTAGCCATCCATCAACCACAGCTTGGCAATGTTGTGGTTCACTCTCATCTGCCAGAATTTGCTCCTGGCGATATATGGAGACCTTAATATCTCAAGTTTACAAAAAGAGGGTGATGGTATCCACTCCAAATTCGTGGGGGAAAGACCGCAGAGGTTGGCAAATGTATTTGCAGAAACCTCTGCGGTCTGGCACATTCCCCAATCAATTTGGAAAGGATATAGGTGATGTTATATTTAACAGGTATATGCTTGTGCTAAAATTTTTGTGATGTGTTTATAGGAAACACACTATCATGACAATACTTTTAATGTAATCATTCACCCCCCCTAAAAAATCCGTACTAATCCGTGCGACCCGTACGATCCGTGTTCTATTTGGGGTGGGGGGCTGAACGGTTACCTTTTAATTGTAACATATACAAGGATATTGTCTATCTTATTTTTATCTAAAAAGAAGACTAGCTGTATTTAGGCTTTTCCAATTTTTAAATGCTCCCAAAACTACCAATTCACCAAGATTCCTCTAGCCCAAAAAAGCTAAAAAGCCTTTTGCAATGAAATTCATTGCCGGAGTTACCTTATGAGGGGTATTTATCTCAAAAGTTTAAGTTACCCTTATAGTTTTGGTAGGTTTATTTTTTTGGAACTCCCTTAGGCCCTCAAAATCCCTCAATGAGTTAAACCTTATCACAAGCTGTACAGACAAATTGTAAGACTCAAAACTCCCTGGGGCGCTTTAACGGATTTGATTTGCATGAAAGAGGGGAGCTTAACGAGCTAAATTGATCGGATTAGGCTATCCACTTAAAGCGGGGCACCAGGGGGAAGTAGCATCCTCAGATGCGGAGCCGGACCGTTCATTGTCCCGGCTTAAGTTGGTAGCCAGTAAGTCAGACACTTGCCTGCAATAATCAGCAATTGGGCCAAGACCTTGCGGACAAGATAGAGGATCTTTATAACCCACCTGAACATCGTCGCCAAAAATTTTGTGGGCAATCTCAATATCGGAAGACCTGAGAGATGGATCAATACGGAATAAACAGGCGGCGCAGGTCAACAAGATTACCGCCACTGACAGCCAAAGGATGAGCAGACGTTTATCCTCACGGAGTTTGGCAAAGTTCATAAACGCATTTTATGAGGATTTACGACGGAGGTCAAATGTCAAACCGACCTACTGAGATGTCTCCCCCACCAATGCCCAAGCCCACTGTGTGGGGCAGCCCACCGTGTGGGGCAGCCCACTGTGTGGGGCAGCCCACTTGCATACTTGCCCACTTGCATACTTGCATACTTGCCCACTTGCCCACTTGCATACTTGCCCACTTGCATACTTGCCCCCTTGCCCTAACCAAATCTCCCGCTTGTTATAACTCTAATTGCAATATCTGCATATAGCCTGTTACCTTAAGATTGTTGCCTCGAAATGGAATACTACCAGCCCCATACTGACCATATCCGATATTCCAGTGTTTAGGCCAAGTCAATCTTTCTGCTCCCCAGGCCGATGCGCCAATCAACGATGACCAGGGCATTGTATCATTCCAACGCCAGAGCAATCCGCCTGGCCCCATTCCCGTATGGATACCAAGCTGTATTTCAAAAGGTTTATCGGGGGCAAGGATTGGTCCTAACCACAAATGTGGACTGCGACCCGGTGCAGGGCTTAATAAAACACCCAAACGATGCTCTCTACCGCGCAATCCAATCCATAATGGGGCTAATGATGGACCCGAATTCCAGCCACACACTAAAGTTTGGGCCTCGCCACTATCAGCGGGTGAACAAATACCCGAGAAACGCCACCCCATAAATCGTGTTGTTGTGGTTTCATTCCTTTTCTCGTTCACGAAGAAGGTTTGAGACGTTCCACTTTCCCATCGCTCCCAGGTTGTTGACAAAGGTATCTCTAGCGGCCATTTTAACCACTCTCTAATTTGTCCGCACCTGTCCAAGACTTGATACCGCAAACCATTGGCATCAAGTGCTACTTGCACACAATGGAGATATTCAATCCCTTCTGGCATTCGCGGCATCGTCCCTGCACCAGCTGTTAGGATTTGCAGAACACCATCGTGAACCTGTACATCAAATGCCAAAATGTGGCTACAGATATAGGCCAAGACATTGTGACGAATTAACACCTCCCAGAATTTGCGACCATCCTCTGGGGCGATATCACGCTGGAAAGCCCCCGAAAACCCATTCACCGAATGAACCGGATGATGCCCAAACACAAGTTTGTATTTAGCGTCGGTGTGTTCATCAAGAGTATGGTTGAGCCATGTTGTTTCTACTCGGCCTTCACCGCCCATCCCTGACCACATTGTATTAACAAAAACTAACAAAAGATCGTCACGGCGAACATAATAAGTTAGTCCTTTTTGACCGGGAGGCCCGTTTTGAGGTAAATGAGCCATTACCTGCCGGAATACGGCTTCGCTGACTGTATCGTAGACCGTGTGGTTACCGCTCGTATGATAAAGTGGGATGGCCTCTCTATCTAACCATTGCATTTCATCTTCAAACCAATAACGCCATTGTTCCCGTAATCTCTCAGCGTTGGTCACAAGTCCCTGTATTTCATCACCGGGAAAGCAGATAAACTCTGGTTGTGGCTCAAGTCGAGCCACAACTTTGTTGACAGCGGCAAACGTCTTTGCGTGAGGAGCATCAGCTATGCCTGAGCAACAATCAGCATAGCAAACAAATTGATGGCCAACGCCATTATATGGCACAAGGGCTTGAATAAGATGACTCGACTTGCTCATTCAACAATCCATTTTCTATTAAGAGAATAATACAGACCTCTAAACGGCCTAACGATTCTGTTAACCAGTATCCCGACGATAGACACAAAAAAAGGGTAGCCCCATTCTGGACACCCTTCCGTTAGCGCATGTTCCCCTCAGGGGAACTTATTTTATTCAAATGACCCATTTTACCTGCTTTAGAAGGGGCAAAAATCATTTATGAGCTTTTCCAAGTCCGCTTGTTTTGCATTGGCGCGTTGCCTTACTAGAAAAGCCGGGAAAGCCCCTGTGCTTTAGACAGGTGTTATAGGCTAGAATCTTGGCTTTATCATAAGCTCAATCCGGCTTTTCTTTAAGAAAAACCCCATTGAGCGTTCAGGAAGCCCCCTTACTTTAGTGGGGGGTTTTTCACGATACCTCGATTGAGTTAACCCAAAACCCCCAACCGACTTTTGACAAATACTGAATCCAGGTGTAGCATACAAAGTTACAATGAAAGACGCGCCGCCCCCAGGTGCAGGAAACACCCAAAGGCGGCTAACCTCCCAAACTGCACAAACAGTCTGGATGGCTTCGCCCATTATACTCCTGCCATGGAACAACGGCAAGCGGCCACTTTGACAACTTTACAGTTGGGGGTGGCCGTTTTTTATTGCCGGCCCAATTTATTGGGCAATCCATACAGAAAGGAGTTACCAAACTATGAAAACCCTACCCCTTGCTGACCTGCTGCAACAATGGCAAAGCAAACAACTCACCCCCGAAACAACCATAGCCCACCTCATTCAAAACGCCATCGAACTCCATCAAGCCTTTGATGCGGCCAATATCTTACCCCTCACCCCCAAACCTGATCTTGACCAAAATGACAACAAAATGATAAAACAGGCTATCCCCCCCCAACTTCTTCTTCAAAAATGGCAATTTGACAACTTCCCCGATGAACCCACTACTGGACACATCCTCTACAACCTGGTTAATATACAACGATACCTTGATTCTATTCATATTCAATTATTTATTCTACAGCGAGACGTCGCCGAACTAAAGACCGCTTTTAACCTAAACTCCAACCCCCAAACAAACCCCAACCCAAAAACCAAAAAGAAATCACCCCAACCAGACTAACCTTTATCACCTATCACCTATCACCTATCAAAAAGACATACAAAACCTTACCCGCCCCGTATGTCTTTTCATTTTAACCAGAATAACCTATTTAACTCAAGTTGCCACCTGTGGGTAAAAGACCCTAAAGGTTTCCACTGTCACCTTATTACACCCATCTGATGGGAGTTCAAAGTGATTGTTTAGCGGTAAAGACAACTTTTGAAATGGAGGTCCAGGTCTAAATCCGCTGTCTCTTTTCAATCATAAATCATAAATCATAAATCATAAATCATAAATCATAAACCCTTTAAGCCCTTGCCATTCAAGAACATTCGTGCTATCATGGCCCTATTATTTGCCTCTATCATAACTGCCACAAAGTTGCCTATGAAGCGAGACTTCACACGCACCATAAGAAACCAGACAGCAGGGATGCAAAGGTGCAAGGGAGTGGAAAAGAGTCCCCAATCTAAAATCCAAAATCTAAAATCCAAAATGGTTTCATAGGAACATCAACTTGGCTAAACGAGAATTTACTGTCACTAACGAATATCACTATACCCAAACGGGGGCCATCCGCTGGATAATATCCCACTTATTGCGCTATAAAACTTATATGTTTTGCTTTTTTGTGGGCTTGTCATTAGCGGCGGCATGTTATTCGGCCATCTCTAACACAATTGGCATTGCCTTTGATTTGGTTCTCCAACCCAACCCTGACCCGGCCCAACTGCTGTTCATCGCCTTGACTATTTTGGGTTTTATTTTAGTGCAAGGCCTAACCGATATGGGCGGTAACTTTGCCATCGAGGTGGTGGCCCAACGCCTCGAACGCGATGCTCGCGACGAACTCTATATCAGCCTGTTGGGTAAAAGCCAAACTTTTCACAATCGGCAACGGATAGGCGATATTATGGCCCGTGCGGCTAATGATGTTCGGCAACTAAACCCCATGATGAACCCCGGCGTTTCCCTTATCTTTGATGCCTTAATGAACATTGTAATGCCGCTTATCTTTATTTCTTTCCTTCATCCGGCCCTCTTGCTATCGCCACTTCTTTTTATTGTGGTTTTTGGAATAGCCCTGCGCCACTACACCCGCCAGCTTAATCCCATTGCAGCCAAAATGCAACACCAATTTGGAGAGATGAACGCCAATTTAGCCGAAACCATTTTGGGCATTGAGACGGTTAAAGCAGCAGCCCAAGAAGCGCAGGAAAAACGAAAGTTTGTCGCCAGCGCCAAATTATACCGTGATTATTTTGTCCAAGAAGGACAGGTGCAAGCCCGTTATCTACCACCGCTGTTGCTGGCTATTACCCTGGCTATGGCTTTTTTACATGGCCTCTACCTCTTCTCGTTAGGCCAAATTACCACCGGAGATTTAGTCGCTTACATGGCCTTGATGGGCATTTTACGCTTTCCGACCTTCATCTCCATTTTTACCTTTTCACTGGTGCAGTTGGGCTTGGCCGGGGCTGACCGAATTTTAACCCTGCTTAAAGAAGAAACCGAATTGGATGAAAACGAAGCCGGATACAGCCACACCATGCGCGGTGAAATTGTCTTTGACCACGTTACCTTCAGCTTCGACAACAAACCTATCCTCAAAAATATCTCTTTCCGGGCCGAACCAGGGCAAACTGTGGCTATTGTAGGCCAAACTGGCTCTGGTAAAAGCATTATGACCAGTCTGGTCAACCGTATTTATGATATCGACTCAGGCCGAGTTTTAATTGACAACATCGACGTGCGTGATTGGAATCTGGCCGCCTTACGTTCCCAAATTTCTATCATCGAGCAAGATATATTTCTCTTTTCGCGCACCGTAGCAGCCAACATTGCTTTTGGGCTGGGCCAACAAGCTACCCCCCAAGCACTTCAGCAAGCGGCCAAAGAAGCTCAGGCCCATGACTTTATTATGGCTTTCAAAGATGGTTATGAAACCGTCATCGGAGAGCGGGGGGTGACGCTTTCTGGCGGGCAACGCCAGCGCTTAGCCATTGCCCGCGCCCTCTTAACTGCCCCCAACATCTTAATCTTAGATGACTCAACCAGCGCCATCGACAGTGCCACCGAAGATGAAATTCAAAAAGCCATCAAGCGTGTATCACAAAATCGCACCACCTTACTAATCACCCATCGGCTTTCTCAAATTCGCTGGGCCAACAAAATCTTGGTCCTCAAACGGGGTGAGATTATCGACCAGGGCAGTCATGCCGAATTAATGGACCGCTGTGAAATGTACCAACGCATTTTTGCTAAGTATGAAACATAAGGTGTAATAAATATGGGTTTTATCATGGACGGTTTGTCTGCCGAAGAGTATGACCGCAGCTATACCGATCAAGAACTACTTAACCGAATTATTGATTATTTTCGTCCCAAATTAGCAGTGATGACTTTTGTGGCGGCCATGATTGTCCTCAACTCATTGATGGATATTGTACTGCCTATTCTTATCTCACGGGGTGTAGATCAGCTAACAGTTTCCTTTAGTTTGCCACAAGCAGGCTGGCTGGTGGTGGCTATTCTCATCTCCGGGCTTCTTTCCTGGACCTTTAACTTTTTCCGGCAATGGTACACTGCCCGTGCTGTGGGTGATGTGGTTTTAAATGTGCGCCAGGATGCTTTTGAGGCCGTGTTAGCCCGTGACATGTCCTTTTATGACGAGTTTCCTTCAGGTAAAATTGTCAGCCGGGTTACATCCGACTCGCTCCACTTTTCTAGCGTCGTCACCTTGACCCTTAACCTGCTCAGCCAACTTTTATTGGTGCTGCTAATTGTAGGCGTTCTCTTTTACCTCAATGTCCGTTTGGCCCTGTTAACCCTGACCATTGCCCCCTTGATAATCTTCACCGCCCTAAGTTTTCGACGCCTTGCCCGTATCACCACCCGCCGAGCGCAACGTGCTTTAGCCCGGGTCAATGCCAATGTCCAAGAGTCGATTAGTGGCATCCGAGTCGCCAAAAATTTCCGCCAAGAAGATGCCATTTATAATGAATTTAGAGACATCAACGCCCAATCGTACCACGTTAACCTACGCCAAGGTTTTGTTTTTAGCAGCATCTTTCCGATTATGATTACCCTGGCCGGGTTTGGTACAGTTATTGTGGTTTATTTTGGCGGGCATAGCGTCCTAAGCCAAACCATTTCCGCCGGAGATTGGTTTATGTTCGTCCAATCTATTGGTATCTTCTGGTTTCCCTTGACCAGCATCGCCTCATTTTGGAGCCAATTTCAGGTCGGCCTCTCCGCCAGCGAGCGCATTTTTGCCTTTATTGATGTCGACCCCCGGATTATTCAAACGGATAACCAACCTGTGGCAGATATAAAAGGTCGGATTGAATTTAAAGAGCTTGATTTTCACTATACCGAGCAAGAAACCGTCTTATCCCGCTTTAATATGATCATTGAAGCCGGTGAGACAGTGGCTCTGGTAGGACATACCGGCGCGGGCAAATCGAGTTTGGGCAAATTGGTGGCCCGTTTTTATGAATTTCAAGCCGGGCAACTGCTTATCGACGGGCAGGACATCCGTACCTTTGACTTGGGCAGCTACCATCGACATTTAGGCATTGTACCCCAAACTCCATTTCTGTTTAGCGGAACCGTAGCCGATAACATTCGTTATGCCAAACCAGAAGCCACATCCAATGAGGTCAAAGCCATCGCCGAGCAAATTGGGGGCGGGGATTGGCTCGATGCTTTGCCTGCTGGCTTAGAGAGTCCTGTTGGCGAGGGGGGACAAGGCCTTTCAATGGGCCAACGGCAATTGGTGGCTTTGACCCGGGTCCTGCTCCAAGCCCCCAGCATCATCATTTTAGATGAAGCCACCGCCAGCGTCGACCCGCTAGCCGAAGCCCAAATTCAAGAAGGGTTAGATATTATTCTAGCCCAGCGCACCGCCATCGTCATCGCTCACCGCCTCTCAACCATCAAAGAAGCCGACCGCATTATTGTTTTACGTCAGGGTCAAATCATCGAAGAGGGCAATCACGATGACCTTACGGCCCACGGCGGTCACTACGCCGAGCTATACAACACCTACTTCCGCCACCAATCCGCCGATTATGAAATCCCGACCATAAAAGAAGAAGAAGATACATTATACCAAGCGGAATTAATACCCTAACTCTTATCCCCCTTACAGTGATGGGCTGCATTATGGTGCGTGTGAAGCCTCGCTTCATAAGCGGCTCATTTAATCGGGTGTACAAACTTATAGGGAATATGATATAATCTAATGACTATATCAATAGCGGAGAACATAAAATGGAACGCTTTGACCCGGTAGATTTAAACCAAATGCGTCTATTAGCTCAATTACCCCCTGGACGACGATTTCAACGCATGTTAGATGCTCGTGAATTAACGGTAGGTTTAATTCGGGGACGATTACGTCGCCAATATCCTAACCTACCCTTATCTGACCTTAATATGAAAGTATTGGAGGAAATTGAACGTGCCAAACGAATTGTCGCCCCCCGATTTTAGTCTTTTTTTGAATATTTTGCATAAGTTGGAAGCTATTCAAGCACCTTATATGATTATAGGTGCTTTTGCGGCGACAGTTTATGGTTTGACTCGAACTACTTATGATATTGATATTGTGGTTAACTTAAACGAAACTCACATCAAGCAGTTAGTGGCGACTTATCCCTCACCACGCTACTATGCCGACCCCGATCAAATGCGTGCTTCTATTCAAAAAGGAATAATGTTTAATATTATTGACAGCAGTCGGGGTGAAAAGGCTGACCTTGTCCCCTTAACAATGGATATTCGTTATCAACAAGCTTTTCAACGCCGTATTCGGCAGTCCATTGAGCTGACTGGAACAGAGTCTTTTGAAGTTTGGTGCGCTCGTCCCGAGGATGTAATCATTGGCAAATTGATGGCTTGGGCTGAAGGACGGTCACGCCGGCATGAAACTGATATTTATGAAATGATGGTCTTCATCTATATGCAAGCCACCTCCGATTTAGAAGCAGATTTTAATGAAGCCAACGTGGCTACCCAAGCTGCAACTTTAGGTTCAGAGGTTACGAATCTATGGCAAGCTATAAAGAGTGCAGCTTGGCAAACGGTAAAAAGAAATTAAGGTTAGAGATGCAAACTAAAGATAAGAAACCTAAACCTATATTACGACGACGGGCGACTATCATCCGGTTAGGGTGTATTGTTTTACACCATCGTCTTTGCCGATAATTTAGCTGGCCTCTACGATTACCGCCTCCGCTTTGACACAGGAACCGAGGTTGATTTGTCTCTGTTAGGCTACTGGCCCAACTGCCCCGATTTTAACGTCACCGATCAAGAAATCTCGGATTACATGCAGTTATCACGCCTTAAAGAAGTTTCAGTGCCTTGAATTTATTCTGCGAGTCACACCGCTTAATCTACGCGGACATTAAACACACCTATCTGTTTTTAGGAGATTGTCTATGAACGCCTTAAACCTTTGGCCCTATCAATCCGCTGGCAACCCCCATAATCCGCCGTTGATATTTCTGCATGGTTTTATGGGGCGTGGCCGCGATTGGCTACCGCTTGTCCCTCACCTTATGGACCGCTTTTACTGCCTGCTGCCCGACCTGCCCGGTCACGGTAATAATATAAATCTGCCCCAATCAACGCAACTGACTTATGATAATGTAGTTAAGGGCCTCATCTATTTTTGTGACCAACTTAGCCTCCAGCACTTTAATTTAATCGGCTACTCAATGGGTGGACGGATCGCCCTTTACACAGCCACGCAATTTCCTGACCGCATCAGCAGCCTCACCCTTGAAAGTGCCAACCCTGGCCTGACCGACCAACAGGCTAGACAGGCCAGAGCAACGCTTGATGATGAACGCGCAGAAAGATTATTACATCGTGGCCTGAATGTCTTTGTTGACCACTGGTATGAACTGGCTTTATTTAGCAGCCTCAAACAGCACCCCCTCTTGTTCGCCCAAACCCGGCTTAAACGCAAACAAAGTGACCCTCGCTGGATGGCGAAGGTCATTAGTGAACTGAGTCCCGGTCGGCAATTACCCTTATGGGATAAATTGGGTGAACTCCCAATGCCCGTGTTACTGCTGGCCGGAGCATTGGACACCAAATATGTAGACCTAATCGAAAAGATGGGAGAGCAAATTCCTCAAGCTACAGTAAAAATCATTCCCAATGCTGGGCACAATATTCACCTGGAACAGCAAAATACTTTTATAGATGTATTAGCTACCTACCTATCAAAATCGACCTAGATGCCGGGGACTTGGTTAAAAGAAACAGCGGCCCATTCAAAATCAACATCTTTAGCCCCAAAATAGTCCCCAGCATCTAGGTTGGGCCTCTAAACCAGGATTTACTGCTATCAAAGTAACAGTTGCACTTCTTATAAGTAGTTTTCAACTGTCAACTGTCAACTGTCAACTATCAACTACCAACTATCAACTACCAACTACCCCAAACTGTTATATCTTTTCGACGCAACTTGCCAAAGAATTGCCCCCCAAACCACACCAAAACCGCTCCGACCATAAGCATCACCCCCAACAGCCGAAAGGTCCAGGCATAATCCAGCCATTGAATTAAAAGGCCGCCAAAAATGGGGCCGCTAACCTTACCTGCGTTCTTTAAGGTTCCAATCAACCCCATACCCGCTCCCAAATGTCGCTCATTGATTTGAGTTGAGACCAAGGCCACGGTTGAGGGGAATATTAGGGCCTGAGCCGCCCCCATCAAAGCTGATAAAAGGATAAATCCCAAAGCAGCCCGGGGCAAAGTCAATAGCGGCAAAGTGACTCCCAACAAGGCCATGCCCAAACAAATCGCCCAACGATACCCCAAGCGGTCCCCCAAACGGCCTCCCCACGGTTTCAGCGCCATTTGTACCGCCTCTTGTATCGCAAAAAAGATACCAACCAGGGCCACATTAATCCCCATCGAAAGAGCATAAATGGGTAAAAATGCTTTAATGGCGTAGAGCGCAATATAAACCATGGCCTCCAATCCCCCAGAAAGCCATACCGTCGGGGTTCGGCTGCCGGAGTTGAGTGCCTGTAACATCTGCTGCTGAAGTGAGGGCCAATGTTTTTTTATAGGTCGATGCGATTCGGTAAGCAGAAACACTGGAATAAAAACCACACAACTCATCAAACCAATGATCGTAAAAACACCCACCGGGTCCATAAAAAGCAATAACCAGCCCGCCGCAGCCGGGCCAACAATATACCCCCCACTACGGGCCATACCAAACCAGCCCATCTTTTCCGCCCGCCGTTTATGGCTCTGTTCAGCCACATAAGCCAGCGTTACAGGGCCATAAATGGCCGTAGCCAAGCCATGTACCAGCCGAATAACAAAAAGTTGCTCTGGGGTATGAACAAAACGGTACATAAAGGGCATCACTGCAAAAAAGAGTGTCCCCACAATCAACCACACCCGCCGCCCCCAGCGGTCAGAAAAAATGCCGATAACGGGCTTCAAAACCATACCCGTTAAAGTTGATACGGAGACAATAAAACCCAAGAACACCCCCGTTGCGCCCAACATAGCCCCAAAAATGGGCAAGAGCGGAGTCTTGCCCATTTGATAAGCCGAACGAGCAACTAAATCGGCCAAGGTAATATAAGTAAAGTTACGAGACTTAGCCATAAAAAATCAGACAATCACCGCTGGCACATTGCCAGCTTTTAATAACTTATTAAAAGCTGGCAAATCCTCCTCTAATAATGATTGATAGCGGCTTAGTTGCCCCTCAATCTCAGTGGAGATATGCTCATACACGTCGTAGGTTTGTTGGGTTGGGGCTGCATCGGCGCTAGACACAACACTGATAAGGGTCATCAGTTTCAGGTTAAGTTTGACTTCTGAGCTTAACCGTTCTGAAGCGTATTTAGCTTTGGTGTCAACCAATTTACCTTCAATTGCAGCAAGCTTTGATTCGAGCGACTTGCCAGCCATGATAACATCCTTCACATTGTCAACTTTATCCCACTCGCCCAAATGGCCTAGCCAAGCTGCTACCTGCTCCTTAACCCGTCGCAATTGATTAACCGTTTCATGCATGTGTGAAAGCCTGTCCTTAATCTTAAGCCAGAGGTCAAATTGGGCCGTCAAATCCTCTTGAGAAACCGCCACCCGGGGGTCGATAAGCAGATCAAAGGGTTGGGTTAACGTTTGGTCGCCAACTTTAAGTTGAACTTGATAGAAACCCGGTACAGCCAGGGGGCCGGTGTGTGCAACTAACTTTTCAGTCATCACATCGCCCGGCGCTTTGCTGGCATAAGGGTAACGCATATCCCATTCAAAGGTATTTAACCCTAATTGGGCTGGAATACGGCGTTCTTCAGGATTATCCTCTTTCTTTTGATTAGAGAAGGTTTTTATAACATTTCCCTCAGCATCCAAAATGGATAATGTCACCTCCTCCTCCGCTACATCGGGCAAGGTATAGCGGATAAGCACTCCATAAGGTGGGTTTTCGCCCCCATCCAGAATCCGACGGACCACGCCCCCCTCAGGCGACTCGTCCTGATAATAAGTAACGCTCCCCCCTAAAGCCATCATATAATTTTTACCTGGCCCTCGAAAGAGGTTTATACTCCAGGGTTGCCAATGGCGATAAGTCGGCCCAGGTTTGAAAAGATGGGCTGTTGCCTCGGCAATTTCCGCCGACATTTCTCGTAGAGGGGTCAGGTCATCCAAAATCCAGAAAGAACGGCCATGCGTAGCGACCACCAAGTCGTTGTTCTTTACCACCAAATCATAGATAGGCACAACCGGCAAGTTTTGCTCCATACGCTGCCATACTGCCCCATCATTAAATGAAACATACAAACCCGTTTCAGTTCCAACATAGAGCAATCCGGGGCGAATAGGATCTTCTCGAATAACGCGGGTAAACTCATTTTGATCAAATGTAGCGGAAATACTTTGCCAGCTTTGGCCGTAGTCACTGCTTTTATAGAGATAGGGTTTATAATCATCCAACTTGTAGCGGGTGGCGGCCACATAAGCTGTGGCCGGGTCATGGGGTGAGGCTTCGATAATGCTAATTAATGACCCCTCAGGCAAGTCGGGCGGAGTAATGTTTTGCCAGCTTTGGCCCCCATCTTTAGAGATGTGCAACAGACCATCATCGCTGCCTGCCCACAACACACCCGGCTCATGGGGAGACTCAACCAGCGCAAAGACGGTGCCATAATGCTCGGCTCCGCTGGTATCCAGCGTTAGAGGGCCGCCAGAGGCCAAAAGCGTCTCGGGATCATTGCGGGTTAAATCGGGGCTGATGGCTTCCCAACTGTTGCCCTCGTTGGTGGTGCGGAAAACATGATTACCACAACTGTAAAGTACATTAGGATCGTGAGGTGAGAAAAGAATAGGGAAGGTCCAGGCAAAACGGTATTTCATATCTTTGGGGTGGCGACCATAATAGGCTTCCGGCCAAACAGTCACCAAACGAATTTGACGGGTACGGTGATCGTATCGTTGTAAGGCTCCACCACCGCCTGGTGAGCTGCCCACCGCCCCGATATAAACAATATTAGGATCATTAGGATGAACCGTAATGTAACCGCTTTCTCCCGTTCCAGCGGGATAACAATCGCCCCAGGAAATGGCCCCTTTCTCTGAGGCGCTCGGTACGCTGATGCTAGAATTATCTTGCTGGGTGCCATATACGCGATAGGGAAATTGATTATCAACCGCCACATGATAAAATTGAGCCGTCAATTGGTTATAAATGGTTGACCAACTCTCCCCCCCATTAAGAGAAACGCAGGCCCCGCCATCATTACCTTGCACCATCCGCTGCGGATGGTGAGGGTCAATCCAAAGGTCATGATTATCACCGTGAGGGGTGGTAATTTCGGTAAAGGTTTTGCCTCCATCCGTCGATTTCCACATCTTAAAATCGAGGATATAGAGCGTATCGGCATCTTGGGGGTCGGCAATAATGTGGCAATAGTACCAGGGCCTTGCCCACAGGTCGAAGTTTTCGGTCAGCAAGTTCCAGGTGTCGCCCCCATTATCAGAGCGATACAGCCCCCCCTTTTCAGCCTGGATAATGGCCCAGACTCGCTCTGGTTTGGCCGGAGAAACGATCACGCCCATTTTACCCAAAATACCTTCCGGTAACCCAGAATTTTCAGTAATATCAACCCACGAGTCACCCCCATCCGAGGATTTGAAGATGGCGCTATCGGGACCACCGCTAGAGAGATTCCAGAAGTTGCGGTAGGCTTGCCAGAAGGTGGCGTACAATATACGGGGATTGCCAGGGTCCATAGCCAGGTCAATGGCCCCTGCTTTTTCGCTTTGGAACAAAACCTTCTCCCAGCTTTGCCCCCCATCTTTAGAGCGATAAACACCCCGCTCCGGGTTAGGGCCAAAAGCATGTCCCAGAGCAGCCACATACACCAAATCGGGGTTTTGGGGATGGATGCGAATTTTAGCGATATGTTTGGTCTCCTTCAAACCCATGTGTTGCCAGGTTTTACCGCCATCTGTCGATTTGTAAACTCCATCACCGGGCGATACATCCCCCCGAATAGCGGTTTCGCCAGTACCAACATAAATCACATTGGGGTCAGCCTCAGACACGGCCATAGCGCCCACCGACGCTGTATTAAAGTAGCCGTCCGAAATATTCTCCCAATAGCTACCCGCATCTTCGGTTTTCCAAACACCGCCGGCACATGCTCCGAAATAAAAGGTTGCCACTTTAGTAGGGTGACCAGCTACAGCCACCACTCGCCCGCCACGAGGGGGGCCAATACAGCGCCATTTCATGGCTTGTAATAAGGATGGATCAAATTGAGTCATCATTGTCTCCTGTCAATTATAATGTTGGGGTTTTGCTTTTAAGTATTGTTGCTTTACCAATAAGTCTTATCAAACATATAAACGCATTTTGCCTTAATATTGGTTAAGGGGCAAAAAGAGAGGCCACTGTCAAATTTGCTTGATATGAATATTTGACCTGTTAGCAATAAATGATATTCTGTTTAGAACTACTATTGTTGTTTTAGGAAACATTTATCTGGGAGGAAATAGTGACTTTACCAACAAAGATTGTTGTCATCGGGGCCGGAAGTGCTTCATTCGGCCTCAACACCCTGGCTGCGCTGATGGGTAGTAAACGTCTGTCCGGCAGTCGGCTGGCTTTGGTTGATAAAAATGAACGCACCTTAAATTTGGTGGGGGATTTTGCCCAACGCTTAAATGCTGATTGGGGAGCGGACATCCAAATTAGCCTTCACCCTCATCATACGCAGGCCCTGGCTGAGGCCGAATTTGTTGTTCTGGCTATTGAAGTCTCCCCGCGTGAAGCATTGTGGCGTTCTGATTTTGAAATTCCGTTGAAATATGGGCTTCGGCAACCTTATGCCGAAAATGGAGGACCCGGCGGATTTGCCCATGCTGCCCGTAACATCGGGCCGGTTATGGACATTGTGCGTGACATGGAGCTTATGTGCCCTGAGGCCTGGTTGATTAATTACACCAATCCCATGATGCGTATCTGCGATGCAATTCATCGTTACAGTCAAATTCGGGTAGTGGGTTTGTGTCATCAAATTAAGGTGGGTTATGCTTTAGTGGGTCTAACCCTGGCCGATGTACTGGATATTCAGGTTCCGCCTGGTTTTACAGATACCCATGCCTCCCCAACCACCGGTCTACCCCGCAAACAGGTCGCCGCTCAAGCCCTGGAACGGGTGGAGATTCTGGCGGCTGGTCTCAACCACTTTACCTGGATGTTGGCTTTGCATGACAAACGCACCGGAGAGGATTTATACCCCCTTTTTGCTAAACGATGGGCAGCTTTAGACCCCAATTTTGAACCCTTAACTCGGCGAGTATTTCAGGCTTTTGATCTTTTTCCCATCCCTGGTGATGAACACCTTTGTGAATATCTGCCCTGGGTTAGTGATTCCCAAACCCAACCCTGGAAAAAGTATGAGATTAGCCTTTATGATTGGGACTATTGGGCAGCCCATCGAAAAGAGGGTTATATAGACATGGTGGCTATGACCCATGGCCGCAAGAGTTTAGCCCCCTTACAACAAGCAGATAGCGAGGGGGCTTTAGAAATGATTGAAAATATTGCCGCAGCCGGGACTCACACCCATGGGGCTGTCAATTTACCCAATCAAGGGTATATCAGCAATTTACCTCACCAGGCTATAGTTGAAATCCCTGGCCTGGTCAGTGGAGCCGGGGTTCAAGGTTTGGGGGTCGGTCCGCTGCCAGAAGGCATTGCCGAATTATGTCGCCGAGAAATCACCGCCACCCGCCTGAGTGTGGATGCAGCCGTACTTGGTGACCGACATGCGGCCTTACAATGTTTACTGCTCAGTCCAACCATCACCGATTTAGATGTGGCTCAACAAATCCTTGACGACTATTTAGAAACCTACCGAGAACATTTACCACAATTCTGGCCATAACAAGCCCCAAAGCCTGCCCTTGTTTATACAAGGTAATTTATTATGGCCAAACGAAAAAAGCAAAAACCACAATAATCGCAAACATCCTTCAATTGGGGTATAATAGGCGGCATAATTATCGCAGTGTTATTGATACTCAATCCAGATCAGGCAGGGAGACTCACGTTTCCTTGCCTGATCATAACATCAATTGCCACCCATGACCAATCATTCGCCAACCAGCCTCATTATTCTGGCCTCTGCCACGCTTTATCAAGCGGCGTGGCAATCTCTGCTTGCCAATCAACCTGATATTACGCTCTCCGGCACAATTGGCGACCTATCCAAAGTCTCAACCTTTTTACAACCCGGCCAGCCAACAACTCTTCTGGTTGATTTCCCTCCTCCGCTTCTCCCTTTAGCTCAACAACTTAAAACAATTGCCCCCCATCTTGGCCTCCTGTTCCTGATTGACTCTTATGAACTCGATCAGATTTTACCGTTGTTGCGGACCGGAGCCAGCGGCTGTATCTCCCGAAATGAGCCGGTAGCCGAGTTAGCCCGGGCCATCATCGCCGTTGGGCGCGGTGAGATTACGCTGCCTCCCTCTATTGCTGCTCGTGCTTTGGCTGCTCTGGCTCGCGGGGAGTCCCCAACAGGCGATTTGATTGAGCCCCTCTCGGAAAGAGAAACCGAAGTTTTACAACTTTTAGCCCAGGGCATGACCAACAAAGATATCGCCCAAACCCTCATCCTCAGTGTCCGCACAGTTGAGGCTCATTTACGCAACATTTTTGGCAAACTCGGCCTTCGCTCGCGCACCGAAGCTGCATTATGGGCCACTAAACACGGCTACGGGCCGGAAGATAGGTGATTCCACCTATCTCCTTGACGGTATTTCTACCCTAGTCCACACCTACCTCTCCTTGTATAATCAATATATAAAATTGAGGAAACACGATATGCAAGCAGCACCATCAACCAGAGTAGCCGTATTGGGTACGCTGGCCGAATTTCACCGCGAACCCCTTCCATACAACATGGAAGCATTGGTTCAGTTGGTGGCTGACTTAAACCCTGATTTTGTCTGTTTGGAAATGACCCCAGAGCAGTGGCAGCAGCAAGAATTTGGCGATCTGCCGCCGGAATATCGAGAGGCGCTGCTGCCCCTGGCTTACCAAACGGATATGGTTGTTGTCCCCATAGCAGAATCTAATCCCCCGGCTGAACCCACCGCCTCCGGCTGGCGGGGACAACTCGTTGCTCTTTGTCGCCGGGGGCTGGCCTACATCCAGCGCACCGCACCCAATGCGGCTGCGGTCAACCAGGGCTGGCGGCACAATCTGGCAAATTTGCTCTATCATCTGATCGCCTGGCTGGCTGGAGGAGAGGTTTTTCAAGCATGGCAAACGCATCGTCATCACTTAATCCAGCAAATCTTAGAAATTGCTCGGCGTGATCCGAGCCGTCGCATACTGGTGGTGGTCAATCTACGACACTGTCACCACATTCGTCCGGCTCTAAAGAAACATTCTATAGTTCAGGTTGTACCTTACCCGGAACTTTAACAACAAGTAAATTTTTATCACGGAGCCGCCGATGGCGCGGGGGTGTGGGGGGTGTCCCTCCACTTTTTCCCCGCGCCATACGCCCGGTATGAAACCTGCAGAGGAGAATTGAAAATGAAAGTTAAAGACCCCATTTGTGGCATGGAAATTGATGCTGAAACAGCGTACGCGACACGAGAACACCAAGGGCAAACTTTTTACTTTTGCTCACAAACCTGTGTCGACCAATTTGATATTGACCCCCATAAATATGTAAAGGAGAGTACACCGCCTGCGGTGCTTGTCTCTGAGCAACCCCTGGCCGGATCAGTAACGACTGGTTACAATCCGACGTTGCCCCTGGCCCAAATTGAATTACCCATTGTCGGCCTAAAAAACAGCAAGCACCAAGTTGTGGAACAGGCTCTTCAGGGCGTGACGGGGGTGCATACAGCTACAGTCAACATCGGTTCCGGTGTAGCTCTGATTGAGTACGACCCACAAATCACCACGACTGATGACTTGTCAGCGGCTATCAAAGCAAGTGGGCACCGGGTAGGTGGGGCACAGACGCGCCTGGGCATCCAAAATCTTTATTGTGCCTCGTGTGTCAATTTGATTGAGGATGAATTAAAGAAAACACCGGGCGTACTCAACGCCTCGGTTAACGCCGGCACACAAGAAGCTACAATCGAATATTTGCCGCAAAAAACCTCGCTTGACCAACTTAACAAGGCCGTTGAAAGCACCGGGTATAAAACAAAACCCGCCCTCAGCGAGGCCCCGGAAGACGAACAACAAGCCGCCCACGAACGTGAGTATCGCCGCTTGATGCGCAAGTTTTGGTTTGCCGCAGCAATCTCCATACCAGTGATGGTTATCCCATTTCTGGCCCTGCCAGAAACAACCCTGCGCCTTATATGGGCCATTATCGCCGTAGTCATGCTGCCGGTGATGTTCTGGTCTGGCAGTGACTTTTTTGTAGGAGCCTGGGCTTCGTTCAAACACCGCTCGGCCAATATGAACACCCTGATTGCGTTGGGTACTGGCGCGGCCTGGCTTTACTCTGCCGCCACAATTGCTGTTCCTGACCTGTTCCCTGAAGGCACAGCCGAACCCTTTTTCGATGTCATCTCGGTGGTCATTGGTTTGGTCGTGTTGGGTCAGGCCCTGGAACTCAAAGCCAAAGGCCGATCAAGCGAAGCGATCAAAAAGCTAATGGGCTTGCAGGCCAAAACCGCCCGTGTCATCCGCGAGGGACAGGAACTTGATCTCCCGGTTGAGGAAGTGCTTATTGGTGATGTAATCCAGGTGCGGCCTGGCGAGAAAGTGCCAGTAGACGGAGTCATTATTGAAGGTAATTCAACCCTGGATGAGTCGATGTTGACCGGCGAGTCGCTGCCAGTCTCCAAAAAATCGGAGGATGAAGTCATCGGGGCCACGCTGAACAAAACCGGAGCCTTCAAATTCAGGGCTACCAAAGTGGGCAAAGATACAGCCCTGGCCCAAATTGTCAAAATGGTCCAGGACGCTCAGAACAGCAAGGCCCCCATCGCTCGCATGGCCGATATTATCTCCAGCTACTTTGTGCCGATTGTTATGATCCTGGCCGTGTTGACCTTTGTGATCTGGTTCGATTTTGGCCCGGCCCCGCGCTTGATTTTTGCTATGGTCACCGGCGTCACCGTCTTGATTATTGCTTGTCCCTGCGCCCTGGGTTTGGCTACACCAATGAGTTTGATGGTTGGCGTGGGTAAGGGCGCAGAAAACGGCATCCTCATTCGTTCCGGAGAGGCTCTGCAAACAGCTCAGGCTATTAACACTGTGGTGCTTGACAAAACTGGCACCATCACCAAAGGTCAACCTGAATTAACCGATGTGATTCTCAACCAGCAATTAACAATGAGTCATGACCAATTGCTACAATTGGCGGCCTCGGTGGAGACGGTCAGCGAGCATCCGCTGGCGGAAGCGATTGTGGACGGAGCCAAAGCAAAAGGACTTCAATTATCCTCACCGAATACCTTTGAAGCCGTGCCCGGCTACGGCGTGATAGCAACTGTTGGCCAGCGTCGGGTGGTTTTGGGTAATCTCAAAATGATGCGGCGCGAGAATGTGCCTTTGGGCGACCTGGAGAGTAAAGCCGCCCAACTGGCCGATGACGGCAAAACGCCAATGTATATTGCCTTGGATGCTCAGGCTGCCGGAATAGTTGCCGTGGCCGACACGGTCAAGATAGACTCGGCTGAGGCCATTGAAGCTTTGCATCAGCTGGGCATTGAAGTGGTGATGATTACGGGTGATAACCGTCGCACCGCCGAGGCCATTGCTCGACAGGTGGGCCTGGACCGGGTTCTGGCCGAAGTGCTGCCGGAAGACAAAGCCCACAACGTTCACCTGCTGCAAGCCGAAGGTAAAACGGTGGCTATGGTTGGCGATGGCATCAATGACGCGCCCGCTCTGGCTCAAGCTGACGTAGGCATGGCTATCGGCACCGGCACAGATGTTGCCATTGAAGCCTCAGATATTACCCTGATTAAGGGTAGTTTAATGGGGGTTGTCACAGCTATCGAAGTGAGTCGGGCCACAATGCGAAATATCAAACAGAACCTGTTTGGTGCTTTCATTTATAACTCGCTGGGCCTTCCGGTGGCCATGGGCATACTGTATCCCTTCTTTGGAATACTGCTCAATCCATTATTGGCCGGGGCCGCAATGGCTTTCTCATCAGTCACGGTCGTCGGAAACGCCAACCGCTTACGAGGCTTCAAACCCAACTTTAGCCCAAAGTAAAAAATGAGAAAAGGAGTAGCAACTATGACAACTGCACAAATTATTGTTACAATTGGCGGCCTCGGCCTCTCTGTTTTTATTGCCTGGTTTTTCTGGTTTGCCCCCAAAGCAAAAACGCTGGCTACCGTGGGAAGCAGCGGTGTCCAAGAAGTGGCGGTTACGGTCAAGGGCGGTTACACGCCGGACGTGATTGTAGTTAAAGCCGGGCAACCGGTTCGCTTCCATTTTACCCGCCAAGAAAGTGCCACCTGTTCAGAGATGGTTCTCTTCCCTGATTTTGATAAAAACGCGCACCTGCCTGAAGGAGAAGATGTGACCGTAGAGTTTACACCCGAAAACGCCGGCGAGTATGAATTTCAATGCCAGATGGGCATGTTGCGTGGCAAGCTGATTGTTGAGTAACTTGATTCTAAAATAGGTAATTCCACCTATCAAGATACCTGTGATTTCACCGTAGCACACCATCAGGTAAAACTTGACAAGTAAACCATGTCATTGCGAGTGAAGCGAAGCAATCCCCAGTTGTCCCCCTAAAAATGGGGTAGCTGGCCTAAATGTGCCTTTAGTGAGCTGAGGTAGAGGTTAACGTATTTA
>PJEL010001654.1_pt1 | contig 21984 bp, 15 predicted proteins | sample 1853271 | NCBI WGS metagenome assembly PJEL01 (sample SAMN08108733, study PRJNA415343) | Invertebrate metagenome, whole genome shotgun sequencing project. | host: Globobulimina | place: Sweden: Gullmar Fjord | collected 2015-08
AGGTGAGGTTTTCCAGAAAAGCCTTATTAGGTGTTGATATATTGGGGAGAATTGTAACTTTTTTGTAAGAATTTGCATTCCCTTGAGGAATAGCCTAAGCTTTAGAATCCTTCAATAAACAAGTGTTTCGTCAGAAACGCGTTGGGAAGCGGATCATGTTTCCTGAACGTTCTGAAATGGCAGGTCTGAAGCCAAGGATTCTGTTGCGGGAATAAAACAAAAAAGTAATGGTCGCAGGAAACAGATACTCAATTGAAGTTTGAAAATCCGGTGTTAATTGAAAAAACTTTCGTAACTATTCAGCAGGCATCCAGTGGAGGGGTTCACAATCCCATCGACTCCGGAAACATGGTGAATAGATACAAAACATCTTGAGAATGACGATGAAACACTTAAATAGGTTGTGGAAAAAAGGACAGGAATTTCTGGGGGTCGAATATCCCATCATGGCCGGTGCCATGACTTGGATCTCAGATCACCGATTTGTCGCTAACATAGCCAATGCCGGTGGATTCGGTTGCCTGGCTGCAGGGAACCAACCGCCAGAACTGTTTGCTCAGGAGATTGATAAAACAAGGGAGGCGACTGATAAGCCCTTTGCGACCAACCTGATCACGATTTCTCCGAATTATCAGGAACATCTGAAGATTGCTCTGGACAAGGGTGTAGAATTTTTGATTTTTGCCGGTAGTTTTCCGCGGGCCTCAGAAATCAAGCTGGCCAAGGAGAGCGGGGCCAAAGTCATGGCCTTTGCATCTAATGACTCGATTGCCAAACGCATGATTAAATCAGGTGTCGATGGTTTGATGCTGGAAGGTAGTGAAGCTGGGGGGCATATCGGCCACGTTTCGTTGACCGTTCTGCTGCAGCATGTTCTCTTTCATCATGATGAAGTTCCCATCTTTGCAGCCGGAGGAATCGCCACTGGGGAAATGATGGCGCACCTACTGCTGATGGGAGCCGCAGGGGTACAAATGGGAACGCGTTTTATACTGTCCGAAGAGTGTGAAGTCCATCCAAAATTCAAGCAGTCCTTTATCAAGGCTCGGGCCAGAGATGCGGTGGCAACGCCGGGGATCGGTTCCGAGCTTAATGTAGTGGCGGTGCGGGCGCTTCGCAACAAAGGCATGGATGAATTTTCCGATTTGCAGATGGATCTGATTTTGAAGAAACGACAGGGGGAAATCTCAACAAAAGATGCCCAGTATGAAGTGGAAAAGTTCTGGATGGGAGCGCTGAGAAACGCTGTACAGGATGGTGACGTTGAACGGGGTTCATTAATGGCCGGTCAAAGTGTGGGTTTGGTGAATAAAACACAGTCGATTCGGGAGATTTATCAGGAAATGATTGAGGAGGGGGAGCGAGCCCTGGAGAAGGTCATTTCCAGGTTAAACGTTTAAGGAGAAAGGACTTGGATACTTTTGAGGATATTCGTCCCTATCAAGATGATGAACTGCCGGCTGTACTAAAACGTCTGCCGAAAAATGAGCTCTTGATCTCAACCGTCCGGATGATTGCCTGGCCGGGATGTCCCGCCTTTCTTTTAACGCCGGTGAACTTGTTGGTGAAGTTGATGTTGAAGCGGAAACTGAGTCAAATCAAGACGATCGACGAATTTCAAGTGAAAATTGTTGGTGACCTTTTGCTGGAATGGGTCATTTCCCACTCTATCGATAAACTGAGCAGTTCCGGCCTGGAAAATCTCTCTGATGACCGCTCCTATATTTTTATTTGCAGCCACAGGGATATCGTCCTCGATTCAGCACTGTTGAATTATACACTGCATCATGCCGGACACAAAGTTCCCTATATCTCCTTTGGTGACAATCTCCTGATTAATGAGCTGGTCTCAGATCTCATTCGGATCAATAAGGCCTTTATCGTGAAAAGAGATCTGTCTCCTCGAGAGCAACTCAAAGCGGCCAAACACTTATCTGCCTATATCAGCCACATCCAGCAAGAGGGCAATCATTTCTGGATCGCCCAAAGGGAAGGCAGGGCTAAGGATGGGATTGATACAACCAATCCGGCGATTATCAAAATGTTCTATCTCAGCGAAAGGAAAACACAACCCGATTTTGCGGCCTTTATTAAATCGCGTAATTTAGTGCCGGTGGCGATTTCATATGAAAAAGATCCCTGTGATCGGATAAAGGGTTGGGAGCTATATCGTAAACAGAAGATTGGGGAACATAAAAAGAAAAAAAACGAGGATCTGATCGCGATGGCCGCCGGAATTTCAGGTCAAAAGGGGCGTGTTCATATCTCTTTCGGGAAACCTTTGGATGAAGATTACCAGAACGAAAAAGAGGTGGCGCAGGCAATCGATGAAGCGATACATAGTCAATACAGATTGTGGCCCTGCAATTATATCGCCCATGATGTCATCAGCGAATCTGCAACCTACCAGAACGAATACAACGCCCAAGAGAAAGAACTTTTTTTATCTCAATATGACAATCTCATTCCGGAAGTCAGAAACAATGTTTTACACTCTTTCGCCAATCCGGTGAGCAGCCGAGATGCTGACTCTCGCCCCCCTATCCAGAACAGTGAATGATTACTCCCAGCCATACCGGCAAAATTGCTGACAACCTGTACTGTCTCGGCCCCGAAGAAATGCCCACCTATCTGCTGGACGGAAAAACTCCGGCCATGTTTGATGCAGGCATATCAATTCTGGGGGAGCATTATATAGCCGAGGTCAAAAAAATCCTGGGGACCCGGCCACTCCACTATCTCTTTCTCAGTCATGTTCACTTCGATCACTGCGGATCTGCCGGTTATCTGAAGCAAGCTTATCCAGACCTGATAATCTGCGCCTCTGCCATTTCAGCGGAGATTATCTCGAAGCCCAGTGCCGTGGAGTTAATCGGAAAGCTCAATACTGTGCCCGGTATGACCGAGGAGCAGAAGTTTAAGACATTTTCAGTGGATAGAGTGATTGAGGATGGTGATACCTTCGATCTTCTTGAGAATGGTTATTTACATGCGTTTGCGACCCCCGGGCACACCCGTGATATGACAAGCTTCTACCTGCCACAAATGAAGACATTGATTCCTTCTGAGGCCGGCGGTGTTCCTGCAGGGAACGGGCATATCTATTCCGAATTCCTGGTGGACTATGAAACCTATTTCAACTCCATACAACGGCTTGCCAACCTGGAGTTCGAGCGGATCCTTTGTGCTCATCGGTCTGTTTATGACGGTGAAGATGCAGCGGGATATTTTGAGGACGCCATCGCGCAAACCATCCGCTTTAAAGACAGAATCGTAACAGTGCTGGAAGCGAATCCAAACGACCATGAGGCGGTCGCCCGAATCATTAAGGCCGAAGAGTACGGGCCGGTTCCAGAGCCCAAACTACCAGAGCCGGCCTATGATCTCAATCTCACCGCAAAAATCAAAGCCATTTCCCGACTACTGGACATGACAGTTAATTAATCCCGGCTTTCTGAAATATTTCTGTGTCTTGTATGAATCCCGGTAGTTGGCTTGGTTCTCCAACCACCCGAGAATATTATACATCTGTGCCCGAAGGGCATAATTTTGGTTTAAGCCCACCGGGAACTGTCTACAAAAATTCAGAGTTTTTGATAAATCACTCTACAGATTGTAATCATGATCTTATTCGCTCTTGATTTTGTTGATCAAATCCCCTTTTAGAGAAGGTTACGAGATGGACTATGATTAGGAAAAAAAACGACAAAGCCTTTTGACTTGACCTGGCTCTGGTGACTGGCTTTTTTCGACGAAATTAAAATGAATAGCCTATCTGTAAACATCAATAAATTCAATGAAATGAATCCTGTTCGGGATAATATTAAAATTCTTTTTTTTTGGATGAAGGAACAAGTTAGAAATTTGAATTTGCTCCTCGTAATAGTGATTTTAGTTTTTTCCTCAGCATGTCAACAATCTAATACTAGGAAGATTCCACCCAAAGCGGTAAAAGGGATCCTGGATTTGAGAGGATGGGATTTTCAAAGAGACGGCTCACTCCGTCTTGACGGGGAGTGGGAGTTTTTCTGGAATGAGTTGTTGGATCCAAACTCTCCTCCAGTTAGAAGCTCTAAGAATGAAAAACACTACATCAGCCTGCCTGATCATTGGAATGGCTATGAATTGGAAAACAAGGAGCTACCCAATATTGGATATGCATCGTTTGGCCTGGTTATTCTTGCCGACTCGTTGCCAGAAGTATCAGCCTTCAAACTGAGAGAGTTTTTTTCCACCTACAGATTATATGCGAATAGTATTCTTGTTACCAGTGTAGGAGAGGTAGGGACAACAAAACAAAGCTCAATACCGTCAAACCTGCCTCAGGTTGCTAAGATCGAGACAAAAGGAAACCGATTGGAGCTTATTCTTCAGGTCTCCAATTTTCACTATCATCGGGGTGGCCCCATTCGAGACATTAGATTTGGACCGGCCAAACAGATTCAGAAAATGGCGCGGTATAATCTTCTACGCGAGATTTTTCTGTTTGGCAGTATTATGATCATGGGATTATATCATTTGGGATTGTATCTAATCCGAAAAAAAGACAATTCTCCACTGTTTTTTGCCCTTTTTTGTATTATCATTTCGCTCAGACTGCTTTTGACTGGTGAAACATTTCTTCTAGAGATTTTTCCCATGATGGGGTATGAGCCCATGGTCAGGATGATTCACCTGGCATTCTATCTGGCTGTTCCGATTTTTCTTCTTTTCGTGCAATCACTTTTTCCAGCAGAATTTAACAAAAAAATATTGCTGCTATTCCTCTTTTTGGCACTCATCGTATTTATAACAGTTTGTGCAGCTCCGGCTCTTATTCACACTTTCTGGATGCAACCCTATCAAATCGCGACTTTAGCAGTATTTACCTATGCCATTATTGCTGTGATGATTGCCGTCAAAAGGAGGAGAGAGGGGGCTGTTATCTTTGTTTCAGGGTTGTTTATCCTGTTTGCAACTGCGGTCAATGATGTACTGTTCAACAACAATATCATTCTGACCGGTTATTATGCGCCATACGGTCTTTTTGGTTTTATTTTTTCCCAGGCGTTTCTTCTGTCTAAGAAGTTTTCCCATGCCTTCTCGGTTGTTGAGACTCAGAAATCGGAATTGACTGAAACCAATCTGGCTTATGAAAATGAAATAGTCGAACGCAAAAAGGCTGAAGGTAAATTCAGGAGTATTTTTGAGAACTCCACCGGAGGTATTTTTCAGCTATCGGCTGATGGTCAGATGATCACTGCGAACCCTGCAACAGCCAGGATCCTGGGATATAAAAATGAAAAAGAGATCCTCTCAAGTCTGGCAAATGCCAAAAAAAATCTTTTCCTGGATACTGCAGAGCAATCTGACTTCTTTCAGCGATTACACAAAGATCAAGCTATTGAAGGTTTTGAGTGTCGTATCAGAAAAAAGGATGATTCAGAGGGAATTCTTCGCATGAACGCCAGGGTGGAAAAGGATGATTCGGGTAGGATCCAGTATTATGAAGGAAATATTGAAGATATTACTGAAAAAAAACAAGCTGAGGAACTAAAGATTGAACGGGATACTGCCGAGGCAGCCAATCTGGCAAAAAGTGAATTTCTCGCTAATATGAGCCATGAAATCAGAACTCCAATGAATGCTATAATGGGTTTTGCCGAAATCGTAAACCATAAGATTAACGATAATACACTAAAGCAGCATCTTTCAGCCATTATCACCGGTGGTAAGACTCTGCTTCGTATTATCAATGATATTCTTGATCTGTCCAAAATTGAAGCTGGAAAGCTTGAAATCCAGCCAGAGACTATCAGCATCCAGAATACCGTTTCTGAAATCGGGCAGATGTTCTCCTTTAAAGCTAAGGAGAAAGGACTGACACTATCGGTCCAGATCGATTCTAATTTACCGGCTTATCTCTACCTGGACGAAACGAGGATCAGCCAGATTTTATTCAACCTGGTTGGCAATGCAGTCAAGTTTTCAGAGAATGGAACCATAACTCTTAACGCCTTTTGTGAACCTCTGGATGAAGATAAGCCAAAGTTAACATTAGGATTTAAAATTACCGATGAAGGGATCGGGATTTCCAAAAACCAGCTGGAAAACATTTTTGAGGGTTTTGTCCAGAGTAGAAACCAAAAATATGCCAAATTCGGTGGGACCGGACTAGGCCTGACCATCACCAAAAGGCTGGTTGAGGCCATGGGAGGAACGATTCGCGTTGACAGTGTATTGAATGCCGGGAGCTGTTTTGAAGTTCTTCTGCCAGAAGTTGAAATTGTCGACAGGCAATCAACCGATCGAGGAGAAAAAGCGTTGGATTTTACTACCATCGATTTTGACAAAGCCGTTATCCTCGTAGCTGATGATATTATTGAAAACCGAAACCTGATCAACGGCTATCTTGATGGTTGTAAAAACCTGTCGATAATTGAGGCGACAAACGGCCGGGAAGCGATCCAACTCGTTAAGAAACACCTCCCGGATCTGATCCTAATGGATATGAAGATGCCGGAAATGACCGGTTATGAAGCCACGAAATTGATAAAAGGCGATGATCTGTATGCCACTATCCCGGTCTTAGCAGTATCTGCATCGGCAATGTACCTTGAAGAAAGCCAGTTTAAAAAATCAGGCTGTGATGGTTTTATTCGCAAACCTTTCAGCAAAAATGACCTTTATGTTAACTTAATGAAATATCTGCCTTTTCAGATATTTGAAGCAGAAAAGGGGCTCAAGGACACTCCCAGTTCGTCAAATGATACAGACGAGCTGAAGGATCCGCATTCTCTTTTGGAACTACTATCAGGTCCAATCAAGAATCAGTGGATGGATCTAAAAGGGCGAATGATAATGGATGAGATTGTTACATTTGCCGAGGGAATGGTGAAAATCGGAAAGGACCATCATTGGCATCCCCTTATCGATTGGGGAGAATCTCTGTTTCTGCTTTCTGACAGCTTTGATATTGAGAACCTAACGATCAGATTGGACGAGTTTCCAGATTTGATAAAAACAGTATTAGAAAAAACAACTTCATTTCAAAATGAAAAAGATGAAAAGTGAAACCTCTATGGAATCAAACGGCAGACCATTGATCCTGATTGTCGATGATCTTCCTAAAAACCTACAGATTGTGGGCAATATCCTTAAGAAGATCGATTGTCGGGTCGCTGTATCGACCAACGGGAAACAGGCCATTGAGATGATGGAAAAAATGGAAATTGACCTGGTTCTACTTGATATCATCATGCCTGAAATGAATGGTTTTGAAGTTTGTAAGCAGTTGAAAAGCAATCCAGAAACAACTGATATTCCGATTATATTTCTAACAGCTGCCAGGAAAGAATCAAAGGATATTGTAGAGGGTTTTCGTGCAGGTGCTGTAGATTATATCACAAAACCTATTAACCAGGAGGAATTGCTTGCTAGGGTGAATACCCATCTCGAACTAAGGAGAAGCCGTCAAACCATTATTCGTAAAAACCGTGAGCAAAAAGAGATGCTTCATATACTCTGCCATGATCTGGCAAACCCTTTTTACGCCCTTGAAAGCCTATTTGAACTTTGTGAGAAGGATATGGGTTTACTTTTTGAGTTTTTTCCCAGTCTCAAGATAATGGTCAAGAATGGATCGGCTACTATCGACCAGGTTCGTGAAATGAGCCAGCTCGATGATTTCAATGCCAAACTGGAATTGGAGTCGATCAACTTCAGTGATATTTTGTCAGAATCCCAGGTCATCCTGACAAATCGCTATAAAGAAAAGCAGGTGGTGCTGAAGGTTGATATCAATAAAGATCTGAAAGTGATCGCAGAAAGAACGTCTCTGATCAACTCCGTCCTGAACAATATTCTGACCAATGCGCTTAAGTTCTCCTTCCCTGGAAGTAATGTGGAAGTCTCAGCTGAACGGGAAGGCGATATGGTCAGTATAGCATTCAGAGATTATGGTTTGGGGATGCCAGCTTCACTGGTTGAAAAGATATTTGATGTCGGAAAATCAACCAGCAGAACTGGAACTGCAGGGGAGCTGGGAACCGGATATGGAATGCGTCTAATGCATAAGTTCGTCACAGCTTATGGCGGAAGATTCACGGTACATTCAAAAGACAAGGACTCAAATCCAAATGACCATGGGACTGAGATCATTCTACATCTGGCTTCCGGATAATATGAGATAGAATGACAGAACGGAGGGTCGGTTCCGTTCCTGTATCCCGTCAAAACTCCTGTAGAGATCGGTTGATAATGGAATCCTGCAGACCTTTACTAAGGTCGACAAAATAAGCGCTGTAGCCAGCCACCCTTACCAACAGGTCTGCATGCTGCTCCGGATGGTTCTGGGCATCGATCAGGGTTTCCGAATCTACTATGTTGAACTGAATCTGGCTGATATCGAGGTCCGCCCAGGAGCGGATATAGTCGATAAACACCTCTTTCATGTCCCCCTGCACGGCCGATGGCAAAAATTTCTGATTCAGTAAATGATTGTGGGTCAGGATTGTACTGATTTTGGAAGCGGATTTAAGCACAGCGGTGGGTCCGTTCGTATCCCTGCCGAACACCGGTGAAAGGGTGGCATCTGCCAGGGGCTCCCCGGACTTTCTCCCATCCGGCGTAGCTGGCAGTGCCATACCTGCCGAAAAAGTACCGGAAATCCCACTGCCGTCTCCTCGACACGACTGGCCAAAACGGTTTTTGGACACCATCATTGCTGCGGCGCTTCGGACCTGGATCTCGGCAGCAATGTCATCTGCGTAATCATCATCATTGCCGTATTTAGGCGCATTGAGCATCAGCTGCCGAATTTCTTCATGTCCTTCCCAATTGGCCGCCATTGCTTTTAACAGCGTTTCCATACTGACGGTTTTATTCTCAAACACATTTTTTTTCATGGCCGTGATGGCGTCAGAGACATTGGTGGGTCCCAGCACAATGCAGATATTTTCCACCGGTGAAGGGTAACCCCATTGCTTCGACTCTTTACCTTTCTCAATACAACCATCCAGCAGCGCAGAGTAAAAAGGCCGTGGCAGATACCGTTCGTAAAGGGTCTGGGAAGTATTTTCAATGGTGCAGAGTCGCTTAAAACAAAAGCGCACCTGCTCGCAATAAGCCTCCATCACATCTTCGATGGATTTAAATGTCAGAGGATCAGGAGTCGCGGCTCCGACCTGCTCTCCGGTATAGGCAGATTTGCCCTGGTTCAGAGCCAACCAGAGGGCCATGGGCAGGCTGATGCCTCCGTACGCCCGATGGGAGATGTTTTTGCCTGGCAGTTCGAGATAAACACATCCGGAGATAGCGTAATCATAGGCGTCTTCAGGCGGGACATTCCAGTGCTCCAGCAGTGCCAAATGGGTTTTGTCGTTAAAAAAACTTGGGTAGCCGATTCCGGTCCCGATCACGTCGACAGCATCAGAGAGCACCTCACGAGGGGTGCCGTCATGATAACGCAAAGCAATGGTGGGTTCCGGAGTTCTCATAGCCTTGGCTGTCTTCAACACCAGGTAGGTCATCTTATTCGTGACGTCTTTGCCCATGGCGTCCACACCTCCGATAGTGATTCCCTGCAATGATGCGACACCACCGTAAATGGATGAGAGAGTCGGTGAATAGACCAATCCCAGTCCATGGAATTTGACCCAGAGCAGCTGCATCATCTCAAACGCTTCATCTTCTGAAATTCGACCGGCCTGCAGGTCGTTCTCATAGTATGGCCCGAACACTTTATCAAAACGAACTCCGATTCCCAGAGTGGAATACTCCATGTAGCGCACCACATGAACAATGAAAAACGATTGCAGTGCTTCTGTCAGTGTTTCTGGTGGATGCTCTGGCACCCTGTCACAGACGGCAGCAATGGTTTCCAACCGCTTGATTTCCTGCGGGTCGGAAGTCAAAACGATCTTTTCCCGGGCCAGTGCGGCGTAACGGTTCGCAAATTTTATCACAGCATTTAGGGAGATAATCACTGCCTGCAGAAACTCTTTCTGGTTTATATAATCCTGCGGGACAGTTTGATCGATCTCTTCCAGTCGCGATTCAGCTTCCGCAATGAGTCCTTTGAATCCGATCCGTAGAATTTTCTCATAATTGGGAATTCCCAGTTCCGACCAATGAGACCAGGATGCCGCACCGCCTTTTCCCATTTTCCAAGCTTCGAGAACATCGCCGGTAAAAAGTTTCTGCTGGATATCACTCATGCTTCTGCCTTTCCAGTATTCAACCATTTCTGCTAATTCGCTTCGCCCTTCATCATCCAATAACTTCTTTCCCTCTTCCCCTTCTACAACCCGCTTCACTGAGCGCCAGTTCATGTCGATACCAAAATAGAGTCCTTGGGGGGTAGAGGTGTTGTTGCCAACGATTCGTTCCCCTTCCTGAATGGTGACGTCCATGCGGGCCAGAATATTCTCCAAAGCCTTGGCCCGTCTCAGAACCATGGGCTCGCCTTCTGTTTTTTTATATGATTCAGTTAACAGTCGCGACCTCTGTAGATCGAGCTTGACATCCGATCGATACATTTGTTGGCTGACGCTCTCATCTTCCCCCTTGTTTCGGATATTGCGAACCGTCTTTACAATAAGTTTTTCCTTGATTTGTTGAGTGTTGAGCAACATGTTCATAGTGATTTCCTCCTGAAATCGTTGATTCTGGATAAATTTTGAACCTTTTTGGGGCATCTGTATGGTGGTTATTAATGATTCTCTTTGAAAGGGGTCAGGTGTTGATCCCCTTTTAACACTTTTCTGTCGATTTTACCAACGGATGCTAACAGTGGTCGGATTGTTCTGAATCGAAATGGTCATAGATTTTCCCGTTTTCAATTTCGTCAAAGAATCGTTTCTAGCTGTTGATCCTGACTTGATCGCACTTGTCTTCAACAAATGTGGATACACCAAAAAAATGATCTGACATAGGCTTTTGTCAGAAGAATCTCTGCGAACCTATTTCCACAGCAAGGGGGATACCTAAATCGGTCTAAAAATTTAAATGACTATTATATTAGAATAATACCTATTTTTGCTACTTAAATTGACAGAGAGATCTGTTTCAGAAATAATGCAATTTGCTATCTAGCGAAACAATATTGAAACAGGTATTAAACCAATATGAAATTCTACTGTTTTCTTTTAAATTGGATCAAAAATGGAAAAACCCACAGAAATTAAGAAGTTGATTGCAGATAACCAAAATCTGAAGAAGATACTGGATCATTTAAATATCAGTTTTGTCCTTTTTAGTCTGGCGTTTGACTTTTTAGATAGCAACCAAACTTTTTTAGAGATGACAGGCGCCAAACGGGAAAATATTATTGGGCGCAGCATGAAAGCAATTCTCTCAGAGGAGGAACTCCTTAAAGTCCGAGCCTCCATGAAAGATTTATATGAAAAAGAGTATGTTCAATATGAATTCTTTGTTTTTAGCACCGGACGTCAACGGAAAATCCCTTGCTTGTTTCACGCATCTTTAAATAGAGATATTGATGGAAATCCAACATCGGTGAATATGTTATTTTTGAGTCTTGTGGAACAGAAAAAAATACAGAACGAGTTAGAAAAAGAGAAGAAAATGCTGGAGACGATTTTATTTGGAATCCGGGATTGTGTCTCAATTTTTGATGGAAAAGGTAATTTTTTGTTTGGTAGCCCGAACAGCTCAAAAATTCACACTGGAAAAAAAATACCACTATTACCCTTGGACAGTGAAGGTACAAAACAATTGACTTTGGAAATAGCAGGTAAGCAGCATAGCTTTATAGGGGAAATGCAGCCTGTCTTTGACGCTACTGGCAAACGATTTGCTTACGCTGAAACGCTTACCGACATCACAAACAAAATCCAACTTGAGGAACGAGAAGTGGAATTGCAACATATCCGGCGTAAACTAAAACTGAATTCACTCAAGAACAAGATGATTGGCGGCAGCAAGGTGATGATTAAAGTGTTTGATACCATTCAACGCTGTTCAGAAGTGGATTCTAACGTCCTGATCACAGGTGATACAGGTGTTGGGAAAGAATTGGCTGCCAGGGCTGTTCATGACCAGGGCCACAGGAAAGACAAACCGTTTGTGGCATTTAACTGTACTGCGTTGTCTGAAGGTCTCATGGAATCTGAATTGTTCGGTCACGTCCAGGGAGCATTTACCGGTGCAAGCAAAAATCGTCTGGGACTTTTCCGAGAAGCTCACAAAGGGACCTTGTTTTTGGATGAAATTGGTGAATTGGACATATCAATTCAAGTTAAGCTGTTGAGAGCAATTCAAGAGCGTGAAGTCCGTCCCGTCGGCAGTGATCAGGTATATTCTGTGGATGTGAAAATTATCTGTGCAACCAATAAAAATATTCATAAGATGGTGGAAACGGGTGAGTTTAGAAATGATCTGTTTTATAGAATTGCTGTCCTGCCACTTCATATTCCACCGCTTTCTGATCGAACCGATGACATTATCCGTTTGGCAGAGTATTTTTTGATTAAACATAATAAAACAAGTAAAGCCTCCCCCAAAACACTCAATGCTGTATCTGCGGAATTACTACACTCATATTCGTGGCCTGGAAATGTTCGTGAACTTGAAAATGTGATTGAATATGCTTGTGTAATGACCAAAGGAAAAGTCCTTTTACCTGAATCTTTTCCCAAATCAATTTCCAAACCAATCACGCCTGATGGGGCTTCAAACCAATTGAGTTTTGAGACCTCTGTTCAAAACCTTAGAGTTAGTAAAGAAATGGAAAGAAAACAGGCAATTATATATGCACTAGCTCAATGCGAAGATGATCGCAAAAAAGCGGCAGATCATTTGGGTATCTCTCGTACAACGCTTTGGAGAAGAATGAAGCATTATGATATTGTAAACTCACAGTGATCCTCCTTAAAAAAGCCTTCTGAAAATATTCCACATAAAACCACCGATATCGTTCTCGTTTTTTGATTTGTTGACAGAGAAATGTCTCTTCTTTCGTCTCGATGGTATTTTGAGGAACCACATCGATTTGTTTAGCATTGGGTGGATATAATTTATCCAATACTAAAAAAATATCCAGTAAGATTGAAAATAATATCCACATTGCTCCAGACAAAAAAGTTAACATATCTATGTAGTTAAAGGGCGCCTAAATCAACGCATACAGAACGCAATAAATATAAAGGATGATGAGGCGAGCAAACTGTTCACAGATTAGATTTTTGTGGCAAAATTAGTGGCAAAAGCTTTAAATAAGTTTCTAATACTATGAATAACCACTGAGAGTTTCATGTATAAAACGCCAATACCAGGCAGTAAATTTCAGATCTTCGATGTAGCCGCAATGGCCGCCATAAGGTTGAATAGCCAGCTCAACGCTGTCCGAAAGTTCGCATTTTCTGAAGTCTTCGGCTGAAATGATGGGGTCATCCTCTGCTGTAATAATAGTGAGCGGCAGCTCAATCTGGTCCAGATATCCATCTTTCAGTTTATACTCGCTGAAATAGACCTCTGGATCCCGGTAGTCAGAGTACTGATTCAAAAGCAGTTCAGTCATTTCCCAGCAGTTGTCAACAGCAAACGCCTCTGAGAAATCATATTGCTCCGGGTAGAGATGTAGATTTTTTGTCAACGAACGTCGCCACTTCTTGATGAAGTATTTTTTCATCAGTGGATTTGTGTCGATGTTCAGGGTCGCTTGCATCGGATCTAGAGGTGGGTTGATGCAGAAGATATGTTTGAGGTTGGGAATTGGTGTCTTGTTACAGTGATGGGCCATGCGGATGGCAAAATTCCCACCCATGGAAAACCCAATCAGAAAAACGCTTTTCTGTTCATGCTGGTCTGCCACGGCCTTGACCCCGTTGAACGACTCCTCCAGCAAGGTTCCAAAGAACAGGCCCTCGTTGAGATAGTGACTGTCACCATGGTCCCTCAGATTCAGCCGGAAAACGTCATAACCCGCCTCAAAAAGATATCGACCCGTGCTGACGATGTAGGCTGATTCAGTACTGCCTTCCCAGCCATGTATCAGGATGACCAACCCTTTTTCTGGTCCGCCATTTTTCGAATAGAATCCCTGGAGCCTGATACCGTCTCCCACATCCAGAATCTGCTCGGTCGCGACTTTTCGCATTCGATCTTTTCTGAGTGTTCTCAACTTACTACTCGCCAGTATGCTTTGCAGCGTTCTATTTTTTAGATAAAAAGGGGGGACGAATGTATCGTTGGTCTTCATGTGGATTTTTGATCACAGTTGATAATCGGATGGAAATACCAGGAAGAAAAGCCGTATCACAGAAGGCAGACTAACACGAAAGATCGTTTTCTATCAATAGGGTTACGGCACTAAAGGAATCGAACAGGGCCCTGAAGGATCGGGATATTCCAGACACATTCGCAAAGGAATGGTGAGGGATTGAAATTTTTGAGCCGACCCTTAAATAACCATCGTGCAAAAGTAATAAATTAAAACTTCAGGCGCTATCGTAACCATATGAATTCTTGGTATGACTGTTTTTATGTAGTGAATTGCCTCTTTACGGGAAGGTCTGTCTACAGGTATAAAGACGGGACAACAGATTTACATGACATTAAATCGCCGACCGGGGTGGTTGCGGGTTCTCTTTTGCAACTTATCCCATTCATGTTTCAACAGCTCCCTGATAAATATAAATAGGTCGAAAGATGAGCAAACAGAAAATCCATTTACACTCAATGATAGTTCATTCCATTGCCGCTCTGGCTCCATTAGCGGCAGTGGCGTACATCTTTTTGAAGCAGCAGGTCACTTTTCTCTCAATTGATGGAAGGTCCTGGGCCTTTCTAGTCGTACTTTCAATAGTTCTACTTTTTTTGATTACGCTACCCGCTGTACTTTCGGGTGTATTTGAAAGAAACCACGTCTATGCCAAATGGCACTCCACTCACAAAATCAAACTGGGGCTCTCAGCACTGTTTACTGGAATCCTGGTGGTTGAGCTCTATCTGCTCAGTGTCGGTGGTTTTGGAGGGGCGCTGTTTTCATTGCTGGGGATATTGATTATTTTCGGGAACAATATTGTTTCATTTCTATTGTGTAAATACGGATTAAAAATAACAATGGGCCGCCAATCATTACACCGAACGTCTTATGAACCGGATCTCTTTAAGAAAGAACCCGTTGATATTCTGGTGATGGCTGGCCAACTCAAAAAAGAAGAACCCAAATACATGGACTTGTTAAAGGAGAGATAAGATGGAATTTAGTTTAACAACGGAACAACAGGATTATGTTGAAAAAGCGCGTGCTTTCACCAAGGAGTGGGTATCTCCGAATGCAACGAAATATGACCGGTCAGGAGAGTTTCCTAAAGATATCTGTCAGGAGGCCTTCAATCTGAATTTCATGAACCCCCACGTTCCCAAAGAATACGGCGGCAAAGAGCAGCGTGTGCTGGAGCACTGCCTGATCATGGAGGAGATTTGTACTGGTTGTTCAGGGATTGGTACCGCCCTGGGCTCCAATGGTCTTTCACAATATCCGGTTATCTTTGCAGGTAACGATTTTCAGAAGAAGAAGTTTCTGGAGCCCATGACCCAGGAACTGATGTTTTCAGCGTATTGTGTCACGGAACCGGAGGCCGGATCCGATGTGTCCCGGATCAAGACCACTGCTAAAAAGGTCGGTAACGATTATGTAATTAACGGCGTCAAGTGGTGGATCACCTGCGGGTCCGTTGCCAGTTGGTATTTTGTCCTGGCGCGTGTCGGCGATAAAGCCACCGGATTTGTGGTCCCGGCTGATACAGATGGAATCATCCGCGGCGTCAAGGAACACAATCTGGGGCAACACGCTTCTAATACGGTTCGAGTCACTTTTGAAGATGTCAAGGTTCCTGAGGAGTATCGATTGGGAGAAGAGGGTGACGGTTTTAAAATCGCCATGAAAACCTTTGATCATACACGACCGGGCATCGCTTCAGGCTCCAATGGCATTACCAAGGCGGCCTTAAACATCGCACTGACATATGCCCGCGGACGTCGAACCTTTGACAAGAAACTGATCTCTTACCAGGGCGTTTCATTCAAGCTGGCAGAAATCGTGACGAAGTTGGACGCAGCCCGTTATATGACCTATCTCGCCGCCGATATGTTTGATGAAAAAAAGGACAACGCCCGCCAGGCAGCCCAGGCGAAGTGGTACGCTGCCGAGGTGGCCATGTCGGCCACAGTGGAGTGTTGCCAGATTCTGGGGGGATATGGATATACCAACGAGATGCCGGCTGAGAAATTGATGCGGGATGCCAAAATTTACCAGATCTATGAAGGGGCATCGGAAATTCAGAAAATGATTATTGTCGGGAAACTGATGCGAACACGAGAAGTCCACTAACCAAGGAGAACACTATGTTAAGTGATATGATGAAACTGGTGGACCGATTCGTGAACATTTTTAAGAAACGAATATATGGCAAAACCTTTTATTGCCCCGTCTGCCACCTGGAACTATCCGAACACGACACTGACGAAAATGGATGTCTGGTCTGTCCCTTATGCAGCGTTGTGATTGAACTTTATGAAACTTACGGCCATTTTGTGCCGATTGTGAATGATGTTGAGATCAATCGAGTACAGCCAAAAACAAGAATGCACCCGATGGCGACCCACCTGCCGATCGGGCTTTTCCCCTTTGCGCTCCTGGGGGCCGGCTTCCTGCTATTGTTGTCAATTTACGGCCGGTTTGCGGGTTTGACAGTTGCAAATACCCCATTTTACGCGGAGTATTCACCTATTATTAATAATGTGACGCTGTTGATGTTGGTTATTGCGGTGGTCTCATCTGCCCTGACATTTCTCACCGGTTTTGTAGATTGGAAACAGCGTTATGGGGGACGTCCCTATCAAGTGATTAAACTGAAACTTATTCTCTCAGGCATATTTCTGGTAGTGGGGCTGGTGACTGTTGCTCTACACCCGGTCGTATTCAGTGCCGGAATTATCAGCTTTAACAGCCTGTTCGACGTACTAAGCGCAGTTATTTATTTCATCTTCATGGGCGCCGCTATGTTTATGCTGGCCACCCTTGGGCACGTGGGCGGGTACCTCGTCTTCGGGAAATAATAAAAACTTTTGCCAGCCGGAAAACGCATCCGCATTTTTCAGCTGGCAACGTTGATTCAATATCACTCTTCGTCCTGCCCTCAACTGCCTTATTTTTTACTCGCTCCAGTCAACTCTTTCTGATTCTGCCGGCTCAACAGGGCAATTGATAACCAGTAATCCCGAAAACTTGTACGAGGTAATATATGCGTAGAAAATTCCTGATCCTGTGGTGGATTGCTTGCTTGTGTGTTTTCACAAACACATCCAATGCAGAGCAGCTTCCAGTGTCCGATTTTTCAGGATCACGGCTGGAAGGATGGGAATCCAAGGTGTTTATGAACGAAACATCCTATCAACTCGTTCAGCTAAACGATAAAACTATTTTAAAAGCAGTGAGTCAAAACAGTGCATCTGGTCTTTTCATGAAGCAGCAGGTTAACATCAGAAGATATCCATATCTGAATTGGCGTTGGAGAATTGAAGATCGTTTGGATATTGATAACGAAAAAATAAAAGCGGGCGATGATTACGCCGCAAGAATTTATATCGTGGTCGACGGTGGCCTACTATTGTGGCGGACTAAAGCGGTGAACTATGTCTGGGCAAGCAGCGCTTCAAAAGGTGATGTTTGGCAAAACGCCTATGTGGGCAAGAGTGCTATGATGATGGCCTTAAGAAGCCGAAAGGATAAAACAGCTACCTGGTACGTTGAGAAAAGAAACGTCTTTGAGGATTTAAAAAGACTGTTCGGTACCGAGATCGATTTTATAGATGCGGTTGCTTTAATGACAGATACGGATGATAGTCACGGGCAAGTGACATCTTATTATGGCGATATCTATTTTTCCTCGGAGTAGTCTACTGGCATCCGCTTCCGCTCCCTTAGCCGCCTACTGGTTGTAAGTCCATGGGGTAGAAAAAGAAAATTGTTGGTTTAACGCCTTCATCACCCATGGCCAGGTCAAATCGGTAGACAATTCCCGAAATGATGGTTCTTAATCCGATGCCGAAGGAAGACTTGAAATTGTCGTTTAGCTGGTCCGCATCATCATTAACGGTTCCTTGTTCAGCAAAAAAAGCCAGTTGGAAGATTGTTTTCAGTCCACCGAGTAAATACCAATTGATAGGTGTTTCTGCAGTCGAAAAATTCAAACGGTATTCGATTGCTCGATAATTTGAGTGACTCGCAGTGAAACGGCCCTGATCATATGCTTGCAGCCTGTTTGATCCACCAAGACTGGCGGCGTTTCCATAAGTGTTGGCAGCTATCTGCTCGTTTATTCTTCTGGTTTCCGTAGCCACACAGGATTCGTATTCTGAACCGGATTCGCAACCCAGGCTCATTAACAGCCGCAGAATAGTTTCATCGACTAACCCTGTTCTGGTCACGGTTGCATCTGAGCGAAAAAAGTTGAATACCAGGGTATCGTTTTCGAAAAAGGGAATAAAAAATGAGAGATTAAAATCGGTGACATAGTAATCGCTCAATATCTCTTGATTATTCTCGGGATAAGTTCTTCTAAATCCAAATCTGATTCCCTTTCTGGGATCAGTACGATTATCAGTAAAATCTAAAATAGTGCCAAATTCTTGTTGGTTATATGGGACATCCGATGTGTCAACATTATCATATTCATTGCCATCAGAATCATAAACCTTTTTTGTGGCGCTGATAAAATTAAATTGATTGTAGAATAGACGAATTCTCTTTTCATAAAAAAGTAACCTGAGGTTTCCCATATTTCCACTCTGTTCTACTAAGGGTAATGTATAATCATTTTCGTCTGAATCTATTCCTCTTCCATATGACTTCACCGGAAAAAGCCCGTGCATCGTGCCAGCTTGTATAAGGACGTGTTCTGTGAACAACGGCAACTGGTCGACAAACAGCATCTGCATCTCAAAATCCCCTCCAGGAAGCGTTTTCATGGCCATCAGATCAGTTGTTTTGTAAGTATTTGATAACATCGCCAGAACCGGGATAGCGGCGCCAATACCTGAAATAATCATTGGTGTTGGCGCGACCAGCCATCCAAATTCCTTATCACCTTTTGATTCTCTTCGATCCGGGATAATACCAAAAATTTGATTAGGAATCAGAAACATTAAGAAAATTAGAAACCATAAAACGCGCTTAATATTCATCTCGTTCCCGGGAATGAATTTTAAAAAATTTTTTGTCCACCCCTCAGCAATTTACTGAGGTTTAATCGGATAGGTGAATAACCTGGATATCATAACGAGTCTGGATTTTTGGACTGGAAACAACTGTGTTTTCCAAGAGGCAGACCAGTCTCAAGTATCGGATGCCTGCCATGGAAGGAGAGATTGAGATACAACTGCCGAATAAGGCAAATCAGATATCAAATCTGGTGTTAGTTGCTATCAAGGAAAACAGACTTGGTAGTATTGTGCTTCGTTCTGTGAAACTGAAGTATGACGATGCAATGAAAGAGTCACTTCGTAAAATTGCATATACATTGAAGTTTGAATGATTTTTGTGTGAGTTAGCTGGGGAAGGTGAGTTATTCATCCAGCGGTAGTTCTATGGTAAATTTTGTGCCCTCTCCCTGGATACTTGATACTCCCAACTTCCCTTTGTGTTCGGTGATGATGCCATGGCTGATAGATAAGCCAAGCCCAGTGCCTTTCCCCTCGCCTTTTGTGGTAAAAAACGGGTCAAATATCTGCTTCGCGCTTGCTTCTGGAATGCCTTCACCGGTATCTTCAATCTCAACCACAATAGTGTTATCCTCTAAAAAAGAATGAACCGATAAGTTTTTAACCTCCTCCTTTTCCATGGCATCTTTGGCATTATTTATTAAGTTTATCAATACCTGTTCAACTTGTAGTTTATTACATGTCTTGAGAAGGGGTTTGCCATGGAGCTTTTTTGTGACAGTTACATTTTTATTGTATAAATCCCGCCCAACCAGAATAAAGGCATCTTCAATGATTTGGTTAATATCTTCTTTTTTATGGGCGGATTTGCTGGTATCTCTACCAAAAGTTCTCATATGTTTAATGATAATGGACGCACGCTCTACTTGTTCCAGGATATCATTACTACTTTGGATTACCTTCTCAAGGTTATTTTTATTTACATAGTTTTGCGTAAGCTGTGCTTTACCGCTGATCACATGTATCGGCTGAGTCAGTTCATGGGCAACGACCGTGGCCATTTCTCCTAATGATGCCAATTTGGCAGATTGTATCAGCTGGGATTGAGAGGTTTTTAACCGTTCTGCTGAGATTTTATGTTCTTCAATTTCTTTTTCTAGTAGAATGGTTCTCTCTGCCACTTGCTGTTCCAGTACAGATGTATAATTTTTACTCTGTCGGCGCTGGTAGGTAATGTTGCTCAAAATAAAAATCAATGACGTGAGAGACAGAATAACAAATGGCAACCAAACCGCCTTAATAAGTGATAGCTTTTCCGCAATGTCAGAAACAGAAGCAAAATAGGCCCTTGTTGTTCCAATATTTTTATTAAGAACCAATATATAATACAACGATTTATCAAAATTATCCCATTCATAACGGCTGGCCCCAACGTATCGATCAAGCATTTCAAGTTTTCGCTCTAATTCGGCGGCATCTTCCAGACTGACTGTTAATGAATTACCGATGCGATTTTTAATATCTATGGCGATTGAAGGGATGGTTTGTTTTGTTAATAGAAGTTTTTCTTTATTTTCCAATCTCAGATAGTCTTCTTTATAACTGTTTTCGATCGCACCTGTTAAAGCTGTTAGATTATTTATTTCTGAACTGCCGACCGATACGCCTGCCATCGGCCAAATGTAAATACTCTCCAGCTGCAACCGGTCTATCAAGTCTTTTTGTTTGTCTGTCGGTTGAGAGATATAGTGAGCTAAGGCTGCTGATGCTTTAACACGTATGGTTGGCTCTCGCAAATTAACTATTACAGATGCTCCAAACCAGATAACTTCACAAAACAGTAAGCTCAATCCAAAAATCACAAAAACTGTATTTTTATTAAACTTTTGCAGATTCATAATGCGGTATTGCTTGAATGTTGTAATGGTTTGAATTTACATATTATAAAAATAACACATTTGTCAAATAAAGAAAATACAGAAAATTCACCGTTAAAGATGCTTAAGTCTTATGATGAGACTGTTAAAACCATGAATGAAACGGGCACATGATGATCTTATATGTTGATGTGCTGGATCGGTTGATTTCTCGAACAATTGAATTGAAAAAAAACCAAATTGATGAATCAATCGTTGTTTTTTTCAAATAGAGGTTTCTGCCTAAAAGATTTCGCTGGTAATGTGAAGTGTGAACAAATAGAATAATACTAACAGAATTGTACGATATGCTTAGCCGATTTCATTGTTGAACTGAAGATTCGCTTTAAAATTACGCCTGGATATTCTGAGGGAAGCCTATGAAACGTTTTTCAATTATGCTGAAATTGACGATAACAGTCTGCTTTTCATTAGTTCTTATAGAAATCATTATGGGTGTACTGTCGGTTTCCGGTCGGTACTCTTCAGAATTAGACCTTCTACAGTCAAATATATCCAATTCGTTGAACGATTATACAAGATTTTTCAAACAATTTGGAATCCCAGATCAATCATTTTTTGAAGAAATGACTAGTAGCAATTGGCTAATCGATGACATTCATCTGGTTAATGCGAATAATCAACGTATTTCTGGCAATCCAGATCAACAGCATAGCCTTCGCTTTTCACAAGTTATTCCCTATCAAACAAAGGAATTTGTTGAAATAGAAATCAATGGACAACCATTTATAATTGTAAACCGGCGATTTGAACTGAATCAGGAATCATATACAATTATCGTTGTTAAGAGTTTGAAGAATATTGTCGAAAGTTCCAGGGCCTTTGGATGGCGGATACTCTGGATCACCTTGTTAACCATTGTCAGCGTTGGTGGCTCAAT
>PJEL010001655.1_pt1 | contig 21968 bp, 32 predicted proteins | sample 1853271 | NCBI WGS metagenome assembly PJEL01 (sample SAMN08108733, study PRJNA415343) | Invertebrate metagenome, whole genome shotgun sequencing project. | host: Globobulimina | place: Sweden: Gullmar Fjord | collected 2015-08
CAAGGCATGAAGCTGGAATCCGCCATAATGAGATAACAGGTCAACGCCGCGATCCGCAGCATGATGGTGATGAAATGTCTCCCATCATGCGTACATTTATTGAAAAAAATGGTGATCCTTTGAAGAGGATTCCGAGTGAGGAGTAACAAATGGCAAAGGCTATTATAGAATTCCAAGACAATAATTCAGGAAACGTTGATATTAAAATCAATTTTGAACCGGAACTATCTAAGGAACAAGCACTGACTATGGCACAAAAGATGGCTTTGGCTTTTGCTGGTAAGGCGGGATTACTTATAGAAGATGTTTTTGATGGTGACTGAAAATGCCTGCATTGAATTTCAAAAAGGTGTTTGCCAATGATGTAGAATCCGGCCAGAAACGGCAAACGATTCGAAAGTTTAGAAAGGATGGAAGAGATCCCCGTTCTGGTCAGACTTTATATCTATACACTGGTATGAGAACGAAAAGTTGTAGGAAATTGTCTGAGGATGAATGTGTTGAGGCATTACCAATCTGGATCGATCAGCATGAAAACGGCATTGCAATTATCATCCTGGACGGTGACCAACTGGACAGTGTTGGTATTGCGAAAATTGCTAAGGCTGATGGTTTCAAAAATACCGGAGAATTTCTCACATTTTTCGGAACACGTTTTGAGCCATTTTATGGACTTTTAATTAGGTGGTAAATAGCAAGTGAAGGTGAGATCCAATGGTTGCAGATAATCCAAATGTACAGATCCCAAAACGAATTATTAAAAGCGACAAGGTTCCACGCCAGCCTGGACGATTGGTTATACCACATGGCGCTGAGCCAGTTGGGAATCCTCCGCAGAGTTGGCGTGTTAAGTATGGACAAGCTATGACGATTGGTGATCTTCGTGCTTTTATTGAGGCTTATGACAATGAAATACCGTTGATGGTAAGAAATGGGCCGTTGCCTACTGTCTATTATCATTGTTTCAATGGCATTGTATATATTGAATTTGATTAGTTGTTAAAACGATCAGATAACCAACACTTGAAAGATAACCAATTTTATTTATGGAGAAGTTTATGGGATATCCGAAATTTGGTACAGCCCCAATAAAATGTGCAAAGCGCGGTTGTAAATTTCGCGGCTATGAAACTGATCTAAAAAAACACCATCTACAATTGAAGAAATTACAGGAACAGTGTCGATGTGCCCTGTGTGTGGACACGATAGCTACCAGTTTTTAACAGAACGGCAGATCTCCTATTGGAAAATCAACACTGTTGTTGATGTAGCATAAGAATACACAAACCATCCAAAACATTCCTGGAGTAACAGACCATGCCTAATCAAAAATCACTGGCAAAGATCCATATCGCAAAAAAGGAACTGCACCTGAGTGATGATGTGTACCGGGCGATACTCCAGGAGCAATTCAGAAAGGACTCTGCTAAGTCCTTGACCCAGTATCAGGCAGAACGCTTGATTAATCATTTTAAACGGCTTGGTTGGAAGCCTTTTGGTAAAGCAAAAAAGAGTAATAAAAGAACCTACAGTAAGCCACAGGATGCTCAAGAGCGAAAGATTGTAGCCCTGTGGCTTACACTGCATGAGGCAGGGGTTATAAGAAATAAAAGTGATAGTGCTCTGCAGAAATTTGTTAAGCGAATGACCAAGATTGACAAATTGTCATGGTGTGACAGCTCCCAAAAACACATCATTATTGAAGCACTTAAAGGAATGGCTCAACGAAAGGATGTAGAACTTGTCTAGATATATAAGCATCCCACCTGAATATTATCCCAGTATAGATACGTTGCCCGGTGAGTTACAATGGATGGCCGAGGTAATTGAAGAACATTTACCAGGAAAAGGAGTGGAACTTGTTTTAATTTTTGCTCAGTTATTTGGTGGTAGTCCTGTTTATATGCACAAGGTTGATAGCCTTTTGCGCCAGATCCGAGATGATGCAATCAGGAAGCAAGCAGATGCTGGTGTCCCTCAAAAGAAGATATCTGTAGAATTCGGAATATGCTCCCGCCAGATAATTAGAATTTTGAAGAAGCCTGGAAGCATTGAAGACAGGCAATTAAATTTATTTTGATTTCTTCAAAGACCCTCCAAGACTTTTCCTGACTCATTTCCTCAACCTTTATAACGAAAAGCCAGCTGCCTAGCATGATCTAACCCTGTTTAATTACATTTGTTGTAAATATGTCATTCATGCGGATATTGTTAAACATTTCCATGTTCATCAGCCAAGTCAGGGTAAAGTTTTTTGGTGCATTCCTGGCAAACAGAATGGGTAAATTCTGCTCCTGAATGATCCGTAATATATGATTCTATTTGTTTCCAATATCCAAGATCGTCACGGACTTTTTTACAGGAAGCACAAATAGGAATTAGGCCTGTCAAAGTTTTTACTTCGTCAAAAGCCTTTTGAAGTTCAGTATTGGCCTCAGCAAGCTTCGAAGTCCTTTCAATAACCTTTTTCTCCAGACTATCACGAGACTTTAGCAATTCAGATTCTATTTGTTTCCTACGTGAAATCTCACTTTCCAATGGTTGATAGACAAAGACATACAATACTGGCGTTAGAATTATAGTCAAAAGAATAGGATCTAGGATAATTGTAACATCTGTTGGCACTGAAATAAGGTGAAAAAGTACCATCAGGAGCATTTCTGAAAAAAATACAATAAAAACCATTTTTAACAAAATCTTGAGCGGAGTTTTATTAGCCAGTTTTGCAGTTTTAAAAAATTTGGTTCCAATCATGACTTGGTTTAACCTTAGAAGATTTTTGAACTCTTAATTCTTTTGTAAATATACTACGAGGAAGTTAGGCCTGAAAAGTATGCGCTAGACAAGCTCTGTCTAGTGCGATTTATATATTATAAATGCCAAGCTTAAGCAGCTAAGCAAATTCTAGATTTTATCTACTTTCTGACCATTTACTATAACAAAATTCGGAGAAAAATCATGTCTATTCAGACTATAGTCTGGCATATCTGAAAACGAGAATTAGAAATTTTGTTAAAATTAAATCAAATTTGAGCATCTAAAATCCCCCCTGAAAACCTTCCAGCATAACCTGATCGGCACCCCACCTGGTTATGTGACCTCACTCACATATCTGTAAATTCATCATTTCAGTATATCTATACCATAACAAGTTGATCTGACTTTTTGTTCATCTCAATCCGCAATTTTGAGGACGTTATGTAATGGAAAAAACTCTGTTGGACATTTCTGAATTTGGCCTGACTCCCGGATTGGCATCAACCCTCCTGCAGCTGCTGGTTGTTTTGTTTACAGCAATGTCAATCCGCAGCTGGATGTCAAATCTGGTAGCGCGTCGTTTGGCTTACAGACGGGTTCGTGCCTATCGCCATTTGACTGAAGGATGCTGGATACAATTGTCCTCAGCAAAAGGTGCAATCATGGGTCAGGTCAAGCGGATCTCTACCGAAGAAGTTGTCCTTGAAACAGAAGACACCTTTGAACATATCCCGATTTTGCAATTTGACAACGGTCGTAAGTCCATTCTGAAAGTATCACCAATAAAGGAGACATAACCATGATTCGCCATTTTTTGTTTTTGATCCTTAGCCTGTTTTTTCTGTTGCCGATGTTCGGCTGTGCTGATCAAGCTGCCTTCAATAATTATCTCGCAAGTTTCGATAATGCGGCTGATGCCTATTATACAGCCGCAGACAAACCGCTGTTTGAAATAGAACTGCCAAGCCCCCAGGAGGGGAAACCATACAAGATCACTGTCAATCGGGAAGTTAAAAGAATGGCTCCTGAACAGATAAAAGATTCTGAATGGGCTCCGGTGGCTAACAGTGCCATTGGCGTAGCAGGAGGTGTCGCTGGAGGATATATCGCAGGAGAAACCGTATTGGGTGTGGCTGAGGCAGTAGGTTCTTCAGCCGGTAAACATTTCGACATCCGGACCAATGAGGGAGGTGACATCTCCATTGATCGCTCATTTGTTGATCAAAAATCAACAGTCATTGGCACCAATAATACCAGCATACTTGACGGCCAGAGACATGAGGCAGGAATCAACACGGAACCTGGCACACCTGAACCCTCAGATGAAGAGTAATTATGGGCCGCTTACTTAAAAAACAACAACAGTTTGCCAGTCTGATTCCCGGTCTGATTACCAAGGCGCATGAACTTGGCTTTCAGGTGACCCTGGGTGATGCATACCGTGATCCTCGCTGTCCGTATGGTTCTGAAAAAAGCAAACACAAGATCAGAATGGCCATCGACCTGAACCTGTTCAAAGACGGTGAATATCTTTCAAAAACAGAAGACCACCAGCAGCTCGGAAAGTGGTGGGAGTCGGTAGGTGGGATTTGGGGCGGACGTTTCAATGATGGAAATCATTATGAATGGCCGCGCTGAGGAGTGACGTGATGATCGGCGTATCAGTTATCTGGCCGGATTTTGGACAATTCGACCCTGACAAAAACAGTAACAATGAGGAGAAAACTATGAGTGGTTGGAAAACATGGGCAGCTGCAGGGGCAATGTGTGTACTGGCGATTGTTGATATTGCAAATGGTGATATGGCATCAGGCATGACCAAAGCAACAGCAGCTCTGGGAATGGTTGGTATCGGTCACAAGATTGAGAAAAATTAATGAGCCCTGAATTGTCAGCGGCGGCAAGCGCTGCCACATTAATGCAATTACTAGGGGGCTGGGAATTCTGGGGCGTACTTGTTGCCCTTATTCTCGGCCCCTGGATTGCAAACTTGATTGGTATGTATCGTATTGTTCAGGCCATCATCAATCAGCGAGATTTGACGGTGGAAGCTCTGGAAAAGATGCAAACTCAGCTCCAGGAAAACCGACTTGCCGATCAAAGGGAATTTGACAAGGTCACCCGCTATTACGAAGACAATGTCAGATTAGTTGAGGTCTATGAACAACTAGCCGGATCACTGTCAGATATTATCCAGCGCAACACCAAAGCAATCACGAAACTGATTGACCGTATAGACAATAATCATTTCTGCCCTGCAGTACGCAAAAGAGGACTTCCAGATGAACAGTAACCGAGCGCTCATGAAACAGAGCCTGAATGAACACGGCCAGGAAATAAAAAAGTTAAACACCAGAGCGAGTTTACTCTTAAGAGAACTCGCTGTGGTGCTTAACCCTGCCCTTCAGGAATTTGTTGAAATGGATATTGCTCAGGCATCCGGCCATATGGATGACCTTGTGATGATACAGGCGGAACTGCTGGGACATCAGACCAAAATAGCCCAGTTGGAAGAGGCTCTTTATGGCTAGTAAAGGCGATCGTGGATACCTGGAACCCCAGGCACAACGACTGTATGTAGACGGTCACAGCCTCTCTTCTATATCAGAGCAGCTTGATGTATCTGTAACTTCCCTTGCTCGTTGGAAAGCAGATTCCAAACGTCCTTCAGAAGACATGGACGGTTGGGACAAAGCCAGGAATCAAAAACGGGGCAACGTCCAACGACTGCGTGATCTGTTTGAAGAGCAGCTTCAATACCTGGAAGAACTACATGCCAGTAAACGCGATTCTAAAATGATGGATACCCTCTCCAAGCTTGGTTCTTTGTTGGAGCGTTGGGATAAATTAGAAAAGGCGCAGCGTGTTGCTGAAGAGGTTGTGCAGGAAGTGAAAAAGGCAGGGCTTACTGAAGAAATGGCAGTCGATATCAGAAATAGAATTCTCGGAATTGGTTCATGATAGCTCAGGAAAACAGTCCATATGTTTTTCTTCCCTATCAGCAGGCTTGGGCAAAAGACGATTCACCTGTCAAGGTCATAGAAAAATCTAGACGAATCGGCCTTTCATGGGGTGAAGCTGGAGATGATGCCTTGTATGCAGCTTCTGCCTCCGGAGATGATGTCTGGTACATCGGTTACAACAAAGACATGGCTGAAGAGTTCATAGATGACTGTGCTTTCTGGGCCAAAGAATACAACCTGGTTGCAGGAGCCGTGGAGGAAGAAGTCTTCAAAGATGAGGACAAAGACATTTTGACTTTCAAGATCAAATTTGCCTCTGGCAATAAGATCGTTGCCTTATCTTCCCGGCCATCAAACCTGCGCGGCAAGCAAGGCAGAGTTGTTATCGATGAAGCAGCATTTCATGATGATTTAAAAGAATTGTTAAAGGCAGCAATGGCTCTGTTGATATGGGGAGGTCAGGTACGGATTATCTCCACTCATAATGGTGAGGCTAATGTCTTTAACGAACTTATCAAAGATATCAGGGCAGAACGCAAACCTTATAGCCTCCACCGAGTGACCTTTGATGATGCCCTCAAACAGGGCTTTTATAAAAGGATTTGCCTGAAACTAGGCAGGCAGTGGTCAGCGGAAGCAGAAACTCAGTGGCGTCAGGAAACAATTGATTTTTACGGTGAGGATGCCGATGAAGAGCTTTTTTGTGTTCCCAGCCAGGGTTCCGGAACCTATTTGACCAGGGCGTTGGTTGAAGCCTGTATGTCAGACAAAATACCGGTGATCCGCTACGAACAAAAAACAGAATTTGTCCATCTCAGTGATGAGATCAGAGAATCAGAGGTGGAAGCTTGGTGTGAAGATACCCTGTTGCCCCTTTTGGAAAAACTTGATCCGAAAAGACAATCATACATGGGTGAAGATTTTGGCCGCTCCGGAGATCTGAGCGTCATCATCCCCCTGCAGGAACAACAGAACGCAACCTTTATAGCTCCTTTCATTCTGGAACTTCGCAACATCCCCTTCAGGCAACAGGAACAGATTTTGTTTTATATCATTGATCGTTTGCCACGATTCAGCCATGGCGCTCTTGATGCCAGAGGCAATGGTCAGTATCTGGCAGAAGTGGCTATGCAACGATATGGGGCAAATCGGATCAGCCAAGTGATGTTATCAGAATCCTGGTACCTGGAAAACATGCCCAAGTACAAGGCTGCTTTTGAAGACCGTTCTATCCTGTTAGCAAAAGACGCAGACGTCATCGAAGACCATCGGGCCTTTAAGGTAATCAAGGGCATCGCAAAGCTTCCGGATAAGAAAACAAAATCCAAAGACAAAAAACAACGCCATGGTGATTCCGGTATTGCCGGGGCAATGGCATGGTTCGCCACCAGACAGGAAGGTGGTGGAGAAATTGAATTTGAATCAACTGGCGTACAGCGTGAATCCAGCAACCTTGACGGGTATTTCAACTGATGAGTGAACAGGAAGCAAAAAACACAAAACCAATCGCGGAAACAGACGAGATTGCTATTGCCACCAAGGACATTGATATCTTTGAAGGTTGGCTGGGGAGGATGGAAAATCCAGATCCTACTCTGCGTAATGAAGCCAAAGGAAAAGGTCTCAAGCTTTATGATGAAGTCGACGCCGATGCTCATGCAGGTTCTGTTCTTCAAACCAGATATCTGGCGGTTACAGGCTGTGAATGGGAAATTATTCCAGCAGATGAAAGTGCAAAAAGCACAGAGATTGCCAAGTTTGTCGGAGAAGCTATTGGTGGTTTCAATTTTCGTCAGGCAAGCCAGGAACTCCTGCAGGCATTTTTGTATGGCTATTATGTAGCTGAAGTTATGTGGACTGTCAAAAACGGCAAAGTAGTTCCTAAAAAAATGTATGCCAAACATCCACGCCGTTTTTGCTTCTCGGTTGACCGGGAACTCCGCCTGCTTACAAAAGATAATATGATCCAGGGTGAACCCTTACCCAAACATAAATTCATTGTTTTCTCTTATGGCTCATCTGACAATCCCTATGGCAAAGGGCTGGGACAGAAGCTGTGGTGGCCTGTCTGGTTTAAGAAAAACGGGATTAAATTCTGGCTCACCTTTCTTGATCGCTTTGGTCAACCAACACCGATTGGCAAATATCCATCAGGAGCAGATTCAAAGCAAAAAGCAACCTTGTTGGAAGCCATTGAATCTATCCGCACAGAAACAGGTTTGATAGTTCCAGATTCCATGATGGTTGAATTACTTGAATCATCCAGGTCAGGTCGAGTCACATACGAAACTATCTGCGAGTACATGGACAAGCAGACTTCCAAAGCAGTGCTTGGCCAGACAGCGACAACCGAAGGTACACCGGGCAAGCTTGGAAATGAGAACGCTCAAAATGAAGTACGCCAGGACATCCTGGATGCAGATGGTGCCTTGTACTCTGAATGCCTCAACGAAACCCTGATTCCCTGGATAGTGGATTTCAATTATTGGGGAGTTTCAAAATATCCAAAACTCCAAATACGCACAGAACCTGAAAAGGAACTCAAGGATCTGGCTGATCGCGACCGCATTTTAGTAAGGGAGATCGGTCTACCAGTCGAGAAAGAATATTTTTACAACACCTACAATATTCCCAAACCTGAGAAGGGAGAATTGGTCCAACCTTCATCTGATAAACCAGCACCGGAATTTTCTGAAAAAATAAAAAAAGTATTTACTCCCGAACAACAAGCCCTGGAGAATCTGGCAGACACTGCCATCAACCAGGTAGATCTTTCAGGTAACGAACAGAAAATCCTGGAAGCTGTGGAAAAAGCATCCAGCTATGAAGAGGCCATTGAAAACATTCTGGAGCTGTATCCAGACATGGACATGACAAGCCTCCAGGAAACAATGGAACAAACCCTTTTGAGTTCTGAAATGATGGGCCGCAAGGTTGCTGCAGATGGTTCTTGAGCTGACACCACTTCCTTTTAAGGAGGCGCAAAAGTTCTGGGCAGACAAGGTTCAGCTTGGCCCTGGCGAATTTGCCAAACTGAGCACCGAACAAAAGGTCAAGGCTTTTGGAGTGAGTGGAATCGCCAAGGGTGATGAACTTAACACTGTCTACATGACCCTGAAAAAGTCATTTGATAAAGGCATCAGTTTTGAGGATTTCAAAAAGGAAGCTGGGGAAATCTTTGAACGGCGAGGCTGGACAGGTAAACGCGCCTGGCGTGTGGACAACATTTACCGCACCAATATCCAGACAGCCTACAACGCAGGTCACTATAAGCAGCAGGTTGAGAGCTCAGATATTCAACCGTATTGGATGTACAGCGCGATCAATGACAGGAGTGTGAGGCCAAAACATCTGGCGATGAATGGCAGAGTCTGGCCAGCCAATCACTCAGTTTGGCAGACATGGTATCCGCCTAATGGCTACAGGTGACGCTGTTCGGTGATTGCACTCACCGGGGATCAGGTTGAATCCCAGGGACTCAAAGTTGAGAAGGAAGATATCACACACAAATTAATAGAACCTATTGATACAAAAACCGGAAATCGGACAGCAGCTGTGCAGATGCTTCCTGATCCAGGCTTCAAACATAATGCTGGTGAAACTTACTGGGGTTCGTTTGCAGATATCCTCAGTGGAAAATTAAAAAGCTGGCATCCGGCAATATCCAGACAGGTGGCTGCAGAGTTAGCGCCTGAATTAGATCAGGTTGTAGAGATCAATCCTGACACGCTGGATGTAGGTGAAAAGGACAAATAAACAAAAAGGCTCAAAATGGGCCTGATTTGAAAATGTCAGAGGATGTGTCCCAACAGTCGGATGCACCCCTTACTATGAAACACAAGGAAATTTAAACACGGTTTTAATGGGGTTATGGATAACGGCATCACTCTAAAAATTGATGATTCTGAATTTGAGAAAACATTCGGGGCAGTGCTTGCCAATCTGGGCAATAAAAAAACAGCGCTCAGACAGATTGGCTCCATTGGTAAAGAATCTGTGCGGATGAACTTTCATCAGGGTGGTCGACCTGAGAAATGGGAACCGAGTAAACGAGCAAAGAATAAAAAAATTCCAGGCAGGACTGCAGCGACGTTGAGAAGCCGTGGCATCCTGATGAACTCCATCACCAGTGAAGTAAGAGATGAAAGTGTACTGATAGGGACAAATGTTGTTTATGCCGCCGTTCAACATTACGGCGCTGTCAAAGGTAGCTTTGGAACTTTTACATTTCAGGTGAAGGCTCACCGAAGAAAACGTCAAAGCAGAAATATGAAAGGCGGCAAAAGCGGCCGTAAGAAAATAGCCAGCGGTGTTTCATTTGTGAAAACACACGCCAGAACTACAAAGCTTCCCTGGGGCGACATACCGGCAAGGCCATTTATGCTGCTCCAGGAAGAAGACATTGCAACAATTGAGATGATAATGGCAGACCATATTGTGGAGGGAGAAGCATGAAGAAAGGATTTGGAGATTGGATTGAAATATTTAAGGGTGGCCCCCAGACAGATTCAACCGGCGAAAAGCATGACGGCGATCACATGATTGACCTGGCTGTTTCCACCTTCAATGCAGCTACCCATGAACCACCTTTGGTGGCTGGACATCCTAAAAATGATGATCCTGCATTTGGTTGGGTTTCAGAATTAAAAAGTGAAGAGCAAAACGGCATTAAAACCCTGTTTATGAAAGCCAAGAATGTTGTTCCTGAATTTGAGGAACTGGTGAAGGCCGGTCGTTACAAAAAAAGATCAGCTGCATTTTATCCTGATGGCAGTTTGCGTCATGTTGGTTTTCTCGGAGCTATGCCACCGGCTGTTAAAGGTCTTGCTGATCTGAATTTCAACGAGGGAGATCCAGTCAGCTTTGAATTCTACGATCATAAAACAAGTGTCATTGGCCGGATCTTTTCCAGGATTCGTGAACATTTCATAGAAAAAGAAGGTGTAGAGGTAGCAGATAGAATCATTCCTGACTGGGATGTTGATTTTATAAAAGAGGAAGCAAACCGTCAGGACGAAACAGAGACTGCGGAATATAGCGAACAAGCAACAAAAACTCAGGAGGACACAGTGAAAACCTTTACAGAAGCTGATGTGAAAGCAGCAGAACAAAAGGCGGCTGATAAGGCCAAAAAAGCTACAGAAGCAAAGTTTGCAGAAAATGATCGAAACCGAAAAATCAAAGAGTTTTGCGAGAAATATTTTCCTGAAAACGGAAAAGGAAAATTGCCACCGGCTTTGTTGGATGGCGGCGTGAAAGAATTTATGGAGCAGCTTGATAGCGGTAAGTCTGTTGAGTTTTCAGAAGGCAATGAGCAAACCTCCCTGGATTGGTTTATGGGCTTTCTGGAAGGACTGCCTCAGGCAATCAAATTTGAGGAAGTTGCTGATCGTGATAGCGCGGATCTACCCGACAATGAAGATGCTGAAGATATCGCCAGACGTGCTAAAGAATTTCAAGAATCTGAAAAAACAGCAGGCAGGGTGGTTTCTATATCCGACGCTGTAGCCCAGGTTACCAAGTCTGTTTAAGCAGCATTAAAGATTACGCTGCGAGTACTGAAAATTTAAAAAAAATGTGGAGGAAGTAATGAAACCTATTGTAACTGAAAATTTTACTGCAGGCGCTGTTGTTAATCCGTGCCGAATCTGCAAACACGGCTCATCTGATGGTGCGGCCATTCAGGCAGCTGCCGTAAGTGACAAGATGTTTGGCATCTCAGACAACCTTGGTGCCGATACTTCTGGTGACCGGCTGGATATTTACACTGAAGGTATTGTTGAAGTGGAATATGGCGGCACCATTGCCAGAGGCGATGATTTGACCAGCGATGCCAATGGCAAGGCTGTAAAGGCAGCACCATCTGCTGGAGTCAATAACCGGATTATCGGTACTGCCAGAGTATCTGGAGTATCTGGAGACATTGGTCTTTGTCATTTGTCACACGGCCAGATCCAGGGATAACAAGCAAAGCTTGACCAAATTATAGTCCCAGGCACCAACAATATTTGAGAATCAATAAGGAGAAAGACCATGCCACGAGCACCATTTCCTATTCAAGCAGCACTCACCGCCATTGCGATCGCTTATAAAAATCTAAAGCTGATTGCTGATGAAGTACTGCCACGCATATCTGTTGGCAAACAGGAATTCAAATACCTTAAACACACTATGGCTGAAGGCTTTACTGTGCCGGATACCAAGGTAGGTAGAAAATCAAAGCCCAATCAAATTGATTTTTCAGCCTCTGAAGTAACCAGTGCTACAGAAGATTATGGCCTGGATGATGCAATTCCCCAGTCTGATATTGATAATGCACCGCCTAATTACAATCCCCTGGGCAAGGCAACTGAAGGCATTATGAATCTGATTGAGTTGGATCGTGAAGTGCGGACTGCTGGTCTTATCTTTACAGACACCAACTATCCTGCAGGGAACATAGAAACTCTGTCAGGCACTGATCAGTTTAATGATTTTTCTAACTCAAGTCCTATTGAAGTGATTACTGATGCCCTGGACTCCATGATCATGCGGGCAACCATCATGGTTATTGGACGTCCTGCATTCACCAAGCTTTCCCAGCATCCTGACGTTGTCAAGGCTATGCTTGGTAACTCTGGAGATAAGGGTATTGCCACTCGTCAGGCCATTGCAGCACTCTTTGAGCTTGATGATGTTTTGGTTGGTGAAGCTTTTGTTAATACTGCCCGTAAAGGTCAGGCGGCAAGTCTTGCCCGCACCTGGGGCAAACATATTGCCTTACTGCATCGGGACAAAACAGCCAGTACTCAAGGCGGTGCCACTTTTGGTTTGACCGCACAATGGGGTGGTAGAATTTCCGGTTCTATCCCTGATAAAGATATAGGGCTTCGTGGAGGTCAACGAGTACGTGCCGGTGAATCTGTAAAGGAACTGATTACCGCATCCGACCTTGGCTATTTCATCAAGGACGTTGTTGCCTAATTTTTTCAATTGATAAACCAGCCATACTGGCAAGAGAGGAAAATTAAAAAATGCCTGAATATAACGTGAAATATCCTGTCCGGATCAAAGGTGTAAAGCATCCGGAGGGATCAACAGTGACACTGAGTGAAAACCGAGCCAAAGAAATGGTTGATCGTGGGGTGCTGACACTTGTTGACAAAAATCCACCAGTTGCCATGGAAGATATAGTCAAGGCTATTGGTAATCTGCCTATTGATGACAAGGAATCCTGGACAAATGACGGACCTCCACAGGTAAAAGCCTTGGGAGATATTCTTGACCAGACGATCAGTGCCAAAGAACGTGATGAAGCCTGGAAACTGTATCAGGATTCTCAGGAGAAATAACGATGTACGCTACTTTGTCAGATGTTCAAATTTTTATCTCGGATCAAGATCTCATCCAGTTGACAGATGATGAGAACACCGGATCAATGATCACCTCTACCATTGATAAAATGTTGGAAGCTGCCACCGTTGAAATTGACGGCTATATCGGTAGTAAATATCCGCTACCCCTGGCAACAGTACCGACGATCCTGATAAATATTTGCACTGACATCGGCATCTTTAACCTTTATGCAAGACGCCATGGTCCTCCGGAGCATTGGCAGACCAGGTACGACAATGCTGTGAAAAAGTTGGGCCTGATAGCCAAAGGTGATGACATCTCTCTAGGTGTAAATGATCCGGAGGGAACTGGTGCTTCGGATCTGGCGGCAACAAGCAGTTCCTCAAAAGTATTCAGCATGGAAACGCTGAAGAATTTTTGACGTGAGATGATCAAGTGAAAAGCCTTTTGAAAGCTATTCAAACCCAGTTGAAAACCAGTATCGGCTATGTCCGCAATGGTGACATTTATGTGACTGAAGATATCCGTCTGGTGCGTGATTCAGGCGGGTATCCGGCAATCGGACTAAAGGACAATGGCACTGGTTTTGGATTTCTTTCCGGTGATGATCAGGAAGACAGTTTGGGGGTTGTAATTGCTGTCTATGTCAAACTGTTAAAACAATCAGCCGGAATTATGGGTGATGCCAGCAGCAGCAATAAAGGTTTGCTGGAGATCGCAGCTGACGTTGTTGCAGATCTTAAAGACAATAAGCTCGGCAATATTGTTGATATGGCATTGCCAAAAAATATCGGTGCAAGTGAGCTGCTTGTAACTGAAAATCTATGGGTGCAGATGATACCCATCCAAATTCAATACACCAGGTATTAATAGAGGACAATCATGGGTAATGAGATTACAGGGCGTGAAACCACAGTAGCCCTGAAAAAAGCTGCAGCCTGGCATACAGCGGTTGCCTGTGGAACATCAGACGGCTTGCTTATTTTGACTGATGGTTTGAAAGCAACAATCCAATCTGAAAAAGATGATAGTGCCGGACAGGCTTGGATTAATCAGGCTGATCGGGGTGAATTGTCAGTGACCGGTAACCTGGAGGCGTATCTTCGTTATGAAGGATTTGATGTGATGCTGGCATTGCTAATGGGCATTGCCGGGGCTCCCAATCAGATTGCCGCGACTGCTGCTTACAACAACACATACAAGGCCAAAGATTCCATCAACGGGCTGTTTGCCACGATGGCCTCAAAAAAACTGAGCAATAAAATCTGGGAGTATCCCAGCGTCAAAATTAATGGATTTACCATATCTGGTGAGATGAATAAACCAGTACGCATCAGTTTTGACATGGTGGCAGATATTCTGGAGCGAGGTTCTTCGATAAACACCACCACAACTATGGGAACCGTCACCATCCCTGACCAAAAAAACAGGGTCATTTTTAACAGCAATACAATCTTTCGAATAAATAATCAGGACGGTGATGCGCTTGGCAGTGGTGATACGATTGCCCCTAGATCATTTGAGCTCAGTTTTAAAAGGCCAATTGACACGCAGTCTGTTGCCGGATCAGCAGGAATTGATGAACCTGCTGACGATGGTTTTCCAGAAGCCATGCTCAAACTCAATTTCCCTAGATACAGCACAGCTAATGATGCTTTTTTTGATGACTGGAACGCATTCACCTCCAAGAAATGTGACATCACCTTTTCCGGAATTGAGATTGAGGCTGGCAATAATTATCAATTCAAAATCTCCATGCCTCATCTCAAAATTAATAACCCGGAAGCTGCTATCAGTGGTGCTGGAAAAATCCCGATGTCCATGTCTGCAGATGTATTGGGAGCGTCTACAGCACCAACAGGCATGACCAGCCTGGTCGAACCACTGCAGCTGGATATCATCAATAAAAGAACTACAGATCCACTTGGGTAAATCATGACTCAATCTGAAAACGTTGCATATGAATTGACTGACATAATCGACACCCGTGAAGAGCAACCGCCGATCTGGGTTGCTTATCCCGGGAGCAAGACTTTTGAAGTTCTTTTAGTACCGCTTGGTAATAAACAGTCACAAATTATTAACGAGGCTCAGACCATAGAATGGGACACGGCCTTGATGAAAAAGAAAGTGGTGCTTGATTCGGAAAAATATCAGGAGCTGTTTTGTGAGGCATTCATCAAAGATTGGCGAGGTCTGACAGGTGCGGATCTCCACCGCCTGGTGCTGGTAAAAAACTTTAAAATTCTACGGGGAAAAACCAAAAAAGAATTTGGCTGTGATCTGGCTGCTAAAAAATTATTGATGACTCATAGCCCTGCATTCGCCGCCTGGGTGAATGTTTCCTGCGGTAATATCGAGATGTTCAATATTGAAAGAGAGGAGCAGCTCGAAAAAAAGTAATTCAGGCGGTTGAGTTCTGGTTGGATTATCCGGCCATTAATTGCCGCCAGTGTCAATCCAATCTGCAGACAGACAATATAGAACCGGATTGTGACAATTGCCAGGTGTTTGGTTGGGATGTGAACACCAAACAGATTTTGCTGATTTTGAACCAGGTTGTTGTCAATGGTGAATTGAAAATGGACTGGGTTAAAGCGGCATTTAATGAGCATTTAATCCCCTTTTACAAGCGTCCTTCATATAGACGTTTACTACTGAAAGCGCATCTGAAAACACAGAAACATTATGCCAAACAACAACGCCAAAGTAGCTCTTGAAATATATGTTGATGATAAAGGCACTCTGCGGGTGCGTGAGTTTGTCGGCAAGACCAAAAGAGGTCTTGAGGATGTTGCTAAGAAATCGCAATCAGTGACTCAGCGCATGCAAGCTGGATGGGAGAAATTGAAAGGTGCATGGGCTGAAGTGTTGGCTGGTATTTATAGTGTGCAGCAGGCATGGGATCTGATGAATACTTCTGCTAAAGCCCAGCAGGAAAAAGTGGCCTTTGCCAACATGGCTGCGAGTTATGGAGCCAATTCTAAGACAATGATAGCCTCATTAAAAGAGGCAAGTGGAGCAACTATCAGCACTATGACCCTGATACGAAGTGCTGGTACCGCCATGATGATGGGTATTGCTCCAGACAAAATCACTGAACTGATGAAGATTGCCAGGGCGACCTCCAAACAAACTGGCCAGACAGTGACCAAGGCATTTGAAGATATCAGCTTGGCAGTTGGTCGTCAGTCAAAAATGATCCTGGACAATCTGGGCATCATTGTTGACGTGGAAAAAGCTAATAAAAGATATGCCAAAGAATTGAACATTGTTGGTCGTCAATTAACTGATACCGAGAAAAAGCAGGCGTTCATGAATGCCACTCTTGCTGCCGGCAATGATCTTATGGAAAAACTTGGTAATCAGACTGATACCAATGCTGATAAACTTCAGAGGTTTCAAGCAAAAATAGATGATCTCAAAATCATTGTTGGCGATGGATTAATTCGGGTTTTTAATTTTCTTGATGGCACTCTTCATTCGGTTGCTGCTGCATCGCTATATGTTTCAGCCGGAATTTTCAAAATTATTGAAAGTGCTCTTGGGCTTACCGACACACTGAATATCACTAATAAAGCAGCCGACCAATGGAAGATAAACACCCAGGCAGCATTTGCAGCTGCTGAAGATTTGGCCAGGAAAGCAGATCAGGCTTTCAAAGATATGAAAACCAGCAATGAAGAAGCGATTAATGGACAGAAAAAATATAAACAACAGATCGATGCGGTAAGCACATCCATTAATAATCAGGCCAAGGCTGAAAAGAAATTAAATGACCAGCGGAAAAAAGTTGTTGAGGAGGCTAAGAAAAAAGCCCAGGAACAAGCAGACGCCACAGAGGAAATGTATAAGGAAATCGGCATCGGCGCTGATGGATATTATAAAAATGAAGCCAGTAAACTTGTAGAAAAGGCAGCAAAATGGAAGAAGCATGGCGGTGATGTTCTGGCCATTGAAGACTGGCTTTATGATGCGATTGGTAAGCTTTCAGACAAGGCCATGGAAGATGGTGAGGCTGCTACTGCTGCTTATATGGAATCTTTACAAGGCCAATCCCGTACTTTAATGGATCAATTTTCTGCAGTTCATCAAAGTGCCGTTCAGCAAATTGATGCAATAACTGATGGTGTCGTGAAGTTGGATGGAACCAATATTGGTTTATCAGTTTCATTTGACGGTCGTGCAGCTTTGATTGGGATTGATAATTTAATGACCAAACTGCAAGGCTTCAAAAATATATCTGCAGGAAAAGTATCTTCATCTTCTTCAGAATCATCTATTAAAACCTCTTCAAAAGCACCTACCAAAACAGATCAGGGAACTGATAATGGTTTGCGGTCAGTGGATAACAGCACCACCAACTTTATTATTAACCAACAACTTTCCAGATCTGACATCACCAATATTACAACAGAGCAACGACGCAAGGAGGCGCGAAATTAATGGCAGCGCCGCGTTTTGTATTAGGAGCAGATCAACTGCAGTTTAGCCGTGGCATCCGGTATCCGGTAAGCAAGCCTCATGAGAAATCACAAGCAACAGATCGAACTGCTGGCAATACGCTGCAGGTCGAGGATCTTGGAATTGATATCCGTACCAGACGACTGGTTTTCAGGAACTTACCCCAGGCTGATTATGATGCCCTGGTCACTTGGTATGACACCATATGTGAGGGAGCTATAAACGAGTTCACCTATTATGACGAGGACGAAGTCAGCATGACAGTTGTGATGCTGACCAATGTGCTTGATTTTCCAGAGACCTCCTATCAAAAGTTTGCCGGTGAATTGCTCCTGGAGGTAGTCGACTAATGCGCTCGGATCTGACTCCCGCTTTTATTGCGGCCAAGAATGCCAGCAAAAGAAAACCCAGACAGCTACTTGTTTTTCAGTTTCCAGGAGTTGGTAATGTCTATATTTCTGACCAGGAAATTGACCTGGGCGGAATTACTTATCAGGCATTGGTAGAAGACTGGGGAACGCTTGAAGAAGCTGCAGAAGTCGAGAACTCCAATTCCTCTGAAATACGCCAGATGTCTGTAACCATTTGGAACGGTGGTGATACTCCATTTTCTGATTATTTCCTTCAGGAAGATCCAGAGAATGTTGAGGTGCTTTTGTATCAGTGGTTTGTGGGCCTGACAGATGATGACAAAGTTTTGCTTGATCGCTTTACGGTTCAAGATCCAATCAGCTTTGATGAGAGATCAAGGTTGCTCACCCTGGATCTGGTCTCAATTAATATGCGCTATGATGGCAATTGTGGTGATTTTGTAACTACTGAGATCTGGCCGGATGCAAAACCGGAACATGTGGGCCGGGGTATTCCATTGATTTTTGGTGATGCCGGACAGGTTGAATGCCTGTATGTGAAAACAGCACCCATGGCCACTTTGAATGGTTCCATGGTTAAGCGGACAGCCATCATTGATGTCAACGAGTCGTTGGATAATAGGGGTTTTCCAGCATCCGGCGTCGTCGAGATCGATGAAGAATTGATCCAGTATTCCAGCAGGACTGAGTTTGCTTTTACTGTGCAGACCAGAGGTTATGGACAGACAACCATCGCAGATCATGGCGATGGTGCCCAGCTCCATCAGTACATAAATGACCACACCTTTTTAGCAGGGGAAGGCCCGATCACTGCAATGACGGAGATAAAGGTTGCAGGGTGCCTGGCTCCGAATAGCATATATTCAGTCTCATTTTCCGGCACTTATGGAAAGATAATCTTTAATCAGAAACCCTACTCCATTCAGTTCGCGCCTAGTGTTGAAAAAATAGAATTAGGCCCTGATACCATTTCCGGAAACAATACAGCTTGGCAACCTTTCTATGCCTTTGATCAGGAGAAAACAACCTCCAGTGCCTTAATTAATGAAGCCTACCCCACACTTGCTCTTGTAAATAACAGTCTTTATGAAGACCTGGGCAGGGTAACAACTGCCTATCTGTTAATTACCCATTGGGAAACCAACGTTTATACCAATGATTATGTGCAAGTATGGGTGGAAGGTGTTGGAGAGGTTGGCAGACTTGCCAAGCCTTCTCCAAGTGATGTTTTTCAACTGGATGCAGAGATAGATGTTGACCATGAGCATGATCACAAAACAGGTGATAAGCACAGTCATAGTTTTAATAATCCTTCATATAGTGCAGATGTAGGGGTTCATGCTCATCCTTTGGCCGGCACAGGTATGACTTATGTTGCTCCTGCAGGTGGAGTATCACTGCCTTTTAAGCAATACGAATATTCCGGCTATACCATAGTTAATCCAACCTATAGCTGGAATAATCCTGGTACTGATTTTCAAGGCGCATATATGAGTGTCCAGGCATACTTGTCTGGTGCAGACCTTGAGTTGATGCAGGGCAATACCCGTCGTGCATACTGGAATGATGACACCGTTTCTTCCATCATCACAGAAGTACCAATGGGGGAAACAGGCGACATTTATTTTAAGGTACATGGAAAAGGCGTTGTTGGAGGCTCAGCACGAATTGATAAGGCAACGTTTCATATTACCTTTGGCGCAGATATGGAGAATTCCCGCTCAACGGTTGATCCATATCTATCAACAGCCGGTGACAATGACGACACTCATAATACCAACAATCCAGATGATGTTGTTCCGTTATTAACAGATAACCGGGTACTTGAAATTGTAAGCAGAAAAAATCCCGGCAGAACAATCACAGACCGTTTTGATCTGTCTGATCATGTAGATCCGACCTGGAACTGGTTCACTGGCCGGGAGATTCAGCTGCGTTATGTTGGCACCGGCGATGATGTTAATGTTTTCATCCCTCATATAACCTTTCAAATTGAATTTAAACGGCGGCAACGGGTCTTCAGTGATCAAGTTACAGTTACCGTTGCCGGTGATCCATCAAACAGTCCTGAACAGGTCATTCAAAGATTATTAACCGAAAAAGCCGGATTACCCTCTGCCTATATTGACACGCTAAGTTTTGCAGCTGTTGCCAGTGAATACACCGCAATTGGTTACCGTGTTGACGGAATAATTGAAGCTGAATTGTCAGTGCGGGAAGCCTTGAAAAAAGTATGTTGGCAAACAAGATCCAGACTGCATTGGAATGCTGGCCAGGCTAAACTTTTAATGAAGAAAGCAGCAGCTGAGTTGACCATTGATAAAAATCTGCTGCCCATTAATTATCAACTGAAATCAATCCAGATAACCAGGCAGCGTCTCGCGGATCTGGTGAACTCTATCCAATTATTTTATCAGATTGATCGGGTAAATAGAGAACAACCATATCTTGCCAGTATCACCAGTACAGATACTGATTCAATCACCCAGCATGGAAAAAAGGAAAATCGGGAACTGTTTCAGTTTGATCTTGTCCGTAATGATGCCATGGCAGCTGATCTGGTTGCCTATTATGTTTCAATCTCTGCTTATCCCAGCAGCTTTTATGAATTCAACGCCTATCTGGAGCAGTTTGATCTGGAGAAAGAAGACGTTATTGAAGTAACCAGCGCTGGATTCAATCAAATGCGCAAAGTGCCGATGATCATCAGGGCAGTAAACAGAATCTTTGGCAGCGGTAAAAATAAACAGATCAACCACCTTCGAATTATTGCTGAAAACCTTCGCTATATCCTTCTTGATACAACTCTGTCTGACACTGTCCATATCATGGATGATCTTGAAATAATCATAGGTAAGGTCATTGATCTGGCAGACTCCATTCATGTGACGGATGAGCTTTCTTTTATAGAGACCGCAAACCTGGAAGAAACGGTCATCATCGCAGATGTGCTAGAGATTATCTGGGCAATAAGTGAAACCCTGTCTGACACCATTACCATCTCTGATTCATTAGGGGCAGACATGGTTATCAATCTTACCGATGAAATCACCATCACTGACAATCTCACAATTTATCGACAGGTAGGTTTTGGCAGCGGTGCATTTGGCATGGAAGGATTTGGTGGGATCACCAAGTGGGTGGACAGCGATGAAGACGAAGTAAAGATAATAGATGAATTAACCATGGAGGAAGTCACCAATCTCAGTGACACCGTGGTGATCAGTGACAACCTGATCTGCAGCAATGGATTTGGCTGTGTCGGTAATCTGTCTAGTGGGTTTGGCAACACCCCATTTGGACAATAACAATAGGAGAATCAGATGTTGAAAGACAACATAACAATCAAAGGCATAATACATTTTATTCTCAAAGGCCCGAACGGCAAGGTCAAGCTAGATGTGTGGGAAGACAACCTGGTTGTCACCACTGGCAAGTACCACGTTGCCGATCAGATGGCTGACAGGGGACAGGCAGCAATGTCTCACATGGCCGTGGGAACCGGCACCACACCGGCTGTGGGAGGAGACACGGCCCTGGAAACAGAGCTGGACCGCAACGCCCTGACCAGCACTACCCAGGGCACTGGGGCCAATGCCCACAAGGTAACTTATACCTGTAACTGGCCAGCTGGAGACGGAACTGGAGCCATCACAGAGGCCGCTATTTTTAACTCTGGCTCAGCTGGGGACATGCTGTCCCATTCTGTTTTCCCCGTCAAAAATAAAGGAGCGGCTGACACCCTCACCATGAACTGGGTTATGACCTTTTCCGCCTAAGAGGGAACTAATATGGCAAGCACTTTTACTAATAATATTAAAAAACGTAAGCCTGGACCCGGTGATTATAACTGGGCCGAGGAATATCATGAGAACCAAGACATTGCAGATTTCATTGAAACGGCTTTATTGTCAACCAACCGAGTAATTTCGGGATGTGCGATCACTGACGGAGGACTACTGGTTGCTAATTATGGCAATGGAGTGGCAAGAGTTGGTGGTTCAGAACACACCATTACCAGTTCTACCAAGAACGTCACAGCTGGCGTCACCAGTCCCGATGAAGTCACTGGCCAGCC
>PJEL010001656.1_pt1 | contig 21953 bp, 15 predicted proteins | sample 1853271 | NCBI WGS metagenome assembly PJEL01 (sample SAMN08108733, study PRJNA415343) | Invertebrate metagenome, whole genome shotgun sequencing project. | host: Globobulimina | place: Sweden: Gullmar Fjord | collected 2015-08
GCACAAGTTGAACGTTGTGTTTACATGATGCTTAATGAAGCCGCCCGTTGTTTGGATGAAGGTATTATTCGTAACGCTCGTGATGGTGACATCGGTGCTATTTTTGGTATTGGTTTTCCACCGTTTCTAGGCGGCCCATTCCAGTACATGGATAAAGTTGGTGCCAAAATATTGGTGAGTAAATTAACCAAATGGCAAGCTGAGTTTGGTGAACGATTCACACCTTGTGATGCTTTAGTGAAAATGGCAGAGCAAGGCGAAAGCTACTATTTATAGCCATTATTCATTTAAGCCTTAATTTGCGATGGAATGATTTTACCGTAAAGTAGGCAAAAACTAGTGACGTAAAGAGGCAATTTATTGCCTCTTTTTTATGTTCAGGACGAACAGTATATCACGATGCCATGGATGGCAAAGAGTGACGATGGTGAAATAATGCTTTTTGAACAATTACTCTAATATTGCTAAGATGTCTGCGTTTGATAACGTTTGTAGTTTTTCTGTGTGTTTTTTGAAGTAGGTAAAACATGATTTTTGTATTCTTATCAATATTGGCTATTATTTTTTCGTTGTTTTTTTATTGTCAGGCGATTAGCCATGGTTTAGGTGTTAAGCGATGGACAACGGCGGGGTTGGTATTCGGCCCGTTGATCTGGCCAATGTTTTGTATGAAGAAACGGGTAAAGACCTATCAGCGCTTTGGTTTTGATTGTTTACTTTTCTCAGCTTAGGTATTTACTTTCCATTGTTAACCTATCGGGCTAAATAACCTGATAATATTAAAACGCTAACATCCTTGTAGCATTGTATCCTTTTCTCGTTTAAAGCGATTAAAATGCTTTAAAGAGCTTAATTCCACCATGTACTTGCAGGCATTTCTTTAATTTCGATACCTGCAGCAATAGCATTTTCTTTTGGGTCATTGATAAACAAAGACTTAATTAGATTAATCATATTAACTCCTAGATGCGAACCATACCGCGCTTAGTACCAATCCGGACCATGCCACGTTTTGTACCTATTTCTGCGGAATCTAGTTGTTCTTGATTGATGCGAACCATACCGCGTTTAGTACCAATTCGGGCCATGCCGCGTTTTGTACCTACTTCTGCGGAATCTAGCTGTTCTTGATTGATGCGAACCATACCACGCTTAGTACCAATTCGGACCATACCGCGTTTTGTTCCAGTTTTTTCTGAGGATAGTGCTTCAATATTTTCGATTGCAGCAGGTGTTGTTGACATTACCAAAGATAGAATTAATGAACTAAGCATGTTACTTCCTTATTAAAATTATTGTTAAATTCAACAAGGTATAAGCGAAAAATGTGCCATAAGTGTAAAGCCTTTGTTAATGAGGCTTTACACAGGTTACTTGAGGGGGAGTTTATAGTGTCATAAAATCGACACTGATTATTAAATGGTATTTTGATCGAATGAGGTAGATTTACTCGTTATTTGGAATGACAGTAAGTATTTTTGGAAGTCGCTTTCAGGCAATGGTTTACTATACAGATAACCTTGTAATTGCTCACAACGAAGACCTGATAGAAAACTTAATTGTTGGTTGGTTTCAACACCTTCGGCAACCACTTGCATGCCAAGATTATGTGCAATGGTGACAATGGTTGCGACCATATTCCGTCCTTGCTCTGAGGTTTCGATATCATCAATAAATGCTTTATCAATTTTTAGCGTATTAAGAGGAAACTTCTTTAGATAGGCAAGCGAAGAATAGCCCGTACCGAAATCATCCAATGATAGATGAATACCCATAGCACGAATTTGTAGCATGGTATCAATGGCCTTTTGCGGCGAGTCCATTACCGTACCTTCGGTTATTTCTAACTCTAAATACTTAGCTGCTAACTTACTTTCTTTCAAAATATTTGCTATTACGGCGACTAAATTAGGCTGAGTGAACTGCACTGCCGATAAGTTTACCGCGATACGCCCTTCGAAAAGGCCGGCATCAACCCATTTTTTGGTGGCAAAACAGGCTTTGCGAAGTACCACTTCACCGATATCTATAATTTGCCCAGTTTCTTCGGATACAGGAATAAACACCACAGGGCTAATGATGCCTTTGCTGGGGGTTTCAAAACGAACGAGTGCTTCCATACCCGCTATTTTGCCAGTTGCAATCTCAATTTTAGGTTGATAAAAAACTGAGAATAAATCATCTTTTAGACCGTGACGAATAAGGCTTTCTATCTGTAAACGCTTAACCGCCGTTTTATTCATAGAATCACTGAAAAACTGATACTTATTACCGCCAGAGTTTTTAGCGTGATACATTGCTGTATCAGCGTTTTTCAATAACTCTTGCGGGCTAATGCCGTCTTCAGGATAAAGTACAATGCCAATACTGCTATAAAGTACAATCTCTTGGCTTTTAAGCTTTAACGGCAAAGCGATTGAGTCTAATACTTGTTTAGCAATGGAAGTAACGGTATGAATATCATTTGTATTTTCAATAATTAAGCTAAATTCATCCCCCCCTAATCGATAAACACTATCTTGATTTCTCCCTAAGCTTCGAATGCGCTCTGCAACCTTACAAAGTAAGACATCACCCACTTCATGCCCCAAGGAATCGTTCACTTTTTTAAAGTTATCTAAATCGAAAACTAATAAGGCATGGGGGATTTTATTTTTCACTAATCGTTGTTGATTAGCTTGGAAATATGAACGATTAGGCAGTCCTGTTAAGGTATCTGAGTTAGCAAGCTTTCTTAATTCAGCTTCGGTTTGTTTACGTTTAGTTATGTCTGAAAAAACACCGACAAAATGTGATATATTACCGGTTTCATCCTTGATGATATCAATATTTAAATCCGTTAAATAAAGCTCGCCATTGTCGCGAATACTTTCAATTTCACCGTGCCAATTGCCTTTGGTGATTAAATGTTTTTTAACATTTTGATTAAAACTTTCAGGATACTGCTCAAACTTTAATGATGAGCCGCGCATTTTTAGCTTTGTTTTGCCGGTAATACGTTGAAAAGCTTTGTTAACGTCGACAACCGTAAATTGACGATCATAAATAACAATGGCATCCGAAATGTTTTCAATACATTTTGCGAACAGTTTTAAGCGTTCATCAGCACGTTTTATCTGACTGATGTCTTTAAGGGTGCCTGTCATACGTGTGGGTTTTTTCTTTTCGTCACGCTCAACAATTTTACCGCGATCAAGTATCCAAATCCATTTGTCGTCTTTATCTTTTACGCGATAGGTTGCTTCGAAATGTTGGCTGCTATCTTCAAAATGCTGATTTAATGCTTCTCTTACTCTTGGAATATCTTGCAGGTGAATGTTGGTTTGATCGGCGCCTACGTTACGCTTACCATCTTGTGGAAACTCTAGAATGCCCCAGATATTAGAGCGGTATATTTTACCTTTCTTAATATTCCAATCCCACATCTCATCACCGCTACCCCACAGTGATAACTTCAAACGTTCTTCACTTAATTTGATTTGTAAGTGATAGAGTCTTTTATGGCGCATTTGTTGTAAAATATAGCTGATAATCAATATGGTAACTAAACTATAAAATAAAATGGCAGCTCGTGATAGCCACCATGGTGGCATGATTACTACGTTAAGATTTTTGATTTCACTTTCTTGATGGTTTTGTGAGTCATAAGCTTGCACTTCGAAGGTATAGCTACCAGGGCTCAAATTGGTATAAGTTGCTCTAAGGTTATTTTTGCCTGCATCTATCCATTTATCTTCTAAGCCAATCAATCGATAGCGGTAATTTAGCAGGTTTGGGAGCTTTGCATTAGGAGTGATAAATTCAATACTAAATTGGGACTGTGTATGCTGTAATGTAAGAGACTTTAAATGATTAGGTGAATGTTCTATATAGAAATCTCGCTCTTTTGTTGCTGAAGTGTGTAAAGTATTTACAACAGGAACTTCTTTGTTTGCTACGAAAATATTAGAAATAATTGGCGTTGAAATAAATTGCTTTATTTGAGATAGCTCTTGTGGAATAAACATATGGAAGCCATTAACTCCCCCAAAGAACACTGTACCGTCGGACGCTGATAAAGCGCTGTCGCTAATATATTCATTTTCACCTAATAGTATATCGCCATTAAATGATCTTATTACCTTATTGCGTGGATTGACTGAGTCTATTCCTCGGTTTGTTGACAGCCATGCTATCCCCGATGAATCAATAACAATACTTGCAATGAAATTATTGCTAAGACCATTTTTTTCGTTAAAAAATAGTTGTGAATCGTTGTTTTTGTTTATTACCGCTAAACCATTGCGTCTTGAGCCTAACCAAATCCACTCACTCGATAGGGCAATAGTTGAAATTTTTCCAAATTTTTTATCATTAGATATTTGGTATAAGTTCTCAGAGTACGAGAGAGTTGCTACATTGAAATTTAAAATTTCATTTTTAGTTGTAGTTAGCCAAATAGTGCCTTTATTATCGTTTTTTAGTGTAGTAAATGAGCTCCCTGCTTCGTGAATATGGCTTTTAAATTGATTTTTTTTGGTATTGAATGACGTTAATTTCATTTCGTTATCAATAAACCAAATACTGTTTCCTATTAAAAATAGTTGGCTGTAGTCTGTATGTGACGAGTTACTTTCCCAAGCCTTGTTTTCAGTAAGTGTTGAATTTTTGGTATCATAATAATAGAGCTTTCCTGGCTGATTAGGACTCTCAGCTTCAGTACGTAGCCATAGATTATCGCTTTTATCTATCATCAAATGTGAAATAGGGGATTTATTCCCTACGTTTAAATTGACTATGTTTTCACTTGAATTTATGTAACTTAGTTTTCCATCATCTGCTGTGAACCAAACTCTACCATCTAAAGTTTCAGCAAATGCGTACACCGCACTTGCTCTGTCATCATAATTAAATAGTCCGTGTTTTATTTTGAGTTGCAAACTGTTGAAGGTGTTGACCCCATTGCCATCAGTTCCTATCCAAATATTACTTGCGCTATCTTTAAATAATTTTAATATGTAATTGTTGGAAATAGCACTTTTATGTTGTGCTGTCTGGTATGCATCTACGTCTCCAGATAGCATATTGATGATATTAAGTCCGTTTAAAGTACCTAGCCAAACTCTAGAATCATCTAATGTAGTAATAGTTCTGACATTATCGGACAACAACTTTTCATTTGCATTTTTTGAGTTGGTTGAATAATGTTTTTTAATTCCATATTCAGGGGATATAATGAATAGGCCGTTGTTTGTTGCTAACCAATATTGATTATCAACAAGTTTAATATCAAATAGACCTGTAGCATTGATTGATAAGTTCCATTTATTATTGCCCGATAAAGGAACCGCAAAAGACAACTTGCTATTAGCCATATAAATGCCTTTATTATATGTGCCTAACCAGTAGTTCCCTTGCTTATCTTGAAAGATGGTTTTAATTTCTTTTAATTCATTTTCAAAGCCACGAAAACGAATATGGATAAAGTTGTCATTTTCAGCATCAAATCTTTGCAATCCATCCTTAGTAGAAATTAATATGCTATTTTTCTGATCTTGATAGATATCCCAAATTTCATTGTCTTTAAGTGAATTATTGTTATTGGCTTGATGGAAAAAATTATCGAAATTATCTAGTGATGCGTTGTAGCGGCTTAAACCTTCATTAGTACCAACCCATAAAATGTTGTCGTTATCAATAAATAACTTACGAATGAAGTTATCGGCGATTGAATTTTTGTTTGTACTATCATGACGGTAGTAAACAAAATTTTTGCCATCATAACGGTTTAAACCATCTTGTGTCGCAATCCATATAAAGCCATTAGCATCCTGAATAATATCGTAAACATAACTTTGGGATAATCCTTCGGCGATTGAGATACGTTCAAACTTTAATGGTGTTTGATTGATGTTATTCGCAAATACCTGGGTTTGTATAGCAAAAGATAACGCCATAAAAAAAGCAAAAAAAGTACGGAAAATAGAAGACTTGGAAAGTAATCTTTGTTTAGAAAAAGATAAATGCACTAATACAACCTTATGGTAGTGAAACCCATATCCTATAAGAACTAAGTTAACGGATATGCCAGATATTATTATTTTTTTGGATCTCACAGTCCATTAAAAATGATGCGAGTGAGTAAGTCAATCTTTGGTGTTAGTTAAGTCGCGACTATATCAAATGAAGAATTTTCAGTACGCTTAACTATATCGGCAGGGTTAATATTTTCTTTGACATTTATTTAACAATAACTTGCTGTTATTGCTAGCTGATGAGTTGCACTGTATTTTTTCAAGCTGCTCATTACTTTCATAGCTCAATAGTGATAAACGATCGTCTGTAATCGCACCATGAAAGTGTTGTTGAATGAAACCAATGATATCAGCGATCGTTAATGTTTTAATTGCTTCTATTAACCGCTGTTTTTGCGTGAAAGATGCCTCTTTGTTACAAATAGCAGCCCAGTAGCGTTGGCTTTTTATTCTTAAGCTGGTGTCCTTTTCTTGCAGCTGGCTTGCAAGGCCAAACTGCAAGTGATGCCAGTGCTCTTCTGGTAAGTTAGTAACATAATTGTTGGCCCTACTAATAAATTCACTCATCGCGGATGTTAGTGTTGATGAGTCGGTATGAGGAGACTGAATGTAGAAGGCAATACCAGGGTAGCGGTTGATAGGAATAAAGCCAACACCGACTAAGTAACCATATTGTTTTTCAGTACGCATTTCTTGGAAAAAAATAGGAGAAAGTAATTGGTTGGTTAGCATGGTTAATGCAACGGAACGTAAGTCTTTATTAGGCATCGGATAATAAAGTACTGCAGCGTGGTCATGCTCTGGTAATAACATAGGTATGGTTATTTGTTGCTTGTCTTTAATATCAATACAGGGAATTTTTACCATATTATCTCGTGATAAATGTGAACCAAATTCTCGCTGTATGCTGTTAACCATCTGCTTTGCAGTACTCTTTGGCCAATTACCATGAATTAAGGCGTCTATTGCCACTTGCTCGAATATTTGTGGAATAAATTTTTTGAACTCATTAAAGCTGATTTCTTCTAGTGCGGTAATTAATGCTTGGCTGCTAGGGCTTTTGGGCTGCATGCTTGCACTAAGTGTTGCGAATAATTGTGAAATAGATTTACTGCTATCAGCATTTCTCCAGTGGCTTATTAGTTGTTGTTTGAATAATTCAAATTTTTCTTGGCAAAATTCACAACGTAATAAACTTGCAAGTAGTAGGGGTAATAATTGCTCCTGTTTAGTGCTAATACCTGAAAGCTGTATTGTCATGCCACCTTGATGGGAGTATAGATGATAGTGAATACCGGCTAATTCAGCATCGTAATGCTCTTCAACTACTGCATCACTATAAAGGTCGATAAACAAACGGGTCATGGCAATGCTACTGGCGTTTTCTATCACTTTGGGTGAATCAATCGAGATATAAATGTAACCTTTTGGGGTATTAAAACTGATGTCATGTTTAAACCAAACGCTCAAACCATCTTGTTGGCAAATATTTATTGGTGGCGTCGAGGTGTTATTATCGTCATCTTGATAAGCTATAAGCTCTGGCTGCGCAACAATATAGGCATTTTCGTTAGGTAAAAATAGTTGTTTAATGTGACCGGTATTTTGCCACTCTTCAATTTGACCCGAAGGGATATCATTAACAGAGTATGGAACTTGATACCATTTACTGATTTTATTTTCTTTATGTTCATCAAATTGTTGGCTGATGGTGATTATTCGAAGGTTGGTCGCCACCATATAGCTGAGTAAGATGTTAAATGCGGATTCGTCCATACCTTCCATGACATAATCGCCAAAAATATAATCTTGTGCGGGGTAGTGCTGCATATTGATAACAAGCTGACTGGCGGAGTCAAGTGGTGACAGTTTTTCTTGATATGAAAATGACAATTCCGCAAGCGCTTTCTTTTCTCGGTAGTATTGCTCATTCAACGGTGTGTTTTTTAACAATTGAATATAGGAGAATACAATACTGATAATAGCGTTAATGTTTTGCTCACCTAATTCAGATAGCGAGATATTAATATTGAAATCTTTAAAATTTGAGCCATTTATCCCTGAACCTGCAGTTAATGCCAAAGCCCATTGTTTACTTTTGAGTAATGACAAAATACTGCCAGGACCTTCATGGCCAATTAAGTAAGCGAGAATAGCCTCTGGCTTATGACGATAAAACTCATCAATACTTGGCATGGCAAAACTAATGATTAACTGTTGATCATTTTTAACTGGACGAACTTTTATCCATTGCCGCTGGTGTTCGGCGTGGTAAAGCGGTTGGTCAATTTTAGTTTTAGCAATACTATTTGATTTGATCTTGATAAAATGCTTTTGTGCCAAACTTTCTAACTCAGCTATCGGTTGTGGGCCTTCCAAAACTAAGGTCATAAAATGAGCTTGATAATTTTTTTGAAAAAAATCACATACTTCATCACGCAAGTTATAACCTGCTTTATCCGCTAATGTTTCACTACTGCCGACTGAGAATTTTGCAAAAGGGTGGTTTGGGTTAATGGTTTCTTTGTGTACGTCATATAAACGTCGAATATCATCTTTAAGTTTTAGTTTAAATTCGGCGTCAATATTTTTACGTTCTTTATTAACAAACTCTTCTGAAAGTAATGGTGCGGTAAAAAACTCGCCAAAACGTGCAATGGCTGCTGCGAAGTGTTTTTGGCCAATGTCAAAGAAAAAACAGGTGTGTTCGGTCGCTGTCCATGCGTTATTACTGCCACCATGTTCATTGATGAATTTCTGATATTCACTACCATCAGGATATTTTTCGGTGCCAAGAAACAGCATGTGTTCGAGAAAGTGAGCAAGCCCTTGGCGGTGCGTTGGATCGTCAAAATGACCGACATTAACGGCTAAGGCTGCGGCCGACTTATTTGATTCTGGATTGTTGACCAATAACGCGCGTAAACCATTGGTTAGCGTAATTGCTTGATATTGCTTTGCGTCATTAGGGCTTTTTTTCACAATTGCTCCCGCAAAATTTGACCTGTAGCGTAACTAACTATGGCTAGAGTCTTATTTTTATTATCTTTCTAAATTACCCTAAGGAATAAGGTGAGTCCATTTTATTCTTAACGGATGTTATAAAAAGTTGAATAATTCCTTTACTATAGCCGCAAATAATAAAGTTCGTTTAAATTAAGGTAGTTATGCAAATTTTTGTTATGCGCCATGGCCAAGCTGAAACCGTTGCGTCATCAGATGCGTTAAGACCATTAACCGAAAATGGCTTCAATGAAGCAAGAAAAACAGCGCAATGGTTGCTTGATAACCAGCATGTATTTGATTGTGTTTTTGTTAGCCCTTATTTACGAGCGCAGCAAACCGCAGATACGGTTATTGAGCAGTTAAAATCGCTAGCAGTAAGAAAAACGTTAAATTTTATTACCCCAGAAGATAATGCGAAGGAGGTGCATGATTACTTAGATGCTGTGTTTAGCCTTGAGCAATATAAAAAAATTTTATTAGTGTCGCACATGCCTTTGGTCAGCTATTTAGTGGCAGAATTAACCAGTGATAATACTATGCCGATTTTTCAAACGGCATCAGTGGCAGAAATTGAATACGATACAAAAAGAATGTTAGGTGAATTCATTACCTTGGTTTCGCCGAATGAAGTCACATTGTAAATAGTACATCTACAGGTATCATTCTTTAATCGCGAACGAATTTGTCTTTTAGTTCAACTAGAACAAGTAGCGCACCATTACCACCCCACTCTAATGGTGCTTGATGAAAGGCCATTACGTCGGGATGCTGTACTAACCAGTGTGGCACTTTATTTTTTAATATCCGCGCACCTAAGCCATGGACAATACAAACACATTGCGCGTGCTCTTTTTCACAGGCAGCCAGCAATGCTGCAATTTCACGTTTTGATTGCTGTTGATCAAGGCCATGTAAGTCAAGAATAAGATCGGGTACATATTGTCCGCGACGAAGATTTTTAGCTTCAAAACTATCAACGCCTTCCCGAACATATTTCACTGGGCCTTGGCTGTTCAAGTCAGGTTCAAATTCATCAGAAAAATGAAACTCAGCGACAACTTTTTTATTTTTTTGTCTTGCTAACGTTGTTTTCTGCTTGATGGTTCTTTTTTCGGGGTGTACTCTGTCCTGCACCATAGGTTTTACCTTACCTATGGCGTTTTTAAACAACTTTTTTTCTTCCGCGTTAAGTGCGTCTTTAAATTTCATGGCTGAAGTCTAAAAACATCGACGAACAATAACAAGCGAAAGGTTAATATTGCCCTTAAAATAATTACGATACTGAGATATTAGAGGAATATGTGGAAACATTAGATTTTGCAGATGTAAGCGAACAATTACACACTATTGGTGATTACGTGCGCTTTGGTGCCAGTCAATTTAATCAAGCAGAGCTATATTTTGGTCATGGCACCATCAACGCTTGGGATGAAGCAATAACCTTGATTATGCATCAGTTGTCATTACCTAGCGATATGGTTGATGAATTAATGCAGTGCCGATTGGTTGCACAAGAAAAACAGGCGATATTAGGTTTATTTGAACGTCGAATTACTGAAGGCTTGCCTGCTGCCTACTTAACTAATCAAGCGATGTTTTGTGGTTTACCATTCTATGTCGATGAACGCGTTTTAGTGCCTCGCTCACCAATTGGTGAACTGATCGGTAATAAATTTGAAGGCTTAGTTGATTTTGCACCGCAGCAAATTTTAGATTTATGTACCGGTAGTGGCTGTATTGCGATTGCTTGTGCGATGAGTTTCCCTGAAGCAGATGTTGATGCTGCTGATTTATCTATTGATGCCCTAAATGTTGCGCAAATGAATATTGAAGGTCATGGTCTAGTAGAACAAGTTATTCCAATTTATTCTGATGTTTTTTCTGGGGTTGAAGGGCAAAGCTATGATTTAATAGTGACTAATCCCCCTTATGTTGATCAAGAAGATGTTGACGCTTTGCCACAGGAATTTCTGCATGAACCTAAAATGGGTTTAGGTAGCGGTTTTGATGGCTTAGATATTACTCGTCAAATTCTTAGCGAGGCGGCAAACCATTTAAATGATAATGGTGTACTCATTTGTGAAGTTGGTAACTCACAAGTGCATTTAACGGCAGCATTTCCTAATGTGCCATTTCAGTGGTTAACATTTGAGCGTGGTGGCCATGGTGTATTTCGAATAACCAAAGCACAACTACAGCAACATCAGCAGGAATTTTCCAGCAACAAATAAAAGTACGTCAATAAGTCAATTGGCGATTTAGCGAAACAATATTTACGGATCAACATCATTATGTCAGGCAATACTTTTGGTAAATTATTCACGGTCACTTCATTTGGTGAAAGTCACGGATTAGGTTTAGGTGCCATTATTGATGGCTGCCCTCCAGGCATTGAACTTAGTGAAGCTGATTTACAACATGATCTTGACAGACGTCGACCAGGCACCTCTCGCTTTACCACTGCTCGTCGGGAAGCGGATGAAGTGAAAATCATGTCTGGCGTTTTCGAAGGGAAAACCACAGGTACGCCGATTGGCTTGTTGATTGAGAACACCGACCAACGTTCGCAAGATTACGGTAATATCGCTAATACTTTCCGTCCTGGCCATGCCGACTATACCTATTGGCAAAAGTATGGCATCCGTGACTATCGTGGCGGTGGTCGCTCTTCTGCACGTGAAACTGCAATGCGTGTTGCCGCCGGAGCGGTTGCTAAAAAGTATTTACAGCAAAAATTCGGTATTACTATTCAAGCTTGTGTCACTCAAATCGGTGATGTTTGTGCAGAGAATATTGATTGGAATATTGTCGAAGAAAACCCATTCTTCTTTCCTGACGCCAATAAACTTGAGCAGTTAGATGGATTACTGCGTGGTATTATGCGAGAAAAAGACTCGATTGGTGCCAAGTTAATGGTCGTGGCTAACCATGTGCCTGTTGGCTTAGGCGAGCCTATTTTTGATCGCTTAGATGCTGATATTGCCCATGCGCTAATGGGCATCAATGCCGTTAAAGCCGTCGAGGTTGGTGACGGCTTTGCTGTCGTTAATCAAAAAGGCTCGCAGCATCGTGATGAACTAACGCCTGAAGGCTTTGCTTCAAATCATGCTGGTGGTGTTTTAGGTGGTATTTCTTCTGGCCAACCTATTGTCGCTTCTATTGCACTTAAGCCAACCTCAAGTATTGGTGTTAGTGGTAAAACCGTTGATCTTGAAGGGCAGTCTGCCGATATTGTCACTAAAGGACGTCATGATCCTTGTGTTGGTATTCGCGCAGTGCCTATTGCAGAAGCAATGTTAGCACTAACCTTGATGGATCATTACTTAAGACATCGAGCACAAAATGCCGATGTGGTTTGTGAAACGCCTGATATTGAGCGCTAATACTATTCTTTTCATTATTGCTAAGTAATCAAGCGGTGACTTAGTAATAATATCAACTACCTACGGATTTTTAGCGAGTGGTTTCAAAACAATTTGTTCGTCTGTCGGCGAACTATTTTTGGTACTTTGGTATTTTAGGCTTAGTTGTGCCTTTTTTATCAGTATTTCTCGATGCCAGAGGTTTTAGCTCATTGGAAATTGGCGAAATATTAGCGGTGATCACCGCGACAAAAATAGTTGCGCCAACACTTTGGGCGCAGCTCGCTGATAAATCAGGTAAACAATTAACCATAGTAAAAATTGGCGCTTTATTGTCGTTGTTAAGTTTTAGCTTAATTATTTGGACAGTAAGTTATTGGCCATTGATGTTCAGTCTGGCGATGTTTAGCTTATTTTGGACTGCTATATTGCCGCAACTTGAAGTGATGACATTAAACTCTATTCGCAAAAGTGCCAAGATATATGCCCGCATTCGATTGTGGGGCAGTATTGGTTTTATTATTGTGGCTATGCTTGCTGGTGAGTTAATTGAACGTTATTCTCCTGAGGCCTTTAGTTATATAGGCATTGTTGTTTTAGCTGGACTTTTTCTTTCGACCTTAGTGAGTCAGCAACCGCGTATTAAAAGTTTGGTAAAAGTTGATGATTCATCGATTAAAGATAAAGTTTTCAAAGGTAACTTTTTACTGTTTTTCTTTGCCGGCTTAATGCTTCAAATGAGTTTTGGCCCGTATTACGTGTTTTTTGCTTTATACCTAAAAAACTTAGCTTACTCTGGTTTTCTTATCGGAATTTTCATTGCTATTGGCGTGGTTGCTGAAATTGGCATTTTCATTTTTGCCGGTTTATTTTTCAAAAGTTTCTCTTTAAAAGCACTGATCAGTAGTAGTATTTTATTAACCGCATTACGCTGGTACATTGTTGGACACTATGCCAATAGTGATATTGCCTTAGCTTTATCACAACTTATTCACGCGTTAAGTTTTGGCTTGTACCATAGCGCCAGTATTGCCTTTATTCAGCAACACTTTAATGCCAATCAGCAAAGTCGTGGACAAGCGATTTATATTGGTGGTGTGTATGGTATTGGCGGCGCAGTTGGCGCCTATATGGCGGGGATATTATGGCAAGATGGTATGGGGGCTATGATGACATTTGACTTTGCCGCACTGACGGCCTTTATCGGTGGTGTTTTTGCCTTGTTTATTGCCAATAAGCCAGCTAAGGACAATTCGTACGCTTAATAAAAAGCCAGTTATTATCTAACTGGCTTATATAGTGACTTTACTGATTCTTATACCCAGTTACTTTACTGATTCTTATACCCAGTTACTTTACTGATTCTTATACCCAGTTACTTTACTTCTTCACCTGCGGCTTGTTTGTCAGCATGGTAGCTTGAGCGCACCAATGGGCCACAAGCTGCATGATGAAAGCCCATTTTATCGGCTTCACGTTTAAACATGTCAAAATCGTCTGGGTGAACGTAACGCTCAACAGGTAAGTGATGTTTACTTGGCTGTAAATACTGGCCAATAGTTAACATAGTGACGCCGTGTGCACGCAAATCACGCATCACTTGGAGTATTTCTTCGTTAGTTTCACCTAAACCTACCATGATACCTGACTTAGTTGGCACGCTTGGGTTGGCTTCACCAAATTTCCGCAATAAGTCTAAAGACCATTGATAATTAGCCCCTGGACGAGCTTTGGTATATAGGCGCGGTGCAGTTTCAAGGTTATGGTTGAAAACACCGGGAGGATTTTTATTTAAAATCTCTAGGGCACGATCCATACGACCACGGAAATCAGGCACTAAAATTTCAACTTTAGTATGTGGCGAATGTTCTGCAATTTCAGTAATACAATCAGCAAATTGTTGTGCACCGCCGTCACGAAGATCATCACGATCAACAGAGGTGATCACGACATACTTTAACTTCATGTCTTTAAGCGTTAGCGCTAATTTGCGCGGCTCAGCTTTATCTGCTTCAAGTGGACGACCATGACCAACATCACAAAATGGGCAACGACGTGTACAAATGTCACCTAAAATCATAAACGTTGCGGTACCGTGATTAAAACATTCCGATAAGTTAGGGCATGAGGCTTCTTCACAAACTGAATGCAAGTCATGTTTACGTAATGCCGCTTTGATGCCATCAATACGTTCAGAACTTTTTGGTAACTTAATACGTAACCAATTAGGCTTTCTCAGCATAGTTTCCCGTTCAGATGTCACAACTTTAATAGGGATGTGTGCCATTTTTTCGGCGTCACGTAATTTAGTGCCAGGAGTAATGCGTGATGATTTAGTGGTCATGTATTGTGTCCAATCCCGTTTGATAAGATAAATTTTGGGTTTGCAGTAATTCACTTAGGTGTTTAACCAGTGAATCGCCTGCTTGCTCTACAGAGGCCGGACCTTGTAGATCGATTGTTTGTACCATTTCTAAACCTTGATAACCACAGGGATTAATGCGTAGAAATGGTGATAAATCCATATTAACGTTCAGTGCTAAGCCGTGGAAAGAGCAGCCTTTACGGATGCGTAAGCCTAACGATGCAACTTTCTTATCGTCAACATAGACACCTGGTGCATCAGCCTTGGCTTTAGCAATGATGCCAAAGTCAGCCATTGAAGCGATAATGCCATCTTCAACGAGTGTAACAAGTTCTCTTACGCCCATTTTTCTGCGACGTAGATTGATCATAAAGTAAATAACTTGTTGGCCAGGACCGTGATAAGTCACTTGTCCGCCACGATCAACTTTAACTACCGGAATATCGCCTGGCATTAATAAATGTTCATCTTTGCCCGCTTGCCCTTGTGTGAAGACCGGAGGGTGTTCAACTAGCCAGAGTTCATCAGCAGTATTTTCATCTCGATTATCGGTGAAATTTTGCATGGCATGCCAAACATCGACATAGTCACTGTTATTTAGTTGCCGAATAATCAATGTGTTTTTCAAAATATATCTCTATAAATTTTGTTAGGTGTATTATATCCAAATAATAATTGGATTACACCAGACAAGAAGTAGGGATTAAAGCACGTAACGCACTTGCTCAATAGCGGTAAGCGTTTTATATATTTTTTCAATGTGCTCTTTACTTGTTACGGTAACGGCGATTGAAAGTGAATGGTAATTGCCTTTTGAACTTGGCTTAATTTTTGGCGCATAATCACCCGGTGTATGCTTTTGCAATTCAGCTATCACAAGGTCTGGCAATTCATCACAGGCAACGCCCATGACTTTAAAATTTAACACGGTAGGGAATTCTAATAATTCATCAAACTTAGTATTCATATGTTTTCTCTTACGCTATATAACACCAGTATGTTACCGGTTGTTTTAAAGGATTAACTAAATAAGCTAATAATCGTAACGATTGTATGTTTAAATTGGCGATATTTTAGCACTATTTCTACTAAATGTGATCAGTCGCCGTGAATTTGCTTGGCGATATGAGCTATTAAATGAGGGAGATTTATCTAATATCAATGTTTGATTACAACTTTATTGCAGTTCAATTGTAAAACTTAGCAGAGGTTAATTTTTAATAAGCAAAAAAAACTCAGCTAAAGCTGAGTTTTTTGCGGTGAGACTTTTATTACAAACAATAACTATAAAAATTTTATATTAATCATTTCAAATATCGGCGAAGTTATGCGTTTAGCTTAGTTGGCAAACTGTAGCTTTACATAATCCATAAGTCTGCTAAACATACCGCCTTCTTGAACTTCGCTTAAAGTTACTAATGGATATTGAGCAATATCTTCACCGTCCAACTGTAAGAAAAGTTTACCGACAACGGCACCTTTTTGTAGTGGTGCGGTCAATTGTTCATTGAGCTCAAAGTTAGCTTGCAAGTTCTTGCGTTGTCCGCGAGGAATAGTAATAGGAGTATTTACCATGATACCGAGATCGACTTCTTCGCGATCACCCATCCAAACACGATTACTAACAAATTTTTCACCGGCTTTATAAGGAGTATAAGTTTCAAAAAAACGGAAACCATAGTTAAGTAATTTTTTACTTTCTACCTTACGAGCACGTTCACTACTCGTCCCCATTACTACACTGACTAAGCGCATGTCGCCTTTGGTGGCCGATGTCACTAAACTATAGCCAGCCTGTGAAGTGTGACCGGTTTTTAAACCGTCAACCTTCATGCTTTTATCCCATAACAAACTATTACGGTTGTATTGCTTAATGTTGTTATAAGTAAATGACTTTTGACTGTAAATTTTGTATTCATTTGGCACATCGCGAATCAATGCTACCGCTAAGGTTGCCATATCGCGCGCCGTAGTTTTATGCTCTTGGCTATCTAAGCCATGGCTGTTTTCAAAAAAACTACTGTGCATACCTAGCTGTTCAGCGTGAGCATTCATTAATTGGGCAAAGGCGTCTTCACTGCCGGCAATATGTTCAGCCATTGCAACACAAGCATCATTACCAGAGGCAACAATAATGCCTTGGTTTAATAAATCAACTGATACTTCAGTACCGACTTCAATAAACATTTTCGAAGAGTCTGGGAAGTTTTTCGCCCAAGCCTTCTCACTAATTTTTACCGCGTCATCGTTGCTAATGTTACCGCTATCTAGCTCTTTACCTATGATGTAGCTTGTCATCATCTTAGTTAAGCTAGCCGGCGCAAGTAAAATATCAGCATTACTTTCAGCAATAACTTTACCGGTATTATAATCAATTAAAATATGACCCTTAGCGTTTACTTCAGGTGCGGACGGGATGATGGTTTGTGCATGAGAAAGCGTACAAACACTGAATAAAATTGAGCCTAAAATAGTAAGTAATTTTGTTGGTTTTCTTATGGCTCGATTAACCTGAATTTGGGGCATAATTGTCCTGAAGCGCTGTGGTTTAATGGAAATTACAAAAAATAATATAAAATTTTGTGCAGTATAACATTTTTCATTTTGAATTCTATTAAGCTAAGCCATCAATTTGTTACTGTTGATGAATTTTACTTATCACCAATAAGTTTATTTTCGAGAAAATTAACTCTATCGATGGCGAAAGCCTACGGCTATTGGCGTTAAAAGAGTTTTAACTGACTAATCTAATTGTCGAATAAAGGCATTTTGATAGCCATTATCCTTAATTGATAGTAATAAGGCTGCTAATCTATCACGCTGCTTTATCGGACCGACTAAAACCCGAAAAATTCCATTTATTTGTTCTAATTGGGTATTTTGTTGATGTAAGTTTGATAAAGCATTGGCCACTTTATCTGCTTTAACTTGGCTCTTACTGGCAAAAACTTGAATGTACTTTGCACTAGTACTGATGTTTTTTGAATTTTTTTCTGCCGTTATTGGCGGGGGAATTATTGAAATAATGGTGTTAGGTTTTTGCAGCTGACTTGCTGTTGGACTCGCTGTTTGCACCAGTTGACTTTCTTGAGTTGCTACTGTGCTCACGGCGGCAGGAATTCTCGCTTCAGCAGGTATTATTTTGTCACTTTTTCGAGTCGCTATCGCATTAGCTGAAAAATCGGTGATGGCGGTAATAGTAACGTTAGTGGTACCGGTTTTTAGCATATCTAATTTATGCGCAGCACTGTAAGACAAGTCAATAATACGATTTTGATGAAAGGGGCCTCGATCATTTACTCTGACAATAACGCTACGGCCATTATTATTGTTAACGACTTTAAGGTAGGTGGGTAATGGCAGATTTTTATGGGCAGCGCTCATGGCATACATATCATAAATTTCGCCATTCGCGGTTAAATGACCATGAAATTTACGGCCATACCATGAGGCTTCACCGGTTGCTGTAAAGCCTTGTGCCGATTTTAAAACTTGATAATGTTTACCACGCACTTGGTAATGCTTATTACCGCCACGGCTGTGCGCTTCTGCTCGAGGTGTAGCATCATGAAGTTCGCTACTGTTAGGTAGTCTCGTTGGTGTGCTGTCATGCTTTTGTTGATATCTGCCATAGTTATTGCTACAAGCCGAAATGAAACACAATAATAATACTAGGGCTAAGCTATTTTTTATTTTTGGTATCGCCATATCAAGTAGTTACATTCGCTTTTGAGTTAGAAAAACTTAGGCATGAAAACGCCGATGAGTACTTATAGCCATTAGCATGCCAAATCCTGCCATTAATGTCACCATCGATGTGCCGCCATAGCTAACTAAAGGCAAAGGTACACCAACAACAGGCAGTAACCCGGATACCATACCGATGTTAACAAAAACATAAACAAAAAATGTTAATGTTAAACTGCCGGCAAGTAATTTGGTAAAAGCATGTTGGGCATTTACCGCTATCCATAACCCACGCATGACAATAGCTAAATAAACTGTTAATAAAATACCTACACCGACTAAGCCAAATTCTTCGCTAAATACCGCGAAGATAAAATCAGTATGACGCTCAGGTAAAAACTCTAGCTGTGATTGTGTGCCTTGTAACCAGCCTTTGCCTTGCAGCCCGCCTGAGCCGATAGCAATTTTAGATTGAATAATATGATAGCCAGAGCCAAGCGGGTCTTTTTCTGGGTCGAGGAAAGTTAATACTCGCTGTTTTTGATAAGGTTTCATCAAAAACATCCACAATATTGGCGCAAATGCTGACGCTAAGCCTCCGCAAATACCAATGAGTTTCCAGCTCGCACCCGCGAGAAATATAACAAATATACCTGAACTGGCGATCAGTAGTGATGTGCCCAAATCAGGCTGTTTTGCAATCAGTAGCGTGGGTATTAAGACCAAAATAAAGGCGATAACAATTCTAGATATCTTGGTTGGTAAATCATATTGACTTACGTACCAAGCGATCATGATAGGTACGACAAGCTTCATAATTTCTGAGGGCTGAAATTTTGTTATACCAATATCTAACCAGCGTTGTGCGCCTTTGCCAATATCACCAAAAAGTAGCACTGCCACAAGTAACATTATCCCTAAAATAAACACCGGCACAGCCCACTTTCGGTAAGATAATGGCGGAATTTGTGCGACAGCAAACATTACGAATAGTGCGACGCCTATGCGTTTTATGTGACGAATTAATATTGCGCTTTCTTGTCCGCCGGCACTGTACACTACAAATAGACCAAGCGTCATCAAAGCCAAAATACCGGTTAATAGCGGTAGATCAATATGCAAGCGTTGCCATAGCGTTCGGTGCTTTTGTTGATCTTGTCCGGTACTACGCACTATTGGGCTCCTGCATTTTTATTAGGGCTTGGTTTTATATTTTGCTGATAAACATTGTCGTGCAATGGATGCTTACTTTTATCTAAGCTGATTATTTCTCTATCACCAAAGTATTGATCCATTATTTGACGAGCAACTGGGCCTGCATTAGTGCCACCGCCACCTTCTAAAACATTCTCAACAGCAACAGCAACAACAATCTCTGGATTTTCATAAGGTGCGAGCGCGACAAACATGGCGTTATTGCGTTGTTTTTCTTTTGTTGTTTTTGCATCGTACTTTTTATCTTGTTGTTTGGTAATAAGCTGTGCTGTTCCTGTTTTACCTGCGGCATCATAACGACTACCTTTGAAAACCGGGTAAGCCGTCGCTATTTTGTTTTGAGCGGTATTATGCATAGCATCGAGAACTAAATTCCAATTATTACTATCTTTTAAAATAATCGGCGGCTTGTCTTCATATTCGATCACCTTAGTGACCATTTTGGTTGTTGCATCATCTAGATTTTTGCGGCTAGTTTTTTCGCTTGAACTTGTTTCATTTACGCTGTCCTGAGCTACTAGCATACTGGTTGCTTGTAAAAAATGAGGGATTTTTATTTGCCCTTTATTTGCTAGTATTGAAATTGCTTGTGCCAGTTGTAGTGGAGTTACCGTCCAATAGCCTTGGCCTATTCCAACAGAAATAGTGTCACCCTTATACCAAGGCTGGTTATAACGACGACGTTTAGCTTCAACACTGGGTAAAATAGCGCGGTTATCTTCGCTAATATCAACACCAGTTAAATCCCCAAAGCCAAACTTTTCCATCATGTTAGTAATTCTATCAATGTCTAACTTATTGGCTAAGTTATAAAAATAGACGTTACAGGAATGTTGAATGGCTTTATTTAAATCAACCCAGCCATGGCCTTGTGCCCACCAATCACGGTATTTGCGTTTCAGGCCTTTTAGTTGAAACCAGCCGGGATCATAAAATCTTGTCGATTGAGTGATCACACCTTCTTCTAAGCCAGTTAAGGCTAATAACGGTTTTACTGTGGATGCTGGAGGATAACCTTGCACACTACGATTAACTAAGGGGCGGTTATTTTTTGGATCAAGTAATTTTCGGTAATTTTTGCTACTGATACCATGCACAAATAAATTGCCGTCGTAACTCGGATTTGAGTACATGGCTAATATCTCGCCACTGCGTGGATCCATAGCAACAACAGCGCCTCGTTTACCCGAAAGAGCACGTTTGGCGATCATTTGTAATTCAATATCAATACTTAAGGTGAGGTTTTGCCCTGAAATTGGAGGAGTATAATCAAGCGTTCTCACTACTCGGCCCTGGTTATTTATTTCAACTTCTTGATGGCCAATCGTGCCATGAAGTAAGTCTTCATAATACTTTTCTAAACCGAGTTTGCCGATATTACGAGTGGCCGCATAATCTTCTGCTAAATTTTGCTCCGTTAAGCGAATAGAGTCTTTGCGGTTAATACGACCAACATAGCCTAATGAATGGGTGGTCAAATCGGCAAAAGGGTAATAGCGCTTTAAACGCGCATCGATAAAAAATCCGGGAAACTTATGCTGATTGACGGAGAATAACGAGACTTGTTGCTCGCTTAAACGCGAGTAAAGTTCAATAGGTTTAAAGCGGCGTTTACTTTTAATAGCTTTAAGTAACTTATCTTGCTTTTCCTGACTAATATCTAGCAGTAGGCTGACTTCTTTTAAACTCTCACTAATGTTATCTACTTGCTCAGGGATTACTTCTAGGCTGTATACGGGTTTGTTATCTGCGAGTAACACGCCATTGCGGTCATAAATCAAGCCTCGATTGGGCGCAACAGGTAACAGCTTAATGCGATTAGAGTTCGAGCGAGTTTGATATTTTTGATATGAATTGATTTCAAGGTCATAGATATTGGCAAACAGTATAATGGAAAGTATCAATACGCCAATAAAAGTAATAAAAGTGCGACGGGCAAATAAATTGGCTTCAGCGCTATGGTTTCTAATGGCTACACGTTTTTTAGCTGCCATAGTTTACTCGCGATGATAAGGATGATTTGTATTAACTGACCATGCACGATAAAGACTTTCAGCAACGACAATTCGCACCATCGGGTGTGGTAATGTCAAAGGTGATAATGACCATTTTTGTTCTGAAGCTTTAATGCAAGCAGGTGCTAATCCTTCGGGACCGCCAACTAACAGTGCAACATCTCGGCTATCAACATGCCAACGCTCTAGCTGCTTAGCAAGTTCTGGTGTCGTCCAAGGCTTACCTTCAACTTCTAGCGTCACAATGCGATTGCCTTTCGGAATAGCGGCTAACATTTGCTCGCCTTCT
>PJEL010001657.1_pt1 | contig 21910 bp, 23 predicted proteins | sample 1853271 | NCBI WGS metagenome assembly PJEL01 (sample SAMN08108733, study PRJNA415343) | Invertebrate metagenome, whole genome shotgun sequencing project. | host: Globobulimina | place: Sweden: Gullmar Fjord | collected 2015-08
CACGGTCGTCGTGTGTCAGACCCTCAGACGGCCGTTACGTCGATGGCCCGCGTCCAGTACGGCTTGTTCACTCGGCGACAGGCGACAGCAGCCGGGCTGAATACTCGAACTCTGGAGAAGCGCGTCGACAGTGGCGTGTATGAACGCGTTCTTCCAGGTGTCTACGGGATTGCGGGTTCGCCGCGTTCGTGGCACCGACACGTGTTGACAGCAGTGTTTGCCGCGACCGCACCCGCTGCAGCGTCACATCAAACGGCTGCATACCTGTGGGGTATGACGGTCCTTCGGCCCGACGTCGTCGAAGTCGTCACTCGTCGACATCTGCGGGTGAAACGACTGGGGCACCGGGTTCGCGAGTCGAAGGATCTCCGCTCATCTGACATTGTCGTTGTCGACAGTATCCCTGTGACCGATGCGGTCAGGACGGTTGTCGATCTCGGGGCGTCCACTCCATCTTGGCTTGTGGAGCGAAGCCTCGATTCCGGACTCCGGAAGCAGCTCTTCGACATCTGGGACGTGCAACGATTCATCGCGCGGGTTGCTCGCAAGGGTCGCAATGGCATCGGCACGATCAGGCCACTCGTCGAAGAACGTCTCACATGGAATGGCATTACTGAGAGCGATCTGGAAGGCCTACTTCGACGAGTGGTGTCGGTAACGCCGTATTCGATGTCGGTGCCACAATTCACGCTGCTGGACGCCAACGGCGAGTTCGTCGGACGATATGACTTCGCGTACCCGACCCGAATGGCGATCATCGAGACTGACAGCGAAGGCTTCCACATGGATCCTGAGTCATTCCAGCGTGATCGCGAGAAACAGATCCGCGCCCAGATGCTCGGTTGGACCGTGTACCGCGTGACCTGGCGCCATCTCATCGACGATCCCGACGCCGTCCGAGCGATCATCGCCACGATCTGGACCAACTGAAGGCGTCTGGCGTCCACCACCGAAACATGTTTCGCTGGTGGACGCCAGAAGCGTGGGAGAACGAGAGGCATAGAATCTCATCGTGTTTCATATCGCGGCGTTCTATCAGTTTGCGGATCTTCCGGACTTCGAGTCCTTTCAGGATCGACTCGTTGGGCTTACCGCTGAGGGGGGCGTAAAGGGCACGATTCTGTTGGCACCCGAAGGGGTCAATGGGACGGTTGCTGGCGCACGCGACGAGGTTGAGGCTGTACTCGGCTTTCTGCGGTCCGATCCGAGACTTGCCGAACTCGAGGAGAAGTGGTCGACGTCCAAGGAGGATCCATTCCTCAGGATGAAGGTGCGACTCAAGAACGAGATCGTCACACTGCGTGTTGGCGAGGTCGACTCGGTCAACAACACGGGTGTGCACGTGCCGCCAGCCGAGTGGAACGACCTCATATCCGACCCAGACACCATCGTCATCGATACCCGCAACGACTACGAATACGTCATCGGAACGTTTGCGAACGCAGTCAATCCCGAAACGCGTCGGTTCGGCGAGTTCCCTGCCTGGATCGAATCCCAGCCGGACATCAAGGACAAGAAGCTCGCCATGTTCTGTACCGGCGGCATTCGCTGCGAGAAGGGGACCGCCTACCTCAAGGAGCAGGGGTTCGACGAGGTCTACCAACTTGAGGGTGGAATCCTGAAGTACCTAGAAGAGGTACCTCAGGTCGACAGCCTGTGGGATGGCGAGTGTTACGTATTCGATCGCAGGGTCTCCGTCGGTCACGGCCTCGTCCCCGGAGACCTTGAGGTATGCCCCAACTGCAACACTGTCTTGAACGCGAGCGAGCGAGCCCAACCGGAGTATCGGGTCGGCGTCCACTGCCGAATGTGCCACGACACCATCAGCGACGCCCACATCTCACGCTTCGCCGAGCGCCAGCATCAGATGGAACTCGCCGCTGAACGTGGTGAGACGCACCTCGGTCGCAGCGCATGAGACTCACTAACGTTGCCCGATGACTGAGATTCACTTCACAACCGAGCCGGCAGCGAATGAGTTGCTGGCGGACAACCACTTCGCTCTGCTCGTCGGAATGACGTTGTATCAACAAGTACCCGTCGAGAAGGCATTTGCGGGTCCGGCAGTTCTTGCCGAGAGGCTCAGGAAGCCGCTCGATGCCAACACGATCGCGGCGGTCGATCCGGAGCAGCTCGAAGACATCTTTAGCGAAAAGCCAGCCCTCCATCGCTTCCCGGCGAGTATGGCGAAACGCACCCAGGCGGTTGCGACGTTCATTGTTGATGAACACGACGGTGATCCGTCCGGTCTTTGGGACGGAGTTGACTCGGGTGAAGAGCTTCTGTCCCGCATCAAGAAGATGCCAGGATTTGGTGACTACAAGGCTCGCGTGTACGCCGCAGTTCTCGGGCGTCAGTTCGGTGTGACGCCCAACGGTTGGGACGACGACCTGCCTGACTGGCCAAACATCTCAGAGGTCAATTCCGAGGCGGACCGCTCGGAGATGAAGGAACGCAAGAAGGCGTGGAAGGCCTCCCAAGCCTGAACCTCCGCCTGAAGCTAGCTCTCGTACCGAAGCAGGACAGTGTCACCGCTACTGAGCGTGAGCTCGTCGCCGTTGACTTCGTAGGTATCGACCTGGGCCAGTAGCCCGAAGTAGAAAGTCTCCTGACCCAGTAGCTCGGATGTGCAGGCCATCAGTGTGGATGCGAGTGGTCCGATCGTCATCGAGTCACCATCAGTCTCATAGGCACCGTTGTAGCTGTTGCATCCGGACGACCCAGCAACTGTGCCGTCCTCGAAGACCGCGTACGGCGGTGTCTCCGGAATCGGCTCCGTCATGGTGCCGTCAACCGACATCTCCTGAACGACCCACGTCGGACCCTCGAGTCCTCTGCCGTAGTTGAGCACGAGCACGACGATAACGATGAATCCGATCGCCCCGAGAGCGATTACTCCGTACTTCAGCCACGTGTGTTCACTCATGAGATTCCTTGGATAGGCAGGCCGTGTCGCTCTTGGGATGATAGGTCATGTCCCAGTTCTCGCCGGCCTCCCCTACACTTCCTGAATCAAGTCGACATCCCAACGGTGTCGCCGTGCTCTGCCGGGCACGAACCATCCTGCTCCCACCACTCGTGGGGGCCGTCCGCACAGCGGATGTCCGAAGGAGGAATATTCAATGCGCTCATATGAGCTAATGGTGATTCACCGCTACGACATGGCAGAAGAAGATGTCCGTGGCGCCGTGGCCGAGATAGAAAAGGCCATCACCGACCGTGAAGGAACCGTCAAGGATTCCGATTTCTGGGGCAAGCGTCGGTTCGCCTACGAGATCAACCACATGAACGAGGGGTTCTACTCCGTCATCACCTTCGATGGTGATGTCGAGCTACAGGACACCCTCCATCGTTCTTTGGCCCTGCTCGACTCTGTGGTTCGCCACAAGATCGTCAAGACGGCCGCCTGATCAGGACGCATGAGTTGATTCGTGTCACACAGACCCATCACACTGTGGGTAACGCAGCCGTGTACCGGTCGAGAGAAGAGAGAACCAAATGAGTAACAACGTGACCGTCATCGGAAACCTCACCCAGGACCCAGAGCTTCGCTTCACCGCAAGTGGAGTGGCAATGGCAAACATCAGTGTCGCTGACAGCCGCCGCTACCAGGATCGCAATGGCGACTGGCAGGAAGAGACAAGTTTCTTCCGGGGCACTTGCTGGCGCGATGTCGCAGAGAACGTTGCGGAATCCCTCACCAAGGGATCGCGTGTGATCATCTCTGGACGTCTCAAGCAGCGGACATGGGAGACCAAAGAGGGCGAGAAGCGCAACGTCGTCGAGCTCGACATCCAGGACATCGGTCCGTCCCTTCGTTGGGCAACGGCAGCCGTGACCAGGACGCCTCGTACTGAAGGCGGCGGCGGCAACTACGGCGGCGGCAACACCACGCCTGCTGCACCCGTTGCTCGCACGGACTTCGGACCAGACGAAGCACCGTTCTAAGAGATTTCAAGGAGTACAACAATGGCTAGCCCAAGAACGCCCAGGAGACGTCGGAAACCTGAGCTCACAGCAAAGAAGAAACGCCCCGTCCATAAGTTCGGTGAGGGCGACACGATCGACTACAAGGATCTTGCGCTCCTACGCAAGTTCATGTCTGATCGTGGGAAGATCCGTTCCCGTCGGGTCACGGGTTTGACGCCAAAGCGTCAGCGTGAGGTCGCACAGGCGATCAAGAACGCCCGTGAAATGGCTCTGCTTCCGTACACGTCGCACCGCGCCGGTGGTGGACGGCCGGAGCGTGGGTCAAGGTCCTCGCGATGAAGGTCATCCTTACCAAGCCCGTCGAGACGCTTGGCGAGAAGGGCGATGTGGTTGAAGTATCTGACGGATACGCACGCAACTACCTCGTACCAAAGAAGTTCGCGGTCAAAGCTTCCGATGGTGCGCTCAAACAGGCCGAATCGATGCGGGTCGCCCGGATCGAGACGGCACGCAAGTCACTTGAGGAAGCCAAGGTTCTCGGCGACTCCCTTGCCGGAACACGGATCGTTGTTGCGGCACGTGCTGGCGACGCAGGGAACCTCTTTGGTTCAATCGGTGCGGCCGATATCGCACAGGCAATCATCAAGTTCACCGGAGTGGAGATCGACAGGAAGATCATCCAGATCGATGATCCGATCAAGGAGATTGGATTGCACGAGATCGTCCTCAAGCCGCACTCCGATGTCCAAGTATCGGTGACGTTGGACGTGATCCCCGCGTAACCGGCTCCGAAGACACCGTGTGGAGGAGGGCGTGCCGGTGACGGTGCGCCCTCCTCCATCTACGGGTTGACTTCGAGTTCGAACCTTGATAGCTTTGTAGTACAAAGTAGTTTGTGGAGGTCGATATGGCGGACACGCTGGATGTACAGAGGCTCGAGACAGACGTCTACAGATCCCGCTTCGGTGACGGGTCCATTGAAATCTTCATCGGCCTGTCGCTCATCTGGATTGGTGTGGCGTGGATGTTCCTTCCTTCCATCGCCGGTATTGCGGGTGTGTTCCCAGCGGTCTTCGTAGCACCGTTCGTTGCGTGGCGCCAGAGGTTCCTTGAAGCGCGGGTCGGCTATGTGCGATTCGGGTCTGAGCGGCGCAAGTGGGAGCGCAGAAACCTGTTCCTCATGTTGCTGGCCGGTGCGCTCATGTTTGTTCTTGGCGTATCGGTCTACTTCCTTGTGGCATCGCCCGAATCTGGAGGAGACACGCTCGCGATTCTTTCTCCTGGTCTGATCGCCTTCATCCTTGCTGCCATGGTTGTTGGAATCGCAGTGCTCACGGGCGCGTGGAGGATGCTCATCTTTGCATCCGTGCTCGTCGCTGGGGGCGTCTTTGCTGCGGTCAACGACACGAACCCAGGGCTTCCGCTGATTCCGGCCGGTGCCGTCGCTGCTGCGTGGGGGACAACAATGCTGGTTCGCTTCACTGGAAAGCACCCGAAAGCGGAGCAGTGAGAGAGTGGATGTTGTGATCGACCGGCTCATTCATGAGCCATCGCGACTGCGGCTCATGTCGCTTCTGTACGTCGTGGATGAAGCTGACTTCGTCTACCTCTCCAGCCAGACTGGGTTCACGGCGGGGAACATCTCATCGCACATGGCACGGTTGGACGAAGCTGGATACGTGGAGATCTCCAAGGCCTTCGTTGATCGGAAGCCCCGCACGGTGTACCGACTGACGACTGATGGCAGGCATTCACTTGATGGCTACCGCGCGGCAATGACGGAGCTGCTTACTCCGATTCGGGCTGAGCGATGACACGGCACGTGTGAGTCCGCGAAGAACGGGCTTGAGCGCGAAAACTAGCGAGGCTCTGGAGGTCTACCGGTAGGTCTCCCTCCCTTATGCTCGCCGTGCTGGTGCCAGAGCCATCAAGGGTGCAACATTCGTGTCACACCCAACTGAGATGATGGCGAGTGCAACGTTGACGAGACGTGCCGAACAAGAAACTGAGGAGGACCGGTGACAGCGGTTATTGAGACGCAGACCGCCCGATCACCCAGGGTTCCGCCACACAGCATTGATGCTGAGGAGTCGGTGCTCGGTTCAGTTCTCCTGTCAAGCGACGCCGCCAACGTGGCACTCGAGAAGCTCCACGTTGAGGACTTCTACAAGCCGGCCCACCAGCGGATCTTTGAGGTCGTCAAGCAACTCTTCGACGCGAACGAGCCCATTGACGCCGTCACCGTCTCCGAGGGTCTGCGACGCGACGGGTCCCTCGATCGAATGGGTGGTATCGAAGTACTTACCCGCCTCATCGATTCCGTCCCTTCCACGTCCAATGCGGAGTACTACGCAGGCATCGTTGAGGAGCATGCGCTTCGCAGGCGGCTGATGCGCGTTGGTGGCGACATCGGAGTTATCGCAGCCCAGACACAGGAGCCGATCGCTGAGGTCGTCGATCAGGCCGAGCAGGCTGTCTTCGCCGTTGCAGAGCGGCAGGTCGGCGACGGTCTGCAGAACATCGACGATCTTCTCGGTCCAGCGATCGAGAAGGCTGAAGAGCTCCAGCGGAGCGGCGCGGAGGTGACCGGAATCCCGACCGGCTATCGCGATCTCGATGCGAAGCTTGCAGGACTGCACCCCGCGAATCTCTTGATCCTCGCTGCCAGACCAGGTATGGGAAAGACGTCCCTCATGCTGAACATCGCACAGAACGTCGCGCTCGGGGGCAACACGGTCGCGATCTTCAGCTTGGAGATGAGTCGCGAGGAGATCGTCACCCGCATGTTGTGTGCGAACGGTCGAATCGATTCGCAGAAACTCAGGACGGGCAGACTCACCGAGGCCGACTTCACCAAGCTCTCCAATGCTGCCGGTGCTCTGTACAAACAGAACATCTTCGTTGATGACTCACCTGGGCTAACCGTCACAGAGATCAGGGCGAAGAGCCGCAGACTTCGGAGACGCCCGGGACTCGATCTGATCGTCGTGGACTACATCCAGCTGATGAACGGGTCAGGTCAGGAGAACCGCCAGCAAGAGATCGCGATGATCTCACGATCCCTCAAGAGCCTTGCCCGTGAGCTTCAGGTCCCGATCATTGCGCTTTCGCAGCTGAACCGTGCTGTTGAGTCAAGAGAGGACAAGCGGCCACGGCTTGGCGACCTGCGCGAGTCAGGAGCTGTTGAACAGGATGCCGATGTCGTCATGTTCATCTATCGCGACGAGTACTACTACCCGGAGAAGGTGGAGTCCAAAGGCATTGCCGAGCTCGTGATCTCGAAGCACAGGCAGGGCGGCGTTGGAAAGGTCGATATGACCTTCCTCCCCGAGTTCACCCTTTTCGCCGACATGGGCCGGTCCGACCCACCTATGTAGGGCAACCCCTTCGGTGTTGCTTGAGAGATTGAAGAAACGCTTCGCGTGCCTCCAATCTCTATGGCAAGACCCAAGCCCTGAAGGCTCTGCGCTGATGGGGTAGCTTGGCTTGGTGAGAATCCCGTCGAAACTGAGAGCGGCCCTGTCGAGCCATTGGGGTGACGCTGGGCAGCAGTGGCTTGAGGCGTTCCCCGAGAGGCTTGAGGCAGCTGAGGTGCGCTGGGGAATCACCATTGGCGATCCATTTGATCCTGGGGGATTCACATCGTGGGCTGCACCGGCCATCACTCCGGCCGGCGGGGACGTGGTCTACAAGTGTGTGATTCCTCACGATGAGGCAGTTGGAGAGGACACAGCACTGGCAGCGTATGACGGCGACGGAGCCGTGCGGTTGGTGGCGTCACAGCCGAGTACATTCGAACTGCTCATTGAGTCGTGCAACCCAGGAACGGATTTGTGGTCTATAACCGATGAGTGCCAACGGTTCGAAGTCGCTGGGGAGCTGATGCGGACTCTGTGGCGTCCGACGGACCCTGGCAGCATCGCAAGCCTCACCGATGTAGGGCCCCGCTGGGCCGACATCATGGAGCGGCGAATGCTCACGTTCGACCTCCCCTGGGTTGCTGATCCGATCGACCGAGGTGCCGAACTGCTGAGAACACTGCCCCTCGATGAAGAAAACCCGATGCTGATTCATGGTGACTTTCATCCGGGGAACATTCTCGCCGCCCAACGCAATCCGTGGCTCGTCATCGACCCGAAACCCATGATTGGGAGCCCAGCGTATGACGCGGTGCAGCTTCTGACTCAGGCCGACGGCCGCGTTGTCGAGCCACCTCCTGTGGCCGCAATCGAGAAACGCCTCGACGTCCTCGCCGCACTGCTTGGCATCGAGGCAGAACGAATCGCGCTGTGGGCACTGGCTCGCACGGCGGAGTGGTCCATGTGGTCCCTAGATCACGATGCGATCGTCCAGGCAGCGATCGAGTACTCGTGGACCCGGTCGCTTGACACGATCCTCGCGGACTGAGGGCAACTAGCCTCGCTGGATGAAGTCCATCGAGCGCCCGCAGATCATCGCGATTGGTGCCCTCACGGTTCTCGCAATCGCGTGGGGAGCGATCCCGCTGTTCGTACGCAACGATGTTCCGTCGATCCAACTCGTTGGTGTCAGGGTCACCTTTGGCGCCATGGCGCTCGTTGGTGTCGCCGCCGCCCTCCGCCGGCTGACGATCCCGAAGGTGAGACGGGGGCGACTCGTGCTCTCCGGCATTCTCCTCGCCCTGCACTGGGTGACCTTCTTTGAATCGATCAAGCTCACAACTGTTGCAGTCGCACTCGCGGTGCTCTATCTAGGGCCGATTGCTGCTTCGATCCTCGCTGGTCCCATTCTTGGCGAGCGCGTTGACAGGAAGCTCTGGGTCGCACTCGCGATCGCGATGGGCGGAACCCTGCTTGTCGTTCAGCCGTGGCAGACCGAGGGCGTCGAGCCGGCCGGTCTTGCGATGGCAGCCTTGTCGGCGGCACTGTTCACGGGGGTCATGCTTGCAGGCAAGCCGGTCGCGATCGATCTCGGAGGCTTGACGATGGCTACTGGTGAGCTGATCGTGGCCTCTGTGCTTCTCGCTCCGGCCACCTATCAAGCCCTGACCCAACATGGCGAACACCTTGTGAACTTCATCATTCTCGGTGCGCTGTTCACTGGACTTGCTGGGTTCGTGTTCTGGGAAGTCATGCGCCACGTCCCCGTCGCCGCGGTGAGCGTCGTGATGTACCTCGAGCCAGCATCCGCGGTTGTGTGGGCAGCAATCTTCCTCGGGGAAACGCCAAACATGACTGCGTGGGCGGGCGTGGTTCTCGTGATCGTCGGAGGTATGGTCGCGGCAACTGCGACGGCTATCTCCCCGGGAGGGGAGCAGGAGGCGATCGGTGCACAGACCGCTCTTTGAGGTGAGAGATCTGCGGATCGCTGTTGCCGATGAACGCCGCGCGATCGCCGGTGGCAACGGACCAACGACGGACGACGGCGAGCAACTCGGTCCGGGGTGGGTTGAGCTACTCAACGGCGTCTCCTACTCCGTGGACGAAGGCGAGGTCTTGGGGCTCGTCGGTGAATCGGCATCAGGAAAGTCGCTCATGTTGATGGGAGCATTCGGGCTGCTGTCCTCTGGCGCCCGCGTGATCGGTGGAACGAGCATCTACCGCGGGCACGAATACCAGCCCTTCTTCCCTTGGCGCGGCGAGGATGACAAGCGGTCACGCAAGGAGAAGAAGCAGCGGAGAATCGCCGGAACCGTGGTTGCGTCGTATACGGATAGCGCTTGGGCGCGACTGGTCGGCACCGAGGTCGGTTTCATGTTCCAGAACCCGCTCGGTGCCTGGACTCCAGATGTTGTGATTGGAGAACAGTCCGGTGAGGCACTCAGTGAGCACACGGAGCTGACATCCGAGGAGATCGAGGAGCGCGTCTACAACGCTCTGGGTGAGGTCAACCTTCCGCAGTCGAAGCGACTGTTCGGTGCTTTTCGGCACCAACTCTCGCGAGGCATGGCACAGAGGGCGATGCTCGCTGCTGCCCTGACGAAAGCGCCACGTCTCCTCATCGCGGACGAGCCCCTGAACGGCCTCGACGCACCAGTGGCCGCGAGCATCATGGAACTCATCAGCGACATGCAGGAGCAGCGGAACATGGCGATGATCTTCATCACGCACGATCTCGCTTCGGTTGCCCGTATCGCGAATCGGGTGGGTGTTGTCTACGGAGGACAGATTGTCGAACAGGCATCTGTGACCGACATCTATCACCATCCGAAACATCCGTACACAGCGGGACTCATCGGTGCGATTCCGGGCGCTTCATCGGAGCGGCTCAGCCAAATAGATGGCGAGGCGCCGCTGCTCGTTGACATCGATCGATCGGGTTGTTCCTTCACGCAACGCTGCCCATACGCCACAGACCTGTGCCGGTCTGAGAGCCCGGAAGTCCTCGTGGTTGAGAGGACGGAAGTCCGCTGTCACCGCGCCACTGAGCTCACGCTCCGAGGCGTTGCGGGATGAGATCAGTCCTGTCGACGTGATCCGATCCCAAGGAGCGTTACGACAGCGATGACGACTCCGAGTGCGATCGACGGAAGCAAGTTGCCACCGTATTTGCCTGAGTCGGTGAAGAAGGCCGCAGCGAGGGCTTCCACCGGCTCGGCGTGTTGGAAACTCCCTGCGTCACCACTCGCTGCCAAGGCAGGCATCGCCATCGGTGGTGTCGCCGATACGATGGCGAGGCCTGACTTGTCAACCATCGTGTCGTGATCCGCGGCTGAGACGTCGTTCCCTGGTGTCGAGGTGAGCGTCGTTGTGGTCACACGTGGCACGGTCGTCGTTGTCGCTGGTTCCTCGTGAGCGCGCTCCGCCTCTGTCGTGGTGGTCGTGGCCGGGGGCTTCGTTGTCGTGGTCGTAGTTGTGGCACGCGGCTTCGTCGTTGTGGTGGACTTGGGCGCCGTGGTTGTGGTTGACGTCGATGTTGAGGTCGAGGCTGGTGTTGTCGTGGTTGTTTCGAACGAGGCAACGATTCCGATGTTGTCGATGAGCCAGTGGGCCTCGAGTGTCTCCGCCTCCGTGATCTTGAATCTGATGACCGTGTTGGCAGTTGCCCATTGACTGATGATGACCGTCGATTGGAACTTCAAGCCGTCGTCATCGCTGTTGAGGCTCACCGTCTTGACCGTGTTCCAGGAGTTCCCCCCGTCCGAGGAAACCTGCACAACGCCTGTGCCGCCGGAGACTTCCCCAAGAAGTTCGCGGCCGTAGTCGAATGTCAGCTTCGCCCAGGTTGCTCCGCTCAGATCGACCGTCCGGGAGATGCCACTTCCGGCGGCCTCTTTGTCGATGCCACCCATCATCAGACAGAAGGAGCCATCACAGAAGGGATGGTCCCAAACCCACACATATCCAACGAGCGGTCCGTTCGACTCATTGATCTCGTTCCACGGACCGGCGAAGTCCGTGTCACCGTCATTCCCGCTGAATCCTTGAGCGTCGAAGGTGTCGAGGTAGGTGGCCTCTGGGTCCGCGGCGAGGGCAGGGAGGGCGACAACCGCTGCCAGAAGGATCACAGCGATGAGAAGCGATACTCGTTTCATGAGTGACTCGCCAGAAGGGAATCTGCATGCCGCGGACGCAAGTCCTGGGCCCGGTGCTCGCCGGGTCGTTGACCAGGCGAGCTGGGGTCCCTGAGCGGCACAGATACCTCGAAGTTGGTCCATCCACTAGCACGAACGAAGCGGATCTCGCCACCCATCGTCTGGGCCAATGACCTGGCGATCGAGAGTCCTAGTCCGACGGAACCCATGAGAAGTGACTCGGTGCCGTCGTGGACGAAGCGATCGAAGAGCCGGTCCTCAACCTCAGGTGACAGGCCGTCGCCGTTGTCCGAGATCGTGATGACCGCTTGGTTGTTCGCTGTCTCGAGGTACACACCCACGGTTTCTCCGCCGTGTTTGATCGCGTTGGATACCAAGTTTCTGACGATTTGCCGGACACGCACGGGGTCGGCCCATGCCGTGACCTCACCGTTGATGGCTACCCGCGCCCCTCCGCGGACCATTGCGCCAATCGCCGCCTCGGTCTCGTCACGGATGTTGACGTACCCGTATGTGAACTTCAGGGCATCCGCCTCGAGACGTGCAGCGGTGAGAAGGTCATCGACCATCCGCGACAACTCAGCGGAGTCCTTGTTGATGAGGCCGAGGAGTTCCATCGCTTCGGCGGGATCGAGGATCTCGTTCTCAAGAAGGTATTCACTGAAGCCGTAGATGCTCGTCAAGGGTGTTCGAAGCTCGTGCGAGATCCCGGCGATGAACTCGTCCTTGGCCACGGAGAGCTGACGTTCGGCTTTCAACTTCGCGTCCAGTTTCAGCTCTGCTTCGCGGAACTGCCGACGCACAAGCAGGAAGTAGGCAATGATCGCAGCGGCGGGGATCAGGAGTGTCGCCAGTAGCCGGGCGATCCAACCGACCGTTCCGGCGAATCGTTCGGTGGTGTGAATCTCGTCGACGATGACGGTCTGTCTTGCGCCGAGCGACGCAGCGAGACTCGCGTACATCGGCTCGAAGCTGCTTTGGCGCATGGTCTCAGCGTCAATGTTCTCGCCGACCACGAGAAGCTCGACGATGTGCCCGCCAGCCTCGGCGAACTGCTCCAATTCAATCCCGAGTTCATGGGTCGCAGAGTCGGCCAGCAGTGCGTCAACCCGGTGCGCAGTTCCGTCAAGCGTGACTATTGCCTCCGCGATGGCTGTGTCCCGTGACTCAACAGACGCAACTCCAAGCTCGTGATCGATTCCGAAGACGACGGCTTGGGCCACGGACGCCCTCGCGACTGCTGCTGAACCAGCCGCGGCGTTCGCTTCGTGAAGCGAACGGGCGCTCGTGGCCACTTGCTGGGCCCCCGAGGAAGTAGAAAACACGTAGCCGAGCGCCATCAGGATCGCGATTGTGCCGAGTCCGGCAACGACCGCAATCACTTTGCTTCGGGTGCGCGAGGAGAACCTTCCTCCGCTGGTGGCGTCCGTTTCCATAGGTTGGCATCGGCATTTTGCTGGAAGTTCCTTATCCACCGGAGGGTCCATTTCCTCGTGCTCGTCGTGACTAGTTCGACCCCGTTTGTGCGATGTGTGATCTCTGGAACGCCTACTGTGGGGTCGTTCCGGAGGCAGTGGGACGCAACAATGAGACTCGTTACCTATATCGGGCTGGTGGTTCGGCGCGTATGGGCCAAGAAGGGAATCCTCTTTGGCTCGCTTCTTGGCGCGACGCTTGTGATCGCACTTCTGGTCGTGGTCCCGCTGTACGAGGCCTCTGTCCAAGCCGTTGATCTGAAGTTCAGCATCGACAAAGCGCTCGAGAGCGAGTTGAACGTGTCGGCTTTTGCCACGCTCAACGATTACGCGCCCGACGCGGCAGAAACGAATCGTGCGATCGTCGACGATGCGCGAGGGTCATGGCTTGAGCCTTGGTATCCAACCAATATCGAGCGCAGCCAGACGCGTGAGTTCCTGGTCATACCCTCTGGCGGCGACGCCCCGAACGACTTCATCGCTCAAGGGGAGCTGTGGAAGGAGAACGCAATCCTCTTCCTCGAGGATGGGGGCGACCCGGCGGAGATTCCGACTCCCCCATACCCGCGGCCCCCGAGGGAACCAACCCAGGTGCGTATCTTCACGTCTCCTGTTCTCGAGGAGAAGCTGGTCGTCGTCGAAGGCACATACGACGCCACGACGAGCATTCCTCTCAACACCTATGAACCGTTTCCGCTGATGATCGGTGAGGACGTTGCACGCCTGACCGGAACGACCATTGGCGACCGGTTCTTCATCAGGCCGTTCTCGGGTTTGGCCAGCACGTTCGAGTACATCGAGGTGGCCGCGATCGTCAAGCCGGCCGACCCGAACGACAGCATCTGGGGGATCGATGAGCCACCGAAGATGGTGTACCTCGATCAGGCGTCGTTCGATCGCTGGCTCAAGGCCTCGAGTACATCCTTCGAGATTGATCCGTGGGGGCGCGATGCGCGAGGCCTGCCGAATATTGCTGTCACTCAGCGTTGGAACATGCCACTCGACAAGGGCACTGTTCAGTTGGAGGATCTTGAAAGCTTCGAGAGCCGGCTGGGCCAGTTCAGGGCTGAAGTCGCACGCGCGAGCGGCGGCGACATTCCGACGGCTTCGGCCATCACGGTGTTGCTCGGAGCGTTCGAAACCCGATCGGTTGTTGTCGGGGGCCCAATCCTCGCGATGCTCGCGCTCGTTGTCGGCGGCGCCATCTACTTCCTTGTCTACACGGCCGCAATGACGGTCGAGCGAGAGGGCGGGGAGATCGCTCTTCTGAAGTCGAGAGGCGCTTCCTCATGGCAGACGATCGGGATTCATCTTGGTCAGTCGTTGCTTGTCGCTTCGGTCGCTACCTTGGTTGCTCCCCCGGTAGCCCGCTTCCTCGTTGGCGTCACCGGCCGAGTTCCACCGCTGTCCACACTCACGGGAGGTGATCCGCTTCGCGTCGCCCAGGTGAGATCCGTGGTTCCGTTCATGGTTGTTGGCGGTGTCATCACCTTCGTTGCCATGGGTGTCGCAATCTTCCCGTATGCGCGTCGCGGCGTCTTGGCTCTGCGGTCCCTGGCGGCTCGTCCGGGTACACAGTCGGTGTGGCAGAAGTACAACATCGACCTCTTCGCGATCGCTCTCTCACTTGTGTTGCTTGTCCAGCTGCGGCTGAGAGGCTTCATCAATGATTCAGGGGAGGAAGCAACCCTTGATCCGCTCGCGATCATATTCCCCGCGCTTCTGCTCTTCGCTGGCGCCCTTGTATTGCTGCGAGTATTCCCCTACATCCTCCGATTCGTCGGTTGGCTGCTTACGAAGCCGCGGAATCTGTCCACGGCACTCACGGGATGGCACCTCGGAAGGAACCCCGTTCCCTATGGACGTCTCGCGCTCCTCGTGTGGGTGACAACCGGACTCGGGGCGTTTGCTCTGACCTATGCCGCAACGCTCGAGAGCTCGTACACGGATCGTGCCGAGTTCGCTGCTGGTGCCGATGTCAGAGTCGTCGGTGATGGTGCTGGATACGCGGAAGCGCCAGAGGGCTCGCTTGGGACCCCAGTGTTGCGCACGCTGGGTGCGCCACGCCAGAGCGGCCGGAGTGCAGAGGTTCTCGCCGTGATCCCTGACGGCTTCTCCGAGGTGGTCACATGGCGGCCTGACTTCGGAGCGCCCACGGCTGCCGACGTATTCACGCAACTCCGTCCCGACGGCCAGGTACCTGATGTCGGCATCGAACTCCCGGCTGAAGCCTCAGCGGTGAGCGTCGAAGGGGTCGTCGTGCCGCAGAGCCTCCTCGCGGAGTCTGAGGCTGTATCCCTTCCGGTTCGCAACCTTCGGTTGGTTGTGAAGGTCGTTGATGCTCGCTATCGGATGTGGACGATGGCCGCTGACGATGACTTCCTTGACTCGGCTTGGCGCACGGTCACCGTTGACCTCTCGACCGGTCTCAACACCAAATACACGAGTTCTCCAGAGCCCCCGTTCTCCATCGTGAGCATGTGGGTCGAACTCTCCGATCAGTCGGGCGGTTTTGTCGTCAACGGCGGTGAGCTGCTTCTGTCATCGATCACAGCTGTCACCGGCGAAGGGGACGTCGCTCTGGACACGACAGAGTTCAAGGGTTTTGATGATCTCGTCGTCACGAGGGACGTGCCGGCCTCAGTGGCAGTCGATGCGAGGTACTCCTCCGTCCCTCCCGACACCGTGCCGCCATCGGATGAGGAGTTGCTGTCATCACCGCTGTGGAAGAGCGGCTCCGCGCAGCAGTGGTCGCTGCCAGACAACCGCACAAGGTCGAACTCCAGCATTCCGAACGTCCGAGGCGAACCGCCTGTGATTCGGGTACTCCTCGACCATGAAGCAGCTTCTATTGCTGGTCTCAACGTTGGCGATGTATCCAACTACAGCATTGGGTCCCAGGTCGTCGTTGGAGAGGTGGCTGGATTCGTAGAGAGAGTGCCAACCGCAACCGATACCCGGAGGAATGGTGTCATGGTCATTGACCTCGCGGCGTACAACGTGTGGGCCAATGGATTCGCCTCTTGGTCAATTGTTGGCGGTCCCGCGTCGATCGAGACGCCAGACGAGTTGTGGGTGTCCTCGGATGATCCCGATGCGGTTGTGCGTGTTGTGTCGTCCCAAATGACATTCCTCCCTGATGAGGTATGGACCATCGGCCTCGTCGAAGCCGCGTTCGCCTCGCGGCCGGTTCAGGTCGGCCTCGTGGCGATTCTGTTCGTCGGTGCTGCGACGGGCGTCGTGCTCGCCCTCGCGGGCGTAACTGGATATGTGATGCTTGCGGTGAGTAGGCGAGCCAGGGAGATGGGCGTCTTGAGGGCCCTTGGCTTCGAACGCAAGAGCGTCGGCATGACCTTCGCCCTTGAGCAGTTCGTAGTGATCGGACTCGGTGCTGCCATCGGTGTGCTCGGTGGCGTTGGTCTGGTGGTTGTCATGCTTCCGTTCCTGCAACTCGGTGAGACGGCGAGTGTTGTCAATCCGCCGATTCTCATCAGTCCACCCGTGGCCCAACTCGTTGCATACATCGCGGTGTTGGGAGTGCTCCTGATCATCTCAGTACTGTGGGCGACCCGAAGGGTGTCAACGCGTGCGATGAGCGAGGTCTTGAGGGAGGTCGAGCGCTGATGGCACCAATTGTTCAGTGCAACAATGTGATCAAGATCCACAAGCTGGGCAACCTCGAGGTTGTCGCGCTACAAGGTCTCGATTTCACGATGGAACAAGGCGAGTTCATCTCGATTGTGGGAGCCTCAGGCGCTGGCAAGTCGACGCTTCTTACGATCCTCGCCGGGTTCGAGAGACCTTCAGCGGGCAAGGCCATCGTTGCCGATCGCGACCTGTCCGACATCTCGCCAAAGGATCTGACGAGGTACTACCGGAGGGATGTCGGGTTCGTCTGGCAGGACTTCACCCGCAACTTGGTGCCGTACCTCAAGACGATTCAGAACGTTGAGTTGCCGCTTCTTCTCGGTGGAATCGGTAGGCGCATGCGTAAGAAGCGGGCGATGGCGCTGCTCGAAGCGGTCGGGCTCCGCGGGAAGGCGCACGCACCTGTGCATACGCTGTCCGGTGGTGAGCAGCAGCGACTTGCACTGTGTGTCGCACTCGCCCCGGGTCCGAGGCTATTACTCGCGGACGAACTCACGGGCGAACTTGACACTGAGACGTCACTTGAGGTCTTCGAACTGCTTGCCCAGCTCGCTCACGAGGGTGGACTCTCGATTCTCGTGGTCACCCACGATGTTGCGGTTGCACAACGCACGGATCGAGTCGTGCGGATCGCCGATGGACGCATTGCCACCCAGAGCCGTCGCGGCAAGACGGAGCTTGTGAGTATTGACCAGCGAGGCATGGTCCAGCTACCTCGCGACATGCTGATCGAATCGGGAATCAAGGACCATGTACGTGTCAAGGTCGTGCCTGAGGGCCTCCTGCTCGAACCGGAGGAGATCATCGATGAGTCTTGAGCTCAGGGGCGTGACGAAACGCTATCCGAACGGCGCCCTGGGTGCGATCGACGTGGACATGTCCGCCGCGAACGGCGAGTTCGTTGCACTGTTCGGTCCGTCCGGGTCGGGCAAAACGAGTCAGTTACACATGATGGGGCTCCTTCAGCGCCCTGATACGGGTGAGGTCTGGATCGATGGAGATCAGGTGGAAGGACTGTCAGAGTCTGCAGCGGCAAAGCTGCGGCGATCAAAGCTTGGGTTCGTCTTCCAGTCCGCCATGCTGCTCCAGCTGCTGTCCGCCAGGGAGAATGTGGACGTCTCCCTCAGGCTTGCTGGCGAGCGCGGGTCCTCAGCCAAGAAGAAGGCACTCGCGGCGCTTGAGCGGGTAGCTATGGTCGATCGCTCCGAACACCGGCCTGAGGAGATGTCAGGTGGTGAGCAACAGCGGGTTGCGATCGCGAGGGCGCTTGTTCACGAACCCCGATACCTCTTTGCAGACGAGCCGACAGGAGAGCTTGACACGACGACGGGTGCCGGAATCCTCGCCATGCTCCGCGACATTGCCCGATCAGGCACGACGGTTGTCATGGCAACCCACGACCCCGCGGCGATCGACTACGTCGATACTGCCTACTTCGTTGAGTCCGGGACGTTACACATCCCCGACAGAACCGAACTCGCCCTCTGGCTGACCGAGGGCAAAGAGTTCACCCCCTAACTGCGAACCCTGGGTTCGCAGGCAACTGGGAATGCGTTCCGCGTTCTTTAGGAGCTGTATGGCAGCTCCCCAAAACGGTATGTTCTGGCCCTCGGTTCGCGGAGTGTCCCGCACGGCATAACATCAGGACATGTCAGTTGTCGAACAAGATCTCGTGATTGTGTCGGGTACGGATGCAGGGGAGTATCTGCAGACCCAACTCACTCAGGACGTTCTTGCGCTCGCCGTTGGGGAGTCGGCGTGGTCATTCCTCCTCAGGCCGAAGAGCGAGATCATCGCATTGATGCAGGTGACGCGGTCTGGCGATGCCGAGTACACGCTTGAGATGGAGTCGGAATCAGGCGACACCGTACGTCGGACCATCGATGAGTTCCTCGGCCGGATGGATATCTCCTTTGAAGAGCGAACTACCGAAGCCGACGTTGAGGATGAACAGGACAGAATCGAGAGGGGATGGCCGCGGATGGGTCGCGAGATCGACGGCAGCGTTACACCGGTGATGACCGGCATTGTTGGACAGGCTGTCGCCTTCGAGAAGGGCTGTTACGCAGGACAGGAGTTCGTGGCACGCGTGCACTTCCGAGATGTGGCGCCTCCGAAGCGTCTCGTGCACGTCGTGTTCGACGACAACGAGAAGATCTCAGAGGGTGCGCAGATTGTCCTCGATGGCGACGATGTTGGCACGGTCACATCCGTGGCGCGCGGCATTGCTCTTGGGTACCTCAAGCGTGGTGTCGATACTCCGGCTCGCGCAGCGGTCGCCGACGTGGCTGTTGACCTGCTGGCTATTCAGCCGGCGTGACGCAGAATTCGTTGCCCTCAGGGTCAGCAAGGACGGTCCAGTGGAAACCGCTGATCTCATGATCCTCGACCCGTGACCCGCCAAGAGTCTCGACTTTGGCAATCAACGCTTCGGGATCCTTGTGGCTCAGGTCGAGGTGCAGGCGGTTCTTGACCGTCTTGTCCTCGGGTACCCTTTGGAACGCGAGTCTGATGTGATTCCCCGGGATCTTCGAGCCAAAGATGTAGTTCGGGTACCGCTGCTCGGCCTCGATGCCGAGGATCTCGCCCCAGAAGTCGATGAGCGCCTCTGGGTCGTGGCAGTCGATCATCACTGCTCCCAATCGAGCATGAACATCGGTCACTGTGCACCTCCAAAGTCTTGATGCATCTGGGACGGCGTCGGCCCGCTCTGACCCTGGTATTTGGATCCGAGCTCAGGCGACCCGTAGGGGAATTCCGCTGGCGTTGTCATTTGATAGAAGCTGATCTGTCCGATCTTCATCTTCGGGTAGATGGCGATCGGGAGGTTGGCCACGTTCGACAGTTCGAGGGTCACCTGACCGGTGAAGCCGGGGTCGATGAATCCTGCCGTCGAGTGGATGAGAAGCCCGAGGCGCCCGAGGCTCGACTTTCCTTCGAGTCGTGCGACGATATCGTCCGCGAGTCCGATCACTTCGAGTGTTGAGCCGAGCACGAACTCTCCCGGATGCAGGATGAACGGATCATCCTCCGATGCCGTCACCCCAACCGTGAGGTCACCCTGGGGTGCCTTCGGGTCGATGAGCGCGTACTTGTGGTTCTCAAAGACTCTGAACTTGGGGTCACACCGGATATCAACGCTTGACGGCTGCACCATCGACTCGTCGTACGGATCGATGGTGATCCGGTCGTTCGCCATCGCTTCCTTGATGGTTCGGTCTGAGAAGATCATCGGTCGCCGATGCTAGCCGACCGCTCGGGACGTCCGGCGCTGCTCACCACCGTATACGGTGCTCAGCAGCGCCAGACGTATGAGGACGGAGCTAGGGGAGGACGACGTCGTGGCCGGTGTTGTACCAATTGACGATTCCGCCGTCGATCTCTGTGATGTTCGTGAATCCAAGGTCCTCGAATGTGCTCATCGCCTGGCCGGATCGGTTGCCGCTTCGGCAGTACACGACGTAGTGAGCGTCCTTGTCGAGAGCGTCGAGTTCAGCAGCGAACGTCGGCTCGTAGAAGTCGATGTTGACAGCGCCATCGATGATGCCTTCGCTGAACTCTTGTGGCGTGCGGATGTCGAGGATGACCTCGGCCGACTCCTCTGCAATGACGGTCGCCGCTGCTTCAGGGCCAACCGTCTCGATAGAGGCAGAGCTCGACGAGCACCCAGCGAGGACTACTGCGCCGAGCGTCGCGGTTGCGATGAGTGTCTTGGTCGTGTTCTTCATGACTATGGACCCTTCTTCAGTGGCAGTCCTGCCCGCGACCAGGCGAGAATGCCGCCCAGAACGTTGTGGGCTTCGATGTCCTGTTGGTTGAGGAATCTGGCCGCCGCGTCCGACCGGTTGCCGCTTCTGCAGAAGGCAAGGACCTTCTTCCCCTTCAACTCATCGAGCCTCTGCGGGATCGTCTCAAGAACGATGTGTATGGAATCGGGCGGGTGTCCCTGCCTTCGTTCTCGTTCCGTGCGGACATCGAGGATCACGTAGCCATCGTCCGATGACATCTTCTGAGCCTGTACGACGTCGACGCCGGTCTTGTTGCGGCCGAACATTTGTTGATTCCTTCGCGGGGCATGGGCGGTCGACTGGTACCCTAGGGGGTATAATACCCAGACGTCGCACTAAATGGGAAGGTACCCGTCATGCTCCTTGACCTATCAGCCGGAGGCACAAGCGCCTCAGCCAAGCAGATCTCCACCGCGAGCCTCGGTGACCACTCCTACATCGTGGTTGTCAATGATGAGGCTGTTGCCATCGATATCCAACGTGATCTGGATCGATTCGAGGACACACTGTCCGGCATCGAAGCGAAGCTGGTCGCGGTCTTCGAGACACACATCCACAATGACTATGTCAGTGGAGGGAAGCGCCTCGCCGACGTCCACGGGGCTCGGTACATCCTCCCGGCCAACACTGGTGCACCGTTTCCACACACACCTCTCTCGGACGGCGACACGATCCCCATTGGTGGGTGGGCCGTGAGAGCGATGCACACGCCCGGACACACGCACAACCACATGTCGTACATGCTCGAGTCCCCTGAGGGTGCCGTTGCGATATTCTCTGGCGGTTCGATGCTCGTTGGTGCTGTTGGGCGATCTGACCTGCTCGGCCCTGACCATACGATGACGCTTCTGGAGGGCCAGTACAACTCGATGCTTCGGATTGCGGACGAGTTGCCTGATCCCTCGGTCGTAGCGCCGACGCACGGCTCCGGATCGTTTTGTTCCGCATCCGAAGTCTCCGATTCGACCAGCACCGTAGGAACGGAGAGGCGCCAGAACCCGGCGCTTGTCGCGGGGTCACTTGAGGCGTTCAGCACAAGTCAGGTGCTCGGGTACAAGCAGTTCCCTCGGTATTACCGCCACATGGCTCCGTCGAACCTTGAGCCGAAGGGTGCACCTTCGGAGGGCCCCCTGACGGTTATCGCATCCTCCAAGGAGATCGAAGGCGTGCCGATCGTCGATGTCCGTCCGTTCCCCGAGTTCGCCGAGGGCCACATTCCGGGATCCCTCTCCTTCGAGATGTCCAACGATGATGCCGTGTACATGGGGTGGACGATGGATTGGAGCTCGCCGGTCGTTCTTGTCGGCTCTGCCGGTGATGCTGACGAGGTCCGACTTCACCTACTGCGTATCGGTTGGGACGACGTCGTGGGTCGTATCGACCCTGCCGACCTCGTTGAGTTCGCACGCGATGGTGTGCTCTCGACGATCGACGTCGTGACGTTTGCCAATCTTGGCGACGCGGCGAGTGGCCCGTTTCTGGATGTTCGCGATCCGGTTGAGCAGCTCGATGGGGTGATCCCTGGCGCCGATGTCGCCCACCTCAACCTGCACAAG
>PJEL010001658.1_pt1 | contig 21903 bp, 14 predicted proteins | sample 1853271 | NCBI WGS metagenome assembly PJEL01 (sample SAMN08108733, study PRJNA415343) | Invertebrate metagenome, whole genome shotgun sequencing project. | host: Globobulimina | place: Sweden: Gullmar Fjord | collected 2015-08
GCCGGTGCGCTTTGTGCCGCTCACCGGAAAACACTAAATGCGCCCTCCATTTATTTCAATTGCCCTGCTGTCCGCCACCGCCCTGTCCTATGAAATTCTGCTGATCCGCCTTTTTTCCATTATCCAGTGGCACCATTTTGCCTACATGGTTATCAGCCTGTCCCTGTTGGGCTATGGCGCAAGCGGTGCTTTTCTTACCCTGGCCAGACAATGGCTTTCCCTGCATTTTCCAGCCGTTTTCATAACCAACGCCCTGCTCTTTGCCATTTCCAGCGTGGCCTGCTTTCTCTGGGGTCAACAAATTCCCTTTAACCCTCTGGAAATGGTCTGGGGAAGCCATCAACTTTTCTACCTGCTCCTCCTCTATCTCCTTTTTAGCCTGCCTTTTTTCGCCGTGGCCAACTGTATCGGTCTCACCCTGGCCCGCTTTTCCAAGGATATTCCTCGCATCTACAGCTGTGATTTGCTTGGCGCAGGGCTTGGAGCTCTGGCTGTCATCATGCTGCTTTTCCTCCTTCCTCCCATGGCAGCCCTGTACAGTATCGGCTCAGCCGGACTTATCAGTGCTGCGCTGGCTATGCTTGAGTGCCGCATCCGACCCCGCTGGATAGCAGCCCTGTTGCTGCTCTGCGGACTTTCTCTCCCCCTGCTGCTGCACCAATGGTCTGTGCTGCCCTTGCAGCTTTCCCCATACAAGAGCTTACAGCAAACCCTTGCCGTGGTGGGCACCGAGGTGGTGGCAGAACGCAGCAGTCCTTTGGGGCTTTTAACCGTGGTGCGCAGTCCGCTTATTCCTTTCCGCCATGCCCCCGGCCTGAGCCTTAGCACGCCCGGTGAACCTCCGGCCCAACTGGCCGTTTTCACGGACGGCGAAGGCATCAATGTCATTACAGAAAATGATAGCCAAAATGATTCATTTACCTATCTGGATTATTTCACCTCCGCCCTGCCCTATCATCTTCTCAGCCGTCCATCGGTTCTGGTGTTGGGAGCAGGCGGTGGTGCGGATGTGCTGCAGGCCCGTTATTTTAAGGCCGAAAGCATCGATGCGGTGGAGCTGAACCCACAGGTTGCAGATCTGGTCAAGCGCACCTTTTCTGATTTTGCCGGAGATCTGTATGCCGCAGACAATGTCCACCTGCACATCGACGAGGCCCGGTCATTTGTCGCCGGCAGCAAAGAAAAATATGATCTGATCCAGCTCGCCCTGCTCGATGCCTTCAGCGCCTCATCCGCCGGGCTCTATGCCTTAAGCGAAAGTTACGTCTACACCCGTGAAGCCCTGATGGAGTACATTGGCCATTTGCGCCCAAATGGGCTTCTTGCCATTACCCGTTGGGTCAAACTTCCTCCCCGGGATGGACTTAAGCTCTTTGTCACAGCGGTGGCAGCCCTTGAAGAGATGGGAGTGGAGGAGCCTGGTAGCCAGCTGGTTCTTGTCCGCAGCTGGAAAACCAGTACCCTGCTCATAAAAAATGGTGTGCTGACCGCAGGGGACATCCATGAGCTCGGTAAATTCTGCCAAAAACGGTCATTTGATCTGGCCTATTATCCCGGCATGGACGCCACAGAGGCCAACCGCTATAACATTCTCGACCAGCCCTCTTTTTTTGAAGGGGCTGCTGCCCTGCTGGATAAGGAAAGAAGGAAAGATTTTCTCTCGCGTTACAAATTTAACCTGGAGCCTGCCACCGATGACCGGCCCTATTTTTTCCATTTTTTCAAATGGAGTTCATTGCCTGAGTTGTTGTCGTTGAGGAACACAGGTGGGCTGTCTCTGTTGGAACAAGGCTATCTGCTTCTCATTGCTACCCTTATCCAGGCTATCCCGGTCAGCGTCCTGCTCATCCTGCTCCCTCTCTGGCTCGGTGGGCGCTGGGCTGCTCAAAGCCGCGCAAAGTCTATCCGCAACGAACATTGGTGGGTGGTGGCTTATTTTTTTTCCCTCGGCATCGCCTTCCTGTTTATTGAAATGGCCTTTATCCAGAAATTTGTCCTGTTCCTCGGACATCCTCTCTATGCGGTGGGAGTGGTGATAGCCGGTTTTCTGCTGTTTGCCGGACTGGGAAGTAATTTTTGTAGCAGGCATCCCTCACTTATCTTGCCTGTGGTCGGTATTACATTAATTGCCCTGCTCTATCTGGGCCTGCTTCCCATCATTTTCCACCACCTTCTCTGGCTGTCCGACCCGCTGAAAGTTGTCGTCTCCCTCTGCCTTATCGCCCCCCTGGCCTTTTGCATGGGCATGCCGTTTCCCCTGGGGCTGACCCGCCTTAGTAACCGTGCCCCCGAACTCCTTCCCTGGGCCTGGGGCATCAACGGCTGCGCCTCTGTTATCAGCGCCATACTGGCAACTTTACTAGCCACCCATTTTGGTTTCAGCGCTGTGGTGGTCTGTGCCGTCTGCCTCTATATTCTTGCGGCAGTGGTTTACCCCCATAAAATATGAGTCAAGCGGATATTTTCCCTTTGGCAGATTGGAAGAGAGTCGCGGGATCGGTCAGTGAAAAGCAAAGCAGGGTTGAACGTATGGCGAAAGTATTAAAAATGAGGACCGTGAGTCAGCATGTAAGATGACGAGATACAGTAAATTGGCACTTCAGTTGCGGTATGTGTTTGTCTCTCCTGGCTCCGATTCTGTGACTAGCAGACTGTAGGGGGCCTAAGTAAAGCGCGGCGTTTCAGATTGTATTGAAACACCGCGCTCATATGTTGCTAATAGCTTCCTTGAGCGTTTAGAACATTCGTAAACATGTGGCGGTAATCGTTTCTCGATCATCCGATTTACAGTTCAGAATATGCTTCAGAAGCCCACTAAGACTTTTTTTACTACGATCAGGCGAGGTCGAAACGGTCAAGGTTCATTACTTTGTTCCACACCGCTACAAAGTCGTTCAGGAACTTCCCCTGGGAGTTCTCACATCCGTAAACTTCGGCCACGGCCCGGAGCTGGGAGTTCGAACCGAAAATGAGGTCGACACGGGTGCCTGTCCACTTGAGTTCGCCGCTCTGGCGATCACGACCCTCGAACACGTCTTCGTCTTCCGAGGTTGCCTTCCACGTGGTGCTCATATCGAGCAGATTCACGAAAAAATCATTGGTGAGCGTCTCTGGCCGTTTGGTGAAGACGCCGTGCTGTGACTGTCCGAAGTTGGCATTCAGGACGCGCATACCGCCAACGAGAACCGTCATCTCAGGAGCGGTCAGCGTCAGCAGTTGCGCACGATCAATCAGCAGTTCCTCTGCCGATACGGCGTATTTGGTTTTGAGGTAGTTACGGAACCCGTCAGCAGCCGGTTTGAGTACAGCGAATGACTTCTCGGCTGTTTGCTCCTGCGACGCATCCGTGCGTCCTGGCATGAAGGGAACGGTCACATCGTGACCGGCATTCTTCGCAGCTTGCTCGACACCTGCGCATCCGCCCAGGACAATCAAGTCGGCGAGCGAAACCTTCTTTCCGCCTGACTGCGCACTGTTGAACTCCTGTTGAATTCCCTCAAAGGTCTGTAGCACATTCGTAAGTTGCTCAGGCTGGTTGACTTCCCAATCCTTTTGCGGTGCAAGACGGATGCGTGCCCCGTTTGCCCCGCCGCGCTTGTCGGAGCCGCGGAACGTGGACGCTGACGCCCAGGCGGTGGAGACCAGTTGGGAGACAGACAGGCTTGACGCAAGGATCTTGCCCTTGAGGTCGGCGATGTCCTGCTCGTCGACCAGCTCATGGTCGACTGCTGGTACCGGGTCTTGCCAGAGCAGTTCCTCTGCAGGGACCTCCGGTCCGAGATAACGCGAACGAGGGCCCATGTCGCGGTGAGTCAGTTTGAACCACGCCCGGGCAAACGCATCCGCGAACTCCTCCGGGTTCTCGTGGAACCCCTTTGCAATTGGCTTATAAATAGGATCCATTCTCAGCGAGAGGTCCGCAGTGGTCATTATGGGTGCTTGTCGATTGGACGGGTCGTGGGCGCCCGGCACAGCAGTTGCTGCAGCCGGATCAGAGGGAACCCACTGGTAGGCTCCGGCAGGGCTTTTTACCAAATTCCAATCATAGCCGAACAGGGTGTCGAAATAGCCCATGTCCCACTTGGTCGGGGTCGGGTTCCAGGCCCCTTCAATGCCGCTGCTGATCGTATCATCTCCCTTGCCGCTGCCGAAACTGCTCTTCCAGCCGAGACCCTGTTCCCCGATGGGGGCGGCCTCAGGTTCCGGACCGACCTGCGCTGCATCGCCCGCACCGTGGCATTTGCCGAAGGTGTGACCGCCGGCGACGAGCGCGACCGTTTCCTCGTTGTTCATACCCATGCGCCCGAAGGTTTCGCGAACGTCCTGGCCAGAGGCCACCGCGTCCGGTTCGCCGTTCGGCCCTTCCGGGTTCACATAGATCAGGCCCATCTGCACGGCGGCAAGTGGGTTGTCAAGATCCCGATCACCGGAGTAGCGCTGGTCTCCGAGCCAGGTGTCCTCGCTACCCCAGTAGGTGTCCTCTTCCGGTTCCCATATGTCCTCGCGCCCACCTCCAAAGCCGAAGGTCTTAAATCCCATCGACTCTAACGCGCAGTTGCCGGTGAGGATCATAAGGTCGGCCCAGGAGATCTTGTTCCCGTATTTCTGTTTGATCGGCCAAAGCAGACGGCGCGCCTTATCGAGGTTCACGTTGTCAGGCCAGCTGTTGAGAGGCGCCAAACGCTGATTGCCGGAGCCTGCCCCGCCGCGGCCGTCGCCCATGCGGTATGTGCCTGCGCTGTGCCACGCCATCCGGATGAAGAGCCCCCCGTAATGACCGTAATCGGCCGGCCACCAGTCCTGCGAGTCGGTCATCAGTGCATAGAGGTCCTTTTTCAGGGCCTCCAGATCGAGTTTCTTGAATTCTTCAGCGTAGTTGAATTCCTCGCCCATTGGATTGGACTTGGGGGAATGCTGGTGCAGAATGTTAAGTTTCAACTGGTTTGGCCACCAGTCTTGGTTCGACGTGCCTTTGGCGGCTGTGTGTTTGTTAGCTCCACCCGTTACCGGACACTTGCTGTTTCCACTCATAATGTTACCTCCCATTGTTGTATGAATGTATTCACGGTGCTACCATAAATACAATATATTCTGGTTCCCAGAATGTGTTTGTGATTAGGTCTCTAATCGACTCCGGGATTTCAAATTCCATATCTCTATAGCCCCCTCATGAAGTACCAATATTGTTTGTTAATATGGGAGTCATGACGATTCCTCCGGCCTTTACGAAAGGATTCTTTATCTTCCTTAGAAAAGTCAATCAATTTTAACAGGATTTATCTTTTAGTAATATATCCTTAATAAGAATATTTCTTATATTTAAACCAAAAAAAATCCTTTCTCTTTATCTCTTGCCTGAACACGCCTTACAAATTCCCTCAAGGGTAGCATTTCTTTTTTTTACTTTTCCCCAGCCAGTAAGCTCTTCAGGGATCTGCACCTCTTCAAATGTGTCCCAGATGAAATCTGTAATGGTCCCACAATGAATGCACACTGCATGGTGGTGGCTGATCATTTTTGCCTCAAAACGGGCCTGACTTTCTACAGTCTGAACCCGGGTTATCAACCGATGTTTTTCCAGGGTAGCCAAGGTTCTATAAACGGTATCAAGGGAGATAGTGGGCAGTCTTTTTAATATTCGTTTATAAAGCATCTCAGCAGAAGGATGATCCTGGGCCTGGGCAAGTTCCCGATAGACCTCAAGACGCTGATGGGTCAGCTTAAGATCAGCCTTTCGGCAGGCATTTTCAAATTCGGCCATCATAACTGACAGGTTGTTTTGCATTGGCTGATTCATTAATACACCAAAATAGTAATAATTCTTATTCGTAAGGGTATGAAGTTTGTCCCCAAATGTCAATTATATTTTTTCCTTTTCCGGGAAATTGCTCATTGAAAAATTTCTCTCATCATCGAAATGGTCTGTGGCAAATGACGGAGAGAAATTTGAACTTCCCTGATAAGTGCTGCGGAATTATTGCTAAAAAGGTTGTGGACATGGGATAATTTTGCCAAACTGAATAGAGGTACATATAAATGAACTTTTACTTTACACCTTGATGAGAGTACTTCTCTGCCTCCAGGGCAATTGATCAGAGGGCTTCAATGGTATCAAAAAAACAAACCTATCAACCAACCCTGCAGGTTACCATCAGCAGTTTATTTATCACCTTAATCATCATTGTTAGCTTGCTGCTTATTTGGCACTCCTATGCCAAAACCAAGGAGATTATTCTTGTTGGCACTGAAAATTCTTTTAAGCAGATTGTCAGGGAGGTGGAGCTTAATTTTGAAGGCACGTACAAGCCTGCGGTCCAGTCTGTTGAATTGCTGGCATTTTCATCCATTGTCCATGCTGATACCTTGGAAAAACGGCTGCAGTCTCTTGAAATGTTTGTTGCGGCACTGCGTAATGTTCCTGAAATGTCCGGCCTGCAGGTTGGCTACGATTCCGGCGAGTATTTTATTGTGCGTCCTCTTGTGTCAAATAAAAGTAAACAGCGGTTTGCTGCACCAGGCCATGCTGCTTATGTTGTTGACAATATAGAAGAATCTTCACCTGGTCGACAGGCGCTTCTTCGCATGTTTTTTGATGAGCACCTGCAGGAAATAACGCGACTGAAACCTGCTCCCACAGCATATGACCCGCGACAAAGACCGTGGTACACCCACGCTGTGGGTGCAGAGAGCCTCACAGCGACAGAACCCTATTTGTTTTATTTTATGCGGAAAATCGGCACCACCCTCTCCTACAAGGCACCGGGGGCCGGAGCGGTCATAGGGGCTGATGTTACTCTGGAGGCAATCGCCAAAACCCTTGCTCAGTATAAGCTTACCCCAAATACCGAGCTGGTGCTGCTTGACCGCCAAAATCGTGTTTTTGCCTACACCGACAACCAAAAGGTTATTCAACAGCAAAAGGACAATTCCTTTGAGATCGTCTCTCTTCCTGAGCTTGGCAAGGATGTCCTCTCCTATATCCATGAGCATGTGGAGTTAAACCCGGGAAAGCAAGATTTTACCTTCAACGGTATGCCTTGGCAGGGTGCGGTTGGACAGGTTAAAATAATCGAAGGCGGAAGCGCACGATTATTGATAGCGGCCCCGAACACCGAGCTCTTGCTGGAGGCGGCCAAAATCAGAAAGCATGCTGTTTTTCTTACCTTGGCAACGCTGTTTCTGGCAGTTCCCCTCACCTGGCTGATTTCCAGAAAAATTTCAAGCTCTCTGCAAAATCTGGCAACAGAAGCACGGAAGATAAGCCAGTTTGATTTTAGCGGCGACCTCAAGACCCGTTCCATTATAAGTGAGGTGGTGGATCTCTCCAGCACCATGCGGCTTATGAAAAACACCATTGACCAGTTTTTATCACTTATTACCTCAGTGGCCAGTGAACAGAATTTTACCGCACTTCTTGAAGGTATCACCAAGGAAACCCTGTCCATTAGCGAAGCGGATACTGTTTTGACATATCTGGTTGATGAGGACGGTACATTTCTGGAACCGGCCACTCTGTATGACCTTGCAAAAGGAAAAGGAGATACTGTTGATCTGCCCATTTTGGCCATGCCGTCAAAAAAGTTGCCGGAAGGTATGAGCGGCAGCTCGGTTGGCAGGATCCATCTGCGGAAAGATAGAGACAATACTTTTAACTTTTTACTTGAGAGGATGGCGGTGGACGAACTGACCATTTTTACCTTTCCGCTCAACAACAGACAAAATGAGCCCATCGGCCTTCTCTGCCTGGCATATAAGAATGTACATGGAGAAGAATTTGACCATCGTATCGCCTTTGTACGTGCATTTTCAGGCTTTGCGGCCGTTACCCTGGAAAGTCGGCAGTTGCTGCTCATGCAGAAAAAACTGCTCAACTCATTTATCAGTCTTTTTGCCAGTGCCATTGATGCCAAATCTCCTTATACCGGGGGGCACTGTCAACGAGTCCCGGTGATAACAGAGATGTTGGCCCAGGCTGCCTGTGATGCCTCCACCCCGCCATTTGCTGATTTCTCCTTAAATAGTGAGGAGTGGGAGGCGCTGCAAATTGCCAGCTGGCTGCATGACTGTGGCAAGGTTACCACCCCTGAATATGTGGTGGATAAGGCAACAAAGCTTGAAACAATTTATGACCGGATTCACGAGATACGAACCCGCTTTGAGGTGTTGAAACGGGATGCCCAGATCCACTTCTGGCAAGAGGTGGCAGAGGGTGGTGATCCGGGCAGCCTTCGGCCAATGCTTGAGAAAACATTACAGCAGCTTGATGACGATTTTGCCTTTGTGGCCCAGTGCAACGAGGGGGGAGAATTCATGGAGCAAGACAAGGTCGAAAGGCTGGAAGCAATTGCCCGGCAGACCTGGATGCGTACCCTGGATGACCGGCTGGGAGTTTCATGGGAAGAAGGACAGCGCAAACAAAGCAACCAGGCCGCATCCTTGCCGGTGAAAGAAAGGCTGATTGATGATAGAGCTGACCATCTTATCAAACGAAGTGAATCGGAGCGTTTCGCCGCTGATAACCCCTGGGGATTCAAGATCGATATTCCCAAGTACCAATATAATCGGGGTGAGCTTTACAACCTTAAGATCAGCCGCGGTACTCTCACCGCTGAGGAACGTTACAAAATCAATGACCACATCGTCCAAACCATCATTATGCTGGAGAAGCTTCCGTATCCCAAACATCTCCGTGCTGTACCAAAGATTGCCGGCGGTCATCATGAAACCATAGCCGGAACAGGATACCCAAGGAAACTTAAGGGTACAGAGATGTCACTCACCGCTCGCATGATGACCATTGCCGACATTTTTGAGGCACTTACCGCCTCTGACAGACCTTATAAAAAGGCGAAAACTCTCAGTCAGTCCATTAAAATTATGGACTTTATGCGCCAGGAGGGCCATATTGATTCAGAACTTTTTGCTCTGTTTCTCCAGAGTGGCGTGTACCTGGAGTATGGCCGTGGGTACCTGAGCCCTGAGCAGATTGATACCGTTGATGTTGACCAGTATCTGAGTTAATTGCTGATAACCCGTAGAAAAACAGCAGAATATGAAAGATTATTACACCATATTAGGCGTAACCAAATCCTCAAGCGAGGATGAAATTCGCAAGAGCTATCGCAGGCTTGCCATGCAGTACCACCCTGATCGCAACCCTGACAACCCCGGGGCGGAAGAAAAATTTAAAGAGCTTGCCGAGGCCTACGGCGTGCTCACTGATCCTGTGAAGCGGCGAGAATATGATGTGTATATGGCCCGGGGCGGAGAAGGGCACTACCAGGGACAGCAAGGCGGTGGAGGCTTTGACTACAGTCAGGAGGATATCCTGCGGGATCTCTTTAATGATCCCCGTTTTCAGAGCATGCTGCAAGGGCTTTTGCAAGAATTTCAGCGCTCTGGGTTTCGGTCCAATCCTCAATTTTTGAAAAAATGCTTTTTTGGGGGCAAGGGCGGATTTTTTATCGGTGGTCTTTTTCTCTTTGGCTCCCTGGCCGGCCCCACCCTGCTCGGTGCGGCAAAAAAGGGGTTGTTGTCAGGAAAGACACCTCTGCTAAAGTCAGTTGGCAGTGCCTTTGGCTCATTACTCGGAAGAGGTGACGACAACCACGAGATTGCTAAAAGCACGGCAACTGATACGTTCTATCACATCCCTTTATCAACAGAAGAATTACTGCAGGGCAAATGGATCCAGGTGGCAATAAGTGGTGAAAAAGGCCAGGAGATGTTGCGGGTCAAGATCCCTGCCGGCAGCAGGAGCGGTCAGAAATTGCGTGTGCCGGGCAAGGGACAACCAGGCCCCAATGGCCGAGGCGATCTGTTTTTGTGCCTCCAGTAGAAAGTACCCCGCAACAAAGCTTTACAAAAGAAAAAAGAGTTTGGTTATTTTTCGTCCTTGCAACTCAGTGCATGGGAACAAAAGAATAGCCTTTGGCTTGGTAGGCAATAGTTGAAACATAACTGCTTTGCACAACCTTCACTTCTTCCAGAAAATCCTCCGGTTCAATATCATATAATCCGGCGCTGATACCGCACTGCTCCAGGACAAACCCCAGTTTCTTAAAGCGTTTAATCCAGCTATAAATTTTTTTCTTCATCTGGGCATCTTCTTCAAAGATATAATCATCATCACCTTTTGTGACAAAATAACTGGCCTCTCCACGAAATCCGATGACAAATTCTGCTTTGACTCCTTTCTTTGTCAGCTGCTTGTAGGTGTCATCTATCCAGTGGAGGCGTTTTTCGAGTTTGGCTGCCCCCCCTGCTTTCACATCAAAATAGGCCTTTACAGCAGACACATTTTTTAATGCATCAGTATTGGTAAAATCTTCGGCCCAAACCGGTACAGATAAAAGAAGCGTTGCCAGAATGAGGCTTGCTAAAATTTTTAATTTTTCAAGCATGATAGCACCTCTCTTCTACTATGTAATTGTTCCCGTGTTATAAGGTGGGGAGCAAAAGAACGTAAGATAAGCAGCCAAGATCAAAAAAAATTCAGCCTTCACTGCTCTCTTTTTAAACTGTAGTAAAAATAATAATCATTTTCGCTTTTTCCACAATGCACTCTTGTTTAGAAAAATGTTAAATCGGCACTGATTATTTGACCAGAAAGAGGTTGTCTTTGGGTTATAGGAAAAATTCCTATTGCCAGAGTGGATATCGTCCTTATGGTATTTTTTAAACGAATACAAAGAAGGTGACCCATGACAAATCCTGCAAAATCCAGACTTCTCCTTTTGGGAACCATAGTGGCATACTGCCTGATAGGCGTTGAGATCATAATTATGATCTCTCCTTTTGCCCTTTATTTTTACTCTGTTTACGGCCCGGTACTTGAGTTCTTTTTTTCTTCACCACTGTTAAGCTGGACCACAGAGTTTTTCCTGCCACACATGGTTTTTCCGGACGATCCTCTTATTATCGGCATGTCCTATCTCCAGGCGTTTCTGGTTATTGGCCTTGTCCTTTTCTTTACCGCGGCAATTCCCTTGTATTACGGACGTTTTACCCATAAGGGGGTGGTGCAGCTCAGCTTTTATTCAAAAATCAGGCATCCCCAATATCTTTTTTTGGCCATTTCAGGCTTTGGCCTGCTTCTTTACTGGCCCCGTTTCATCATTCTCATCATGTACGTTACCATGCTTTTTGTCTATTACCTGCTTGCTCGCAATGAAGAGTGGAGGATGAAGCAGGAAGCTTCTCCGGGAAGTTATGAGGCATATATGAAAAATACGCCCATGTTTTTACCTGGTGAGCCTGGAGGGAAAATCTACAGTGTTCTGTTCGGCTGGATACAGCCGAAATGGCTGGGCATTGCAGCAACCTATTGCCTTGCCCTCTGTCTTGCCGTGTTTCTGGCCTTTGGACTGAGGAGTTATACAATAAACAATTTACAGACCGTTTCGGAGCAGTCAATTTTATTTCTGCCAGTTTTTCCGCGGCCTGACAGTGAAGTGCTCGATTTGCACAGAGCACTTGTCGCCTCAGATGCTTTCCAGCAGGCTATAAAGGATGAAAAGCCAAATCTTGCCTATATTTTTCCTGCTGATTTTTTTCTCACCGCCCTTGTAACGGACAAAGATCGGCGTTTTTCAGATGATATCATCGAACGTTTTCCTGAAGTTCTGGAATGGCACGAACACAAATTCAGCGGAGGGCTCGGCAAGTTTTTCAGGATCTTTAAAAACTTTGTGACAACCATTGGCACAGTTGAAACAGATTACGATGTGGAGCGATTTGTTTTTGTCCGGGTTGAAGATTCGCAGGGACGTGCTCTTGCCCGCCAGCGTCTTTTTGACTTAGGGGTACAAAGAAAACCGGTGCTGGTTGTCGATGTGGATGCCGCAAATCACAAAATTTTGTCTGTGGTAAAAACATCTGACAGGCATAAGTGGGGCACCATGCCGATGCCGTCGTTTTGATTGCTGGTTCCCATCGTACTTATGATACGGGGTCATTGTCATACGCCTACATTGCTCTGGATACAATTTCAGCCTGGAGGATATGCGATTGTCCGGGCAGTACCGTTACTGTATCCTCTGCCGCATTGGCTGTTTCAACACAAACCATCTCTTTGTACCCACCATCTTTTATGTCTGCCATAAGGGCAGCCTTTTCGGGGCCGGGATTCCAGACAACCGTTGTCCTGCTGCCTTTTTTGTCGATGCTGATGTTTCTTTTCAGCAGTGGATCGTTAATCACGCACTGACCGGCAGTATCCAGATAGATACGGTCTGTTTCCCCCTTGAACCGGACAGGGCCGCACTGCTGTTTTTGTGTGAAATTTTCCACCTTGTCAAGATAGCTGCAACCGTTTAAGCCGATGATTTCAAGAGATGAAACATCAGCCACTGAAAAATAACTGTGCAGGGCGCCTGTGCACACAAAGGGTTGGTTGCCGGTATTATGGGCTTTTAAGGTCATGACAAGACTTTTTCCCACCCTGACTTTCAGCTCAAGGCGAAATGAAAAGGGCCAGAGGCTTCTGGTTTTTTCATCATCCACAAGAAAGAGGCGGATAAAGGTGCTGTCCTCTCCATCTCCTGTTTTATCCACCTGCCAGGGAGAGGTTCGGGCAAAGCCATGGGCCGGTTTACCGGGATCATCAGAGTGATCGCCAAACCACGGCCAACAGACAGGGATGCCGCCCCGGATAGATTTTTTTTCTTCGAAATGACTGTTACTGCTCAGCCAAATGACCGGTTGCCTGCCACGGGGTTGATAATGGGTCAGCTGCCCACCGTGTAAATAAATACGGGCATCGGCAAAATCATTTGCGATTTCAGCGTAAACAAGGCCGCTCTGCCCTTTTACAAAACAGAGCCGTCCTGGAATTCCATGTTGCTTTTCAAGCTCAAGTAGAAAATTTTCCAATCGTTTTTGTGCTCCTTGGCCTTTTTCAAAGCTCAAAAGGTGAATAGGTGTCATTGGTGAAGAGTATAAATTTAGTAAATTCTATACTGTCAATCAACATAAAATTTTCCTTAACAAAAAGATAAGCCTGCGTCAGTATTTGTGTTCTGCATTCACTACGGAATAATCCCCTTCTCATTTTAATGATAGAAGTATCTCTGACAACGGGTATTTCTACCCTTCTTGTGAACACGTGGATTTGATAGGTGTTTATTTTTTTTTACGTGTTGACAGCGCGGTATGTTTTTTAGCATGGTTAGTTCTCAATTATTTTTACTTCATTTTAAGGAGACAGTGTGAAATTACAGGATATTGCGATCAGAACAAAATTACTCGGTGCTTTTTTTTCTTTGACTCTGCTGATTGTTGTTATTGGCTGGAACGGCTATGCCTCCATTATACAGGTCAAGCAAGTTGCCACCGTTGTTGATGCCGCCATGGAGGTTAAGCTTGCAGTGCGGACAGATATGCAGATGATTATGGAATTACTCGCTGCTGAGGATTCAGCTTCCCTTGAGGAGGTATGGAAAGAGCATCAGGAGACGGTTGAGACCTTTGATCTCTTTCAAGCGGCCATTTTAAATGGGGCCCAAACTCCCGAAGGGACAATTTACGCCACTGACGACGAAAATGTGAGAAAAATACTGATAGATGCTGATCAGGTCCACAATAACAAATTCACTCCGCTCATTGCCCAAATTCACGCTATAAGAAAAGATGCCTTAAGGAGGGGCAGTATCTCACCGGATAACCAGTCTCTCCTGCATGCCACAGACGATGAAGCCGATGCAGTTGGCGAAAAGCTTATGGAAACATTAGGAAGTGTGGAAGATTCTGCAAAACAAAGGATGCATAATGTTATCCAGCAGGTTTTTTATAAAACATTTGCCGGGGTAATTGCCGCAGTTTTAATGGCCTTAGGTGGAGGAATTTATCTGGCTGGAAAAATAACCGGCCCGTTAAATCAGGCTGTTAATCTGGCAAATCGTCTGGCCAAGGGTGACCTGTCAGCACAACTGGATATTGACCAAAAAGATGAGGTTGGCCAATTGGCCAAAGCCTTGAACTCAATGGTCAAAAAATTACAGCAAATGCTCGGTGCAATCAACGAATATAGCACCCAGGTTGCAGCCGCTTCCGAGGAATTATCTGCAACATCAACCGAGATGGCCAGCGGGGCGGAAGAGTTAACATCCCAATCTGCTACGGTTGCGGCAGCAGCTGAAGAAATTACCGCAAACATGCAAACCGTTTCATCAACTGCCGATTTAATGTCATCGAACTCTGCCGCCACCGATGCTGATGCCAAAGAAATGGCAAGTAATATAAATTCCGTGGCAGCGGCCATTGAAGAGATGCACGCATCTATCAGCGAAGTAGCTGTAAATTGCACCAAGGCCTCAGAACAGGCGCAGCAATCCACCCAGTTCAGTGTTGAATCCAAAGAGAAAATAAATGCACTCAGTCAATCAGCAAGTGATATCAGTAAGGTTATTGAAATGATAACTGAAATCAGTGAACAGACGAAACTGCTTGCATTAAATGCAACCATAGAGGCTGCTAGAGCAGGTGAGGCGGGCAAAGGGTTTGCCGTGGTGGCCAATGAGGTGAAAGATCTGGCTAAACAGACAGCCGATGCAACATTAGAGATTGCCACCCAGGTCGGGGGAATACAAGATCAAACAGCGGCTGTTGTCAATAACATAGAACAAACAGCTGAACTTAACCAACAGGTCAATGAGGTAACCACCACCATTGCTGCAGCTGTTGAGGAACAAACAGCAACAACCAACGAAATTGCAAGAACCATTGCCGAAACCGCCCAAGGTGCTGAAAGAACAACACATTCCATTGAGGAATTGATTGCAAATCTGGAGAAAGAAATTTTAGGCAGTGTCAAAGAGGCTGTCGTTGGCGTGGAAGATGTTTCCACTAATATTCACGGTGTGAGCAATGTTGCCCATGATACTGCGCAAGGTGCAAGCGGATTACAGGGAGCCTCTAAAGAACTGGCAGAACTGGCCAGCCAACTCCAGTCTCAGGTGTCTAAGTTTAAAATGTAGTACTTGACATGACACTCTTTAATCTGCAATGATTTTTGTGGGCAAAAAAGAAACTATTCCGATTAACTTCTGAATTTAAAAAATGCTGCAGGCAGGTTGCGTGAAGTATATTTTGCAAACCCTTTTTATCCTGACGATACTACTGGTAAGTGCAGCATGCCAGCAGAGTGCTGAGCCTCTGCCGCTTCTGCGCATTGGTCACGCCCCCCATGACCATCATTCTGCCCTCTATATCGCCGCCATGAATTCCGATTATTTCAAGGAACATGGCGGCATCTTTCTTAAAGAAACCGTTTTCCGCAAGGAATATACCCTTATAGCAGCTGATCGTCCCATTGCCCGGGTCCTCATTGATTCGAGCACCGGCGGCAAGGAGCTGGTCCGTAAACTGAGCGAAGAGTATTTTGATATTTCTTTTGGAGGTTTTCCGGCCATGCTTCATTCCATTGATCAGGACAACCCCATAAAAATTTTGGCGCCGATGATGACGGAAGGGGCTGGTTTGGTGGTGCGTAATGACCTGCCGGTAAGTAGCTGGACTGAATTTGTCGAGTATGTCCGCAAGCTTGAGCAACCCATAAAAATCGGCTATAAAATGGCGGTCTCGGCCCAGAACCTGATCTTTGAGCAGGCATTACGCGACACACAAATTCCCTACGCCAAAAAGCTTGACAATACCCAGGCCAAAATCATCGTTCTCAACCTGCACGGCTCTAAAAATCTGATTCCGGCCCTAACGGGTGGGCTTGTTGATGGCTTTGTCATTATGCAGCCGTTTCTGGCCCTGGCTGAAGAAAAAGGGGCCGGCAAAGTCGTAGCCATGTTGAGGGATTTGCCGCCGCATGGAAAATGGCAAGGACATCCCTGCTGCGCCCTGGCTGGCAATGAGCATTATCTCCAGGCTCAGCCGGAGGTGGCTGAGGCCATGCTGACCCTGCTGATGCGTGCCACCCGGTTTATTAACGAACAGCCACAGCAAAGCGCCGAGCAGATTGGTCGCTGGCTCGATCTGCCAACTTCGGTGGAGGAAAAATCTCTCCCCACCATCCAATTTTCCACTGATTTCAGCGAGTCCTGGCAGCGGGGTGTCGATTTCTGGGTTCTATCGATGATAGAAAGCGGCAAGCTCAACAATAAGGTCAAGGTGACCTACCAGCAAGGCGGCTTTGATGAGCTTATTTCCAACCGCGAGCTTTACGACAGGGCAAGGAGTGCATTATAGGCATGCGCATACCTCTCTCCCGTAAGATTTTCTGGTTGTTTTTGCCGCTGACGACTATTTCTCTTCTCTTTGGACTTATTGTTTTCTATGGCCTTAATGGCATCCAACAGGCCAACAGTCAGATTTCCCAGCTGAAAGATTTCCAGCTACAGCTCAAAGCCCTTGAGAACTGGCAGACAAACACTGTGCTTCAAGAAGATGACGAGCATCTTGAAGTTTTTAAGCGTAAAATTAGGAAAACCAGGGAAATGGCGGCTGAGCTTGTGCAGATTCATGCCCATTTCCCCCGGGAGACCCAATTGCGGCTGGAGAAGATTCCCTTTTTTATGGATAATTTCAGCCGTGCCTCCTTGGAGTTGCATGATCGCTACGATGCTGACCGCATCTTTCCGAAAGCAAACAGTGCCTTGCTCAATTCGCTTTATGCCGGACACAATGACATGATAGGGTCGATTGATCCGCAATCGCTTCACTCCTTTCATGACCTGCTGCAAAGGCTGTTAAACCTGCAGATTAAAATTTATCACGAACGCGATATCTCTAAACTCCCGGAGTTAAAAGGAGTTAAACAAGAAATGGCCCGTCTGGTGGATAATCAGGCGTTGTTGAATATTGTTGATGAATTTATCGCCAATGTTGAAGCGAACTATCTCAACTACCTCGGCATAAGGGACCGGAAAGATTTTCTCCATAAAACATCAGGTCACTTTTTTCAGGTCAGCACGGAAATTATTAAGGCCATTGAGCGGCAAAACCAGATCACAAAGCGTACCTTTATCAGATCTGTTATCGGCATCACTGTCCTGGCTATTCTGCTTAATCTGCTGTGCTGGCTCTACTCAGCCCGCTATTTTCGCCTTTTTTGGGCCAACCAGCGACATGCCCTCCAGGCCATTGAAAAGAAAGAGTATGACTTTGAGCTGCCCCGGTTGCCGGATGATGAAATCGGTGATTTGACCCGTACCTTGCAGAAACTGGCCCAGGGTTTAAAGGATAGTCTGAAGCAGCTGAGTGAGTCTGAACAGAAATATCGGGGATTGGTAGAAAACCTGAACGAAGCTGTGTGGGAAGTCGATGAAAACGGTCGGTATAGCTTTGTCAGTTCGGTAATAAAAAATATCCTTGGCTATGAACCTGGTGAGCTGCTTGGGAAAACTCCTTTTGAGCTGATGCCCCCGGATGAAGCAGAGCACATGAAAGAAATTTTTCAAAAGTACAGCCATGGTGCAGAATCATTTACCGGCCTGGTGAGTATCAATCTCCATAAGGATGGCCACCCTGTCATCCTGGAGACATCCGGTCAGCCGATTTTTGATTCAGCTGGTGCCCTTCTTGGCTATCGCGGTGTGGATCGTGATATTACCGCCAGAGAACAGGCAAAGGAAGAACGGCAAAAACTTGAGCAGCAGCTCCACCAGTCTCAGAAGATGGAGTCCATCGGCCGCCTGGCAGGCGGGGTGGCCCATGATTTCAACAATATCCTCAGTGTCATCAACGGCTATGCCGAACTCTGTCTTGTGGAAATGGAGGAAGATAATCCTTTCCGGGAAAAGCTCAATATTATCCTTGAGGCTGGAAACCGGGCGACCAGGCTGACCCAGCAGCTCCTGGCCTTCAGCCGCAAACAGATCATCAGGCAGGAGTTGCTTGATGTAAACAAAGAAATTGACGGTATCCGCAAGATGCTTGATCGTCTGCTTGGAGAGGATATTGAGATTGAAATTTGTCGCAGCAAAGATTTGTGGCCGGTCAAAGCGGATCGCTCTCAATTGGAACAGGTCGTACTGAACCTTGCCATCAACGCCCGTGATGCCATGGAGTCAGGCGGCAAGCTCACCATTGAAACTGCCAATGTTGCTCTTGATGAGCTGTATATGAAGGAGCATTATAACATTACCCCAGGCGACTATGTCATGCTGGTTATTTCCGATACCGGCCAGGGTATGAGTCGGGAAACCAGAGAACACATTTTTGAACCTTTTTTCACTACCAAGGAAAAGGGCAAGGGAACCGGTCTTGGTCTGGCCACGGTCTACGGCATCATCAAGCAAAACAGTGGCGAGATAATGGTTTACAGCGAACCGGGCAAAGGGTCCACTTTTAAGATTTATCTCCCCCGTGGTGAAGAAGTGGTTGGGGAAAAAGAGGCTGGCCCGCTGGAAGAGGACAAAGGAGGGAGCCGGGGAGTGGAAACCATCATGCTGGTGGAAGATGATGAAATGGTGCGTACCCTGAGTGTCGATATCCTTGCAGGCCTCGGCTATACCGTGCTTGAGGCTGAAAACGGTGAGGACGCCCTTCATGTTTCCAATCGCTATCATGGGGACATCGACCTGCTCCTCACCGATGTGGTGATGCCGAAAATGGGTGGTGCTGAACTGGCGGAAAAGATGATGAAACTCTATCCGGAAATAAAGGTGCTTTTCATGTCTGGCTATACGGAAAACACCATTGTTAAGCAAGGCATATTGACAGCTGGTGTCAATTTTGTCCATAAGCCAGTAACTCCGAAATCCCTTTCCCTGGCAGTGCGGAAAATTTTCGTTTAAAAATAGCCCCACCCCAAACTCAATCTTTAACAGGCGCTGCCCTTACACCTCTTCGTTTTCCCCAGCCCGCTCTGCTTAAACGAAATTACTTATCGCCTCTCACCTGCCAATAGAGATCAGGCGCCGAGTTTAAGGAGCAATAGAAATGCACGTATTGGGGACCCAGAGGGTTTTGTCCTTTAAGGGTCCTTGGAGGATACGAACATTGGTTTTCTGCTGAAGGGATTCCAGGTTGGACGGTCTTGGATGTTTATACCAGGATCCCCACTGAACAATGACAGCAGGTGTATTGTCCGGTATCAGGTATTTGGGGGTGGATTGATCCATCAGATCCGCAAGTTCGTCAGATGTGGCCATTATATGGGGGAAGCTCTGCGTGGCCTTCAGCCTGACCTCGATGATATCCAATTTTTCTTTTTGCGTGTCATAACTTTTCAGGATTTGATCAAAAATGCCTAACTCCTTGACTTTAGCCAGCGCTTTGTTGAACTCATTCTTAAATTTTTTGCCGCTGCGGTCTTTTTTTGAAATGATAAGATGCAGGGTGTTAACCGATTTGATGCCTTCCACCTGCTTTATTTTATGCTTTTCTTTGGCGTGGTATCGTTCAAGGATTTGTCTTCCCACCAGGATTTCTGCCGGAAGAATATCGATGCTCCCCTCCACCAGGCCTTCAAAGGCCTGTTGTTCTGACTGATACGACTGGCGATTATTGAAACCAGTGATAAGCTCACCGTATGAATAGCTTTCTACAATGCCGATTTTTCGGGCCATAAGTTTTTCAGGATCATCAACATGTCCAACCTGATCGCTATTATAAAACAGGACACTCTCTTTTGTACCTATTGGATCTGAAAAGTAAAAAAACTTTTCGCGTCTGGTGGATTTTACAAAAGGAAAGCCCATACGCACCGCATTTTCCTGCACCAGCTTTTCCACTTGGGGCCAGTGGCGAAATTCGTAGCTTGGGTCATAGCCCATTTCCTGCAGCACGACGGTGACAATATCTGCTGTTTCTCCATAGGCACCGCCGGTGCCCAGTGAGATTGTGTTGGCATGCTGACTGGTGTAAGGGGCCCATTCGCCGGTGAATACTTTTATGGGCAGGGGTGTTTTTCCCGCAGTTGAGCTACAGGTGATCAGAAACAGAAATACGCTCATCAGGCATGTCTTTTGGTGGAATTTCATTTTTTCCTCATTTTTATTTAAAATAAAAACTCCTTTTTCTGTATTGTAAATACATAGGCAGTAAAAAAATCAATCAAAAAAAAATAGTGCGGGAGATTTTGCAATGCGCCTCATACTGGTATCCCCCTTTCGTCTACCCATTGACCTGCCGATTGACTCCATTTTATCGCACCATGAAACATGGATGAAAGTGGTGGCAGATGCAAGCAGAGAGCTGGAATCCAGCGTTCTGCCGCAGGCTGCAATCGGCAACTACGGATGGGGCAGACTCGAACAGCTCTTGAAACAGAATGAGGTGATCTACGGAAAGCGGGGGGTGAATGATCCTGGTTTATTTTTCAAGGAATTTTACACCCTGCGTTTTGGCTCCAATTTAGAGAGAGATGATTTCAGCTCGGACATGTGGGATAATAAGTTGGCTGATTGTATATTTTCCCATAAAGCCTATTGGCAGTGCCGCTTGATCGATAACACGGTGGGTATTCTCTTTTTTAATATCAAGCTGCCAATGGAAATTTTATGGGAGTATGTTGGGGCCCATTACTCTGAATTCATTCAGTTCACCAACAATATACCAAAAAAATTCTTGGAACATGCACACCGAAAAAGCCAGATACAAGACGGTTTGGATTTTGCCCAGCAAACTCTTGTTGCCCGGCACAGGGCACTCACCGGGGAAAATGTTGCTGGCAGGGGGCAAAATATTCTGGCCCAGAACTCGCCGGTCTATCCACTTAAAGATGACGGATATCATCATATCTGGACACACCGGGCATATGTATTTAGCCGTGAAGAAAAAAACAGCATGACCAAGAGGCAGAAAGAGATTTTACGGCTTGTCCTTCCTGTTGAGACTGCCGATCAGTGGATAGCGGGCGGAGGTAATGCCTATGGCTGGGGGGCTACTGTGGCAGAGATGGACTATCGTCTGCGCTATCAATGGTTGGATGCCTTATGTATCAGTGAATATTATTACACCTGTTTTGATGTGGCGGACACTATTTTCCCCATTGCCATTGCCGAGCAGGCCTGTGCCACGGAGAAGGGCCAGCACATGTTTGTCCAGCAGTCGGCGCGACGGGCGCGCACCACCATGCGCAGCCTGATAAACGAGTATGGCGATTTGCGCATCAAGGCCGCAAGCCAGGCGCACAGGGCATTAAAGGCCTATTACGAAATCTGGCGGATGGAAAAGCTGATAAAGGGCATGGAGAACAAGCTGGGGCTCCTGGAAGAACTTATTCAGAATTCAAGCGATGCAATTCAGCAGAAATATCAGAACGTTATTCAGTATATTCTTTTTTTCATCACCCTGCTCTCGGTTGTAGGGCTGGCCGCAAGCCTGCACGACTATTTGGCAACGGGCTATGATCCCAGGTTGCCCGAAGGGCTTTCTTCTTTTGCCCTGTCAGCAGGAAAAGGTGCAGTGTTGATGATTTCCGGCTGTTTTGTGGCAATTCTCCTGCTTGTTTTTGTCCTGTTTAACAAACGTAAATAGAAAAAGTTGTCAAACAGTGTTAAATAGCAGCCCTTTTTTAGCTGCCAACGTGATCGCCCAAAAAAGATCAAACAAAAACGGTTCTCCGAATTAATGAAAACATTTCAAAATAATACTGCATTCTTTACTTCTGCCATCATTTCCATACTGGCTATAATTGTTCTCTCGGCATACATAACTCTTTTTCTGCCGCCCAAGTTTACTGAGTTAATTGTTGAAAATACAAAAAATGAAGCAGTTCGAGTCTCAAATCATTTGGTATCTCTGTTCTCCAACCTTTTTCAGGGTAATAATCTTTAACATAGATTAAGTCTCCATGGCTAGTTCTGTAAAAACCTATCCTGATTTCATTACCCTCTTTATCTAGCAATTCAATCTCTTTCATCTTATTATCCTAGCAATCTATCTCCTTTTTAAATTTTTATATATCAAGGTATAAACCACCAACAATCTCCTTCCCATCGTTTGTCT